>Ga0070698_100001016_pt1 | contig 30861 bp, 20 predicted proteins | sample KBSK1502metaG_FD_65477 | JGI IMG/M metagenome (GOLD analysis project Ga0070698, IMG submission 65477) | Corn, switchgrass and miscanthus rhizosphere microbial communities from Kellogg Biological Station, Michigan, USA - KBS K1-50-2 metaG | ecosystem: Host-associated > Plants > Roots >...
GTGATTGTGCATGGCCGGTACGACATTATTTGTCCATTGATGAGCGCGTGGGAGCTGCATCGGGCCTGGCCAGAGGCAACATTCAATATCATTCCGGACGCCGGACATGCCACGTCAGAACCTGGCATCACTGATGCGCTGGTGCGGGCGACGGACGGCTTTCGCTAAAAGCTTTTCCACGGATGCTCAAGTTTGAGAGACAGAATCACGGCCGCGTCCGGATTCTTGGCTGAACGTTGCAGTCGACTGAGAAGTCAGTTCTCTCAGAACGTTTTATTCCATTTGGTAACTTGACCTCTACAGACATCCAGCCTCGATAGACCGGAATCTTCACTCTGCCTCCGGGCGTCTTGAATGCGCCGGCGCGATCGTTTTCGGGCGCTTCGATAAACCGGCGCCAAATCACCGACTTCGACGCCCCACGAGCTAACGAAACCGGCATCCAATCGCTCTTGAAGTTGTTCTCGCCAACAAAACGATACTCGGTCTTGAAGGTTGTGTAGGCACTGTTGTCGCCCGCCGTAATCTTTCCTCTAAAGGTAACGTTTACGGGGCATTGCCGACCTTGAGTCTCGGCCGGATCGGCCAGCACTGAAACAGATTCGATCGGCGGATCGGGAACGGGTGTCCGTTTCGGCTCAACCGGCATGCGCGTTGGTTTGTAATCAGTCGGCAGGCAGCGAATGACCGCCGGCAAGTAACCATTGTTTCCGTAAGGATTCGGATCTTCATGGAACAGGACAGCATCTTTGTGACATTGGACGCTAAGTTCTGCTTGATAGGCCCGAGCGAAGTCGATGTCGAAACCTTCGCGCAGAAGTTTTGCGCGCCCGGTCAGGCCGTCGGCCCTTTTCAGTTCGGCGTTACAAACGTCGACCGGTGAACGTCCGATGTCCGGCATTCTAAACGGGATGGCAAAACTGAAATAATCCCAACCTTGCCCATGGTCCGGGCCGATACTTCGGTTATTGGTATTCACCTGGAAGCTTACGTTTGTACGCGGCACTCTGTCCCCGACACTAATATGCCCGTTTTCCAATCTGTACCTCTCAGGGCATTGACCTCGCAGACGGATTGAAAATCTCAAATCGCTTTCGGAGCCTTGCTTTACGTCAACGGTGTCGTAGGCGCTCGCATCCCTGGTTGATTTGACGAAGATGATGGGAGGCTTGAAGCTCCCTGGATTTTCGGCGCCTGGTTCGAAGTAGAATCGATCCTGATTTTGGGCCGACACTGCTACCAGGCAAAAGATTGATAAGGCAAGAGCGATTGGCATAACTATCCTGGTGAAGCGAAAGCGTCGGTTGATTTCTAGTTTCATGGGACCTCTCTTTTTGTTGTGTGCCTCTAACAAACCCGCTCCGGATTGAACAAAGCGTCGTTCTCAAAAAGGATCGAGCGCGATCCCGGTAATGCGTCCCTGCACTTCGAAATGTGCCGGCCCGGTTTGAGGAGAGATGATGTCGTAGCTCAGACCCGGAATTGAGGAACCCTGATCGGTGATAAGCGTGACAACCGGAAGAGGAGGAAGCGAGTCTTGTACTGGCGGCGGAGCTGATTTGATCAGACCAGCAATAGCTCCGGCGTGGGGAGCGTCCGGAAGGAACAACTCTCCGCCGGTAACGCGAAGGGCATGCACCGTCCCGTCTGGGCCGGAGAGTGACAGCAAACCAATAGCTCGGTCGTGAGAGAAAACCAGTGCCACATTCTCGACGTTGGCGGTGTAGTTACCTTGAAGCGTTTGGATCACGACCGCTTGTGGTGGCGTGCGGACGAACCCGAATTCAGGCAGGCCGCCATCGCAGGGAGCAGGTCCTACGCACCCCTGGTTCACCTGGCCGTTCGCGTTGAAGCTTAGAAGCGCTATCGAACTGTTGTCCACGAGCTCCAGCGTAATGATGAATTTTACTGTTCCAGTGGGCGTAGGAAGATGGCTTTGAACCGGACGCAGAGTGATCGTTATTTCAGTCGCGGGCAGGGGCGCTAGCCTTTCCGCCCTGAATGAATAGAAGGGTCCGGTCCGCCGGTCAACGCTTCTGTGGCCTTCAAAGACATGGTAAAGCGAAAGGACGTCCGGAGCGCCAAGCTCCCAGATCCCAAAACCACCATTCGCTCTACCGTCCGGTAAGAGGGTGATCTCGGAGAGGAATTCCGCGCTCGAAATAGTGCCGTCGGCTTTGTGAACTTCGACCACCTGGTAATCCAAGTTAACTTTAGTAAAAGTAAGAACCTGCTGAGCCGCCGCCGGAACAGAGGGACCTCCGAGCGACAGCAACCCTAGCGCCAGGCAGACAAGCAGCATCTTGAAAAATCTCGACTTCATCTGTTCCACCTCGTGATTGAACTTGCTTTGATTCTTTCGTGCCCGCTAAGTAATACAAGCATTTCGTCTCTCATCTCCGCTGTCTCAGGGCAGCGCTTCAACGTTGAAGAAAAATCTAAACGTTGAGGCGTGTGTGGTGCTGTCAAGTACTTCAAGCAAGGTAGAAACGTGCACGCGACGAGAAGCTCGAACTCCCCAGAGTGCCGTAGTGCGAAACTGGTTGCGTGTACCCGCCCCACTCGGAGGAGTCCCGAGCTCGGTGTAATCAAAGTCGACCCAGCGAAACTCTCCCGGCGGTATCGTTACCGCGGGGCTCTCGGCGATTAGGGCTCCGTGGGAGTCATAAATTTGTAAACGCAGGGTGATCGGTTCGTTCGTCCGGCCGTCGTCTGTCTTTAAAGGATTGAACGCTGTAAAGCGAATCATCTCTCCACTGACTAAGCCAACCAGCGCTGTCTGGCCGCTTATTGGAGTTCCGGTGAGTTCCTCTCGTGTTTGAGCAGGAACTGCCGGTTGGAAGAAACAGAAAGCGATAAGGGCCAGCATTGCTTTTCGAAGTATGGAATGGTTGATTCCCATGATCTATCTCCTTTGTTTTGGTATTTCTCCGTTGTCGGGATCGCTGATGACGGTCATCATCAGGGAAGCGACTTTTCCTTTCCCTAATAATGACGCGACAAACAGGCGCGAAAACTCCCATCGGCGGTAGAATGTTTTTTAGCCGTCGGTGAGTAAATAAATGGATGAGCCTTCGCCCAACGAAATCACCCAGCAACTGATTGCCTGGAGCAAGGGCGATTCGGAGGCGCTGGACAAGCTGATTCCCGCCGTTTATCAGGAACTTCGGCGCATGGCGGATCGCTGCCTGCGCGGTGAGAACGCCGAGCATTCGCTACAACCGACAGCGCTGGTGCATGAAGCTTACCTGCGCCTCATTGATCAGTCGCGGGTTGAATGGCATAACCGCGCACATTTCTTTGGTGTAGCTGCTCAGATGATGCGGCGCATCCTGATAGACCACGCGAAAACCAAACATCGGGAGAAACGCGGCGGCAAAGCGCACAAGCTATCGCTTGATGAAATCGCAAACTACATTGATGAGCCCGCGGCGGAATTGGTCGCGCTCGATGAGGCGCTAAAGATTTTGGCGGAGATGGACGAGCGGAAGAGCCGCGTTGTCGAAATGCGTTACTTCGGCGGTTTGACGGTCGAGGAAACGGCTCAAGTTCTGGGCGTATCTGACAAAACGGTGATCCGCGACTGGAATCTGGCCAAGGCCTGGCTCTATCAACAGCTCAACCGTCCCGGTGGTACTGGAAATACTCAAGATGACGCCTGAACGTTGGCGACAGGTCGAAACTCTTTTCCAGGAGGCGCTCGCCCGTACCCCGAAGTCTCGGCGGGCCTTTCTCACTGAGGCTTGCATCGGCGATGCGGCTTTGCGGCATGATGTCGAAGAGTTACTTGTCTCCTTCGAAGCGGCCGGCAGTTTTCTCGAAACGCCGGCCGCCGAGAGCCTCTCTTCCAGCGGCAACACTGTCAGCGTCCTGGGACTGAACTCGGGCCAGCGGCTGGCACATTACGAGATCATCTCTCAGCTAGGCAGCGGGGGCATGGGCGAAGTCTATCTGGCGCGTGATACCAGGCTTGATCGACAAATCGCTTTGAAGGTATTGCCGGCGCAATTTGCCGCAGACCCGGAACGTGTGTCGCGTTTTGAGCGGGAAGCGCGCGCAGCCTCAGCCTTAAATCATCCCAACATCATCACCATCCATGAGGTGGGCCAGGATGACGGTAAGCATTTCATCGCGACCGAGTACATCGCCGGTGAGACGCTGAGACAAACACTAAATCGCACTGCGCTTTCACAGTCCGAAGCCGTAGCCATCGCCGTTCAGATCGCCCGCGCGCTTGCCACCGCGCATCAGGCCGGATTAATCCATCGCGACATCAAACCGGAAAACATCATGATCTGGCCGAACGGTTTGGTCAAGGTTTTGGATTTCGGGCTGGCGAAGCAGTTAGGACGCGAAGAACTCGAGTCACCTCAGGCCGGCGCCAAGCAGCGCGAGATGACACTCGAAACAGATCCTGACCTACTCATGGGATCGCTGAATTACCTTTCGCCCGAACAAGTGCGCCGCGAAAAACTGGATCCCCGCACCGATCTGTTCAGTCTTGGAGTTGTGCTTTACGAGATGCTGGCAGGCGTCCGACCCTTCGCCGGTGCAACACCAGCCGAAGTCTGTGCGGCCATTGTTAGCCGCGAAGCCCTGCCGTTGCCCGAGTCCCGGTTGTCTTACATTGTGAGCCGGGCACTCGCTAAGGAACGCGACGCGCGATATCAATCAGCGACGGAACTGTTGGCCGACTTGGCTGCCCTGGAAACGCAGCCAGTAAAATCGGAAGCAGCCTTTTGGAAACGGCCCGTCCTGGCGCTGGCTGCGCTTGTAGTTATTCTTGTTATTTTTGTCTTCTGGTTTTGGAAGTTTCGTCCCGAGGCAAAGAGTTCACCGCAGAACTTTAGAGCCGCCGTGGCGCAAAAGCTGACTGATCTTCCCGGGCAGGAACTTTTTCCCAGTCTGGCTCCGGACGGAAAAAGCTTCGTTTTTGCGAGCAGTCATAACGGCAACTGGGATATCTACCGCCAGGTCGTTGGGGAACGGTCGGCTATTAACCTGACTGAGGGCAGTCCCAGCAGTGAGTTTCAACCCGCCTTTTCCCCCGACGGCAAAAGCATCGCCTTTCTTTCCTCTCGCGATAGCGGCGGCATTTTTTTGATGAACAGTGACGGCAGCGGGGTCACTCACCTGACTGACTCAGGATTCAATCCGTCATGGTCGCCCGACGGAGGCGAATTAGCATTGGCCGATGACAACGTCTGGGATTTCGAAAACCGCAACACCTATCCCAGCGCCAGCCGGTTGTGGGCAATCAACCTGGAAACGCGCCAACGTCGAGTAATTACTGAACACGACGCCGTGCAGCCCGATTGGTCGCCGCAGGGACACCGCCTGGCGTTTTGGGGTGAACAAAAAGGTGGTCATCGCGACATCTGGACGGTGGCGGCCAGCGGTGGTGAGCCCACACCAGTAACAGACGATGCCTTCATTGACTGGAATCCCGTCTGGGCTCCAGATGGCGACTACCTTTACTTTCTGAGCAATCGCGGCGGAGAGATGAATCTTTGGCGGGTGATGATTGACGAAAACACCGGTGCGTTGCGGGGCGCGCCTGAAGCGGCAAACTTGCCGAACAATTGCCAGCAGGTAAGTTTCGCGCGTAACGGCAGCAGTTTGATTTACGGACAAAACACACGTAGCGAAAACTTATGGCAAATCGACTTTGACCCGGTCAGCGGGCAGGTGAGCGGTGTGGCCACCGCTCTAACGCAGGGACTAAAACGCTACACGTTTTTCTCTCTCGCGCCGGATGAGCAGAGCTTCGTTTATCTGGCGCGGGGAGAACCGCAACAAGATCTTTTCGTCGCGGATCGCACGGGCGCGCCCTTGAAACGACTGACCGACGATGCGGCGCAGGATATCATCCCTCGCTGGTCGCCGGACGGCAACTGGATCGCGTTCATTTCAGATCGCGGTGGCAAATATGAAATTTGGAAGGTGAGACCTGACGGCACAGGTCTGGCGCAGATGACTCATGAGCCCGGCAAAGAGGTGATTGCCCCGGTCTGGTCGCCGGATGGCAGTAAGCTCCTCTATCAGATTCGCAACGTCAATTCCTTTATCATCGACGCGAACCGTCCCGGCTCCGAACAAGAACCACAAATGCTGCCAGGAGAACTGCCGGATGGTTTCATTCCGTGGGACTGGTCTCCCGATGGTAACTATTTGCTCGGATGGCAGCCGCCCAGACCTCAACGGCGGGAGCGCGGGATTGTCGTCTACTCTTTCATCACCAAACACTACGACCAGTTTGCCAACTTAGGCTCCTATCCGGCTTGGTTGAACGACAGCCGTCGAATACTAATTAGGGAAGGGGACACGTTTTATTTGGTGGATCGGTTGAAAGGAGAGCCCCGGAAGATTTATTCGCTCGCGCAGGGAAATCAAATCGGAAGCCACGTCCTCTCACGCGACAACCGGCGACTCTATTTCACCAGTGTAAGCAGCGAGGCTGACATTTGGTTGTTGAGGGTGAAATAGGAACCCCGCCAGCGCAGCTGAACCATCTATTAAGTGAGCGTCTACTCGACGGTGTGCATAGGTCCGCCCTTTCGAGTAAGATGCAAGGCATTTGGCAGCGGGTTATCAATAATCAGATTGAGTGCCTCGATATTCAAAGTCGTCAGGACTAATGCCGCGCTTAGCCGAGAACGGTCGCTGAACGCGCGGGGGGTCAGTCGTTCGAATCTACAAGCTGGCGCCATTCTTTAATCCAGACCTGACTGGACTCTGTCTCAGCATTCGTTCGGAAGTTTCCCAGCACCGAATCAATGATTGCTGAAACCATCGCACACTATCGGATAATCAAAAAGCTCGGCGCAGGCGGGATGGGTGAAGTCTATCTGGCGCTTGATACCAAGCTTGATCGCAAAGTCGCGATCAAAGTCCTGCGCCCAGACTCGCTTGCCGAAGAGAAGCTCAAGAAGCGCCTACTCCGAGAAGCTCAAGCCGCCGCTAAGTTGGATCATCCCAACATTTGTGCCATCTACGACGTCAACGAGGCAGACTCGGTCACCTTCATCGTGATGCAGTACCTCGAAGGTGAATCGCTCGCTGAAAAGATGGTGCGGAAGCCGCTGGAACTCAGCACCGCGTTGGCCGTAGCCGAACAGGCTGCGGAAGGCCTGGCGGAAGCTCATGCACACGGCATTGTTCACCGCGACATCAAGCCTCAGAACCTCATGATAACTCCGCGAGGGCAACTGAAAATTCTGGATTTCGGATTGGCCAAGCAAACGCGCCCGAGCGATTCGGTAGACTTTGAGGCGCGGACAGACACCCTCTTGAGTACCCCCGGTCGCGTTGTCGGCACGATGCCTTACATGTCACCGGAGCAGGTGCAGGGCGAATCGTTAGAGCCGTGCAGCGATATCTTCAGTCTCGGCGTGACCTTCTATGAAGTGCTGGCTGGAAAGCATCCCTTCAAAGATAAGAGCGCCGCCATCACCATGTCGCGGATACTGCTGAGCGAGCCGATACCTACCGAGCGATTTAACGCTCAAGTTTCACCTGAGTTACAAGCGATTTTGAACAAGATGCTCTCCAAGGATAAGGCGTTGCGATATCAAAGCGCCGAGGACTTGTTGACAGACCTAAAACAACTGCCCGCCCAACTCTCGGCGACCGCCTCGCAGGCGGACACCACGCGCCCCAAACAGTCTTCGACGAAGGAGACTCTCGTCACTCGGGTCCTCGGCAAAGCAAGGCGCCACAAGTGGGCGGTTCTGGCGTCAGCGCTTGCGCTTATTCTGCTAGCGGTCGCAATTAGTCGGTTCATGTTGACTGATCACCTGGACTCTTTAGCGATCTTGCCGTTCAGTTATGCTTCCAGCGATGCGCACCTCATGGCCAATCCCGACCGCGAGTATCTAAGCGACGGGTTGACTGATGGCATCATTAACAACTTGTCGCAATTGAACAACCTGAAAGTGATCGCACGCAGTTCGGTCTTTAGCTACAAAGGTAAGAACCTCGACGTTCAGATTATTGGGCGTCAACTGAATGTGCGCGCGGTGTTGGTTGGCGGAATCAGACAAGAGGGCGATGAACTAACGATCACTGTTTCGCTAATGGATGTACAAGGGAACCGATCAATTTGGGGCACCACGCTTCAGCGAAAAACCGGCGACATTCAGAGTGTTCAAAAAGAAATCGCCAGCAACGTTTCCGAAAAACTGCGCCTGAAATTGACCGGTGCGGATCAGACCCAACTGGCTAAGACTTACACCCAAAGCGGCGAGGCTTACGAGGCCTATTTAAAGGGACGCTATCACTGGAACAAACGCACCGATGAAGGTTTCAAACTGGCCACCAAATTTTTTCAGGAAGCGACTGATAAAGATCCAAACTATGCGCTTGCTTATGCCGGACTGGCGGATTGCTACACTCTGCGAAGCGATTACGGCTTCCTCTCTCCCAAAGAAGGCTATGCCTTGGCGAGGGGTTTTGTAACTCTGGCCCTCAAAAATGACGACAGTCTTGCGGAGGCGCACACTTCGCTAGCTTCAATCAAAGCCGTTACGGATTGGGATTGGCAGGGAGCGGAGAATGAGTATCGCCGGGCCATCGAGCTAAATCCAAAGTATGCTACTGCCCACCACTGGTATGCGACACAGTTGTTGTTACAGGGCCGGCTGGACCAGGCGCTTCAGGAAATCAAAATAGCCCAACAACTGGATCCTCTTTCGCTTGGCATCAATAAAGATTTCTCAGTCATACTTCTTTACGCAGGCGATTACGACAAAGCGCTGGAGCAGTGCCGGAATACCCTGGAGATTGAGCCGCATTTTGGTGCAATTTCCACTTACATTGCTCAAATCCATGAGTTACAACAGAAATACCCTGAGGCGGCTGCTGAACTCGAAAAGGCCCACGCGGCAGACCCCGAGGATACTGAAGTCACTTACGGACTGGGTCAGGCTTACGCGTTTATTGGCAAGAAAAATGAGGCGCTGAAGATAGCAAATGAGTTGAATCAACCGGAGAAGCAAAATGTGTTTCTGCCAAAAGAAGCGGCTTATCTTTATGCTCTGCTCGGTGACAAAGAACAAGCGGTTGCGATCTTACAAAAGGCTGCCGAGAACCACTACCTTCCCGTCGCCGAAATTAATACCGACCCGCGCTTCGTTGAGCTACGCAAAGACCCTCGTTTAGTTGAGATTTTGCGCAAGATCAAACTGTCGCAGTAGATGTTTGTTGCAGAACCGCGAGCGGTAGCGAGCGGATGCTAAAGGCATCCTCCGAGAACCGCATCAATTGGATGATGCCCAAAACTGAAGACCGCGAAAAGTGAACTAGTCACCTTCGCGGTCTTGAATAGGGGAATCCCCTGGGCTTAAGGCTCGACTATTTCTTTTTCGCAGCCTTCTTCTTAGCGGCTTTCTTAGGAGCAGCTTTCTTTTTGCCGCCCTTCTTTTTCTTTTTGGGATCGTCGCCTTTAAGTATGTCTCCACCCATTTTGAGTTCTCCTTTTTGTTGAGATTGTACCTGGGCCAAAATCCGATAACAGAAGCGTCGGATCGCTCTTAAACTAAGAGCAGTGTATATAGTTTTTCTTTAGAGGTGTCAATAACTTCAATCGTCGGGTAGTGGGGCAACTACCCCATCTAGAAATCTTGCCAGTGACCAAAGCATCGGATCAGATCGCCGTCCGCGGAGCATCGATCAAGCGGGGGTTGGATTTCATCTATCGTGTCGCCAATACACCAGACGGCTTTGATAGTTATGGAAGCTTGTTGATCTGCTGCTTCGCTCTATTGGGCGCTACCTCGCGTGATGCGAACCTCCGCCGCCTGGCGAGGTCACGAGCGAAAAGACTCGCCCGGCGCTGGCACCGTGCGCACCAGCACTTACCAGCTGATGCCGGCTCGGATCTAATCCCAAAATTCGTTTTGGTGCGCTACGCGTTAAGCCGACTTGGCTTGAGGGATGCAGCCCTCAATGCGGAAATACGCACTGCTGCCAACCGCTTTTCAGCTCAGGACTTGCTTGGTTTCGATCCGATCAGCGAGCCTCCTGCGAATGATCTGCCCTACCCGTGCGACTGTGGCATGAAGAATCAGCGCGGCCGAACGTTCTGTAAGCAATGCCGCAGGCGTTTGGAAATTTACAGCCGTTATAGGGTTTGGATGGGCGCGTTAGCCAGCACTTACGTCAGCGAGCGCTGCGGGATACTCTTCGGAGCCCGCTATTTGGACGTCCTTAAGTGGCTGCCGGCGATGCGGCCTTATCCGGTTGGCGCGGACGAGGACGTTGAACTCCAGCGCGACGCTATTTACGCGGTCACACACATTGTCTATAGCCTGAACGACTACGGCACCTACCGGCTGTCCGCCAGATGGCTGCCGCGCGAGTTTGCATTCTTGAAAATGAATGTGGCCGGCGCCTGCGAGCGAAAAGACCCGGAGTTGTTGGGCGAGTTGCTTGACTCGCTGAAAGCCTTCGGTTTGCGTGCCAGTCACCCACTGATCAGGCGCGGTAGCAAATTCTTGTTGGAGTCACAAAACGAGGATGGTAGTTGGGGCGATCCCGATGAGGAAAGTCTTCGCAGACGGTGCCACACGACCTGGACAGCAATCGATGGCTTACGCACTTACGCCTGGCGCGGGGAACGCTTGAGTTTCCCGGAAATCAATTCGATGTTGAAACGATGGGCACGATAATTGGATTCAAACCTCGCAATTGAGCTGGCGCATGATGTTGTTTCTCTTCCAGTACACCCTGGAAATTTCCTGGGCTATACGGCAGGTGGTGAACTGTTCGTGACCAAATCTGGAATTACTTAATACCACAATCGCCAGACTCTCCACTGTCTTTCGGTTAACTTTCCTGCCGGGTTTCGGAACGGGCCACCTTGAGGCGCGGGCGATAAAATTGCGCCAGCCTAACCAGGTTCCGCGATGGTAGTCGGCACGACGTTCATATTTCATCATAACGGGCTTACCGTCTACTTCGACTTCGGTTTCATGCTTATCGCGAAGTAACTTCCAGCCTGCGCCATAATTCTGTTTCTTGCGACTCCTTACCTTGCCTGGCTTCCATAAAAGGTCAGCAACCGGGTTGAACTCTAATTCGTGCAGGTTTCGCTCCCATTTTGCCAGGTCCACAATTGTCGAGTGAAAATTGCCGTCGCCCGTGATGAAGTTCAGCGGCGTATAACCGACCGGAACAAAGTGGCCGCCGCTCATGCGGTTGTAACACCTGGCGTGATTGACTACTTGCCGAGCGCGAGGAGAGAAGAGAGAGGTCTCATCAAACACATAAGTGTCGTGCATTCCGAGACCCTCAAATAAGTCTTCCTTTAGGTACTCTCCAAGTCTCCTTTTGGCAACTCTCGCCACTATTTCTGCAAGTACGACATAGCCTGAGTTGCAATATTCATATTCAGTCTTCGGAGGGCGTGGCAGTAATGTCTGTGTCGCTATCCATTTCAACACATCTTTGTTTGTAATTTCCTTCTTTCCGGTCAGCATTTGTGGATACCAATCGTTTTTCGTTGCCATGACCTTATCGTACCAATCCTCTTCAGCACGCCTTGACTGTACATAGATCGCGGAGTAGTCCGGTAGCCCAGACGTGTGGTGGATCAAGTCCTCGATGGTTATGGCATCGGCGTAACGCGGGAACCCTTTGAAGAATTTCGAGAGCGGATCTTGCAGGGAGAGTTTGTTGTTAATAACAAGTTGGAGAATTGCAACCGCAGTAAACTGCTTTGACAACGAACCCAGGTCAAAAACCGTATCCAGTCTTACTTTCGCTCCCGTTTCCAAATTCGCATAGCCATAGCAGTTCAGGTGTACGATTTCGTTGTCCTTCCTGACCACCACGGCCAACCCAGGAATGCGCTTGCGGCCTTGAGGGTTGGCCAATTCGCTAACGATCTTGTCTATCTCGGGATTTATCGGCGGCGCATTTAAATCCACATTAAGGGGATTGCAGTGATCTTCAGGGTATTTTGGGGGAGCTTTTCTCGATGCCATCTTGGCACCTCCGGAACAGACTCTGCCGTGCGCTCGGCATATTAGTTCAGAAACTGAAGCAAATAAACAATAATCCGGACAATTCTTTGATGCCGGCGGAGACTTCGAGAACGATTGCTCGGAGGAGCGGTCTCCATAGTCCTTAATCGTCGGACTTCTCACCAGATACTCGAGCCTCCCCAACGCCCGGAACCGCAATTCGCAGAACCCGAGGGAGGTGCTCACTGGTAAGACCCAAGTGCGGGCGTCAACTAAATTGGTCAGAAAAGAGCTTGACAGAATAAGTGTCCTGACAGAGAATACGCCAGTTTAAAAATATCGTTATCGTTAACACGCAAGACTTTCATTCCGCTTTCAAAACCTAGGTTGTTACCGTTCTCCGTTGACTTATTGAACTGGCGGGCAATCAGTTTCCGAAATGAGTCTCCTTCAGATCTAGCTGGTTCGTTGTTATCAGGAAATCAAGGGGAATTGAGCGATTGGTAAGACCAAGGCGCAATTAATCAAGGTTTAAGGGACAGCATCAACGACTTCTGTAGCAGTCCAGCTTCCTTCGCGGGACTCCAGGGTGTTGGTGTCAGACTCGAATTGCCTTGGGAATCAGGCGGGGCAGCAGCTAGCGGGGGCCAACATGGCTCCACTTTCATACAAGCAAACATCGAGGAATTAACTTCGTCTCTTCAAGATTGTGGAGGTTGAAAATGACTTCTTTGAACTATCGATTTAGCATCGCGGTGATTGCGCTGCTTCTGCTACTCGTATCTTCGGTCGTGGCGCAGGACTATCGCGGCAAGGTACAGGGAAGCGTTACCGACGAAGCCGGGGCCTCAGTACCCGGAGCTCAGGTAGTGCTGCGTAATACGCAGACAGGCGTTGATGTGACCCGCCAGTCTGACGACGATGGGCATTACATCTTCGACTTCGTAGAACCTGGCGAATACATCATCGTCATCGAGCAAACTGGCTTTAAGAAGGCCGTTCAGGAAAACGTGATTGTCAGAAATCGCGCCGACATCACCGTTAATCTGAAGTTGGCTGTGGGTGGCGTTACAGAAACAGTTACCGTCGAATCGCCGCCTATCGCGGTCCAGTTTGGTTCGAGCAGCACGCTGTTAACGATCGAAAACAAAGTAATCGACCAGCTGCCCATCCGCGGACGCAATCCTTACAACGTTGCTACGCTCGATCCCACAGTTTCACCGGGCACCGGCTCGACGTCTAACGAAAACCGGCCCTATCACCATGCGTATGCCAGCGACTTCGACGCCGGCGGCGGAACCATACGAGCTAACGATGTTCTGCTTGACGGCGTGCCCCTTACCTCGAGCTACAAGAGTTCATATACACCTGCTGTCGATGCAGTACAAGAAGTCACCTTCCAAAAGAATGCTATCGATTCGGAATTCGGCTATAGCGCCGGCGGCGTTATCGTTCTCAACATGAAGGCCGGCACGAATGCTTTTCATGGCAGTGCCATAGCCAACTGGCGCAATCCCCGGTTCAACGCCGTAACCGATCCGACAATCAAACGAGTCGCGGGCGCCGATGAAAAGAATTTCCGCGGAACGAACATGAAGATCTACGGAGGGACCTTCGGTGGTCCGATCCTCAAGAACAAGCTATTCACGTTCACGTCCTATGAACATTGGAATGACGCGCAGCCTTTGCCGTTTACCCTAACCGTGCCCACCGCGCTGGAGCGAGCAGGTGATTTCAGTCAGTCGTTTCGTAATGGCGTCCTCCGTACGATCTACGATCCCCTGAAATCGTCGGGGACCAGTGGCACTCGTACAGCTTTTCCGGGCAACAAGATCGATCCCAGCAGATTCGATCCCACAGCGTTGAAGTTGTTAGCGGAACTCCCTTTGCCGAATCTTCCCGGCAGCCAGGACAACCTGCAGGGCTTCAAGGTTAACCAGACTACTTACTGGAACCTTTCGGAGCGCATCGATTGGGTTTTTTCGGACAAATGGCGCACGTTTGTTCGCTACGGGCAGTTCAAGGCGCACCTGCTGGAATCTAACCCCACTGAGAAGTTGTTGTTGCCGGTCAATGGTAGTAACCGCTATGGCTTGAGTATCGCGGCTGATTCTGTTTACACGATCTCGCCCAAGATGGTGCTCAACGTTCGCGCGAACTATCACAAGCTGACGGACGAGTACGCCGCTGATCCGGCCTTGATTGGAAAAGACGGCATTGCGAATTTATTCCCCACGAACTTCTGGCCTTCGCTTTACACGATTGACCAGTACTTTTATCCGGCTTTCGATCTCGTCCAGGGCTCCACTACTTATCGCCTCGGGCGTCCCGGCCGTGAGTTCTCGCAACATCCCCAGGGCTACGGCGGTTCCGCGCGACTAAACTTTTACGCCGGCAAGCACTCGCTGAAGGTTGGTGGTGAGTATCGCGTTGACAAGGGGAGTGGAGCGCGCTTTGAACCTCTCACCTTCAGTATCAAGCAGGCACTGACCGCGAACGCTAATTCCAGCCCCAATCTGAATACCTCGGGCAGCGAATGGGCCACGTTCCTACTGGGTTACATCGATCCGTCTTCAATTGCGGCACGCGTACCTTTGCAGGAGGTGGTTACGAAGGGGTACGCCGCTTACGTCATGGACGATTATAAAGTTAGCAATCGACTTACGCTTAATGTTGGTCTGCGTTATGAGTACGAGCCGGGACCCGTTGACGCGCAAAATCGCCTATCGCAGCGACTCGATCTCACACAACAGATTCCAGACATGATAGCTGCGCCACCCGCGATACCTGCGGCTGTTACGAACTTGCTGGCAACCAAGGGAGAGAAGCAACTCTTCAACGGCGCCTGGATTTTCACTTCCGAAGACAATCGTCACGCCTGGCGCCGAAGCAAGTTTACTTTTCTGCCCCGACTCGGTGGGGCCCTTCGGATCGATGACAAGTCGGTCTTCCGTTTTGGCTGGGGACGCTATATTTCGCCGTCGTCGCGCGTCCGCGATCCTCTGGGCGATTTCGTCAATCAGTACTCCGGGTTTTCAACGAGTACGCCTGCGCCCTCGATTTCCGTTGTGCCTGGAAATGGCCAGACTGGTCCGGTTCCGCGAGCAACCTTGTCCAACCCATTCCCTTCCGGAGTTCAACAGCCGCTGGGCCAATCGCTCGGGCGTTACACCAACCTGGGCAACTCCATTGGAGCCGCGGGAAACGCCACCAACGGCATCGACCCATTTGATGTGAAGCCGTCGATTAACGATCGATTCAGCTTTTCTTATCAACGCGAAATATGGGGCCGCATTGTGCTTGACTTTGAGTACTTCCACAATCGCGAAATCAACGTTCCTTATGCTGTCGACCTGAACATGGCAGATCCGAATTTTTCTTACGAGGTGCCGAAATCTATTTTCAATCTGTCGGTGGCCAATCCCTTCTTGAACTATCTAACGCCCGATAAGTTTCCCGGCACTTTGCGCACGCAGACGCAGATAACGCAAGGGGCCCTGCTCCGGCCCTATCCACAGTATGGCGTGATCAACCAGACCAACACTCCCGGTAAGAAGGAGCGTTTGCACTCCTTCGAGATTCAAGCGCAGCGCGCTTACGGTAAGGGCCTGAGCGTGCTGGTCGCCTTTGCTTATCAACGTGAACAGACGCAGGAGTTTTTCGACGACCTCGCGACGTTCGCGCGACGCTTTGAGTGGCGCGATACTGATACACCGCGACGTCGCTTAACCAGCGCCATCAGCTGGGACATTCCCATCGGCAGGGGGCGCTCGATGCTTAAAGATGCACCCAAGGCCGTAGATCTGGTCGTTGGCGGCTGGACGTTTACCACGTTCACCCGTCTCTATTCGGGCCGGCCGCTCTTCTTCACGCAGAACTTGATCGTGGATGGGAACCCGAAGCTTGATAGTCCGACGCAAGACCGGTGGTTCGACACCAGCAAGTTTCATGCTTTGCCGACGTCAACCGACCCAACTCTGCCGCCAAACCTTCATAAGCGTGATAACCCCTGGACTTTCCCTGGCGTCGAAGGTCCCGGCATTGCTCAGACAGACATGACACTGAGCAAGTCGTTCAAACTAACCGAACGCTTCTCGCTGGAAGCGCGCGTTGAGTCATACAACGTGTTCAATCACATTAACCTTGCTAACCCGACGGTGGATTTCACCAGCGCGAACTTTGGCAAGGTGACTACAAAGCTCGTGGCTTACAACGGCCGCGAGGTTCAGTACGGTTTGCGGCTGCGCTTCTAGTCTGCCAATCGTATGCGTTGACTATTAAAGAGGGGCGCTTCATGCGCCCTTCTTAGTTTGCTGAATGAGATCAGGTTCTGGTTCCCTTATTTGATGCGATACACAAGAATCCTATTTCTGCTGTTCCTGATTTCGGGAAACGTCTCGGGCAAGGAGCCTATCACTATCTACCTCGCCGGCGATTCGACGATGGCGCAGAAACTTCCTGAGAAGCGTCCGGAAACTGGCTGGGGGGAAGCGCTGCAAAAGCTTTTCAAAGAAGACAAAGTGCGAGTTGAAAATCACGCACAAAACGGGCGCAGCACGCGGACGTTCATTACGGAGAAACGTTGGCAGGCCATCATCGACAAATTGAAAAAAGGCGACTACGTCTTTATCCAGTTTGGACATAACGACGAATCGAAAGAAAAGGTCGATCGCTACACCCCACCGGCTGACTATCGCAACAACCTAATCAAGTTCATCACCGAAGTTAGAGAAAAGAAGGCGATTCCGGTGTTACTAACGCCCGTTATGCGCCGGCGCTTCGACGAGAAAGGGACTTTCTTTGATACGCACGGTGAGTATCCCGACATCGTTCGCACCGTTGCTGCCGAGAACCAAGTTGTGTTGCTCGACATACACCGAGAGACTGAAAGATTAATCAAGCGATACGGCCCGGAAGCGTCAAGAAAACTGTTTTTGCAACTAGCTGCAGGTGAGAACCCCAATTATCCGAAAGGCATCGAAGACAACACCCACTTCTCGCCGCTTGGCGCGAGCCTCGTCGCCGAGTTGGTGGTTAACGCAATTCGCCGGCAGCACCTCGCTTTGGCCAAACACCTTAAGCCCATGGCAGCGCCCGTCACCTGGGACATCAATAGGCTGGACAAGATCGGCGGACTATCTGCAACGATGATCGGTAATCCTCAGGTCATTAGCACTTCAGCTGGAAAGGCTGTTCTGTTCGATGGTGTTGACGATGGTCTGGTAGTCAAAGGTAATCCAGTTGCGGCCGCTGCTGCGTTTACAGTAGAAGCGGTTTTCCGTCCTGACGCCGGAGGCGCCACCGAGCAACGCTGGTTTCACATTCAGGAAGAGTCGAACGACAACCGTATCCTACTGGAGATTCGACTCAACGGGGATCAGTGGTTTCTCGACTCGTTCATCAAGTCCGGTGAAGAGAAGCGCACCCTCTATTCCGAAAACTTTAAGCATAAGACTGGCGAGTGGTATCACGTGGCACTCGTTTACGATGGTATTTCTATGCATCACTTTGTTGACGGGAAAGAGGAACTGTCCGGTCCGCTCACCATACAGCCGTTAGGTGAGGGAAGCACTGCAATCGGCGTGAGAATGAACCGCGTTTTTTGGTTCAAAGGCATGATCCGTAAGGCACGTTTTACTCAGCGCGCATTATCGGCGGCAGAGTTCATGGAGAAGAAATAAGTGAACGCTCGCTCCAGCGATCGCAAGTTGAATCGTCGATCCTTTCTGGGTCAATCCGTAGCCGTTGCGGGAAGTGTAGCTGCATCCCGATTGATCGTTCCTGCCTTTGCCGCCTTGGATACGCAGTCGCCAATCGCTGCGACCAATTCCGGCAAAGTTCGCGGCTATATTGATAACGGCGTCAATGTATTCAAAGGCATTCGCTATGGAGCCGATACTTCGAAGCGTCGCTTCATGCCGCCGCTCCCACCCGAGCCATGGTCTGAGGTGCGCGATGCAATCGCCTATGGCCCGTCTGCGCCGCAACCTTCACGCGCCACGGATAAGCCAAATGAAGATTGTCTCTTCCTGAATGTTTGGACTCCTGGCCTGCGCGATGGACGAAGGCGGCCAGTGATGTTCTACATTCATGGCGGAGCTTACAACAACGGTTCGGGATCGAGCCCGCTCTACGACGGAGTGCGTCTGTGCCGGCGCGGCGACGTGGTGGTCGTGTCAATAAATCACCGCTTGAATGCCTTTGGCTACCTCTATCTGGCGCCATTCGGAGGACCGGAGTTTGCCGACTCCGGCAACGCAGGCCAACTCGATCTGATTCTGGCCCTGCAGTGGGCGCGCGACAACATCACGGAATTTGGTGGTGATCCAAACAAGATAATGGTCTTTGGACAGTCGGGCGGCGGGGCGAAGATCGCGACGCTGATGGCCACGCCACTCGCAAGAGGACTTTTCCACCGCGCGGCTACGATGAGCGGACAACAGGTCACGGCTTCCGGACCTTTGAACGCAACGCTGCGCACTCGCGCCGTGCTTGATGCACTCAAGCTGTCACCGGAGCGAATCAGCGAAATTCGCACTTTGCCGGCGGAACGATTGTTGGAAGCACTCAACACGCGCGATCCGGTTTTGCCGTTTGGCGGGATATCGTTCGCGCCGGTGCTTGATGAGCGCTCACTGACGCGTCATCCGTTTTATCCGGATGCGCCCGCACAGTCGGCGCATATTCCAATGATCATCGGCAACACCCACGACGAGACGCGTGCCTTTCTCGGCAATGAGGAAAGCAATTTCAAACTGACCTGGGAACAACTGCCGGAGAAGCTGGCGCCGAACATGCGCGTCGACATCCAGCCGAGCGTGGTGATTGCCGAATACCGGCGGCTGTATCCAAACTTTTCCCCCAGTGAAGTTTTCTTTGCGGCTACCACCGCGGGACGATCATGGCGCGGCGCGGTGATCGAAGCAGAAGAACGCGCGAAGTCAGGATCGCCGGCCTATGCGTATCAACTTGATTGGGCCACCCCAAAAGACGGCGGCAAGTTTGGCGCGCCACACGGGTCAGACATTCAATTAGTGTTTGACAACATTCAGAAGCCGGGCGCCAACGCAACCGGCCCGCAGGCCCAATTAATGGCCGACCAGATGAGCGAGACGTTCATCGCGTTCGCGCGCGGCGGCAACCCGAACAACAAACTGATTCCGCGCTGGGATCACTACGAGCTGCCACGGCGCCAGACGATGGTGTTCAATGTGCCGTCGCATCTTGAGAACGACCCGCGCGGAGCCGAACGGCGCTTGTTCGCCAAGGTGCCTTATGTTCAACCGGGTACGTAGGGATCCGGACTGAGGGCGGCGCGTAGCGTCGCGGTGACTTTAGCCCGGCCTTCAAGGCCGGGATCAAGTTCACAGACCGGACCTTCGTCGCGTCAGCGACGCGATGAATCACTGACGATTCTTTTTGTTAGTTCATTCCGTCGCTCCGCGACGGAAAAGCTAATTAGTTGGCCAAGAGACCCAGCCTTAAAAGACCGGGCTAAAATCAACTCGACGCTACGCGTCGATTTCTTTACCTTGGCACTCTTGGCAAAACAGAGGAGCGCTGATGGTGAGTTGTCGTACCTTCTTACTCGTCAATCTCTTGCTTTTGTTCGGCAGTTCTATGTCTCTGGCGCAGAAGCGCACGCGTCCGATGCAGCAAACAAAACAGAATTCCCTGGCGGCGCGCGGCAGCGTGCGTTTGATCACGCTCGCACCGGGCCACTTCCACGCTTCGCTGGTGCAGAAGTTGATGTATCCGCAGGTTGCGCCAACGGTTTGGGTTTATGCTCCGGCGGGTCCCGAGCTGGACGAACATCTAAAGCGAGTTGAGGCCTACAATTCGCGAACGAATGACCCAACGAGCTGGCAAGAGCAGCTTTACACCGGCCCCGATTTCTTTCAGAGGATGTTGTCGGAAAAATCGGGCAACGTGGTGGTAATCGCAGGCAATAACCGGGAGAAAATAGATTACATCGCCGGCAGTTTGCAGGCCGGTCTCAATGTGCTTGCCGACAAACCAATGTGCATCGACGCTGCCGGATTCGAAAAACTGAAGGCAAGTTTCAAGCTGGCGGATCGGCAGAATCTTCTGCTCTACGACATCATGACTGAGCGTTATGAAATAACGACAATTCTACAGAAGGCTTTGGTAAACGACCGGGCGGTGTTTGGTCGACTGGTCAAGGGCAGCCTGGATGAACCGGCGGTAACAAAAGAAAGCGTGCATAACCTTTTCAAATACGTTTCCGGAAAACCGCTGCGACGACCGGCCTGGTTCTTTGATACGACACAGCAGGGCGAAGGCATTGTTGATATCACGACCCACCTGGTCGATCTGATTCAGTGGGAGAGTTTTCCCGAACAATCAATCGCCCTTAGCGATATCAAAGTATTGCGAGCTAGACGGTGGCCCACGGTTGTGACGCGCGAACAGTTTGCGCAGATTACCGGTCTCAAAGATTTTCCCGATTACCTGCGTAACATGCTGAATGATGAGGGCGCTCTACGCGACTACGCGAACGGTGAACTCAGTTACACCTTGAGGGGTGTGCACGCGAAAGTTTCAGTGATTTGGAACTTCGAAGCGCCGGCAGGGACTGGCGATACGCACTTCTCAATCATGAGAGGGACGAACGCGAATGTCATTATTCGCCAGGGCAAGGAAGAGAACTACCGGCCGGAACTTTACGTGGAGACCACCGGCAGCGCTGAAGCCGAAGCGCTGGACGCAGCTTTGCGAAAAGCGGTGAAGAAGCTGGAAGCGACCTACCCCGGTTTAGGTTTGAAACGTGATGGCAACCGTTGGCAGATCCTGATTCCCGATCGGCATCGAACAGATCATGAGGCGCACTTCGGTCAGGTGATGGAGAAGTTTCTGACCTTCCTAGCTGCAGGAAAGCTGCCTCGCTGGGAAACGCCTAACACGATCGCGAAGTACTACACCACTATTCAGGCCCTGGAGTTGGCGAATGCAGTGGCCAGTGGCCAGTGACCAGTGGCCAGTGATCAGGTACAGATCTAGTTCTTCGAAGAAGTTTTGCCGCATCGAGCGAAAGGAACCAAATTGTAACGCCAAGACAGTCAGCTCTTGGTTACGAGACTTGTTCTAACTGGCCACTGGCCACTGACCACTGGCCACTGATCTGACCACTGATGATGAAGACCGCAATCCTTATTATGGTTCTTGGCATTTTCTGTTCCTGTTTTGCGTCGCCTGCCGAACCGGGATTGCTTTTCTACTTGTCCGGGGATCACGAGTTCACTGCCGACTACGCGGCGGGCGGAGACCCACAACCAAACTTCCTGCGCGACGTAAGAATAATTTCTGATGGAGCGCGTGGTCCCGGCTTTGAGTGCGCGAACTCCCAGTTGATGTCCTACTGGGCGCCGGGCAACATCTACGCTGAACGAGGCACGCTGAGTTTCGCCTGGCGCTCGCGTTATCCGGTAGGCCCAACGGCGTTTCCGATATTTCGCGTTGGCTATGCCGATCACTCCAGTTGGGACATGGTCTGGCTGCGGATTGATTACAACGGGCGTGGCGGATTCGACGCGTTTGTCACCGATATCAATCTGGCCCGCATTAGGGTTTCTTATGTTATGCCGTCGTTTCCGAAACCCAACGAATGGGTGAATCTCACTCTGGCCTGGGATGAAACGCGCGGCATCCGTTTTTACGTAAACGGTGCCTTGGTCGCGCATCAAGATCGTCAGGCGGTGCTTTATGCAGGGCTAGACCAATTCGGTCCCCACTCGCGGACGATCGGTCCGATGCAGGTGCAGAGCGACTACAATTTTACGCGCGGGGGAGATATTGATGAGCTTCGCATCTACGATCGAATGCTCTCTGAGGCGAACGTTGCTTCGCTGGCCAAAGGAAACGCACCCGGGCAAATTCCATCGCTGACGCGCAATCTCAATGAGCAAACCTGGCAGGACGAGTGGTGGCTGCGTTACGGCTGGAATCGCAGGGGAGATCCACCGCCTTATCTGAGCGCAGGCGAAACCTCAGTGCGCAAAGTTGAGATTCACGACGTCTTTGATCTGAAACGCTGGTGGTGGAAGGGGACCGACGGAATTCGTGAAACCACCTGGCCGGGCGTTTACAATCGCTCCCGTTTGCCGGGCCGGAACGACTATTTTCAACTGCCAGATTGGGATTGCTATTCGCTGTCGGGGAAGTCCGTGACCTTCACCATGCCGGATGAGCCCTGGAACCAACTCGAAATTTCCGGATCTGCCTGGGGCAAGTTGTATTTGGAAGGTGCGCCCTCACAACCTCTGTTTCAGCGACCGAAGGATCAAGAGAAAACCTTTCATCGATTGCCGACGCCCATTCGCGGGCGGAAGATTCGTTTTGAAAACGTCGAACAAGAAGAACCCATCGGAGAGTTGTCGGCATACTACGTTGCGGCCGAGGCAGAGCCGAAGGGCACCGCGAGACTCAGCTACACCGTAGGCTTAACCGCGAAGTTGAATGACCCGACTATCGCACCGATAGAAAAGTTCATCGCGGGTCGCTATGCCCCTGACGAACGCACGACGGTATTTGCAGTTGCTGATGGCCCGCACTCCGGATCCGCCAGTGCGACCACCGTTCAGCCTGGTCCGAGCGTAGTCGACAATAAGGAATCACACGCCTCTTTGCCGCTGGTTCATATCCTCATACCAGCCGCAGGTTGGCAAAACTTGAGCGATGGTTTGGATGGCATTGCGATCGATTTGCCGGCCCTGAGCGCGAAGTCAACACATGGCCAGTATTTCCCACTGAACATTCAAGTGAAGGATCCAATCTGGCTGCAACGCAACCTGCTCGACTTCAGTTTTTCTGTGAAGGCGGGCGAATCCCACACGCTTTGGCTCGACACGCGCGATCGTATCCTGCCAGTCGGCAAAGGCTTGTACTTGACGATTGCCGGCGCCAGCAACGATTTCGGAGCGAAGTCGCTTCAGGGCGCGCGCGTTCGTCTGATCTTCAAGGCGCGCACGGAAGCCGCAAAGGAACACGAAATCGATCGCTTCACGCAGGCACGCGACAGTTACGCCATGCTGATCGAGGAACATACCAACAATCCGCGACTGAATCTTTACAATCGATTCGCCGCCGACATTACGGATCTCTTGCGCGTGAATCCAAATCACTGGCTGGCCCAGACCTATTGGTACGACAGCAATCGGAGCCATGCAAAACCTAGCTTTACCCAACCGGTCCCACCTGAAGGAGTGCCGCTCTGGGCCTTTCGCCAGGTGGAACAGCTAAAGAATCTCAAGCGACTGGTGCTGTGGTACATCGATCACCGCCAGATCGAAAACGGAGAGTTTGGCGGTGGACTATCCGATGATGGCGATCTGACAAACTATTGGCCGGCGACGGCGCTGATGGGCGTTGAACCTGAAAAAATAAAAGAATCGCTTGTCAGGGAGTTGGACGCTTTCTATCGCGAAGGCATGTTCACAAACGGGCTGCCAGCGATCCAGGCTGACGAGTTGCATAGCTATGAAGAGGGGATTCAGGCACTGGGGCAATCGTTGTTGCTTGACTATGGAGATCCAAAGCAATTGGAACGAGCGATGGAAACTTCTCGCGCTCTGATGAAAGTTACCGGAATCAACAGCGCCGGACACCGGCACTTCAGAACCTCCTACTACAGCGGCACCAGGATGGCTGAAGAGGAACCCTGGGGCTGGTCTAAGCCAAGCTCTATTTTGGCGCTTCATCCGGCAATTATGCTGGTTGACTACAACGGGAATGCGCAGATGAAGAAAATCATCACCGAACTGGCTGATGGTCTTCTGGCTCACCGGCAGAAAGGTTCCGGCGGGCCATTCAGACAATCTATTGCGATCAGATTTGCAGACGACAAGGAAGCCCCAAATAATCGTGGCAATGTTCTGCCGGTTTTTTGGGCGGCCTGGAAATGGACTGGCGACCAGAAATACCTTCAGCCGTTTCAGGATCAAGGAGCACGAGCGCTGGAAAGCATACCCTCGAATGCGCTCGATCAATTGGACCGGCGGCAGACGTGGGGAAGCGAGATAGTTACGATGACGAAAGCCGGCGCCGGCCGTCAACGCGTGGGCTTCGCGACGCCGAATACACCCAACCCAAACAGCCAACGCCTCAACGTTCCACCGCCAACCAACTACGCGTTTACACACTTCGCCTGGCAGACGACGGGAGATAAACACTTTCTTGAGTCGCTCTATGCGTTACAGATTGAGGCATCTGCAATACGAGAGTTTATGAACACAGAAGGCAGTATGTGGATCGATCGTATCGACTTACCGTACAGCGAACTGCAACGAGCGCGGCTTGGCGGAATCGCATTGACCAGGAATTCACTTTATCCCGGTCAGGCCGTCAGTTGGACATTCCAGGCGCCGGCTGGCGAAGAAAGCACGGCGATCCTGGTTCCTCATGCAACCGACAAGTCATTGAAGATCGTTGTCTACAATCTAAGTAAAAATGCCGTCAAAGCGAACATGACAGCGTGGGACGTTGAGCCCGGTCAGTGGGAAATGGTTCAGGGCGTCGATACAAATGGTGACGATGTTATCGATGGCGCTGCCACCACCACTATGATAGAACTCGAGCGCAGCAGCGCGATCGAACTCACGTTTCCTCCGGGAGCAAGCACCGTGCTGAACCTGAAACTGATCACCAAAGGAATTCCCTACTGGACACGCCCCGACCTCGGGATCTCCAAAGATGACGTGTTGCTGCGAGATAAAAAACTGTCGGTGACAATACACAGTCTTGGTGGAGGTAACTCTTTGCCGACAACGTTGGCGCTCTTAGATCAGGCCGGGAAAGTCCTCTTATCCGCGCCCGTGCCACGGATGGAAGCGCCGGCTGATCTGCTGCCGCGAACAACCACGATAACGGTCAACATACCGGCGGGCCTGCAAGTGGACGGGTGCAGCATAGTGATAGATCCGGATGCGAAGGTGAAAGAGATTACGAGACTCAACAATCGAGTTAAGTTGTGACTTGGTTCGCTCAGCGGACTCAACCAAAAAAATGTTCTGGCTCCAGAGGAGCCAAATGTATATAGAACGTCGCGGCCACCCACTGTTTGGCGCTCCAGCGGAGCGCAATGTACTGGTAGATGAGTAAGTCGAACCGTAGATTTCGCTCCGTTGGAGCGAAGAATCTTATAGCCGGGAGGAGTCTATAAACATTCGGTCCCTACGGGACTGAGCGATTTGATCAGAATCTCTCTCCTTACGCAGTATGAAATTGGTTACTCATGTTCTATGGGCCGGAGTAATTGCCTTGGTCGTTTTGCTTGCGTTTAGTTCTGCTTGCGCACAAGGCACCAGGGCACGACTTGATCCGGTCCAGCGCGAGTTACAGCGCCGCTTCGAAACGGAGGCGATCGAGAGGGCTTTGGCCGCGACGCCGCGCCGGCGTGCTGAGCATGAGCAACGGATGGTGCTCCTTCAAATCCGATTGGACTTCCTGCGCATTCAGATCGTCAACGATGACCTACAAACCGAGGCACGGGCCGTCAAGCCTGATTTGAGGGCGATAGCAAAGTTTGCTTCCGAGATCATAAAAAGTGCCAAGAGACTCAAAGGCAATCTGGCGATGGCGGAAATCAAAAATGGCGAGAGGTCTCCTGATCTAAGAGTTGAGGTCGGAGTTGAGCAACTGCGTGCGGCGCTATTGGTGTTGAGCAATTCAATTGGCGCCTTCGTGGAGAATCCTGTCTTTGAACATGTGGGCGTGATCGACGCAACTCTATCGTCACAGGCCCTGCGCGACCTGTTGAAAATTATTGAAGTTAGTAAACAAATAAAGAAAGGCAGCGAGAAGTTGAAACGATCTCGGACCGACTGACTTCAGCGAAACTCCACCCATCATGAACAACACGCGCAGTCTGGCCCTCGGTCTTGTTGTCTTCGGACTTTCGTCTGCACTGCCTACCGGCACGCCGATCGCTTCCGCTGCAAACGACTCGCGCGCGATTCCATCGTTTCCAGGCGCCGAAGGATTCGGCTCAACAACTCCCGGTGGCAGGGGAGGCAGGGTTATCTTTGTTACGAATCTCGATGACGCAGGACCGGGAAGTTTTCGCGCGGCCTGCGAGGCGGAAGGCCCGCGCATTGTCATCTTCCGCGTATCGGGACTGATAACGCTCGCCAGTCCCATTGTGCTCAAGCAGCCTTACGTCACCATCGCCGGCCAGACCGCTCCGGGAGACGGCATTTGTCTTCGCAACTACACGTTCGTTATCGCCACACACGATGTAATTGTGCGTTACCTGCGCAGCCGTTTGGGGGATTTGAGCCGGCAAGAGGCAGACAACATCACCCTGGCGGCAGGAGCTGAGAATGTAATTGTCGATCACTGCTCGGCGACCTGGTCTGTAGACGAATCGCTTTCCCTCGCCGGCAACGTCTCGAATGTGACAGTTCAATGGTGTCTGATCGCCGAAGGATTGAATCACAGCAAGCACACGAAAGGACCGCATGGCTACGGCTCGCTCTCGCGGGCAAACGGACCGGTTACCTGGCATCACAATCTGTGGGCGCACAACAATGCCCGCAACCCGCGACTTGGCGACAACTATGGCCGGCCGCCTTATCCGACCTTCGATGTTCGTAACAATGTAATTTACAACTACGGTGAGATTGCATCGGGCTTAACCCAGGGAGTGCTGAAGATAAACTATGTGGCGAACTATATTCGGCCCGGCCCCGACAGCAAGGCGTTGACGCCGATTCGTATCGGCGGACCTTCCGATTTGAGCTTTTACATTCGCGATAACGTTTTCGAGGGAAACACGGCTGCAACCACCGACAATTCGCAGTTTTTTGACCCGGTGGTGATCAATGGGAAGAGACAGGTGCAAACTGTTTCTGAAGCATTCGACTCGCAGAAGGTCACGACTGTTAGCGCTCGAAGTGCTTATGACGCGGTCCTTAGAAATGTAGGCGCCTCGCTCCCACGACGTGATTCGGTCGACGCACGCATCGTAGCTGAAGTGCGCCGGCGCAAGGGTTCAATCATCGATTCACAAACCCAGGTAGGAGGATGGCCGGAGCTGAAATCCAAAGCGGCACCCGTTGACAGTGATAACGACGGCATGCCGGACTGGTGGGAACGTCAGCATGGTTTGAATCCGCATGACGCTGGAGATGGCGTTACGGATAAGGACTCGGATGGCTACACTAACGTCGAGGAGTATTTGAATCGCGCTCACATGAACACAGGTTCATGACGAGCGTACGCACGTTGTAGACACTACGACAAGTTCTTATTGATGCCGAAGCGGCAACCCTGGGCTGAAGGCCGTAGCCCCGTTGGGGCATCTCTGAGAACTTATCGTAGTCGTCCGGCGAATTCCGACTTTTTGAGGCAAAGCCAATGCTAAGTCGATTAACCATAAGGTCGATCCGATATCTGCCTCTCATCTTGATTTCACTCGTCGTCTGTGTCGGCCAGGCGAGTGCGGCAGATGCCACGGTCGCTCCTAATGGTGACGGTCAGTTTAAATCGGTTCAGGATGCAATCAATGCCGCGCCCCAAACCACCAGTCGTACCAAACCGTGGGTGATACACATCAAGCCCGGGATCTACAAGGAACTGATTTATGTACAGCGCGAGAAGCGCTTCATCAGTCTGGTGGGTGACGATGCAGAAAAGACCATTCTGACTTACAACCTAAATGCAAACATGCTGGGACCAGACGGAAAGGTCATTGGCACCTTCCGCACTGCCTCAACAATGATCGACGCAGACGACTTTACCGCCGAGAACCTGACGTTTGAGAACTCTGCCGGCCCGGTGGGTCAGGCGTTGGCCATTCGGATCGAGGGCGATCGCGTGGCGTTTCGCAAGTGCCGGTTCCTGGGTTGGCAGGACACAATTCTCGCCAATCGTGGCCGTCATTATTTCGCAGACTGTTACATTGCCGGTCACGTGGATTTCATTTTTGGTGGTGCGACCGCCTTCTTTGAAAGATGTCACATCCATTGCCTGCGCAACGGCTACATCACCGCAGCCTCAACTCCGACCGAACAGCCCTTCGGTTTTGTTTTTTCCCACTGCAAAATCACGGGCGAAACGGAAGAGGTGCAAACGTATCTCGGCCGGCCGTGGCGCGATTTCGCCAGTGTCATATTCCTAAACACCGAAATGTCCGGCGTGGTGCGGCCAGTCGGCTGGTACAACTGGGACAAGCCGGCGCGAGAAAAAACTTCACGTTACGCTGAGTACAAGAGTATTGGTCCAGGCGCCCGGAAAGAGGCGCGCGTGTTGTGGTCGAGGCAATTGTCAGGGACGGAAGCCAGGACCATCACGGCCGAGAAGGTTCTGGGCGGAAGTGATAGATGGAATCCACGGGCCGGAAACAAATCATCTAATGCGTTGAGTGTCAGCCAAACCAATGTAGCAAGGAAGGCTTTACGAAGTAATTGCGCCGCCAAAACCGGCATCAGGAAAGACCTGGAGTACAGTCGCGCCGGCGGCGAGAGTTTGCGGCTGGATGCATGCGTGCCGGACGGACAAGGTCCTTTTGCTGCAGTCATCATGGTGCATGGTGGTGGCTGGACCAGTGGTGACAAGACCCAGGGTGTTGATCCTCTCTTCGAACCCCTGTCGAAGGCCGGCCTGGCCTGGTTTTCTATCAACTACCGGCAGGCTCCGAAGCATCACTATCCAGCCTCGGTGGAAGATGTCGAAGCAGCGGTTCGTTGGGTGAAGCAACGTGCCGCGGAGTTCAATGTCGATGCGGAACGCCTGGCCTTGTTGGGCGAGTCTGCTGGCGGTCAGCTGGTGGCGATGGCTGTCGTCCGCGCCGGGGAGGACACGCGAGTGGCGGCGGCGATTCCGTTTTATGCGCCGGTGGATCTGGAATCTGACACCGAGCGACGTGGCGGCCTCAGTCTGTCATTGAGAGATCTGTTCGGACGCTCTTATAAAGTCGACAGCGCGGTGACCCAGCTCCTGCGCGAGGCTTCGCCCATCAATCATATCCATTCGGGCTTGCCGCCGTTTCTGCTCGTCCACGGCACGGCTGATATGAGCGTGCCCTACAGTCAATCGCTGGAGTTTCGCGCAAAACTTAAAGCGGCTGGCGGATCGTGTGATCTGATAACAATCGACGACGGTGTCCACGGAATGGCGCGTTGGGAAGCGACTGATCCAACCTACAAAGACAAGGTAGTGAAGTGGATCGCAGAAAAACTGGGTAGGTGATATCGGCGCGTAGTGTCGAGGTGATTTTATAGCTCGGTTTCTGAGGGCAAAAACATACTTGGTTCACATTCCGCGAGCGATTGTTTTAGAGCGCTAAAGGCGCGAAATGTAACAGCCTGGGGCAACACCCCAGGAACTCGGAAGTAATGAAGGCGCGTGATGAAGTTGCTATCCCAGCTCCGGCAAGACCAAGTCACTGGTTTCATTTCGCGCCATTGGCGCTTTCAAACCAATAGCGGTGGTAACTGAGCAAGGTATGTCATTACCCTTGAAAGGCTGGGCTAAAGTCACTTCGACGAGACGGTCGCCTTCGCTACCAGGCGCAATGGCGGCCTGATGGTATCGATTGAGCAATGTTGAGGAAGCGTTCTTCATAGCCCGGGGCATACAAATCGACGCTTCTTTTGATCCGGCTAAAGAGCAGGCAACGGAAGGCGTCTTCCGCAAAGCGGTCACGAAGGTAGAGCATGGCGTTTGTTTCGCCCCAGTATTCACGATCTTCCCAGATCTCGACCGGTGTGCCGCCCATCTTTCGTGCCAGTTCGACCAAGCGCGAATCGCTAAGGTCGCGACCATTGCTCAAAAAGATCTGATTGTACTGAGGCATTAATTCACTCTGAAGTTGATAAAGCGCTGAGTCACCGGCGGCAGTGCGGTTCACATGACCAAACTCGTGGGCCATCTTTGTCGCCGCCAGAGTTTGACCATCGATCTTGCGAGTTGTGTCCGTTGGCAGCAGGGAATTCATCACCGGGAAGTAGACCGGATTTGGAAAGCCGGCATCAAGACGATATCCGAGCGTGATGGTCGCTGCCACTAAACGTCCGGCGTCGTTCCAACGGTAGTTGCTGGTAGTTCCGCCCTCAGGGTTGTCGCGAGACACGACGATCGTCAAGCTAAAGTTGGGGTTGTTTTGATATGCAGCCCATTGTTGGCGGGCAGTTTCGGTGGCCAGAAATTCTTTCTTCCATTGCCGGTAACGGGCCAGGTACTTTTCGGGAATGTCTTCGCGAATTCCGCCCTGATCCTTCGCGGATAATCTGCTGCTGGAGTTGTCTATGGCAGAGGGGTTCCCGTGATACTCGGCGATTAAGGCAGAAGATAATTCCGGAGCCAGACTCAGACGCGCCAATCCGGGTTGACGCTCCTTATTGACACGTGAATGAGCCGACCGGCCTGCTGGCGTTAATAGAAACGACAGCGAGGTGAGCAAAACGAAAATGAAAGCAAAGCGTAGCGGTTTCAGTTGGCGCATTTGGCAACCCTCTAATACTAACAATCCAGTTGTCTTCAAAGATAAAGGGGCCCTGTTAAATAAGGATGAAATTTTCTAAACCATCCATGGTGATAAGTCAACAAAATGTCGGCGGATGACTCGTTTAGTTTCATTAGCACCGCGGCTTTAGCCCGGTGATATATGGTGGAAGGAAAGTGAAACCGTTTAAACGATATTACATACTTGACTCACTTGAGTTAAAAAGGCGCACTGGAAAAGGTAGAGGATTCAAGGTCCGAAGGACCGTCATCAAATAGCCACGGCCGTGAGGCCGTGGACAATCGAAAGAATAATGGATGAGCGCCGAAGGTGCGGCACTAAATCGCATTTCAAAGCAAAAGAGTGCCGGCCCTTCGGGCCTCAACGTCATCCGAGGTTTTGATCCACGGCCTTACGGCCGTGGCTACTGAATGCCGC
>Ga0070698_100001017_pt1 | contig 30831 bp, 22 predicted proteins | sample KBSK1502metaG_FD_65477 | JGI IMG/M metagenome (GOLD analysis project Ga0070698, IMG submission 65477) | Corn, switchgrass and miscanthus rhizosphere microbial communities from Kellogg Biological Station, Michigan, USA - KBS K1-50-2 metaG | ecosystem: Host-associated > Plants > Roots >...
AGGCGGAAGTCCTGGAACACGATGCCGAGCCGGCGGCGCAGCATCGGCACGTCTTTGGGGCGCAGCTCCGCCACGTTGAACCCGGACACGCGCACTTCGCCGCTCGTCACGGGCTCCTCGGCGAACACCAGCCGCAGGACGGTCGACTTGCCGGCCCCGGAGTGGCCCGTGAGAAACACGAACTCGCCCTTGGCGATGTGGAAGGAGACGTCCTTCAGGGCGAGCCCTCCTTTGGGGAAGGCTTTGAAGACATTCGTGAACTTGATCACTTACAGTTGCGCCAGGGCCTGCGCAAAGTCCGCGATGAGGTCGTCGGCGTCCTCCAGTCCGATGGAAAATCTCAGGAAGCCATCGGGAATGCCAGCCCGCGCGCGCGCGTCCGGTGTGAGCATCGCGTGCGACGTGAGTCGCGGCTCCGACACTAGCGTCTCCACGCCCCCGAGGCTGGGGGCGTGCGCGGCGATGGTGAGGGCGCGCAGGAACCGCTCCGCCGCCCGGGCGCCGCCCTTGAGCTCCACCGCCACCATGCCGCCGAGCCCGTCGAGGATGCGCCCCGCTACGTCGTGATCGGGATGCGACGCCAGCCCGGGGTGGTGCACGGCGGCGAACTGCGGCTGCGTGGCGCACCACTCGGCCACGGCCAGCGCGGTCTGGTTCTGCCGCGCCACGCGAACTCCCAGCGTCTTCATCCCGCGATCGATCAGCCACGCCGCCATCGGGTCCAGCGCCTGGCCCCACACGTGCAGCAGCTTGCGCACTTCTTCGATCACCGACTCGCTTCCCACCACCGCGCCGGCCAGCACGTCGTCGTGGCCGTTCAAGTACTTGGTGGCGCTGTGAATCACCACGTCGGCGCCGTGCTCGAGCGGCCGGTAGTTGAGCGGCGTCGCGAACGTCGAATCCACCAGCAGCGCGAGCCCCTCCGTCTTACAGAGCGCGGCGATCGGCTCCAGGTCGAGCACCCGCAGCAGCGGGTTGGTCGGGGTCTCCACGAAGATGGCGCGCGTGGTCTTCTTGAGCGCGCGCTTCCAGGTGCGCGGCTCCAGCGGGTTCACCAGCGACACGTCGATGCCGAACCGCCCGAACTCCTGTGAAAACAGGCGCTGCACGCCGCCGTAGATCCACTCGCTCGCCAGCAGATGGTCGCCCGGCCGCAGCACCGCCAGGTGCGACAGGGCGACGGCGCCCATGCCGCTGCCCACGAAGATCGCGGCCTCGCCGCCCTCGAGCAGCGCCAGCCGCTTAGCGATCGCGACGTGGTTGGGATTGTTGCCGTAGCGGGCGTAGATGACTTCTTGGGTCGAGCCGATGGGATTGGTGAAGGTCGCGCTCTGATACAGCGGCGTCACGACGGGCGCCCAGTCGGGACGGGCCTCCGGATCGCCGTGCACGGCGTGCGTCGAGAAGCCGAGGCGGCGTTTCACCGGCCTCGCCCGATCACGCCAGCGTCAGCGCGATGGTCCCTGCGGGCGTGCGCACGGCGAGCCGCCGCGCCACCAGCTCGTCGAGGAGCGCGGCGGCGGCCTCGGGAGCCCCCAGCGCCTCGAGCTCGCCCCCCCCGTCGCGCCGCTCGACCAGCGCCGCCAGGCCGTGGCCCGCCAGCACCGGCTCGATCGCCTCGCGGTGTCCGTCCGAGATCCCGGAGAGCACCACCACCGTGCGTCGATCGCGCAGCAGCTTCGCCACGATCTCGTCGGCGCAGGAATAGTCGATACAGCCCACGCCTGTGAAGTCGATGCGGGCCACGGTGACGGTGTACTGCCACGTGGCCATGGCGCGCTCGATCCGCTCGCGGACCACGCGCCCGGTGGGCCGGGTGACCAAGTCCGCGTACACGCCCGACACCGACTCCTGGAGCACCGCATGCACATCGATGTGTTGTATCACGGCGTCGTGGATCCCTGCTCGGGGATGATGATGAGCACCTGGGCACCCGGAAAGGCCGGGAGGCCATCCTGCAAGGGTACGTCGTCGTCCCATTTGGGCACGATCGCGATACGCGCCGTGCCACTGCGGATCGCGATCTTGCCGTCCCAGCGGGTCAGGTAGCGCCGGATCCCGGCGAGACCCTGCCCCCGCCCCGGATCGCGAAACCGGCTGATCCCCTGGACCAACGCCGCCTCCAGCGCCGCCGCGTCGCTCCACCGGGCCCCGAAGCGCTTGCTCTGCGTCGGCTCGAGCGAGTGGCGGAACCCCACCCCGGCGTCCGCCACCGCGATCACCACCACGCGCCGAGCCAGCCTGCGGCGCCAGTGGTACGCCTGCACCGCGACCCAGCCGCCGGTGCCGGCGTGTTCTACAATATTCTGACAGGCCTCCGAAAGCGCCATAGCGAAACCCATCGTCGCCTTCGGATCGAGCCCCAGCTCCGACGCCATAATGGCGGACGCGCGCTGCTGGATGTTCGACACGACGGCATGCACGTCCTCGGCGGCCCGCACCGGCGTCACGGGTAGCAACACGTCACTCTGCTCCGCCGGCTTCACGCGCGGGAGCTTGCCGTGGATCTCGAACAGTTCCGCGGCTTCGCGAAAAAAACCGGCGCGCGTCCAGTAGGTCAGGACGTCGGCGTGCGTCGGCGCCGTGAGGAGCGGCCGTTCGGAGGAGCCGGCACCGCGAGCCGCTTGACCCGCCGCCAGCAGGCCGACCAGCCCGTAGGGTGACGCCCACTCCGTCGCGTGGGCGTCGAACAGCAGCCGCTCGCCGTCCCTGGCCGCCGCGGCGTAGGCACCTGCGAACTGCTCGAACGTGCGATCGTCGAACTGGGCCGGTACGTCGACCAGCCGCGTCATACCGGCGAGAGGCGGCCCAGCAGGTGGTCGCGCAGTCCCGTGGCGCCGCGGTGCGTCACGTTGCGCGCCCCCATGCGCGTCCCGAGGCGGAGCGCCTCCTCGAGTGGGGCGCCGCCGACGAGCGAGGCCACGAGCGTGGCCCCGAGGACGTCGCCGCAGCCCGTGGGATCACCGTCCGGGTCGGACGCTACGTCGGCGGCGATCCGGGCGGTCCGCACGGGCCCTGTGCGTCTGCGCGTCTCGGCGTCTGTGACCTGTTCAAAGTAGGCCGCGCCACGGGGCCCGAGGGTGACGACCAGGGTCTGGCAGCCGCGTGCCAGCGCGCCCGCGGCGACGAGCAGGGGATCGGGGCCGAGCTGCCCCATCTCGTCTTCATTCAGCTGCACCACGTCGCAGCAGCCGAACCACGCCGGCGCGTCCGGCAGCGGCTGGGGCACGCGCGTTCCGTCGGGCTCTTTCCCGAGGAACAGGCTGTGCAGGTCGGCGTAGACAAATCGCGGGAAGCCGCGCCGCAACAGCTGGGCCGTTTCCAGGTCCAGCTCGTAGCCGGAGATGAAGTTCACGTACAACGCGTCCAGGTCGCGCACCTGGGGCCCCAGCTCCGGCCACGTCCACGGCGGCACGCCCCCCGACATCTGCTCGCAGCGGCGCTCGGCCTGGTAGTAGCGCAAGGTGACCCGGTTGTTCGGCGCCGGCACCTCGATGAAGCGCGCCCCAGGGGCCACGTGGTGCAGGGTGCCGAGGAATTCGTTCGCCCGCGCCGCCAGGTCGCGCCCGACCTTCACGAGCGGCACGATCTGCCAGTCGTCGTGCAGCGTGGCGTCGAGCGCGGCGAGGGAGTAGGAGATACCCCCCCACTCCTCGATCGCGGGGCGCGCGGGGTCGCGGCCGTAGATCGTGTCCCATACCATCGACCCGATCACGCCCAACCGCTTCACACGTGCCCCCACATGTGCTTGATGAACACGGCGGCCGCCCCGTACACGCCGGCCGTGCCCGTCAGCTCGCCGGGGACGATGCGGCACACGTCCGTGGCCGGCTTGAACGCCCGCCGGCGTACTTCCGCCCGCAGCGGCTCGAACAGGCGATCGCCCGCGAGTGTCACGCCGCCGCACACGACCACGACCTCGGGGTTGAAGATGTTGATGATGCTGGCGACACCCGCGCCCAGGAACTTGGCCGTGTCCTTCACGACTTCCTGCGCGTACTCGTCGCCGTCGTGCGCCGCCTCGTACACCAGCTGGGCGGTGATCTTCGAGAGATCGCCGTTCACGTACTTGGGGAGGGATGTCTCGGCGCCCGGCCTGATCCCTTCCACCGCCCGCGCCGCGATCGCCGGGCCGGACGCGTAGGCCTCGAGGCAGCCGTAGTTGCCGCACTTGCAGAGCCGCCCGGTCGAGTCGATGGTCATGTGCCCGATCTCGCCGGCGATATCGGACGCGCCCCGGTATACCTCGCCCCCGAGCACGATGCCCCCGCCGATGCCCGTGCCGATCGTAAGGCCGACGACGTGGCCGGCGCCACGGGCCGCGCCGCGCCACCACTCGCCGAAGATGGCGCAGTTGGCATCGTTGTCGAGCGTAGCGGGCAGCCCCAGCGCCTGGGTGAGCCGGTCGCGCAGCGGGAAGTTGGTCCAGCCGAGGTTGGGCGTGAGCAGCACGACGCCGGTCTTGGTGTCGAGCGGGCCGGGCGATCCGATGCCGACGCCCGCGATCTCCTTGCCGCGCGCCGCGGCCATCGACGCGCGCGTCAGCTTGACGATCCGCGTCATCACGGCGTCGGCGCCCTGCTCCGAGAAGGTCGGCTCCGAGACGAGCCCCAGGAGCTCCGAGCCGTCTTCGGCCACGGTGCCCGCGACGATGTTCGTTCCGCCGATGTCAATCCCGACGACGTAGCGCACCGGTCTCCTCGATGGCGTGCAGCACGGTTTCCACGGTCAGCGAGCGCATACAGCGGTGATGGCCCAGCGGGCAACGGGGCGGTCCGTGCGCCGAGCAGGGGCGACACGGAAGGCCGTCGAGCTCGACCACCTGATCCCGCGGTCCCCGCGGCCCGAACCCGAAGGACGGCACAGTCGACCCGAAGATCGCCACGGTCGGCGTGCCGACGGCCTGCGCGAAATGCAGCGGGGCGCTGTCGTTCGTTACGAGTACGGCCGCGCGCCCGATGACCTCAGCGGACTGCCGCAGCGTGAGCCTACCGCACGCATTCACCGCCCGCCACCGTCCTCCACCCCCCTCCACCGCCTTGACGACCTCCTCGGCCAGCCCCGTGTCCTCCGGCCCGCCGACCACCACAATCCCCACCCTGGCGGCAAGCCGCTGCGCCAGCTCTCCATAATAAGGCCAGCGCTTCGAGCCCCAGATCGACCCGGGCGCGAGCGCCACGAACGGCGCCTCCATGCCGTGCGCTCCGAGGAACGCCTGCGTCGCCGCGCGATCCTCGGCGGTCGTTACCAGCGCGGGCTTAGCGGGCACCATGGCCCCGCCCGTCATGGCCCCGCCCTTCGTGGCCCCGCCCGTCAGGGCGGGGTGGACCAGCGCCAGCAGCCGGTCGACTTCGTGGCCGGTCTTCGGCCGCGGTCGGACGTCGGTGTAGAACCGCGGCCACCCGTCCTCGAAGCCGACCCTCCGCGGGATGCGGGCCAGCCACGCCACGAGCGCCGTGCGCAGCGAGCGATGGGGAAGATACGCCCAATCGTACCGCTCCGCCCGCAGCGTCCGCGCGAATCTGATCAGCCCCCCCAGCCCACGATCGCGGCCCTTCTTGTCATAGGGGAGCACGTGCCGGACGGCTGGATGCGTCTCGACGAGCGGTGCCGCCGCGGGCGTGGTCACGACGTCGACCGGGCCGTGCCGCAGGGCGAGGGCTTCGAGCAGCGGCGTCGTGAGCACGACGTCCCCGAGAAAGGCGGTTTGGATCACGAGGACAGGGCCGGGAGCGTCATGCATGGCGAGCGTGGAATCTGACGGGGTCGGCGCGGCGTCGGTAGGCAAGCCTCCGTCTCTGGTCGCGACCGCTAGCGTCGGATCCGACCGATCTCGAGCGGGATCACGAGCCTCAGCGAGGCGACTAGTCCCCGGTGGTCGACCTGCGAGGGTAGGTCCGGATCGCCGGCGAGGTGGTATTGCAGTTCCGGTATCACCGCCACGCGCCCAGCCGGCACCTCCACGGATACACCGGGTGCCGCGAGAAACTCGGTCGCGTGGTCGGCGATCCCTAGAGCCCGCTGCGCGAACCGTACCGCCCCGAGGCTCAAACCGGGAACAACCTCGAGCGCCCCAACCGGGATCAGCACACCGAGGTCCACTCCATAGACCTGTGCCCGGTTCGTCACGCCCGCCGTTGTCGTCCCGCGGTGGTACACCCAGCGCAGTCCCACGTAGGCGAGGCGACCCGCCGCCACCCCGACCACTACTCCTGCTCCGGGCTCGTACGCCTCACCTGTGCCGTAGCTCGCGACCAGCCCGACGTGCACCTCGCCGAGCTGGGCGAGGAGCGAGGACGTGAGGAACAGGGCGGCAACGGTCATACCCCGTCCTTCGCGATGCGGGCGATGCGCCGTTGCAGCTCACCGACCGGTGGGAGCAGCCGATCGAGGGTCGCCTGATCCTCCACCCAGGTGACCGTGCCGACCATGAAGACGAGATCGATCAACGGCACGAGCGACTCCGGGCCGGTAAACAGCACGCCGACCTCACCGTCCATGAACATTCCACGGTAGTCCTGGTTCTGCGAGCCGACGATTGCGAAGCTCGCAGCCTTGGGCGCGTCACGGACGTGCGCGAGCACCCGCTCGGCGATCTGCTCCAGGGAGTCGGGGAGTGCACTTGCATCGGAATACTCGGCCTCGGCGGCGTAGGTCGCTTGGCGGTAGCGTAAGTAGGTGGCCATGAACGCCGGCCACTCCGGGGAGGCTGCGACCGCGCGCCAAAAGTCTTGCGTCGCGAGGAACTGAACCTTCTGGTGGAGCTTGGGTCGCACACCTGAGTCGGAGGGGGGCGTATCGAGGCCTGGACCGTTGCGGCCCGCGTCCGCGACGATCGGCACGAGCGCCGGCGCGAACGGCAGCAGCGCCTGCAGGAACGGCGTGGCGCTGACTTGCCGGGCCCACAGGTCGGCCCGGCTGGCGAACCCCCGCGCATCGCCCGGAAGCGCGTACAATCCGGCGTGCAAGTCGCCGCCGGCCGCCGTGATCGCGCGGGTCAGCTCGCGGCGCACGAGCAGCAGTCGCGTCAGGAGCTCGTGCGCCCGCGCCATCTGTGGGAATCCGCTGCTCGGCGCGTTTGCCAGGGCCGGGGCAATAATGAATACCTCGGCCCCGCGGAGGCACGCACCCACGAGCAGTCCCGCGTAGAACGTCGAGTTCCACAACGAGTCCGGCACCTTAATGACGGAGCCGGCCGGCATCAGCGAGTAGAGCACCGCCTTCCCGACGTTGAGCGGCTTCGGGAGATACCCCGTTCCATTCACCAGGGCCATGGCGCGCCCGTCGAAGCGGGCGGCGTCGGGCCGCGCTGCCAGGCGCGCCAGATTCGCGTCGGGTGCCGGGCGGGCTCGGAGCGGGGGAGGGAGGTCCTGCTCGACCAAGCCCTGGCTCAGGAGGAGATCGCGCGCCGCCTGCCGCAGTTGCAACACGACCGGGCCCCGCAGAATGAGCGAGCGGTCATCCCAGCCCGGGCCGAGGTACTGCTGCCCGACCCCCATGCCCGTGAGAATCGCCTCGCCGCTGAACGGGTCGTCCTCGCCGGCGTCGCGGAAAGCCATTTTCCGGTGGTCGCGCATCACGTCGTCGGGATATCCGAACACACTCGAGATGAGCCCACCGCTCCAGAACGATGCGTCGACACGGTTCGTGACGTTGACATGCACCTTGATGCGGTTGCGCAACCAGGCATCGCCATACTCGCGTGCCTCGGCTTGCAACACGCGGGAACGCTGCACCGCGAGGCGCAGTCGCTCCAGCGCGCCCGCCAGTCGCTCGGCGTCCCGCGCGGTGCCGAGCGGCAAGTGGGACGAGGCGTGCAGCGGGTCTTCCAACACCGTCATCAGCACCCGCGACTTGCGCTGCTCGTAGTAGTGCTGGTCCACGAAGATGAAGTACGACGGCAGCTTCGTGCTCGCGTCGTAGGCCTCGACCCGCTCGGCGAGGGCGGTGAGATAGCCGTCCACGACCTGCGCGAACGCCCCCCAGTCGAGCGTCTGGGCCGGCGTGGACGCCGGGAAGTCGTGGATCCAGAGGACGTGGTAGTCCCGGGTGTCCCGTATCATCCGCAACAGCTCCCAATGGAACTGCAGGTTGGCGACGTATCGGACCTGGTTGTGGTCGGTGAACCGCACCTCGGTGGCCCGTTCAACCAGCGCGTCCAGCTCGGACTGTTCGTCGTAGTCTTCAGGCAGCAGCCCGTACTGGAGCGGCAGCCACACGAGGCGCGGATCGTCCCATTCTGACGCTTCCTTCCGCCGCTGCGCTTCGAGGATGTCGGTCAGACGCTCGAAGACGACCAGCACGTCCTCAGTGCGGGCGGGGGGCACGAGGTCGGACGAGGCCACCCAGCGGCCGAACCGGCCTCGGGCCGACATGCTGAGTTCTTTCAGGGTGTCGTTGCGTTTCTTGCGCCCCACCAACCGATCGTAGGGCAGCAGGACATCGTCGAGTAGGATCTCTCGGCAATGCCGCGCCAGGTCGCGGCCTGCTGCAGCGCTCCCGGACGCGACCGTGAAGAGCTGCTCCATCTGCGTGTGGAAGAAGCGCACTTCCTCGGCGACGCTCCGCACCGCGAGGTGTGCCTTGAGGTTCGTGACATACCCAGCGGTGCGCGCGAGCGCGACGCTGCCATCTCGGCCATCCTGATCGAGGAACGGGAGGACCAGCCGCTCGATCCATTCGGCAGAGACCCGGAGACTGTCGAGGCCCTCGTCGAGGGCGGAGCTCGTGGCCCGGTGGGAGACGGGTGCGTGGAAATCGCGCGCCACCACCACGTAGTCTTGAATGGGCCGGTTACGACCGGCGAGGGGATCCCCCAGCGGTGCCGATACCCCGAGGGTGAAGCTGCGCCGGCGCAGCGGGTACCAGTTGAGGCGCAGCAGCGAGCCGCGTGTCAGCAGGCCGCCGCGGCGCACGGGCGTGTGGAGCGTGACGAGCATGTCGAGGCGGCCACCACGCAGGGTGTAGTCCGCTCCGAGGCCGCCGCTCAGGTAGGGAACCTGCAGGATGGCGCGCACTCCGCCGTCGGCCTTGCTGCCGCGGGCGCCGACGTACGCCTCCATCCCGAACTCCGCGAGCTTCGTCACCGGGTTGAGCGCAGCGTGGTACACGCCGCCCTCCGCACGCACCGTGACATCGTTCGACGTGCCCTCGAAATAGGCCCCGGCGGCGAGTCCGGCCTGCCAGTGCCAGAGGAGCGGTTGCCCAAGGGACACGGTGCGGCCGCCCGCCTCGGGCGCGCGTGTGGTCTGGGCGGTCGCGTCTCGAGCCGAGCCGAACGCCAGTCCGGCGGTCAAACAGCCCAGCAGGAGCGCGCATCCGCGGGAGGGGCTCGGGGGCACCGGCACACCTGGTGAGACGACGTCAGCGGGAACGGCTTTGATCTACCGCGCGTGAGGCGGGGTGGCAAGCGCGCCTGCGACCTGCAGCAGTGCCACTGCCCAGACGGGCCGGTGGTCGCTCGCGCCGAACGGGTCGCGCACGACTCCGGCACCTTCGGAGTCGGCGGCCGCCAGGCCCTTGAAGAAGATGTGGTCCCAGTTGAAGACCAGTGTCGTGATGGGATTGTGCTCGGTGGGCCAGAGAAAGCCCGCAGCACGGAACTCGTTACCGATTCCCCGGCTGTTCATGTCGCCGCCCACCACGACGCGCGGATAGGCGCCGGCGTCGGCCACGACCGCGCGGGCCTGATCCCGCCGCGAGCCCGGCCCGATCTCCACGGGGGTCTCGAGGTGCACGCTGTAGACGCGCAGCGGCACGCCGCCGACCAGGATCGTGGCTGCGGTCGCGATCCGCTGCGAGCGCCAGAAGCGCGCGAGGTGCGGCAGCACGATCTTCGCGTCCGCGACGATGGGCCAGCGCGACAGGATGGCGTTACCGAAATCCCGGCCGGTCTCCGGGGCGACCGACGCCGGATAATACACGTAGGACATGGACAGCGCCTCGGCGATGCGGCGCGCGCCGGTCGCGTCCATTTCCTGCAGCGTGACGACGTCGGCATGTCGCAGCGCGGCGCTCGAGCGCAGCAGCGCGATGGCCCGGTCGACATGGCGGGCGAACTGCACGTTGAAGGTGACGACACGGATGGTGATCGCGGCGCCGGCCGGGACGTTCAGCGGCCCGGAGGGGAGGACGCCGGTGTACCGCGGGCCGAAGGGGCTCTGGTAGTTGTAGGTCCAGCACCCTGTCCCTGCGGCCAGACCCACCAGCACGGCAGCACACGTCCGGCGATTCACGGCACCAGGGAAGCTAACGCCGTCCGGACCGAGCGGTCAGTCCACCTGGAGAACCGCCAGAAACGCTTCCTGCGGGATCTCGACCGTGCCCACCTGCTTCATCCGCTTCTTCCCCTCTTTCTGCTTCTCGAGCAGCTTGCGCTTGCGCGTCACGTCGCCGCCGTAGCACTTCGCCGTGACGTTCTTGCGCAGCGGGCGGATCGTCTCCCGTGCGATCACTTTCGTGCCGATCGCGGCTTGGATCACGACCTCGAACAGCTGCCGCGGGATCAGCTCGCGCAGCTTCTCGGCGATCTTCTTGCCCCACTCGTACGCCTTGTCACGGTGAATGATCACCGAAAACGCGTCCACCGCGTCGCCGTTGAGCAGCATGTCGAGCTTGACGAGGTCGGACGGCCGGTACTCCAGGAACTCGTAGTCCAGCGAGGCGTAGCCGCGCGAGATCGTCTTCAGCTTGTCGTAGAAATCGAGGATGATTTCGGCGAGCGGGAACTCCCAGGTGAAGTCCACGCGGGTCGGGTCCACATAGTGCATCCCGCGATACACCCCGCGGCGCTCCTGGCCGAGCTTCATGATCGCGCCGATGTATTCCGCGGGGGCGACGATCCGTGCCTTCACGTACGGCTCCTCGATCCGATCCACGGCCGAGCCGTGGGGCAGGAGGCTCGGGTTCTCAACCAGGTCCATGGTGCCGTCGGTCTTGTGGACGTGGTATTCCACGTTGGGGACGGTGCTGATCAGGTCGAGATTGAACTCCCGCTCGAGCCGTTCGCGCACGATCTCCATGTGCAAGAGACCGAGGAAGCCGCAGCGGAAGCCGAACCCCAGCGCCACGGACGATTCGGGCTCGTAGTGCAGCGACGCGTCGTTCAGCTGCAGCTTGGCGAGCGCGTCGCGCAGCTCTTCGAACTGGTTCGGCTCCGTCGGGTACAGCCCGGCGAACACCATCGACTTGATGTCGCGGTATCCGGGCAAGAGCGCCACATCCCGGTGCTCCGCGTCGAGCACGCTGTCCCCGGGCCGCGTCTCGCGCACGCCGCGCACGTTGGCGACGAAGTAACCGACCTCCCCCGCCTCGAGCTGCTCCGCGGGCTTATGGCCGAGCTGCAGGTAGCCGACCTCGTCCACCTCGTACAGGTCTTCCGTGTGCGCCCCGAAAGCGATCTTCATGCCGGGCCGGATCGTGCCGTCCACCACCCGGATGCTGGGAATGGCACCGCGATAGCGATCGTAGTACGAGTCGAAGATCAGGGCGCGGAGCGGCGCCTCGGCCGTGCCCCGGGGCGCGGGGACGCGGCGCACCACGGCCTCGAGCAGGTCGGGCACGTTGGTGCCCTCCTTGGCCGAGATGCGGAGGATCTCCTCGGGCTTGGCCCCGATCAGCTCGTGGATCTCCTGGGCCCGGCGATCGGGCTCGGCTCCCGGCAGGTCGATCTTGTTGAGGACCGGGATGATCTCGAGCCCCGCGTCGAGCGCGAGGAACAGGTTGGAGATCGTCTGCGCCTGGATGCCCTGGGAGGCATCGACCACCAGGATCGCGCCCTCGCACGCCTGCAGCGAGCGCGACACCTCGTAGGTGAAGTCCACGTGGCCGGGCGTATCGATCAAATTGAGCTCGTAGATGCCGCCGGCGCGCGAGTGGTAGGTCATGCGCACGGCGTTGAGCTTGATGGTGATGCCGCGCTCGCGCTCCAGGTCCATCGTGTCGAGCACCTGCTCCCGCATCAGCCGCTTGTCCAGGGTTCCCGTGAGCTCGATCAGGCGGTCGGCCAGCGTCGATTTCCCGTGGTCGATGTGGGCCACGATGCAGAAGTTGCGGATGTGATCCTGGCGCATGTGCGGGAGAAATATAGGCGCTATCTTTACCGGACCGAGGCCTTCTGCCCCCTATCACCGGCTGGTTCGATCCTTCCTCCAACAACGGCGGCGCCGTGCGGCTCGCCGCCAACAGCTATTTGCCGGCCAAGGGCGATCCCGGCGTGCGGGTCCCGGGCCTGCGTCGGGGTGATCTCGTCACGCTCGAGAACGGCAGGGTCGCGAGCGTCAACGGCGCGCCGCCCGGGCGCCTGGCCGAGCGACCCGAGTTCGCCACGCTCGGCGCGGTGCATCCCGCGCGTCCGCTCGGACTCGAGTCGCCGCGCGCGTCGAGCCCGCGCACCGCGGAGACGCAGCGCGTCGTCGACCTGATCTGCCCGCTCGGTTTCGGTCAGCGGGCGTTGATCGTGTCGCCCCCCAAAGCGGGGAAGACCATGATGCTCCAGGCCATCGCCGAGAGCGTCGCCCTCAACCATCCGGCGGTGACCCTCCTCGTGCTGCTGGTGGACGAGCGCCCGGAAGAGGTGAGCGAGATGATCGATTGGGGCCGGGGCGAGGTGATCGCGTCGAGCTTCGACCTGTCCCACGAGCGGCACGTCGCCGTCGCGGACATGGTCTTCGAGCACGCGCGCCGCCAGGTGGAGCTCGGGCGTGACGTCGTGATCGTGCTGGACTCGCTCACGCGGCTGGCGCGCTCGCACAACACGACCGGGCGGGGCAGTGGCCGGACCATGTCCGGCGGCCTCGACGCCAACGCCCTCGCCAAGCCCAAGGGCTTGTTCGGCGCCGCGCGGGCCGTGCCGGACGGCGGCTCGCTCACCGTCATCGCGACCGCGCTCGTCGAGACGGAGAGCCGCATGGACGACGTGATCTTCGAGGAGTTCAAGGGGACGGGCAACGCCGAGCTGCGGCTGTCGCGCGCCCTGGCCGACCGGCGCATCTATCCAGCGGTCGACGTCGCGGCCAGCGGCACCCGGCGCGAGGAGCTGCTCGCCGATCCCGCCACGGTCGCGGCCAAACAGCAGCTGCGGCGTGGTCTGGTCGGGCTCCCGCCCGAGAAGGCGATGGAAGGGCTGCTGGCCCAGCTGCGACGCACCAAGACCAACGCCGAGCTGCTCGCCAGCACGAGGTAGGGACGCACCATGCTGCGCCCCTACTGCGAACCCACGATCTGCTTATAACTCTGCGGGTTCCACTGCGGTCGTGCGGTCGCGTTCGCCACGGCCAGGCCCAGGTAGAACACCAGCCGCGCAAAACGTGCTTCCTTTTCGGCGTCGATCTTGTCCGGCGAATCGCTCACCTGGTGGTAGTCGGGGTGCAGGCCCGTCGTGAAGAACAGGATGGGCACACCCTTTCTCGCGAAATTGTAGTGGTCCGAGCGGTAATAGAGGCCTTCCTGCGGCCACAGGTCGCCGACGGGCTTGATGTTGAGCTCGGGATGAGCCAGCGCGATACTGTCGACCACCCCCCCCAGGTTTGAATGCTCCCGGCCGATCACCGCGAGCGTGTCCTTCGCGTTGCGACCGACCATGTCGCTGTTCAAGTCCGCGACGACGTTGGCGAGCGGCACCGTCGGGTGCTCGGCGAAGTACGCGCTGCCCCATAGGCCTCGCTCCTCGCCGCTCACGGTCATGAACACGAGGGAGCGCTTGGGGCGCTCGCGCGCCGTCGTGAACGCCTGAGCCAGCTCGATGACGGCGACCGTCCCCGAGCCGTCGTCATCCGCGCCGTTACAGATCGAGTCGGCGCCGCGGGCCGTGCACCCCTCCCCCGCGGCCGGCGTGCCGATATGGTCCATGTGCGCGGTGAAGAGCACGTATTCCTTTTTCAGCGTGGCGTCGTCGCCCTCCAGGATGCCTACCACGTTGGGGGCGGACGTGCGCTCGAGCAGCTGCTGGTGCACGGCGAGCTGCACCCTGACAGCGGGGAGGGAATGGGCGGCGAGCGGCCGGTCGCCCCAGACGCGGAGCGAGTCGGGAGGTGCGCCCGCCTGCGTGAAGAGCGTTCGGGCCGTCCCGGCCCGCACGGCGAACACCGCCGGGATCGCGGATCCGTCCTCCTCGCTCGGGTTGCGCACGCGGACGCTCGCCGCGTGACCGGGCAGCTTTTCCCAGATCGAGTCGGGGAAGTCCGCCACCAGCATCAGCGCCAGCGGCCGGAGCGGCAGGACCTTCACCGCGACCGCGTTGACACCGGGCCCGTACGCGAGGAACACCACCTTTCCGGTCACTGCCGAGGAATCGAATGGGGCGGCTCCTTGGGGCGACCCGGTGACGACCACTCCCGCACCCGCGTTGTCTCCCGTCGCTGGCTGTCCTTCGACCAGCAGGACGTCCCGACCGGTGCGCCAGGTCGCGGGCACCGGGCCCGCGATCCGGACGCTCACGCTTTCCGGGTCGAACCGCTCGACCTCGAGCGGGTAGTGCTGCAGGTAGGTTCCGCTGTCACCGCCGGGCTTGAGGCCGAAGCGACGGAACTCGGCCGCCACGTACGCCGCCACCTGATCGAGCTGCGGGCTCGGCGTCGCCCGGCCCAGCATCGAGTCGGCCGCGATGATGCCGATGCGGCGCCGCACCTCCTCGGCCGTGATCACCGCCGCGCCCCGGGCGGCCGGCTGTTGCCGTTGCGCCGCGACCGGCACCGTAAGCACCGCGAGCAGCAGGTTCAGACGGCACCGCATCACTGGGGGCCTCGATGAGGGGAGCGAGCAAGCTAACGCGCCCGACCGTGGGGGACCACGGCCGGGCGCGCCCGGCGTGCCGCGGGTCGTCACGGCTTGCGGCGTTTCAACTCCGGCTCGGCCCGCGGCTTGTCCTTCGGGGCATCGCGCTTCGGCTCGACACGCGGCTCGCTCTTGGGGGGCGGAGCCTCGCGCCGCGGCTCTGCGCGGGGCGAAGGGCGCGGGGCGGGTGGCGGCGCGGTGACCGCCGGCTCGGGTCGACGGGCGGGTGGCTCCCTCCGCTCGGGGCGGTCGGGACGTTCCGCCGGCGCTGGACGCTCAGGATGGTCCGGCTGGTCGGGACGAGCGCGTGGCTCAGCCTGCGGCGGGCGGTCGCTGTTTGGCCGGGCCCGCGGCCGCACCTCGGGCGGAGGATTGACACTCGTGCCGCCCAAATCGCGACCACGCACGCCGACCTCGCGCCGCTGGTCATCGTCCGCCGGACGGGCGCGCACGCGCGTGACGAACGCGTCGGAGGCCTGACGGTCTTTGAAGATGAAGCGCGGCTCGGGCCGGAGGGGCCGGGTGAACACCACCCGTGTCGCGCCGTACGAGCGATAGGGGTAGTAGTACGGATCGTCGTACACCACGATCCGGAAACGCACGCAGGTGTAGTCGTACGGGCTCCAGGAGGAATAGTTCACGTACGAGTGGCAGTCGTAGCACAGGAACCGTGGATAGTCGTAGTGCCGCTGGACGTAGTACGGCGCGAGGTCGTAGTCCCAGTCGCCGTACCCCGCAGGCACGATGCGCTGCGCCAGGTCCGTGACCGCCACATAGGGATCGCCGTGCACGCGGCCGTCGGCGATGGCGCGATAGTCCCAATGCTCGTGGCTCTCGAGCGCGTCGTACACGAAGGCGTCGCCCGCGACGACGGCGAAGAGGTAGCCGACGCCCGGGTAGTCGTCGATGTAGAAAGCGTCGCGGGAGTCGCGGCCCGGGACCTCGTAGTCGCGGCCGCCGCGCGCGAAGTTGTCCTCCCACGGCTCGCGCGGGAACAGAACCCGCACCCGGCCATCGGTGTCGATGCGCAGGATGGTGACGTACGCGTCCTGCTCGGTGCGAAAGTGCACGCGCACGCCCTGGCCGCTCGCGTACGGGTCGTCGCCCCGATCGGTCCAGATCTCGACACGCGGGCGGTCCGAGAGGGCGGCGGGCTGGAGCGCAGGGCCCCCGACGGAGCCGACGAGCAGACTGATCAAGCCGAACGTGGTCAACATGAGTGCCTCCCCCTCCGCAAGAGGAGCAGGCGTCATGCCATTCGGCGACTCGAGGTCCCGTCTCCCAACTGGTTGTCGGTGGCGACCTTACAACGACCGTTGAGCGGTGTCACCCGCCCGCGGTTGTCCTCTACCCGGGACAATCGGCCGATCATTAGCTTCCGCGAACCCCATGGCTGACACCACGCGCATCGATCTGCTCGACCCCGCCGACGTGGCGCGGCTGGGCGGGATCGAAATCGTTGCCGCGGGGGTGGTCGAAGGGTTTCTGGCCGGCATCCACCGCTCCCCCTTCCGCGGCTTCTCCGTCGAGTTCACCGAACACCGCGCCTATCAACCGGGGGACGAGCTGCGCTACCTCGATTGGCGGATTCTGGCGCGCGCGGATCGGCTGTTCGTCAAGCAGTTCGAGGAAGAGACCAACCTGCGGGCGATGATCCTGGTGGACGCGAGCCGCTCGATGGCGTGGCGCGGGGCGCCGGAGCGTCTCACCAAGCGGGCCTACGCCGACCGGCTGGCGGCGGCGCTCGCGCTGATTCTGCTGCGCCAGCGGGATGCGACCGGGCTCATCACGTTCGACGAGGCGGTGCGCGAAGTCGTACCGCCGCGCGTGCGGGTGGGTCAGTGGGCGCGGCTGGTCCGGGGCCTGGAGCGTACGCCGGACGGCGGCGGCACGGCGGCCGAGGCGGCGCTCGGTCGGCTGACGTCGTTGCTGGTGCGTCGGGGGCTGGTGGTGCTCGTGTCGGACCTGCTGTTCGACCGGGAGCTCGCGCTCACGGCCCTGCGCTACCTGCGTCACCGCGGCCATCACGTGATCGTGCTGCACCTGATGGATCCCGCGGAGGCCGAGCTCTCGGCCGCGCCGGAGGTGCGCTTGCGGGATCCCGAATCGGCTGTCAGCGTGGTGGTGCGTCCGCGGGAACTGGCGCGCGCGTACCGGGACACCGTGCGCCGCGAAATCGCCGCCTGGCGCCTCACGTGCCGGCGTCACGGGATCGCCTACCACCACATCCTGACCGACCTGCCCTTCGGCATGGCGCTCCGGCTGCTCACGTGACGTTCCTGCACCCGCTCGCACTGCTGGGGCTCGCCGCCGCGGCGATCCCCGCGCTGCTGCATCTGTTCGAGCGGCGCATTCCGCCCGAGGCCGAGTTTCCGCCCTTGCGCTACCTGAGCGAAGCGGAGCGGCAGAGCGCGCGGCGTCTCAGGCTGCGGCACGTACTGCTGCTGCTGCTGCGTACCGCCCTGATCGCGCTGATCGTCCTGGCCGCGGCGCGACCGCTCGTTCCCACTCCCGTCCCGATGCGCCGCGCCGCCGCGCATCAGCGGACCGCGCTCGTCGTCATCCTCGATAACTCGCTGTCGTCGGGCGCCGTGGTGGACGGGCGGCCGGTGCTCGACCGGCTTCGGGCCGCGGCGAGAAGCTCCCTCGCGGCCGCCGGAGCGTCGGACCGCTTGTGGCTGGTGCTCGCGGACGGCGTAGCACGGGCGGGGACGCGCGAGGCGCTGCTCGCGACGCTGGACAGCACCGGCGTGTCGCCCCGGCGGCTGGACCTCACGGCCGCCGTGCGCGACGCGGTGCGCCTCGTGAACGCGGAGCCGCTCGAGGGACGCGAGGTTCATGTACTGAGTGATCTCCAGCGGACTGCGCTCGGACCGGGCCGCGCGGGCGTGACGCGGGGCGTCCGGGTGCTCGCGCTCACCCCCGCCTCCGAGGTGCCGGCGAACCGGGGAGTGGGTTCGCTGCGCGTGTCCGACGGTGCCGTGGCGGTATCGATCGTCGGGACGCCGGGCGCCCGGCCGGCGGCAGTGACGCTGCAGGTACGCGGTCGCGAGGTGGGGCGGGGGCTCGCCGCACCGGGGTCGACGGTCTCGATCGTGCTGCCGCCCGAGGGGCCCGGGTGGTGGGTCGGCGAAGCCGCGCTCGAAGCCGACGAGCTGCGGGCAGACGATCGGCGCGTGTTCGCGTGGCGGGTGGCGCCACCGGCGCGGGTGACGGCGTCGAGCGGGGCGGGCCCGTTCGTGGCGGCGGCGCTCGCGGTGCTCGAGCAGGGCCAGCGGGTGCGACGCGGCAGCGACGTGGCGATCGGGGATCGGCTCGACGGAGGGGCCGCGGTGAGCGTTGTGGTGCCGCCCGCCGATGCGACGCTCATCGGCCAGCTGAACCGCGCCCTCGCGGCCCGCGGAGCCCGGTGGCGGCTCGGTTCGGGCGGCACTCCGGGGCCGATTGTGGCGTCCGGGGTGGTGGTGATGGACGGAATCCCTGTGGCGCGGCGCTACCGTGTTGACGCCATCGGGGACGCGAGCAGGAGCAAGGGGGAGGACAGTACCGTCCTGGCGACGGTGAACGGAGAGCCGTGGCTGGTGCGGGACGCCGGCGTCCTGCTCGTCGGCAGCCGCCTCGACACGGCATGGACGGCGCTGCCCGCCGCACCGGCGTTCGTGCCGTTCGTGGATGCGCTGGTGAACCGCCTGGCGCGCGGGGAGGCTCCCGTGTCCGAGGTCGAGGGTGCGCCGGGCGTCGAGTTCCGCACACGGGGCGGCGATACGGTCGGTGCCATCGTGTCCGCCCCCGACCCACGTGAGTCGGATCTCACGCCGGCCCCCGCGGCCCTGGTACGGGACGTGTTGGGCGCGGACGTCTTGGACGCCCCGGCGCTGGGCGCCGCGCGGTTCGCGGGCGGGGGCAAGAGCGACGCGAGCGGCCCCCTGCTGATCCTCGCGCTGCTCGTGGCCGCCGCGGAGCTGGGGGTGGCGACCTTCACCCGCTGATGCCGCTCACGTTCCTGATCGATCGGTTCGACGCGCTGCCGGCGACGCGGGCCCTGGCGGACGCGCTCCCGGGCGCCGGGGTCCGCCGGGGCATCGCGGGTCTTCCGGGCTCGAGCGCCGCCGTACTCCTGGCCGCGCTCGCGCGGCGGCGCGCGCAGCGGGTGTTCGTCGTGGTGACGGCGACGCCGACCGATGCCGAGCGCTGGCTCGCCGACCTGCAGACGCTGGCGGGCGACGGCGCCGCCCTGTATCCGCAGCGCGAGGCGCTCGGCGCCGAGGAGCCGCACGTCGAGATTGCCGGCGAGCGGATCGAAACCCTCGCAGCCCTGCTCGCGGGACGGATTCGCCTGCTCGTGACCACCGCACGCGCCTCGGCGGAGCGAACCGGGGTGCCGGCGGCCCTCGGGAATACGCGGCTGTCGCTCCAGGCGGGAGGCCGTGAGACTCCAGTAGGGGCGCAGCATGCTGCGCCCCTACGATTCGCCGACGTCGTGCGGCGCCTGGAGGAGATGGGGTACGCGCGCGTGTCGACGGTGACCGAGGTCGCCCAGTTCAGCGTGCGCGGCGGCATCCTCGACGTCTACGGGTTCGGCATGGCCTCACCCGCGCGGGTCGAATGGTGGGGAGACGACATCCAGTCGCTCCGGGCGTTCGATCTCGACTCGCAGCGATCGGGGGAGGCGATCGAGCGCATCACCGTCCTGCCGGTGCGCACCGAGCCCGCGGTCGGCCCCCTCGAACGACGCTCCCTCCTCGACCTGCTCCCGAGCGACAGCGTGATCGTGCTGGAGCAGGAATCCGCGCTGGGGCAGGAGGTGGATCGCGCCTGGGCGGAGGCGACGCACCATCTCGACGTGGCGCGACGGCTGGGCGAGGAAGCACCGCCGCGTGACGCGTTGTTCGTCGAGCCCGCGGCGTGGCGCGATCGGCTGGCGCGGTTCCCACGCCTGGCGCTGAACGCGCCGGACGGCGACCTGCGCCTGCCGCTCGCGCCGCCCGAGGCGGTGGATCGGGACATCAGGCGCCTGCGCCAGATCGTGGCGGGCGAGCCGGCCACGGTCATCCTGTGCGACAACGAAGGCCAGCTCGAGCGGCTCGAGGAGCTGCTGGATACGGAGCGCGCCACGCTGGTGGTGGGCGCGCTCGACGGCGGGTTCGTGGTGCCCGGACTGCGGGTGCTCACCGATCACGAGATCTTCCGGCGGGCGCGGCGGCTGCGGCGTCCGCGGCGCTACCGCGAAGCCGTCGCCAGCGCGGCCACCCGGGCCCTGCGGGGCGGCGACTTCGTGGTCCACCTGGAGCACGGCATCGGGATCTACCGCGGGATCCAGACGATCGCGGTCGGGGCGGAGGGTGGCAGTCTCGAGGTCGCCGTGGTCGAGTACGAAGGCGGCGCCCGCCTCAACGTCCCGCTGTATCGGCTCGACCAGCTCGAGCCGTACCGGGCGGCGGGTGACGGCGAGGCGCCGCCGCCGCGGCTGCACCGGCTGGGCGCGACGACGTGGCAACGGCAGCGCGACAAGGCGCGCGCGGCGATTCGCCGGATGGCGTCGGAGCTGCTCGATCTCTACGCGCGGCGCCAGCTCGCGCCCGGCTACGCCTTCCCGCCCGACACACCGTGGCAGCGCGAGCTCGAGTCCGCGTTTCTCTACGAGGACACACCCGACCAGCGGCGCGCCTCCGAGGAAGTAAAGCGCGACATGGAGCGGGCACGGCCCATGGACCGGCTGCTCGTGGGCGACGTGGGCTACGGCAAGACGGAGGTGGCGCTGCGCGCGGCGTTCAAGGCGGTCCAGGCGGGCAAGCAGGTGGCGGTGCTCGTCCCCACCACGATTCTCGCGGAGCAGCACGGCCGTACGTTCCGCGAGCGCCTGGCGGATTATCCGGTCCGGATCGAGGTGTTGTCGCGGTTTCGCAGCGCCCAGGACTCGAAGGGCGTCACCTCGCGGATGGCGCGCGGCGAAGTGGACATCGTGATCGGGACGCATCGCCTGCTGTCTCGCGACGTGACGTTTCACGACCTCGGGCTCCTCATCGTGGACGAGGAGCATCGCTTCGGCGTGCGGCACAAGGAGCGCCTCAAGGCGCTGAAGCTCGCGGTGGACGTGCTGACGCTGACGGCCACGCCCATCCCCCGCACCCTGCACCTCTCGCTTGCCGGGTTGCGCGACCTGACGCTGCTCGAGACGCCGCCCAAGGACCGCTCCCCGGTCGTCACCTTCGTCGAGCCCTGGGACGACGGGTTGATCGAAGAGGCGCTGGCACGTGAGCTCGACCGGGCGGGTCAGGTGTACTTCGTGCACAACCGCATCGAGACCATCGAAACGGTCGCGGAGCGGGTGCGGACGCTCGCGCCGCCGCGGGCACGGGTGGTGGTGGCGCACGGCCAGCTCAAGGAGGCGGCGCTCGACGACGTGATGGCGCGCTTCGTCCGCGGCGAGGTGGACGTCCTCGTGTCGACGATGATCGTCGAATCGGGGCTCGACGTGCCGAACGCCAACACAATGCTCGTGAGCCGCGCCGACCAGCTCGGCCTGGCCCAGCTGTACCAGCTGCGCGGACGCGTGGGCCGGAGCCATCGCCGGGCGTACTGCTACCTGCTGGTGCCCGACGTGGTCGATGCCGAGGCAGAGGAACGCCTGCGGGTGCTCGAGCATCACACCGATCTGGGGTCGGGCTATCGCATCGCCCTGCGCGATCTCGAGCTGCGGGGCGCGGGCAATCTGCTCGGGGCCGAGCAGTCGGGGTACGCGCAGGCCGTGGGGTTCGACACCTATCTCCGCTGGCTCCAGGAAACGGTCGAGGCCTTGAAGACGGGAGATGGGGAACGGGGAGCGGGGAAGGGGACGCCACCCGAAGTGGTGTTCGACCAGCCCGCGCATCTCTCCGACGACTACGTGCCGGACGAGGCGGCGAAGCTCGAGCTGTACCGCCGGCTGGCGCGGGCCGAAGCGCCTAGCGAGATTGAGGCGGTGCGCGAGGAATTGCGCGACCGCTTCGGGCCGCTCCCGGACGACGCCCGGCGCTTGCTCCTCGTGTCCGAGCTCCGCGCGCTCGGCGCCCGAGCGGGACTGGAGATGGTCCTCGTGAAGGGCGACGAGGCGCGGCTCACGTTTCGGCGGGACGCGACCCCGCGCCTCGCCCGTCTCACGGCGGCGCTCGACGCGGTGCAGTTTGAGGCCGAGGTGCGGCGCGCGGCCCCGCTCTCCCTGCGACTCCGGCGGCTCGGCGGCGAGGCGATCGGCCCCGGCCTGGTCCGCGCCCTCAGCGCGGTCCTGGCCGACGCTCACGACTGACAGGAGATGCCATGCGACGGCTGAGTGTGCTGACGATGGTGCTGACGCTGGCGGGCTGCGGCGCCCTGCGGGACGCGTTCTCGGCCCACGCCGAGGTCGTCGGCACCGCGGCGGGCCAGACGCTCGCGGTCGAGCGTCTGGCGAACCTGGTCGGCCGAGCCCCGCGCATCCCGGTGCGGCCCGACGTGCTCACGGGCGTCGCGAACGTCTACCTCGACTACGCCGTGCTCGCCACCGCGCTGGGCCAGGGGCGCGACCTGCACGACTCGTCCCTCGCCCTCGCGGCGGAATGGCCACTGGTGGTACAGCTGAAGTGGGAGCATTACCACCAGCGGCTGCTCGCCGGCCGTGGCAAGGTCACGTCCGCCGATGCCGACTCGGCGTACCGGGCGGGCACCGTTCGCCTGTTCCAGCACATTCTGATCCGGGTGCCGCCCAGCGCGGTCCCGATGGTGGAAGAGCAGCAGAAGAAGAAAGCGGAAGGCGTGCTGCGACAGGTGGCGGCGCGGGGCGGCGCCGGCTTCGGGCAGCTCGCCCGGCAGTACTCGGAGGATCCGGGCTCCAAGTCGCGGGGCGGCTACCTCCCGGCGACGCCGCGGGGGCAGTTCGTCCCCGCCTTCGACAGCGCGGCCTGGGCGCTGGCGCCCGGTGGGCTGAGCGGCGTCGTGCGCTCACCGTTCGGATTTCACATCATCCGCCGGCCGCCGCTCGCGGAAGTGCGCGATTCGTTCCGAATCGATCTGGAGAGCTCGCGCGCGACTCGCCTCGATTCGCTGTACTTCGACAGCCTCACCAAGGCGCGCCAGCTCAAGGTCGAGGGCGGCGCGGCGGCACGGGTCCGCCAGGCGGTGCCGCAGATCGTCGCGGCCCGTGACGACGGGCACACGCTGGCCACGTTCCGGGGGGGCACGTTCCGTGTGAAAGATCTGGCGCGCTGGCTGCTGGCGCTCGATCCCAACGACGTGCGCGGCATCGCGACGGCGTCGGACGACCAGCTCACGCAGTTCGTGAGGCTGCTCGCCCAGCGCGACATGCTGGTCGAGCAGATCGACTCCGCCGGCGTGGTGCTCACGGCGGACGACTGGCATCACGTGCGCGCCGAGCACGACTCCGGCGTCGGCCGGCTCGAGGGGCTGCTGCGGCTCTCGCCGCAGTTGCTCATGGACTCCGCCGCGACGCCCGCAGCCCGCGTCCGGCTCGCGATGGCGCACATGGACGGCTACCTGGATGCCGCGGTCACCCAGGCAAGCGCGCCGTTCCTCCCGGTGCCGCCCTTCCTGGCCGAGGCGCTCCGCCGGGGCGAGACCTGGTCGCTCAACGCCGCCGGCATCGCGCGCGCGGTGGAGCGCGCGCAGGCGATTCGCGCCGCCGATACGACCGCGCGACCGGCGCCGGGCACCGGTCTGAAACGCGCCCCCGGCCCGCCGCCCGTCGCCGGCGACAGCGTCGCCAAACGGGCGCCCAGCTGACATGCGGACGACATGGGTGACGGTCACGGCGGTGGCGTGGGCCGCCCTCGCGGGACCGCCGGTGGCGGCGCAGGGTCGCTCGGCGACGGCGCGGGCGGTGGACCGCGTCGTAGCGGTGGTGGGCACCAAGCCGATCCTCGCCTCGCAGGTGGAAGAGCAGCTCGTGCTGGCGCAGTCGCAGGGAGCGAAGGTCCCGGAAGACTCGGCCGGGCGGGACGCGGCGCGGCGCCAGATCCTGTCGCAGATGGTGGACGAGGAGCTGCTGGTGCAGCAGGCCGAGCGCGACACCACCATCAAGGTGACCGATCAGGAAGTCCAGGACGCGGTCGAGCAGACGGTGCAGAACGTGCGTAAGCAGTTCACGTCGATCACGGAGTTCCAGGCGCAGCTGCGCGCGGCCGGGTTCGTGTCGGAGGAGGAGTGGCGCCGCTGGCTCGCCGACCAGCAGCGCCGCTCGATTCTCCAGCAGCGGCTGATCGAGACGCTAAAACAGAAGGGCAAGCTGCGGCCGATCCCCCCGTCGGACGCCGAGATGCACGACTTCTGGGAGGCCAACCGGGCGCAGCAGCCCAAGCGCCCCGCGGCAATCTCGTTCCGCCAGATCGTCATCGTGCCGAAGCCCGATTCCGCCGCCAGTGCGCGGGCGCTGCAGCTCGCGGAGTCGCTGGTGGTGGCGTTGCGCACCGGCGCCAACTTCGCCGAGGTCGCGAAGAAATACTCGGCGGACAGCGCCTCGCGCGAGCAGGGTGGGGAGCTGGGCTGGTTCCGTCGAGGCTTGATGGTAAAGCAGTTCGAGGACGTGGCGTTCCGGCTGCGCCCCGGGACGATCTCCGACGTCGTGCCGACCGAGTTCGGCTACCACATCATCCAGGTGGAGCGGGCGCAGCCCGCGGAGATCCTGGCCCGCCACATCCTGATCCAGCCGACGATCGCGGCGGCCCAGCTGGCGATCGCCAAGCGGCTGGCGGATTCCGTGCATGACGCGTTCGCCCACGGGGCCGCGTTCGACTCGCTCGCCCGCCTCTACGCCGATCCGAACGAGCCCAAGCTCGCCGACGCGCTGCCCGTGTCGCAGCTGCCGCCCGATTACGACAAGATCGTGGGCACCGACACCGTGCCGGGCCTGAAGCCCGTTTTCGAGGTGAGCGCCGGTACCGCGCGGCCACGGTTCGTCGTGTTCGAGCTGGTCAAGCGGCTCCCCGAGGGCGAGCTGTCGTTCGACGAGGTGAAGGACCGCATCCGCGACGGGTTGGCGCAGCAGCTCGCCGTCAAACACTACCTCGACCTGCTGCGCCGCACGACCTACGTCGACGTCCGGTTCTAGCGGCGTGGGCCGCCGCCCCCGCCTTGCCGTGACGGCCGGCGACCCGCGGGGGATAGGGCCGGAGGTGGTGGCCAAGGCGCTCGCGCTCGGGCCGCTGGATGCGGAGATCACCCTACTCGGCGACCAAGGTACCGCTCCCCGCTCCCTGCTCCCCGAAGCAGCGGGGCGACTCGCCGGAGAAGCAGTGGAGGAAGCCGTCCACCTGGCGCTCGCTGGGGAAGTGGACGCCATCGTCACCGGTCCGGTGCACAAGCACGCGCTCCACCTGGCCGGCTTCCGCTATCCCGGTCTCACGGAGTTCCTCTCTCATCTCGCGGGCGACGTGGACGTCGCCATGATGCTCGCCGCTGGCCCGCTGCGCGTGGTGCTGGTCACGACGCATATCCCGCTCAAGGACGTCCCGGCCGCCGTGACGACCGCGCGTCTGGTCGCGTGCGGGCGTATCACCGAACGGGCGCTGCGCGAGTGGTGGGGGATCGGCGCGCCGCGGCTCGCGGTGTGCGCACTCAATCCGCATGCCGGCGAGTCGGGCCTGTTCGGTGATGAGGACGAGCGCGTGCTCGCGCCCGGCGCCCGCACGCTGGGGGCGGCGGGTCCGCTCCCCGCCGACACGGTGTTCGTGCGCGCCCTCAAGGGGGAGTTCGACGCCGTGCTCGCGCCCTACCACGACGTAGGGATGACGGCCGTGAAGGTCGCGGGGTTCGGGAAGGGCGTGAACGTCACCCTCGGCCTCCCGTTCCCACGCGTCGCACCGGACCACGGAACGGCGCTCGACATCGCTGGCCGAGGGATCGCGGACCCCGGGTCGATGCGGACCGCACTCGAGCTCGCCGCCCGGCTGGCGCGGGCCCACCGCTAGCGTTCGGCCTTTACTCTCCGCCTCACTTCGCAGGCGTCTCGGCGCCGACGGTGCGCCGTCCCACGCGCACCTTGCCCACGCGGCGGCCGTCCATCTCCACGATCTCGAACGCCGCGCCCTTGACGGCCACCTGGTCGCCGACTTTGGGGAGGCGGCCGATCGCGCCGAACAGAAAGCCCCCGATGGTGGTGTAGTCCTGCTCGTCGAGCTCGAGCGCGAACACGCGGTTCACGTCGCGCAGCGGCGTCGCGCCGGAGATCACCGGGGCCGCGCCCGGCGGCGCGACGCGCAGCTCGCCCGGAGGGCGGTCGTACTCGTCGTAAATCTGACCCACGATCTCCTCGAGCAGGTCCTCCATCGTGACCAGTCCAGCCGTGCCGCCGAACTCGTCCAGCACGATGGCGAGGTGGATTTTCTGGCGCTTCATGTCGGCGAGGACGTCTTCGACCTCACGGGTGCCCGGCACGAACATGGCGGGCCGGAGCACGGCGCGGAGGGTCCCGCCCTTGGCCGAGCGGAGGCCGGCCAGAATGTCCTTCGCGTGCACGACCCCGAGGATGTCGTCGAGCGACTCGCCGTACACGGGGTAGCGCGAGCGGCCCGCGACGGCGACCTGGTCCGCCGACTGCTCGAGGGACAGGTCGGCCGGGAGCGCGACCATCTCGGTGCGCGGCGTCATCACTTCGCGGGCCGTCTTCTCGCTGAACTCGAACACGCCCTGCAGCAGGCGCGCGTCGTCGGCGTCGAGCTTGCCGCGCTTGCGGCTCTGCTCCACGAGCATGCGCAGCTCTTCCGGCGAGTGGATCTGCTCGAGCTCGGCGGTGGTGCCCGTCAGGCCGAGCAGCCGGCCCACCCGCCCGGCGCTCCAGTTGAGGAGATCGGTGAAGGGCCGCGTGATCCAGGAGAAGAAAATGAGCGGGGCCGCGACCCAGCGGCTCGTGGCCTCGGCATGGGTGATGGCCCACGCTTTGGGCGCTTGCTCGCCGAACACGACATGCAGGAACGACACGACGGCGACCGCCACCGTGGATGCCACGCCGCCGCGGGTGAGGAAGTCGAGCAGCGGCGGCAGCGCGGCGAACCAGTCGCGGAACAGGTGCGCGACGGTGTCTTCGGACACGTAGCCGAGCAGGATCGACGCGACCGTGATGCCGAGCTGTGCGGCGGAGAGCTGGCGGTACAGATCCTGGAGCGCCGCCTGCACCGTTCGCGCCTTGCGGTCGCCACGCCGCACCATCGCCTCGATGCGCGTGCGCCGCGCGGCCACGAGCGCGAACTCGGCCGCGACGAAGAACGCATTCGCGAGCACCAGCGCCACCACCGCGAGCAGGCGCAGCCCGAGCGATTCCGAGACGGGGCCAGGCATAGAGGCGGGAACATAGAGCGTGTTGCCCGGCGGCGGAACAGCGGGATATCTTGGGAAAGGGAAGGAGGACGAGGGACGAGTGAGCGCGACGCTCCCACTGGATGTGCAGTGCACCCATCGGGCACCGCTGCGCCACGAGAGCCGCCGGCGGCTCGCGCTGGTGCTCGGCATTACCGCTGCCGTGATGCTGGCGGAAGCGGTGGGAGGATGGCTCGCCCACTCGCTCGCCCTGCTCGCCGACGCCGGTCATATGCTCGCCGACGTCGCCGCCCTGGGTCTGTCGCTCGTGGTCGCCTCCCTCGCCCAACGACCGGCCACCGCGGAGCGGACGTTCGGACTGCAGCGACTCGAGATCGTCGCCGCCCTCGTCAACGGCGCGGCGTTGCTAGCCATCTCGCTCGGCATCGCCCTCGAGGCCTATCACCGGTTTCGCGCGCCGTCGCAGGTGCACGGCGCCGTGCTGATCGGCGTGGCGGCGGTGAGCCTCGTGGCCAACGCGGCGGGCGCCGCCATCCTGCATCGCGGGCACCACCACTCTCTCAACCAGCGGGGCGCCTACCTCCACATCGTCGGCGACGTGCTCGGCTCGGCGGGTGCGCTCGCGGCCGGCGCGATCATCGTCGCCACGGGGTGGGTGCAGGCCGATCCCCTGATCTCGGTCCTGATCGCGGTCCTGATCCTGGGCAGCGCCTGGCGCCTGGTGAAGGAAAGCACCGACATCCTGCTGGAGGCCGCGCCGGCCCACATCGCGCTCGCCGACGTGCACGACCGGATCGCGTCGATTCCCGGGGTCGCCTCGGTGCACGACCTGCACGTCTGGACCGTCACGAGCGGCGTGATCGCGATGAGCGGCCACCTCGTGGTCCAGAACCCCGGCGACAACCAGCGCGTGCTCGAAGCCGTGCAGCAGCGCCTCGGAGGCATCGGGATCCGGCACGTCACCGTGCAGATGGAGCGGGACCCGACCTGCGCGTAGGTGATCCAGGCGCTTGTCTTTTCGGGACGACCTTCCTATACTGCGCCCCTCACAGACCGCGCCCCTCACACAGGTACCGTCAGGACCTAGCCCCTTGCAGATCCGCAACATCGCCATCATCGCCCACGTCGACCATGGGAAGACCACGCTGGTGGACCAGATGCTCCGCCAGTCGGGGGTGTTCCGCGCCAACCAGCAGCTCACCGAGCGGGTCATGGACTCGAACCCGCTGGAACGCGAGCGGGGCATCACCATCCTGTCGAAGAACACCGCCGTGCACTGGGACGGCACGAAGATCAACATCGTGGACACGCCCGGGCACGCGGACTTCGGGGGCGAGGTGGAGCGCATCCTGCGCATGGTGGACGGGTTCCTGCTGCTGGTGGATGCCGCCGAGGGGCCGATGCCGCAGACGCGCTTCGTGGCGGGGAAGGCCCTGGCGCTGGGCCTGAAGCCGATCGTGCTGGTGAACAAGATCGACCGGCAGGACGCCGAGCCGCTGCGGGTGCACGACGAGGTGCTCCAGCTGTTCCTCGATCTGGAGGCCACGCAGGAGCAGTTCAACTGTCCTTTCCTTTATACGTCGAGCCGTGCGGGCACCGCGACGGCCGACCTGCGGACCCCGGGGACGGATCTCAAGCCGTTGTTCCAGACCATCCTAGACACGATCCCACCCCCCGTCGCCGACCCCGCCGGCCCGTTCCAGATGCTCGTCTCCACGCTGGACTATTCGTCGTACCTGGGACGCATCGCCATCGGGCGGATCGAGCGGGGGCGGGTGCGCGTGGGCGAGACGGTGGCGTTACTTCCGCTGGGCGCCCCCGGTCCTGTAGGAGATGGGCCGTATGAGCAGGCGCGTGTCGTGAAGCTCTTCTCATTCGAGGGGCTGGAGCGGGTCGAGGTACAGGAGGCCTCGGCCGGCGATATCGTGGCACTCGCCGGCATGGTGGGCGTCGAGATCGGCAAGACCGTGACGGCGCCCGACTATCTCGAGCGGCTGGCGGGGATTGCGGTCGAGGAGCCGACGATTTCGGTGGACGTCAAGGTGAACGACTCCCCCTTCGCGGGGCGGGAGGGGAAGTTCGTCACCGGCCGCCAGGTGCGCGACCGGCTGTTTCGGGAGCTCGAGAAGAACGTCGCGCTCCGCGTGGAGGAAACGGACGACCCCCAGACGTTCACGGTGTCGGGTCGGGGGGAGCTGCACCTCGGCATCCTGATGGAGACGATGCGGCGCGAGGGGTTCGAGTTCCAGGTGAGCCGCCCGCGGATCATTCCGCGGGAGGGGCCGAACGGCGAGCGGCTCGAGCCGTACGAGGAGCTGATGGTCGACTGCCCCGAGGGGTATCTCGGCGTCGTGATGGAGAAGCTGGGGCCGCGCCGGGCGGAGCTCCTGGACATGAAAAACCCCGGGGTGGGGATGGTGCGGATGCGGTTCAAGATTCCGGCACGGGGCCTCCTGGGGTACCGCTCGGAGTTTCTGACGGACACGCGCGGGACCGGGGTCATGCACCACCGTTTCTTCGACTACGGTCCCTGGGCGGGCCCGCTGCAGGGGCGGAGCCGCGGCGTGATGGTGGCGGACCGGGAAGGGGTGGCGGTGGGGTTTGCGCTCTTCAATTTGCAGGAGCGCGGGACGATGTTTGTGAAGCCGGGCGATGCGGTGTACGAGGGAATGGTGGTGGGGGAGAACGTCCGGACGGGTGACATGGACGTGAACCCGTCGAAGGAGAAGAAGCTCACGAACATGCGGACGACCGCGTCGGACGAGATGATCATTCTGGAGCCGCCACGGCAGATCACGCTGGAGCTGGCGCTCGAATACATCGAGGACGACGAGTTGATCGAAGTGACGCCGTCGTCCATCCGGCTGCGCAAGCGGGCCCTGGGCGCCACCGAGCGCCGCAAGCTGGCGCGCAACGCGCGGGCGGCCGAGGAGTCGTAAGAGGAGTCGGATAGCTCGTTCACACCAATGCCAACCTCAGCTGGGGGTGACAATGTTGTCCCGTGAGACGTCGGACTGGTCGCTCAAGCGTCGCAGCGACAGTCTCGGCGACGAAGAGTTCGAAGACTTCGAAGAGGACAAGGACCTGGACGAGGACTTCGACGACGAGCTGGACGAGGACGAGCTTGACGAGGAGGAGCTGGACGATCTTGACGAATACGACGACCTGGACGACGAATTCGACGACGACGAGGACGAGGAGTTCCGCCCCAAGAAGGGGCCGAGGCGGGACTGGGAGTGAGCGGCGGGCGGGGCCTGTAGCTCAGGTGGTTAGAGCGCACGCCTGATAAGCGTGAGGTCAGTGGTTCAACTCCACTCAGGCCCACTATCTCGAACAGAAGCCCCGGTAACCAGTTGCGCGGTTGCCGGGGCTTTGTGGTTTGGACGGGCGGGTCGGTTACCTCTCGCGCCATCGACGGGTCTTCGGTTTGAAGGAGCTCCTGTGTCCACTGCAGATTTCTCGAGGAAGGAGATGACAATGGCTCTTCCCGAAATGAAAGTCGCGGGAGTAGTGCGGAGCGTCCTGATGGTCGGCGCGCCCCTGATGATTGTGGGACTGCTGCCCGGAAAGCCGAAACCCCTCACGGTGACTGGATGCCTCCAGAAGGGCTCCAGTGAGACCGAGTTCATCCTCACCGCCAAGGGTGGCAGGAAGTACGAAGTGGAGGGCAGCTCGCTCGGGCTGGCCGGGCATGTCGGGCACACCGTGACGATCAAGGGCAAGTTCGACCGCAGAGCCGAAGAGAAGGCAGAAACGAAAGCTGAGGAAAAGGCCGAG
>Ga0070698_100001018_pt1 | contig 30820 bp, 26 predicted proteins | sample KBSK1502metaG_FD_65477 | JGI IMG/M metagenome (GOLD analysis project Ga0070698, IMG submission 65477) | Corn, switchgrass and miscanthus rhizosphere microbial communities from Kellogg Biological Station, Michigan, USA - KBS K1-50-2 metaG | ecosystem: Host-associated > Plants > Roots >...
CGTTCGCTCTACGAGGAGGGAGAGTTCCTCCTGGAATCGAAGATCCTCGTCAGCAGCATCGCCGTGAGCACGAGAAGGGTGTCTATCGGGCTCGTCCTCGGCTCCCTCGCCGGCATCCTGTTGGGCCTCTTGACCGGAGGGGTGACACGCGTGGAATCCCTCGCCGATCCCTGGGTGACGTTCTTCCGCTTCACGCCCGCGCTCGCGCTCTTGCCCCTCTATGTCGTCTGGTTCGGTTACGGCGAGACTTCGAAAGTCCTCTTGATCGCGACCAGCGTGGCGGTGATCACGCTCCTGGGAGCGCACCAGGGAGTGCGCGGTGTGCCGCGCGTCTACCTCGACGCCGCCGCTTCCCTCGGCGCAGGCCGCTGGCTGCGGTTCACGAAGGTCGTCTTGCCCGCGGCCTTTCCCTCGATCTTCGCCAGCGTCCGCATCGCGGCGGCGCTCGCTTGGGTGACCATCGTGGTCGCCGAGTTGATCGACGCGAGGATGCCGAGCTTGGGCTATCTCTTGGCGCTGGCCGGAGCGTACCCGCGGGTGCCGCAAATGCTCATCGGCATCGCGACGGTCGGGGCACTGGTGCTCGTCTTCGACCTCACGGCGCTCCTTCTCCACGCGAGGGCCACGCGCTGGATGCAACGCACTGCATGAGAGGGAATCCCGCGCCGGCGGTGCTGGAAGCCGTGGACGTCAGCTACACCTACTCCGGTCCGACGCCTACGCGCGCCCTGGAAGGTCTCGGGCTGGAGGTCCAGGACAACGAATTCCTTGCCATTCTCGGTCCGGTGGGGTGCGGAAAGACGACTCTGCTGCGCATTTTCGCCGGCTTTCTTCGTCCGACCTCGGGATCGGTCCGGTGCGGCGGCGCCAGCATCGACGGTCCCGGCTGGCAGAGAGGCTACGTCCTCCAGGAAGAGGCCATCTTCCCCTGGATGACCGTGCGGGAGAACGTCGAGTTCGGACTTCTCGCCAAGGGCCTCGCCCCCTCCGCGCGGCGCGCCGTGAGCGACGAGTTGATCAGGTCAATCGGGCTCTCGGCGTTCGAGGCGGCTCACCCAAAGGAATTGTCTTCGGGCATGTCGAAGATGGTGGAGGTCGCGCGGGTGCTCGCGACGGATCCTTCCATTCTCTTGCTCGACGAGCCATTTGGCGCCCTCGATGCCCAGACGCGGGCGCGCATGCAGGACGCGCTGGCCCGGCTGTGGGAGCAACGGCGGAAAACCGTGCTGTTCGTGACGCACGACGCGGAGGAAGCTCTCTATCTGGCCGACCGGATCGTCGTCCTATCGGAGCGTCCGGGGCGTGTCAAGGAGCACTTCATTGTGGACATTCCCCGACCTCGCTCTTTCGAGACCCGCTTCTCCGCCCGATTCTTGGCGCTCAAGCGTCAGGTCTGGGAAGCGACCGGGACGCGAGGGCCGCGAGATCCGTAGCGCCCGTCGTGTGAGGGCCCTCGGCGCAGGCCTTACCCAGGGTGGCGCGCTCCGCAAGAAGCTCGACCGAGCGCGGGGTCTGGAAGTGCGCGAAGCGCTGTCTCTCTCGATCGAGAGCTGACCTGTCGCTGCGCGAGCTGGCCTTCAGAATCGCCATCAAGAGGCGCGACGTGGCATGCTATGAGGGAGACGAGTTCAAGCGGATTCAAATGGAGTCCAAAAGATGCTCCAGGACGCTTCGGGACTCTCGATTACGGGACAAAAGGACCTCATCCCGAAGCGTCCCCGAAGGTCCCGAAGCGAAGCCTTATCTTGCCAGTCTCTCGACACGATGCGTGCGTGCGTGTCGCAGCCGGACTTCTACGAACGCCTCGCTATCGGTGGCTGCCGGATCATTCGCGCCGCGATGATCTCCCGAACACCGCTTCGCCAATCGGGCGAGCCGAAGGAGGTCGCCGCGGCCTACGCGTGGCTCGCTTCCGACGAGGCCTTGTTCGGGACTGGTGCCGTGCTCTCCGTGGGCGGCGGGATCGTTGTTGGAACGTAGGCCATGAACCTGGGGATGCTGCTCGATAGGAATGCGCGGTACTTGGGCGGAAAGACGGCTCTGGTGTTCGAGGAGCAGCGGCTGACTTTCGCCGAGCTCGACCGGCACGTCAATCGGGCGGCCAACGCGCTCTACGCCGCCGGCCTTCGAAAGGAAGACAAGCTCGCGACGTTCTTGCCCAATTCGCTCGAGCTCTACGTGCTCTACTGGGTGGCCGCAAAGACGGGCGCGGTCGCGGTGCCGCTCTCGACGCTCCTGCGCGGGCCGGGGCTCGCATCGCTCCTGTCCGACTCGGAGAGCGCCGCCCTGGTCGCCTCGCCCGAGCTCGCCGAGACCGTCGAGGCAGTCGGCTCGCAGCTCTCGGTCCCCACACAGCGACGCTTCGTGACGGGAGAAGACCGGCGCTCCAGATGGACGAGCTGGAGGGACGCCATCGCGGCTGCTCCGGACTCCCCGCCGCCGGACGCCGGCGTCGGCCCCGACGACCCGTACAACATCATCTACAGCAGCGGCACGACGGGCCTGCCCAAGGGCATCGTCTTGACGCACCGGACCCGAATCGCCTACGGCGCGCTCTTCGGAGCCGCCTGGCGGATGACGCCGGAGAGCGTGGCCCTGCACGCCGGCTCCATCGTCTTCAACGGAGCTTTCCTGACGCTCATGCCGGCGATGTTTCTGGGGGCGACCTTCGTCCTGATGAAGCGGTTCGACCCGGAGCGTTTCGTCCAGCTGGCCGCCCGTGAGCGCGTGACGCACGTGTTCCTCGTGCCGTCGCAAATCATCGCCCTGCTACGCACGCCGGGGTTTTCGGCACAGACCCTCGCGTCGCTGGAAATGGTCGGCTCGGTCGGCGCGCCGCTCCACGCGGAGCACAAGGAGGCGCTCGAGCGCCGGCTACCCGGCCGCTTCTACGAGCTCTATGGCTTGACGGAAGGCTTCATGACGATCCTCGACCGCGACGCGCCGCGGGAGAAGCGCCACTCCGTCGGCGTGCCGCCGCCGCTCTTCGAGATGCGGATCGTGACGGCCGAGGGACGAGACGCCGCGCCGGGCGAGGTGGGAGAAATCGTGGGGCGCGGACCGATCCTGATGGAAGGCTACTACCGCCGCCCCGAGCAGACCGCGGAAGCCGTGCGCGGAGGCTGGCTCTACTCCGGAGACCTGGGATCCGTGGACACGGACGGCTACCTCTACCTCGCGGACCGCAAGAAGGACATGATCATCTCCGGCGGCATCAACGTCTTCCCCCGCGACATCGAGGAGGTCGTGGCGCGGCACCCCGCGGTGCGCGAAGTCGCTGTCTTCGGCATTCCGAATGAGAAATGGGGCGAAGCGCCGCTCGCCGCGATCGTGCTGCACCGCGCGGGCTCGATCTCGGCGCCGGAGCTTGTAGCCTGGATCAACGATCGGGTTCCCGCCGCGTACCAGAAGGTCCACGACGTCGTCTTCTTCGAAGACTTCCCCCGCAGCGCTGCCGGCAAGACTTTGAAGCGCGAGATGCGGGAGAAGTACTGGGCGGGCACGGGCATAAGGATCTGACAAGCCGTCCGGATTCTTCGTCTCTTCGTTTTCGAGGTGAACACCGCCGGCCTGCTTGGAGCTCGAGCCGATCTGCCTCTGGACGGTGACCGAATCGGACGCGATCCAGCCCGGCCGCCACCGAGCTGCGATTCCGGGCCGTCCTGAGGACCAGCCTCGTGGCGATGCTGGGTCTTCCTCCAGCAGCGCTCTCCAGCGCCATCGGCGCACAGACGCAGAAGCCGCTCGCGGTCGTTGTGATCGGCGGCGCCCTCTTGTTCGCATTTCTGACCCGCGTCGTCCGGCCGCCGATGTTGCTCCTCGCACGCCGCTGGTACCCTCTAACAGAAGGCGTTGATGCACGGTCATAATCGTGGCCCACAGTCTTTCAGCCGCCGCGGTCGCCGCGCGACCGGGCGGCCGAGAGAGTTCAAAACCAGAGCCCTCGATCCTCTGCGCCAGCTCCCGACCAAGCGGGCGCGACGTTCGTCGCGAACGCCTCCGGGACCTCCTCTCCTGCGCGGAGCGCTGTCCCTCAGTGCCCGGGGACGTACACCACGCTGACGTCGAGCGTGAAATGCGGCCCGGCGACGGTGTACGACCCCGCGGAGGAAGGCCGCGGCGGGAGCGTGAGCGTCACGTCGCCGAGGTTCACGTTGTCACCGAAGCCGCAGAAATTGAACTCGGCGAGCCGCTGGCTGTAGGCGTCGAGTCCGAAGAGCTGGCCAAAGAGGTTGTCGAAGCAGCCGACGTCGTAGCCGTGCGCGAAGACGCGGATCGTGTCCCCCTGCTCGACGTGGACGTCGTAGGTGACGCCGATCGGGATCGTCTGCCCGGCGACATTGCCGAACAGCGCGGGCGCGACGTTCGTCAGGTTCGTCCACTGTCCGTCGACGTCGGACCAGACATGCCAATGCCCCGCAAGGTCGATGACGTGGACACGGTCGAGCGTGACGCGAAAGTGCTTGCCCGGCGGGCTGAAGGCGTCCCAGGCGAAAAGGAGCGTCCTCGCGTAGACACCGTTGTCCGCGCCCTGGTAGGGCAGGTGGACGTGCGCCGTCGTGGGCAAGCCGTCGTGGAAGTCGCCGTACGTAATCACCTCATCGACGGACGTCGTGTGCCCGGGCCGGGTGATCACCTCGACGCGCGGCGCCGTGGCGCCGTCCGGCGCGTGAGGCAGCGGCACGTCGACGTCGTAGTTGCGGTCGTTGATCGCGTGCGCCTCCGGCGCGAGCCCGCCCCACGGGAAAGCGCTCGGGCCGGCCGTCGGGAAAACAGGGCCGAGGAGGTGCTGCCCCGACACCGAGAATACGATCGAGTCGAGGAAGGCAGTGGAGGGGAACGGACCCGCGCGCTCGTAGAGGCCCTGGTCCGCGACGACGAGCGAGTCCTGGATGCGGCCTCCGCCCGCCCCGCCCTGGTCGAGCGTCGCGCTCAGCCCGACCGGCACCTGATTCGCGCCGCCGCCATGGCCGCTGACAAAGAGGTCGAGCTGCACGGCCTTCGTCTGGTCGACCGAAGTGACGGCGGGACGCGCGCGGAGCGTAGCCAGGAGGCGCGGAGGATGGATCTCTGTGTGCGCGCCCTCTTCCGGGTGGCCGGTGTCCGCAATCCACCGTCCCACGACGACGACGCGGTCGCCCGCGCTCGGGACCGCAAAGTCGTGAAGTCCGATCGGGCCGAACCCGTAGGTGAATGCGTTGCCGGCGTTCTGCGCCTCCCACTCGACCTCCACGACGGCGCCGGGACTTTCTCCCGGCGCGCTCTCGAAGAAGTTCTTCGTCCCCGCAACCCATCGGTAGGAGGGATCCGGGAGCACGAAGAAATTCCAGTCGTGCGCGTAGTGGTGCCCCGGATCGTCGATGTGGCTGACCTGCACGCCAGCGCCGTCGATGCTCCGCTCCGCGACGGTACCGGCAAGCGTCACGACATCCTCGCTCCAGACCGACGCCCACTCGGGGTCGGTTCGCTCCGGAGAGAACGGGTGGAGGAAGCTCGGGAAGACACCGTCGCGTCCGCCGCGCTCCCTTGCCCAGTCGATCGCGCCCGCGACTGTCGACGTCGCGGGGGAGAGATTGATGCGGTCGCTCGCGGTGCTCGTTCCACTCGTAGAGCCGGTCCCCTTCACCAGATAGCTGCCAGGCCTCGGGACGTGGACGCCGGGCCCGAAGGCGCCGCCGTCGTACGGGATCGCCACGGAGCCCGAGAGGTTTCCCTTTGCGTCCGCGACGACGGACCCGAGCGAGAGCTCCGACGCTGAGGCGCCCGGCGAGTTGAGCGGGCCGAAAATCGAGATCGCTACGGACTCGCCGCGCGCCCACCCGCTTCCCGTCACGCCCATCGGCGACACCCAAGTGAAGACGAGCGGCTGCAAGGCGCCCGCGATCGTCAGCCCGCCGGTCGGCGCGAGGCTCGGTGTCTTGGCGTAGGCGGCAGGCGACGAGAGCGCAAGCAGGACGATGGCCGCGCGGAGTGACCTCTTCATGAATGCTCCTCTCTGTTGACGGGAATTCTTTCGACGGGAGCCTATGGCAATTGTTCCCGTCCGCGCAAATGGGACGGATCTTTCGGATTGGCTTGGCCACGATTCGAGGCCCGAACCGGCTCTCTGAAGGCGTTGCCGCGGGAGCGCGAGCGCAGCGAGGGACCAGGTGCTCGGTCGAGACCCTTTGGCCGAGTCGAGCGCCGGTGCGCCAGCAGGCGCAGTCCCGAGCGAAGCGGCCGCGACGTGTTGGTGGAGCTGAACGGGATCGAAGCGTCCCGCTCGAAGGCGAGCAGGACGGCGTCGCGTTCCGTTTAGCGGGGGGCAAAGCCCCCCGAACCCCCCAGGAGGTCGCCGGTTCGATTCATCAGCAGCATCTCCGATGGAAGGGTTTCGCGGGAATCAGCGGGTTTGTTCTTTGGTGGAGCTGAACGGGATCGAACCGTCGACCTCCTGAGTGCGATTCAGGCGCTCTCCCAAACTGAGCTACAGCCCCACAGAGGCCGCGCAGAATAGCACGGACGGAGATTTGGCGAAAGGCGAAGCGCGAGCGGCGAATGGCGCTCCGCCGTCTTCCACCTTTGAACTCTTGACCTTCAGCGATCACAATCGAGTCTTGCACTTCCCACCGCGCGCCGAACGACTGGCCTCTCTCGAGAACAACCACTTCGATGTCCTCGTCATCGGCGGGGGAATCACCGGCGCCGCGGTAGCGCGGGACGCGGCGGCGCGAGGCCTCTCCGTCGCGATCGTCGAGCGGGATGACTGGGCTTCGGGGACCTCGTGGCGCTCCTCCAAGCTCGTGCACGGGGGGCTGCGCTACTTGAAGTCGGGCAACCTTCGCCTCGTCTTCGAGTCGCTCTCCGAAAGGGCGCGCCTGCTGCGCCTGGCTCCGCATCTGGTGCTCCCCACCGACTTTCTCTTTCCGGGTTACCGGCTCCGCGGGTTTTCACCGCTGGAGCTCGAGCTGGGCCTGATCCTCTACGATCTGCTCGCGCTCGGGCGTTCTCCGCGATGGCACCGCCGGCTTTCGCGAGAGCAGGTCGTCTTACATGAGCGGCTACTCGAAAGTGCCGACCTGTCCGGCGGCGCGCTCTATTCGGACGCACGCACGGACGATTCCCGGCTGACGTTCGAGAACGTTCTGGATGCGGCTTCTCTCGGCGCGACGGCGGTGACTCGACTCGAGGTCGAAGGGTTGGAGAGGGACGAGTCCGGAACTCTCTGCGGCGTGCGCGCCCGGGATCGGGAAGGCGGGCGAAGCCTGACCGTGCGGGCGCGCGTCGTGGTCAACGCCGGCGGCCCCTGGGGGGACTCGGTCCGGCGCCTGGAAGAGCCCGGAGTGGCGGCGGTCCTACGCCTGTCTCGCGGCTCACACCTGACCGTCCCCGCTTCGCGCCTTCCCGTGCGCGAGGCGATCGCCTTTCCGATGGACGACGGCCGGCTTCTCTTCGCGGTTCCGTTTGAGCACGTCACGCTGCTCGGGACGACCGACCAGGACCATCGCGGATCTCCCGATGACGTCTCCGCCACGCAGCAAGAGGTCGCCTATCTTCTCGACGCCGCCGGGCGCACGTTTCCCTCCGCCCGGATCGCCGCGGGCGATGTGCTTTCGACCTTTGCCGGCCTGCGGCCCCTCGTTCGTCAGGCAGGCCGGAACCTGACGGAAACCAGCCGTGAAGAGGCCATTCTGGTTTCCGAGGGAGGGCTCGTCACGGTCACCGGCGGCAAGCTCACCACGCACCGCCGGATCGGAGAGAAGGCCGTCGATCGCATCGGTCGCCTCCTCGCGCCACAAGGCGTGCGGGTGAGCCGGAGCGCGACCAGAGAGCGGCCCTATCCCGGCGCGCCGGGCAACCCAATGGAAGCGTTTCTTGCGGCGTTCGCGGAAAGCGCGGCGAAGGGGAGCCTGCCGCTTTCTGCGGAGACCTCCGAGCACCTGGGCCGCCGGTACGGACGCCGGGCCGACCAGATTCTCGCGCTGACCGCCGAGGATCGCGCGCTCTGCCGGCCGATAGCGGAGGGCCTTCCAGACATCGACGCGGAGGTCGTCTTCGCGGCGCGCTCCGAGGACGCCCGGTCGCTGGCGGACGTTTTCATTCGCCGCACCCATCTCTACTGGCAGGCCCCCGATCAGGGCCTCGGCGGGGCCGAGCGGGCCGCCGACCTTCTCGCCCAGGAGCTCGGCTGGTCCTCCGAAGCGCGTCGGGCTTCTCTAGACGAATACTCTCGGGAAGTGGCCCGTTCCCGTCAGTGGTCCAGCAAAACTGGGGATTGAGGCTACAATATACATATTGTTCACAGTCGACGACTGATCGTCAACTGTCGACTGTTGACTGTCGACTGTCGACTATCCATCACTCAATTCCGACAGCGTCGTGTCGAGCAAGGCCCGGCGCTCGCCGTCCAGACGGTGAAACAGCGGCTCGAGCACGAGCGCGACGCGATCCTCCCGCTCTGTCGAGATCGCGTAGAGATTCGGTGACACGGCCTCGAGGATCTCGGCCACGGTGATCCTGTCGGGGCGCTGCGCGAGCCAGTATCCATGCTGCTCATCCCCTCCCACGAGCTTTCGGTCCTGCAGGCATTGCAGCATCTCCTGCACCTCGGAGGTGCGCCCCTCCTGACGATCCGAAAGCTCCCGGAAGGTATGCGGGCCTTCGCGCGCCAGGGTGAGCAGCATCCGAATCGCGTTTTCCGCCCGCCCGGCGGGACGGCTTCCCTCGATACGGCGGCGGGCGACGCCCGTCTGCAGGACATGTGTCAACTCGACTCCCAGAAGCACCAGGACCCAGACGAGATAGATCGAGACGAGCGACAAGAGCAGAAGAGTCAGCGAGCCGGTGATCAGGTTCACGCGGGACAGCGCCCGAACGTAGAGCCGGAAGAGAGACCTCAAGAGCTCGAGGGAGAAAGCCACGGAGGCCGCCGCCGTCGCGGCGGAGCCCCAGTTCACGCGGACGCTCGGCAGGAAACGGTACAGAAGCGTCAGCGCCGTGAACTCCGCCGCCAGAGGAAAGAGAGAGCTCGCCGCCTGGGAATCCAGGAACCCTCCCATGCCGGAGCGGCGGAGCAGCCGCGCCCCGAGCGCGATCGAGCCCATCAGGAGGGTAAACGCGAACAGAACGAGCACATAGAGAGCGGCACGCGACCAGAAGTGCCGCCGCTTGGGCGCCCCCCAGACGGCGTTGAAGATTCCCTCGATGATGAAGATCAGGCGCAGCGAGGCGACGAGAAGGATGACCAGGCCGATGCCCGAGATCGCGCTGGACTCGGACACGAACTCGCGCAGGTTATCGGTTACGCGGGCGGTGTGGTACGGGAGGATCGCGTTGACGATATCGAGAATCGTCCCGACGTTCTCCTGAAAGAACGCCGCCAGAAGAAAGGCAAAGGTCGCGAGCAGAGGAACCGCCGCCAGGAGAGAGGCAAACGAAAGGGACGCGGCGAGGTCCACCCCTCGGTCCGCCCGAAATCCCCGGAGCGTCTCCACCAAGATCTCCTTGAAGACGAGGGTGCCCCTTAGAAAACGATCCGGGATCCCCGGAAAGCGTTTTCGGGCCTTCTGCAGGGCCGCTCCCACTCGCTGACTCTTCAGCATCTTCGCGGCGCTCGACCAACCGCCGGATCACCGTAACGGGATCGCGTGTCCGGCGCAAGCGGCGAGAGTCTTGCAACACTCCGCACGCACGGGCGGGGAGCGCCGCCGTTATAAGATGTCTCCGCCTTCGAAAAAGGGGTGAAACATGGGAAAAGAAACACCGTTTGACCGGGCTCGCGATTTCGTCGAAGAGAAGATCGATCAGACCAAGGAGGTTCTGGGCGATTCCTATTCTCGCGCCCGCGACCAGTTCGACGACGTCAGCGACGATGTTCGCAAGAACGTGAAGAAGACCGCGAAGCGCCTCGAGAAAGACTACGGCTATGTCTGGGATGACGCGGCCAAGTACATCCGCGAGAGCCCGGGCACGGCGATCGCGATCGCGCTCGGAGCGGGCTTCCTGCTCGGATATCTGCTGCGCGGGGACGACTAAGAGCTATCAGCTTACAGCTATCAGCTCACAGCCAAAACGCTGCTGGTCTTCGTCTGGCTGACAGCTGTAAGCTGAAAGCTGACAGCTCGTCACATGTTCCGCATCGACGCCTTCGAGGAAGCTCTGCCGCGGGAGTGGCGGGGAGTCGTACGGGATTATCCGGCGCTCTCGGCCGCGGCCGCCGCGGCAGCGGGCTTCTACCTCGGGCGCCGCAGCCGTCATATCGGGCGGCGGCTGGCGGCGGCCTTTGTTTCGACGGCGATCGCGATCGCGATTCGCCAGCTGCGACGAGTCGCCGGCATGCGGGCGGCCTGACCGGCCTCTGCTCCTATAATCGCGCGGTGACTTACAAGCAGGCGGGCTATCCCGCACTCTCGACGTTCGCGTCGAGCGCGGGTTGAGCCTGCAAGATCGGTCAGTTCGACCTTTCCGCGCTTCTGGCAAGACTGCCGGCCCCGGCGGACCCCAATCTGCTGGTGGGCAACGCTCAGGCCGACGACGCTGCCGTCTACCGGATCGGCCCCGGCCAGGTTCTCGTGCAGACGGTGGACTTCTTCACGCCGGTCGTGGATGACCCGTATGTCTTTGGCCAGATCGCCGCGGCCAACGCTCTTTCCGACGTGTACGCCATGCGCGCCCGCCCCGTGCTCGCCCTGGCGCTGGCCGCCTTCCCGACGGGCGCGCTTCCGCCCGAGATGCTCGAAGAGATCCTGCGCGGGGGAGCGGAGAAGGTCGCGGAGGCGGGCGCCGTGATCGGCGGCGGCCACTCGATCGATCACGACATCCCTCTCTACGGTCTCGCGGTCACGGGTTTCGCGCCGGAAGCGCAGATCACGCGCAACATGGGAGCGCGCCCCGGAGACGCGCTGGTCCTGACCAAGCCTCTGGGAATCGGCGTGATCGTCTCCGCCGGGCGCGCGGACACCCTCGCGGCGGAGGGAATGGGGCGGCTCTTTCACCGCGACCTCCTGGACGAATCCGCGCGGGCCGAGGTGATTGCGGTGATGGGAACCTTGAACCGAGCGGCGGCCGAGGCGATGGAAGGATTCGAGATTCATGCCGCCACCGACGTGACGGGATACGGCCTGCTCGGCCATGCCTACGAGATGATGGACGCCTCGGGCACGACCGGAGAGTTCTCCATCGCGCGGATCCCCTTGCTGTCGCAGGCGCGGCGGCTGGCGGCCCGCGGAATCGCGCCGGATGGCTCTCGGGTCAATGTGCGGCATCTCCGGCCCCGCGCTGACGTCGCGCGGGAGGTCTCCGACGACGACTTCCTGCTGCTCTGCGACGCGCAGACCTCCGGAGGCCTCCTGGTCTCGCTACCCGAGCGCGAGGCCGAGTCCTACGCCTCGCGGTGTCGGGAGCAGGGAGCTCCCGCCGGGGCGGTGATCGGCCGTGTGCTGCCGAAAGGGGAAAAGACACTTCGGGTCGTGGCTTAAAAAAGGAGCCGAGATGTCCTCACGAACCAAGGACTGGGTCTCTGTGGCCGAGACGGGGAACGACGAAGAGGCCGGGCTGATCGCCGGTCTCCTGGAGTCGCTCGGCATTCCGGTCGAGGTCGAGGGCCCCTCGGGGGCCTCTCCCTGGCCGGAGAATCTCGGCGCCTTCGGCATGAGCCGGGTGATGGTGCCGCCCGAGCGGGCGGCGCAGGCGCGCGAGCTTCTTGCTCAGCGGCAGAGACAGTTCCGCGAGCATCCGCTCGAGGATGTCTCGAACCCTTCCGAAGACGACGAGTAGAGGCCCATGGCCCTTCTGCCGCCCGGCACGAAGGTCGGGCGATTCGAGATCACCGGTGTCCTCGGAGAAGGGGCGATGGGCGTGGTCTACCTGGCTCACGACCCCCAGATCGACCGGCCGGTCGCCCTGAAGATGCTGCGGCCCGAGGCGCTCGTCGGCGAGCACGGCAAGGAGGTCGAGAGCCGGTTCTTGAAGGAGGCCAAGCTCGTCGGGCGTCTCTCCCATCCCAACGTCGTGACGATCTACGAGGCGGGCGAGGACAAGGGAACCGCCTATATCGCGATGGAGTACGTGGAGGGGCAGCCTCTGACGGCGTGGCTCGGGCCGCAGAGCGTCCTGTCGCTGCCGGATCGAATCGGTATCGTCCGCCAGGTCGCCGTGGCCCTCGAGCATGCGCACGATCGCGGTGTCCTGCATCGCGACATCAAGCCGGGCAACATCCTCTTGAGTCCGGACCGACGCGTGAAGGTCGCCGATTTCGGCATCGGCAAACTCCTGATTCCGGGCTCGAGCGAGCTCACACGCACCGGCCACATGATCGGGAGTCCGGCCTACATGTCTCCCGAGCAGATCCGCGGCGAGAAGCTCGACGGCCGATCGGACCTCTTCTCGCTCGCCGTGGTCTTCTACGAGCTGCTGACCGGGGTCAAGCCCTTTCCCGGCGACTCGATTACGACGCTCGTCTATCAGATTCTGCACTTGGAGCCGCGCGATCCGGTGCTCATCAAGCCCGAGTTGCCTCCCTCGACCAGCGATGTGTTCGCGCGGCTGCTCGCCAAGACGCCCGAAAAGCGGCCGGCCAGCGCGCGCGAGTTTCTCCAGGAGGTCGACCGGATCCAGAGCCGCCTCTCCCGTGCCGACAAGACGGCGGTGATGTCGCGCCCGGCGCAGGAAGAAAAAACCGTCGCGTCGGGAGCTGCGGGCCTTCCGCCCGCGCAGCTTCCCTCTCCCGACCGGCGGCTGGGCGGCGGTCCCGGTTATCTCTTCGGAACAGCGGCTCTCATCCTCGCGGCGGCAGTCCTTGTCTGGATCTGGAAGTCCACCTCGCGCCCGCAGGCACCGGCGGCCGCGGTTTCGCCGGCCCCCACCGCTCTTCCGGCGCAACCAACGGCCGCGCCGATTCCAACGGCCGCGGTCGCGACGCCGCCGACTGCTCTCGCGCTTCCGACCGCCGGCCCGGCTCAAGCCGCAGACGCCATCGTGGGCGCGCCGCGCATCGTCGGGGCCGGCGGGACTCCCGTCTCGACTCTCTCTTCACCGCGCCGCACTCTGACGGCCCTGGCCCTGACCCGGCAGGCTCCGACGGCGGCGCCGCGATCGGAGCCGCCCCCGCCGATTGCCTCGGCTGAAAAAACGACTTCCTCCCGCGAGACCCGCGAGAGCCGCGAGCCCGACAACCTGTACCGGACCCGCCGATACGCGAAATTCGGTGTCAGCCCGGACCAGGCGCGGATCTATCTCGACGGCCGTTACGTCGGAATCGCCGACGACTGGGACGACCGCGGGGGAGGCAAGACGCTCGAGATCGGCCGCGAGGGGACGCACCGCGTCCGCCTGGAGCTGCCGGGCTACAGGACGCTTCATCTGGACGTTCTGGTGACGTCCTCCGGGAATGAGACCGTGGACATCAACGACGAGTTGAAACGCGAGTCGAAGGTCGACTATCCCAAGATCCCGAAGGTCGACGACCGCACGGTTGGCCCCGTCGAGTTCACAAAGGTCGATCCTCCCGACGCCGTCGTCTCCGAAAACGACCGAACGTTTGGACCCGCCTCCTCCTTCGGCACCGGATCTCCTCTGACGCTCACCGGACCAAGGGTCCACGACCTCACCGTCTCGGCCCCCGGACACCGGTCGAAGACGTTTCGCATCCTCGTCGCCGGCAACGCCGACCGGGATGTGGCGAAAGTCAAAGCCGAACTGAAACGGGAGTGACGCGGGGACGCGGAGACGCGGGGAAGAGGGACGCGGGGACAGAGCAACGCCGGCGAACACGCGGGCTCACAGAGTGGAGTTTCCAAATGGTGAACAATGTCCTCAACACTTGTAGGATCTGGAGTAAGGCTCTCGTCGTTGCGGCCGCGATCCTGCCGGCACCGATCCCCGTGCGGGCGGCAGACGCCTATGTCGTACGGTTCAGGACTACTACAGGTCAGGATTGTCAGGTGGTCGGGTACCGCGATCACCTGACATTTCACAACACGACTGGACAGGATCTGACTGTGCGGGCTTTGGGGGGTAGCAATGGTTACCAACCACCGAGTGATCCCCTGGTTGTGCCTGCCGGAAAAACTCGAGCCGTCACAATCGTGCCCTTCGGGCTGGGCGGTCTGACGAATCAGTGGGCTCCAGTAGCGCCGAGCGTATTTGTCGTCAACAGGCTGGACGTTCCGGATGGACTGATCGTCGAGAGCAGAGGTGAAGTCTACGGTATCGGCTTGAGAGTGCCGTGCACTCCTTTTTCGATCGGGACGGAAATCTTCGGAGAGTTCAGCTTGCCAGTGGTTCGAATCCTGGCGGCGGCAAACGTGCCTGAGTTTCATATGGCCAGCGAGTTCGGCACCTTGGACAGCCGAACGAATGTCGGTGTCTACAACGGAGGCACAGCCAACGCAACGGCGAAGGTCGAAGTACGCGCTGCCTGCGACGACCGTGTTTTGGACTCACGAACCGGCACGATTCCAGCGGCAAGCGTCGTCTACGTAACAGGGTTTGAGGGCACGTTTTTGGGAACGACCTGCCTGGGAGGAGGCGGCGCCTCAGACTACGCCCGTTACGTAGTTGTTACGCTGGATCAACCGGGCTTTAGTTTTGTGTTTACAAGAGCTGACGTTATGCCGGTTGGTTTGCCCGTAACATCGAGCGTCGCTCGCTGAATCCGCACGTTGTGTGGAGGTGGGGGAGAGGAGGGGATCCGGTTCACCCACTCACCCACTCTCCCACTCCCCCCCTCTCCCCTCCTCCTACATCGGTCCCGCCATGATCCGCCAGCGGGCGAGGCGCTCGGTAGTCTCGACGCAGCGGCGGGCGGCCAGGCGGCAGAGGAGCGCGGAGAGCTCGGCGCAGCCTTCCGGGTCGGATTTCTCGAGCCCTTCGAAACGCTTCCGGGTGACCATCAGGAGGAGTGCGTCTTCGTGGGCGCGCGCGTCGGCCGAACGGCCGGCGGCGCTCGCGTCCAGGATCGCCATCTCTCCGAAGATCTCCCCCGGCCCCAGAATCGCGAGCGCCTCTTCTCCACCCGCGATGCGGCGCGAGATGCGCACGCGGCCGCGAGCCACGACGTAGAACGAGTCCCCCTTGTCTCCCTCGGAAAAGATCAGCGACTCCGCGGGGTAGCTGCGCTCCTCGGCAAAGGCGGCGAAGAGGAACCGGTCCGACTCCGAGAGGCCGCCGGAACTCAAGGAGCGGGATTTCTCCTCGGGTGAGAGCGCCGCGGCCTCGCCGCGCGATTGGCGCTCCTTGTCCGCCGTCGGACGCTGCCCCGGGAAGAACTGCTCGAAGAGGCCGTTCAATCGCGAGAGGCGGCGGGCCAGGCAGGCCCGGAGGTGGCGCAGCCAGGGCGCCCGGTCGCTGCTCTCGAAGAGGAACTCGGCCGTGAAACCCAGGAGCATAGCGGCCGATGCGGCCTTCGCGTCGGCGGTGCGGGCCTCCCCGATCAGGGCCTCCTCCCCGGCAAAGTCGGAAATCTCCGCGCCGGACAGAGGCTGGCTCCCGACGGGCGTCTCGCGAGCGAGCTGCAGGCTTCCCGCAACGACGAAGTAGATCTCGCCGGCCGGATCGCCTGCCCGGTAGAGCGTGCTTCCCGCCGCGATGTGACGCAGCTCCGCGCCGGTGGCTGCGGCGAGCAGGGCGTGATCTCCCATCTCCGCCATCGCCGGCATCTGCGCCAGCCGGCTCGCGCGGTCGAGGAGGCCTCGAGCGTCGCCGCCGCGAGCGACGAGCGCCTGCACCAGGCGGGAGGTCCGGTCGGGAAAGGCGAGGTCGGGTGAACGGCGTTGCACCTCGGTCTGGAGACGCTTGTGGGCGGTCGAGACGGCTTCCTTCCAGGCAGGGGTCTGCCCGGGCACGAGAGCGCGGCCGGCCCGCAGGAAACGGGCGTCCGTCGCGTCGGGCATTCCGTCCGGCCGAAGAAGAGCGGCCTCGAGCAGGTCGCCGACGGCTTCGGTGAAACGCTTCTCGAGAAAGGACAGCCTTCCGCGCGCCGACGCGCTGCGCGGATCGAAGGGGTCCCGCGCGCGGGCCTCGTCGAGCAAGCGCCGCGCTTTCTCCAGATCGTGCGCTTCGAGCGCCAGGACGGCCATCAGGACCGGGTCGTCGCCGTCCACGGCGAAGGGCCTGGCTTCCTCCAGCTCTCCGGCCGAGATCAGGACGCGCGCCAGCGAAGCGGACGCGCCCGCGCGCTCCTCGAGCTCCAGACTCACGGACAGCCGGTACAGGATGTCGGCCTCGGCGAGCAGCCCGCCCGCCTCGCAATTGCGCGCGGCCTCGCGCGCACGATCCGCCGCGGAGACGTCGCTCATGAGGAGTTCACAGTGATCAGTAATCAGTTCTCAGTTTGAAACTGACAACTGATAACTGAAAACTGACAACTCCTCTCAAAGCGCCCCTTCCTTCTGCCGGATGAGCGCGAGGATCTTTTTGTCGATCTTCCCGTCGTGGCGGATGCGCGTGTCGTAGTTCTCCCAGCCCATGTAGTCGGCGAGAGCCTCGGTCGAGGCCGCGTCCCAGACTCCGTCGGTGCGCCCTTTGTGGAAGCCCTTTTTCGCGAGGAGCCGCTGGAGATAACGCGCGTCGTCACCGGCAACCGGAATCAGATCGGCCGGGTCGCTTCGGTCGAAGTGGATCTTCTGAAGCTCATAGAGGCGGAAGATCTCGGCGATCGGGTCCTTCGCGTCATAGACGGAGATGTCGACGTATCGGTCGCTCTTCCCGTCGTAGGAGGCGCCGGCTCGCACGACAACGAGCGCCGACGACTGCCGCCCGCGCTTGTCGCCCCCGGCCTCGGCTCCGGCCCGGATCGCGGCGAGGAGGCGTTCCGCCAGCGGTCCCTTCGTACCCAGAAACGCCTTCTCCATGGCGTCCACCGTTGCCTCGGAGACGAGGATGTTTCCCTGGATCGCGTAGTCGGGTCCGGTCCGTCCTCCCGCCCAGGCAAAGCACTTCTTGCCCGTGAACGTCGCCGCGCGCCCCTTGGCGTCGACGATTCCGACCTGCCGGTCTTCGAGGTCCTTGTCCTCGCGTCCGATGATCGTGACGACCTCCTGCGGCGTCGCGCCGAGCGCCAGCAGATCCAATCCCTTCGTCCCGAACTCCGAGTTGGAAAAAGATTGCGTGGCAACCGCCCCGACCCCCGCCTTCGCGTACGGGACTGCGACCCGGACGTTGGGGAACTTCGACTGGACGGCCACGCCCAGGTCTCCGTTGACGGGATCGCGCGCGACGATGGAGAAGGTGGAGACCAGGGGACCGGGACTCGGGACTCGGGACTTGGGACTCGGCGCCCCTGCGAACGAAATCAAGGCCAAGCCCAGCAAGGCGATGCTCAGAGGCTTTTCCATGAGTGCTCCTGGAGCTCGATTCTATGAGAAGGGCTTCGGGATCCGTTCGAGTCCCCAGTCCCCAGTCCCGAGTCCCGTCTTTCCTGTGCTAACTTCCGGCTCCTCATGTCCGCACCTGCCCCGGCTCCGCTGAAGCGAACCCCCCTCTACGCCCTTCACCGCGAGCTGGGCGCGAAAATGGTCGACTTCGGCGGATGGGAGATGCCGGTTCAGTACGAAGGAATTCTCGAGGAGCATCGCGCCGTGCGCGAGCGCGTGGGGCTTTTCGACGTCTCGCACATGGGAGAGTTCGAGCTGACCGGGTCGGATGCCCTCCCCGCGCTTCAGAGCCTGACCCCCAACGACGTCGGCCGCCTCGCCGACGGGCGCTGCCACTATTCCGCTTTCCTGACCGAGCGGGGCACCTTCGTCGATGACCTGCTCGTGTACCGGCGCGCCGCCGATTCGTTCCTCGTCGTGGTGAACGCCGGCAACACGGGCAAGGACTTCCAGTGGGCGAGGGCGCACGCGAAAGGGGACCTGCGCCTGGAAGACAGGAGCGCCGCTTATGCGCTCATCGCCGTGCAGGGGCCGCTCGCCGCCGCGCTGATCTCGCGCGTCTCCGAGCCCGACCCTTCGGACCTGCCTTACTACGGTTTCCGTGACACGCGCGTGCTCGGCCGTCCCGCTCTCGTCTCCCGCACGGGTTACACGGGAGAGGACGGTTTCGAGATTTATCTGGATCCTCAGGATGCCGAGAAGGTCTTCCGCGGCCTGCTCGAAGCGGGACGACCGGACGGTATCGTGCCGTGCGGCCTCGGGGCGCGAGACACGCTGCGTCTGGAAGCCAAGATGGCGCTCTACGGAAACGACATCGATGACACCGTGACGCCCTGGGAGGCGGACCTGGGCTGGATCGTCAAGATGAAGAAGGGGGACTTCCTGGGGCGCGACGCCCTCCAGCGCCAGAAAGAGAAGGGCGTGCCGCGCAAGCTCGTCGGGTTCGAGATGGTGGATCGCGGGATCGCCCGCCACGGCTATCCCGCGCAGACTCCAGCCGGGGAGGGCGTGGTCACGTCGGGCACGCATTCCCCGACGCTGGGCCGGCCGATTGGTCTCGCTCTGGTTCCTTCGGGAGCCCAGACCGTAGGCACGGAGTTCGAAGTCGACATCCGCGGCCGCCGGGCGCGAGCGCGCATCGTCGAGACCCCGTTCTACAAGAGGAAGAAGGAGGCATCCGCGTGAACCCGGAAGAGCTGCACTACACCCAGAGTCACGAGTGGGTCCGCATCGACGGGGAGATCGGAACGATCGGGATCACCGACCACGCGCAAAAGGAGCTGGGCGAGATCGTCTATCTCGAGCTGCCGGAGAACGGCCACGTCTACAACGCCGACGAGGAGTTCGGCACGGTCGAGTCGGTCAAAGCCGTATCGGAGCTCTATACCCCGGTGTCGGGCGAGGTGGTGGATATCAACAAGGGAGCCGTGGCCGAGCCGGGAATCGTCAACGACGACCCGTATGGCGACGGCTGGCTGATCAAGCTGAAGCTCTCCTCCGACGAGGAGATCGGCAAGCTCATGTCGGCGGAGCAGTACGCCGAATACGTGAAGAGCGAAGAGAAGGCCAAGTGAAATACCTGCCGACCTCCGATGCCGACCGGGCGCAGATGCTCGCCGCGATCGGCGTCTCCTCCGTCGACCAGCTCTTCGAGTCGATCCCGGCCTCCGTTCGCCAGGATCCGAACCTGCCGGCGCCGCTCTCGGAGATCGAGGTGCGGCGGCTTCTCGGCGGACTCGCGAAGAAAAACGTGAACGCGCGGGACACCGCCTTCTTTCTCGGCGCCGGCCTCTACCACCACTACACCTCCGCGATCGCCGATCAGCTTCTGTATCGCGCCGAGTGGCTGACCTCCTACACCCCTTACCAGCCCGAAGTCTCGCAGGGGACCCTGCAATCGATCTTCGAGTTCCAGACGCACATCTGCCTCTTGACGGGGCTCGACGTCGCCAACGCCTCTCTCTACGAAGGCGCTTCGGCCCTCGTGGAATCGCTTCTGATGGCCGAGCGGCTCTCACGCGGCCGGACCAAGGCCGTGGTGTCGCGCGCGATCCACCCGGAATACCGGGAAACCGTCCGGACGTATTTCGCCAACCTGGCGCTGGACGTCGTGGAAGTTCCGGTTGGTCCCGACGGAAAGACGGACGCGCAGGCTCTGGCGGCAGCCGTGGACGAGAAGACCTTCGCGGTCGCGATCCAGTCGCCGAACTTCTTCGGGGTCGTCGAGGATTGGGGCGTAGCCTCGGAAGCGGCCCACCAAAAAGGGGCGCTCGCGATCGGCGTCGTCGCGGAGGCGATCTCGCTCGCGCTGCTCGCCCCGCCGGGGGAGAGGGGAATCGACATCGCCTGCGGCGAGGCTCAGTCCCTGGGCGTCCCGATGCACAACGGAGGTCCGGTTCTGGGCTTCCTCTCCTGCCGCGCCGCCCACCAGCGTCAGATACCCGGGCGCCTGGTCGGGCAGACGCGCGACGCGGAGGGGCGCCGGGCTTTCTGCCTCACTCTCTCCACCCGCGAGCAGCACATCCGCCGCGAGAAGGCGACCTCCAACATCTGCACCAATCAGGGGCTCATGGCGCTCGCCTCGAACATCCACATGTCCCTTCTGGGCAAGCGCGGCCTTCGCGAGGTCGCGACCCAGTCGCATGCCAAGGCGGAATACCTGAAGGGTCTCCTCGCGGCGATCTCCGGCTTTCGGATTCCCTTCTCCGGGCCGACGTTCAACGAGTTTCTGGTCGAGGGCCCGCGGCCCGCGGCTCCGATGATCTCCGACCTCGCCCGACAGGGGATTCTGGCGGGAGTGCCGCTCTCCCGCTACGGAGGTCCGGCCAACCAGTTCCTGGTCGCCGTGACCGAGCTCAACACGCGAGAAGAGATGGATCGGCTCGCGGCCGCGCTGAAGGAAACCCGATGAGCCTCGTCTCGCACGACTGCGCATGAAGACGACCATAGAAGCCCCCGGTTTAAACTCTCTCGGCGCCGGTCGCGAAGCGACCGCCCGCGCCGAAGCCCGGCTCCATCCCGAGCCGCGGCACGAGCCGCTCGTGTTCGAGCGGTCCGGGAGCGGGAAGGTCGGCTATTCGCTGCCTCCCTTGGACGTCCCGGAAGCATTGGGAATTCCGGCGCCGCTGCTGAGAACCGAGATCGCGGGAGAGACGGAGATTTCCGAGGTGGAGGTCGCGCGGCACTTCACGCGCCTCTCCCGGCTGAACTTCTCGATCGACCAGGCCCTCTATCCCCTCGGGTCCTGCACGATGAAGCACAACCCCAGGATCAACGAGGAGATGGCGCGGCTGCCGGGCTTCGCGGCCGCCCACCCTCTCGCTCCCGAGGAAACCACGCAGGGGACGCTCGAGCTCGCCTGGCGCCTGGAGCAGATGCTGATCGAGCTGACGGGCCTCTCCCGGGTGACTCTGCAGCCCTCGGCCGGCGCTCAGGGCGAGCTCGCCGGCATCCTGATGGTCCGCGCCGCGCTCGCGAAGGAGGGCAACCCGAGAAAGACCGTCCTGATCCCCGACTCGGCCCACGGAACCAACCCGGCGTCCGCGCATTTCGCTGGGTACCGGGTCCACGAGTTGAAGTCCAACGCGCGCGGAACTCTCGATCTGCACGTGCTCGAGGAGGCGATGACCGAGGACGTCGCTGCTCTGATGCTGACCGTGCCGAACACGCTCGGCATCTTCGAGGACCAGATTCTCGAGATCGCGCGCATCGTGCATCGCAAGGGGGGATATCTCTACTGCGACGGCGCGAACTTCAATTCCTTCGTCGGAGTCGCCAAGCCTGGCCTCATGGGCATCGACGTGATGCACATGAACCTCCACAAGACCTTCTCGACGCCGCACGGCGGGGGAGGGCCGGGCTCGGGGCCCGTCGCCGTTACCGAGAAGCTCGTGCCGTTTCTCCCTCGGCCGACCGTGGAGCGCCGGCCCGACGGCACCTTTACGCTCGACTTCGCGCGCCCTCACTCGATCGGCCGGCTCCGGACGTTTCTCGGCAACTACGGCATGTTCGTGCGGGCGCTCGCGTATATCGCCACCTACGGAAACCGCATCGGGGAGGTCGCGCGCGGAGCGGTCGTCAATGCCAACTACATCCGGGCCGGTCTTTCCGACGTCTACCACTTGAAGTACGACGCGCCCACTCTGCACGAGGTCGTCCTCTCCGACAAGAAGCAGGTCGAGCGGGGGGTCCACAACATGGACATCGGCAAGCGGCTGATGGATTACGGGTTTCATCCGCCGACCATTTCGTTCCCGCTCATCGTGCACGGAGCCCTCATGATCGAGCCGACGGAGACGGAAGGAAAAGCGGGGCTCGACGCGTTCATCCACGCGATGCGCGAGATCGCGCGCGAGGCCCAGGAAGACCCGCAGATTCTCTTGAACGCCCCGCACACGACGCCTGTCCGTCGGGTGGACGAAGTCGGCGCGGCCAGGAACCTGGTTTTGCGGTGGCGACCCTGAGCCGGTGATCGGTTATCGGTGATCGGTTATCGGGAAATCCCGAACACCGAACACCGAACCCCGATCACCGTCCCCCGAACGCCGGTCACCGGCTGCGATATCCTTCTCGGCCGATGCCCGAGTTCCAGCGCAAGTGCCCGCTCTGTTCCGGCGAGATGCTTCGTTCCAGCAGCGCCAACGCCGGCGGCACCTCTTACTTCTGGAAGAAGCCCTGGAAGAGCGGTCTCTTCGACTGGGGCGCGGAGCGCGTCTATCCGTGGGCCTGCATGAGCTGCGGCGTGGTTCTCCTCTACCTGGAGCGTCTTCCGGCCGTGGCCGGCGAATACAAGCAAGCGCGCGAGAAGGAACCGGCCCCCCAGATCGCTCCCGCGCCCTTGAAATCGTGAATCTCTCTTTGCGATCGACGCCGTGATCGCTGTCGGGTATCTGGACGGCCGGCGCCTTTCCCGCTCGGTCATCGCGGGAGCCCGCTTCGTTTCCGACCGGGCCGAGGGCCTGAACAAGATCAACGTCTTTCCCGTGCCGGACGGCGACACGGGAACCAACGTCGCCTCGACGCTCCAGAAGATCGCCGCGGGCATCGCGCGCGTCCGCCAGCGGCACGTGCGGGAGATGTCGCGGTGCCTGGCGGACGAGGCGGTCGGGGGAGCGCGCGGGAACTCCGGCGCGATCCTGGCGCAGTTCTTCTGCGGTTTTTCCGAAGGGCTGCCCGATCGTCCCCGGGTGTCGACGGACGATTTCGCCGAAGCGGTCGTGCGCGCGTCGGATTCCGCCTATTCGGCCATCGCGAAGCCGGTGGAAGGCACCATCCTGACCGTCATCCGCGACTGGAGCCGTTACGTGGCCCGGCGCGCGAAAGAGATGAAGGACTTTGCCGAGCTGCTGCCCGAGTCGCTGGCGGAGGCGCGCCGCTCTCTGGAGAACACGCCGAAACAGATGAAGGCCCTGGCCAAGGCCGGAGTCGTCGACGCGGGGGCGCAGGCGTTCGTCTACCTGATCGAGGGAATCGTCCGCTACCTGCGCGAGGCCGCCCGGCGCTCCATCCCGGAGGCGCCACCCGAAGACGTGAAGGCGGCGATCTTCGACAAGACCCCCGATTCGATCCTCTTCCGCTACTGCACCGAAGCCCTGCTCGAAGGGGACGCGATCGACCGCGACGAGCTGCGCCGGCAGGCCGCTCTTCTGGGCGATTCGATCGTCGTCGCCGGCGGCGCCTCGAAAGTCCGGCTGCACGTGCACACCAACGAGCCCGAGAAGCTCTTCGAGGTCGTGGGCCGCTTCGCCGAGGTCGCGCAGACGAAGGTCGAGGACATGCGCGCCCAGCACGAGACGCGCTTCGATCAGAACCGGGCGCAGCGGGTCGGGATCGTCACCGACTCGACGTGCGATCTGCCCCCTTCGATGCTGGAAGATCTCGGCATCGGCGTTGTGCCCGTCCGCGTTTACTTCGGCTCGGAGAATTATCTGGACAAGGTCACGCTGACTCCGTCGGAGTTCTACGGCCGGTTTGCGGTGACCGACGTCGCGCCCAAGACCTCGCAGCCACCGCCGGCGGACTTCACCCAGGTCTATCGCAACGTCTCGACGCACGCGGGCTCCATCGTCTCGGTCCATCTCTCGGCCAATGTTTCGGGCACTCACCAGGCGGCGGTCGTGGGCGCGCGTCCGATCGAGAAAACCGCGATCGAGCACGTCGATAGCCGCAACGTCTCGGTCGGGCTCGGACTGATCGTGCGCGCGACGGCGGAAGCGGCCGCGGAGGGCAAGAGCGCGCAGGAAGTCTCCCGGGTGGCGCGGGAGTGCTCGGATCGGACGAGGCTCTTCGTCGCCGTCCCGACGCTCGAGCATCTGGTGCGGGGCGGCCGCGTCTCGGCGACCCGTGGATTTCTAGCGAAGCTGCTCGGGATTCTCCCGGTGTTGACGATCTCGAAGGAAGGAAAGGCCGTGCCCATCGCGAAAGCGCGCGGCTTCGAGGCCGCCCGGGAGAAGATGATGAAGCTGCTCTTCGAGGCGGCGGAGCTGGGCGACGGCGGCGAGCGGCGTTTTGGTGTCGCGCACTGCGATTCCGCGAGCCTGGCCGACGCGCTCGCCCGCCAGATCCGGGACCGCTACCCCGAGTCCGACGTCCTCATCGTCGAGTGCGGTCCGGCCCTGGGAGCGCATGGGGGGCCGGGAGCTGTTGCCGTGGCGGTGCTGACGGGAAGTGACAAGTGACAAGTGACGAGTGACGAGTGGGGAAGCCTCGCTTGTCACTCGTCACTGGTCACTCGTCACTCTTCACGGTCGGCCATTCCAACCACCGTCTCGAGAAGTTCCTTCAGATTCTCGCAGGGCACAATATAGAGATTGTTATCGACGTTCGCCGCTTTCCGGTCTCGCGCAAATGGCCGCACTTCAACGCCGCCGCTCTGGCGGAAAACCTGCCGGCCGCGGGAATCGCCTACGCGGGGATGCCGGAGCTCGGCGGCCGCCGGAAGGCGCGGCCCGATTCCCCTCACACCGCCTGGCGGGTCGAGGCGTTTCGCGGCTACGCGGACTTCACCGACACGCCCGAGTTCCGGGAGGGGCTCGAGAAGTTGATGGCGCTGGCCCGCGAGCGCCGGGCGGCGGTGATGTGCGCGGAGGCGCTCCCGTGGCGCTGTCATCGCAGCTTGATCGCCGACGCGCTCATCGCGCGAGGCTGGGAGGTGGTCGACATACTGTCGGAGAAAGAAGCGCGCCCGCACAAGCTGCCGGACTTCGCGCGGGTGGAGGGCGAGAGGGTGATCTACGACGGGGGAGTGCTGCCGCTCGCTTGAGAGCGATGGCCCCAAGCCTGTCATTCCGAGGAGCGCAGCGACGAGGAATCTGCTCCGTCTCCCGAGACGCATCGAGAGCAGATTCCTCGCTTCGCTCGGAATGACAAGGAGGGGAACTTCCGGCTACCGACTACCGACTACTGACTTCTTCCCCCACCTCCAGCACTCCCTCCCCCACCCGAATCACTCTTCCGCCCATCGTCACCTGCTCGATCTCCGCGCCCTTCATTCGCACCTCGATGAAGATGGTGGAGGGACGGGACAGGCAATGACCTTGCTCGATGACGAGTGAGGTCACGGGCTCGACCGGCACGGCGGCCTGGGAGACGAGATAGGCCGCGAGAGCTCCGGCCGCGGCTCCCGCGCCGGGAATCTCGACGGACCCGACCGTGTCGAAGGCGCGTGCGTGGGCAGCCGAGCGGGAAGCGCGTGTCTCTTTGGTAAACGCGTAGACGATCGTCGGCTCCTTTCCCTCCCCGAGTCCGGAAGAGAGGCCGCCCGTGATTTCGCGCAGATCTCCGTACCGCGGCCGCGCCTCCGCCAACGTGTCGAGCGTGGACACGGGCACGATCAGGACGGGCAGTCCGGTCGAAGCGACCCGCACGGGCTGGTTGGTCGCCTGCACGTCCTCCTCGGAAAGCCCCAGCGCGCGCGCGACGCGGGAGACCTCTTCCGGCTCGAGCTTGCGCGAGATCTCGGGGGGCTGCTGTCTCAACCGGAGAAGGCCGATCTGGCCGTCTTCCACCTGCAGCTCGACCTGGAACAACCCCGCCAGTCCTTCGTGAGCGACGCGCGTCACGGGCGACGTCAGCGGCAGGCGGCTCTCCGTCGCGTGGACGAAGTGGGCGCCCAGGGCAGGGTGGCCGGCGAAGGGAATCTCCCGTTCGCGCGAAAAGATCCGCAGGGCAAATGCGGCCCCCTTCCGGGTCGGGGAGAACAGGAAGGCCGTCGCGGGATGATCCATCTCGCGAGCAATCGCCTGCAGGGTCGGGTCGGAGAGGCCGTCGGATTGGGGAAAGACCGCCAGGGGGTTGCCGGCGAAGGGCCGGTCGCCGAAAACGTCGACGAGGACGAAGCGCAGCTTCACTGACGGCGAGCGGCGAGCAGGAGCACGTCCCGATCGCCCGGCCCCACGCCCGCTCGCTTCCACTCGGAAACGACTCGGGCGAAAGCGGCGGCGAGCGGCTGGCCCTGTGCTTCGCGGGCGAGCTGCTGCACTGCCTTTTCGGCGGGAACGGGCTTGCCGGGGAACTGCATCTGCGACAGACCGGTCGAGACGAGCACGAGAAGGTCCCCGGCTGTGGTCGGGCATTGCGCTGTCTTCAATTCCTTCCGCTCGGCCAGCGGAAAGGGGACCGGGCGGCCCTCGCGGAGGAGGTAGGGGACGGTCGCCCGGCGACCTCCGGCCGCCAGCTCGACGCGCTCCTTTTCCCAGACCGCGGCGCTCACCGAGCAGGCGGGATCGACCACGAGCGCGTGCTCGACGGTCTCCGCTGCGGAACCGGAGCCCAACGCCGCCTTGCCGGCATTTCCGGCCTTGAGAAGCGCGCCGAAAGCGGCGTCCGGGGAGAGCCCGCTCTCGAGCAGCAGGAACGCGATCCGGCCGCTGGAAGCCGCAATCGCGTAGGAGACCAGATTCAATTCCTCGGAACGCCAACGCAACGGCGCGGATTCGAATCCCGGAGTCTCCGGCCACTCGTGCGGAGCGAGGAACTGCTGGGCGGTCTTCAAGACCGACGCCGCTCCGTCGCGCCGCGCCAGGGCCACGGCGGCTTCGTGCAGTCGGACGTTCTCGACGGCGAGCGCGGAGTGCGTGCCCACCTCCGCCAGGAACTCTTCGTCCTCCTTAGAGAAGACGCGGTGGCGCTTGTTCAGAACCTCGACGACTCCGACGATCTCCCCCTTGGGAGTGCGAAGGGGCGCGGCCAGGATCGTCCGGGTGCGAAAACCGGAGGTCAAGTCGGTGCGCGAATCGAAGCGCGAGTCTTTGTAGGCGTCCGTGATGTTGATGATCTCGCCGGTCTTGGCGACGGTTCCGGCGATTCCGCGGCCGACCGGAAGGTGGATGGGCGCGACGGCTCCCCCTTCCAGGATCTGGCTGGACAGCTCGTCGCTGCCGGGCTCGCGCAGAAAGATCGTCCCGCGCTCGGCGTCTGTCTCCGACGTCGCGGTCCGCAGGATGATTCGGAGGACCTCCGTCGGGTCGAAGGTGGCGGCCAGCGCCTTGTTCGCCTCGAGGATCACCATCAGCTTGACCATCTTGGCGCGCGTCACGGACACCTCGGCGAGGACCCGGTCGAGGACCTTTCCTTCGAACGCGGAGATGGCGTCGGCCAGGGAGTCGGCGTCCAGAAACCGCGCCGCGGGGTCCTTGGCGATTGCCCGGTCCAGGATCCCGAGCAGCTCCGGCGGAAGGTCCGGCCGAAGCGTCTCGGCCTTGGGCGGGGCTTCGGAGATCACTTTGCGGACGAGCCGAGCGGTGTCGGGATCGTCGAAGGGGACCTGACCGGTGAACATCTCGTAGAGAAGCACCCCCATGGCATAAATGTCGGTTCGCACCGAGGGCGCATCCCCGCGCAGCAGCTCCGGCGCGAGAAACTGCGGCGTGCCGGGGACCGTGTCCTCCTTCTCCCCCTTGTAGAGGCGGGTTTCGACGGCGATGCCAAAGTCCATCAGACGCGGCGTCTCGTCATCCGAGACAATGACGTTCTCGGGTTTCAAGTCCCGGTGCAGGATACCGATGCGGTGCGCGGCGGCGAGTCCCCGGTTGATTTTCTTGGCAATCGCGAGCCCGCGTCCCAGCGGAAGGACCTTCTCTTCGTCCTCGATCTCCTTGAGCGTGCGCCCGGGCAGGTACTCCATTGAGACGAACTCCTCGCCGTTCAACTCGACGAGGTCAAAAACGCGGCAGACGTTCTCGTGCGTGACTTTGCGGGACAGGATGATTTCTCGCTTGAGAGTCTCCCGGCGCTCCGGGGAGACCCGATCGGGCCGGATCCGCTTCAAGGCGATGTCCTGGTCGAGCTTCATGTCCCGGGCGCGGTACACGATTCCCATACCGCCGTGACCGAGAACACCCTCGATTCGGTAGCGGCCCCCGAGCAACGTCCCCCGGGTCAGCGGCTTGTCGGAGACTCCGCCCGGCGCGGATCGGCCGCCTTCCTGGGTGGGAGTTTGGCTCTCGCGCGGCACGGTCAAACCAGATTATGCATATGGAAGCGCCCTTTCCCGATTGTATGTTGACTGTGCGAGCGTCAGGGGCGTAGATTGCCCCCGAACCGGCTCGCACAACTCGCCTTAACGGAGGAGAAAACCGTGACAAGAGGTCATCGGGTCCGATTTTGCCGTTATACCCTGGCCTTCGCCTGCGTCGCGTTCCTGTTTCCCCTTCCCGCTTCTCCCTCCGGTTTCCAGATCATGACTCAGGGCGCCCGCGCGACGGGCATGGGGCTCGCCTTCACCGCGATCGCGGACGATCCTTCGGCGATCTTCTACAACCCCGCGGGGCTGGGATGGCAGAAGCACTTTGAGGTTCAGGCGGGCGGCGCCTTCCTCTCCAAGGTCAAGGGGGAGTTCGACGGGGCCAATCCCTACCCGGGCGTCGGGGACCACGAGGTCGAGCACAAGACGACGTTCGTGCTCCCGAACCTCTACGCGGTCGTGCCGCTGACTCCCGAGATCAACATCGGGCTCGGAATCAATGCTCCCTACGGTCTCGGCTTCCGCTGGGACAACGCCGAGACCTTTTCCGGCCGCTTCGTCGGCCAGAATGTCGTTGTTCAGACGGCAGATCTAAACCCGGTGATCTCCTTTCAGATCACACCGCAGATCGCGATTGCGGCCGGCGCCGACTACAGACTCTCCAAGGTCATGCTGGAAAGAAACCAGGCTGCGGTCAATCCGTTTACCAACTCGGTCGTGGATATCGCCCACGTGAAGTTGAACACCAACAACGTGACGGACAACCACGGCTGGGGCTGGAATGCCGGAATCCTGTTCCGCCCGGTCCCGCAGTTCTCGATCGGCGCCGCCTACCGGAGCCACATCAAGATCGACTACACGGGCGATGCGACGTTCCAGCAGCGGCTGACCGGGAATGCGCAGTTCGACGCGGTGGTGGCGGCGCAGCTGCCTCAGGGCAAGCAGAAAGTTGCGACGTCTGTCGACTTTCCGGACTCGGTCAACCTGGGTGTGGCGGTCGGGCTTCCAGCCGACCTCACCCTGGCTCTGGAAGGTGACTGGACGAAATGGAGCCGTTATAACGAGCTCTTGATCACGTTCCCGGGTACCGCGATCCCGGCCGCGGACCGCGTGACCTTCTGGAAGAACTCCTGGGCCTACCGCGTCGGCCTTGAGAAGAAGTTCTCGAAGCTCGCGGTTCGCGCCGGGTATTATCGAGACAAGACGCCGCAGCCCGTCCAAGACACAGGCCCGCTTTTCGCCGACAACGACAGGGACGCTTTCACGCTCGGCCTCGGCTACGATGCGGATCGGTGGGGCGTCAACCTCGGGGACGTCTACGTCAAGTTCAAGAACCGCGACACCCGGGGACAAACGTCGACCGACAATTTCTTCGGCGTCTATCGTGAGTCGGCCAACGTCTTCGTCCTCGATTTCCGGCTCTCTTTCTAAGGAGCAAACCGATGAAAACGCAGATTCGGCGTGTCGCAACGCTGCTCTTCGCCTCCGCGGCTCTGGCCGCCGCGCCGCTCTCGGCGCAGGTGAGCTTTTCCAAGTATGTCGCGCTCGGCGACAGCTACGGCGCCGGCTTTTCCGCCGGCTGTCTCGTGCAGCGCAACCAGCAGTTCTCCTATCCGGCGACTCTGGCTCGGCAGTTCGGCATCACGGACTTCCAGCAGCCGACGGTGTCCGATCCGGGCCTCCCGACCTGCACCGGGTTGAAGACGATCATTCCCTCGGTGACATTCGGCCCGATCTCGACCAAGACCGGAGTCCCGACGAACCTGACGCTGGCGCGGTCGTACGACAACGTCTCGGTCCCCGGTTACAAGATCGCGGACGTCTCCGACAAGCTGACTGATGGCGGGGGAGTGGCGGACCTCATTCTGCGCGGCAAGGGCTCCGCCTTGAACCAGGCCCTGTCCTTGAATCCGAGCTTCATCACTCTGGGCATCATCGGCAACGACATTCTGAGCGCGGGCGGAGCGGCTCTTTTCTTAGACGGCGTCACGGTCACGCCCCTGCCGCTCTTCACCGCCAAGTACAACGCGGTCGCGGCGTCTCTCAAGGCAAGCGGCCGCAACGGCGTTTTCATCGGCGGCCCCGACGCCCGTCTCATACCGCTGGCCTCGACGATCAAACCGGTCCTCACAGACGCAACAGGCGCCGTGGTGCTGGTCGGCGGCAACCCGGTTCCGCTGCTCGGCCCCGGCGACGCGGCGTTTCCCTGCCCGACCGGCGTCACAGCTTGCCCGCTGCCCGCCGGCACGCTGGTGACGCTCGGAGCGAACGCTCCGGTAGCGGCGCTGGGGGGCAAGTCGCTCCTGGCGCTCGGCTTTGGGATTCCGTGCGCGGTGGCCCCCACGCTGCCCCAGTGCGGCAAGCCGCTGCCGGTCGGAAGCTTTACGCCTCCCGCGACGGTCAACGTCGGCGTGGTGCTTTATCCCGACGTGGTCGCCAAGATCGACACGCGGATCAAGGACATGAACGCGGTCATGAAGGCTGCGGCCGACGCGAACGGCTTCAAGTACTTCGACTTCTACGCGTTGTCGCAGGATCTCATCGTCAACGGCCGGACCTACGGCGGGATCCACATCTCCAACGCGTTCGTCACCGGCGGCATGTTCGCCTATGGCGACGCGGTTCACATGTCCAACATCGGCTACACGATCCTGGCCGACGAGATCATCCAGTTCATCAACGCGACGTACGGCACTTCGATCGAGCGTCCCAACATCGCGGCGGTGCTCTTCACGCCCGATATCCCGGCGCCGGGCTCGACGGCGATCGGCGCGCTTACGACTTCGGACTACTTCACTGAGGAGACGTGGCGCGGTTTGTTCGAGGAGTTTCCCCTTCAGGACGCCTCTATGAAGGTGGAGCTTTCTGTTGAATCAGCCCTCGAGTCGGCCGACCGGGCGCCAGTGGTGAGGGTCAAGCGATAAGCGATCGGTGGACTCACGCGGTTAATTCACGCCTCGGTTTCTGCCGGGGCGTTTCCTTTTGAGGTCCAAGTGACAAGTGACGA
>Ga0070698_100001020_pt1 | contig 30806 bp, 22 predicted proteins | sample KBSK1502metaG_FD_65477 | JGI IMG/M metagenome (GOLD analysis project Ga0070698, IMG submission 65477) | Corn, switchgrass and miscanthus rhizosphere microbial communities from Kellogg Biological Station, Michigan, USA - KBS K1-50-2 metaG | ecosystem: Host-associated > Plants > Roots >...
GAATTCCGAGTCGTCACCAGCAATTTTTCGGCGGAGTATGGACGCGCTTCTGGCGGCATTATTAACGTCCTGACGCGCGGTGGTTCCAATGCGTTTCACGGATCGGGCTTCGGGTTTAATCGTATCTCACGCTTAGCCTCAAACGGCTTTAACAATAATGCCAATGGAATTCCGCGTGGCGTTTTCACACGCAACCAGTTTGGCTACACCATTGGCGGACCAGCCATCAAAGACAAGTTGTTCTTCTTCAACAGCACTGAATGGACCCGCGTTCGCAGTGCCGGCGATGTCTTGTCGGTAGTCCCGACCGCGGCGCTCATCAATGCTTCCGCAGCCGCCACGCGCAACTACTTTGCTGGGTACACGTTGCAAAGCACACCAACGGCAACCAGCTTCACGGTCGGTCAATTGGTTAACACCTTCAATCTTCCTGCTGGCAATGCCTTCGCAGCACTCCCGGCGGATCTCCAGGCCTTCCAGCTGGTCCGATTCACCGAACCTACAAACCTCGGTGGCGGCATTCCACAGGACACTTACTCAACCGCTGCTCGCGTTGACTTCAATCTAAGCAGCAAGACCCTGATCTACTTCCGCTACGCCCGCGAGAACAAGAACTTCTTCAACGGCACTTCGGCGTTTAGCCCCTACACCGGGTTTGATACACCGGCGACTACGCTAAACAACAACTTTCTGGTTTCGTTGACGCACACGTTTTCACCGCGTCTGCTTTCGGAAAGTAAGATCGCGTTTAATCGCCTGAACAATAGTCAGCCTTATGGCGCTAATCCGGTCGGACCGGGCCTGTTCCTGTTCCCGGGCGCTACCGGAACCATTGGCGGCAATGCGGTTGCGATGCCCGGCTATTGGCCATACAACGCCGCGAATTCTCCGGCCGGCTTTGGCGGGCCGCAGAACCTGGGGCAGGTGTATGAGGACATGAGCTACTCGCTTGGCCGGCACCAACTCAAGTTTGGTGGTCAGTACATTTACATCCAAAACACGAACACCTTTGGCGCTTATGAGAACGCGGTTGAAAGCCTCGGCGCTCAAGGCAACTACGCGCAGGCGCTGGGTAATTTTGTCACCGGCAATATCAATCAGTTTCAAGCTGCCGTTTTTCCGCAGGGAAAAATCCCTGGGGAAAGTGTCAACCTGCCTGTCGGTCCGCCAGACTTCACTCGCAGTAACCGCTACAACGAGTGGGCTACTTACTTGAACGACTCGTTCCGCGTAAGACCAAACCTCGTATTGAATCTCGGTGTGCGCTATGAATACTACGGCGTACAACACAACAAGAACCCGGAGCTGGATTCCAACTTTTACTTTGGTCCGGGCGCTACGCTGCAGGAACAGATCCGTAACGGCAGTGTTCAAATCGCCGGGAACAGCCCGGTGGGTGGGCTTTGGAAACCGGACAAGAATAACTTCGCGCCACGCCTGGGTTTTGCCTGGGACGTCTTTGGCGACGGCAAAACCAGTCTTCGTGGTGGTTATGGTCTGGCTTACGAACGCAACTTCGGCAACGTCACCTTCAACGTGATTCAGAACCCACCGAATTACGCGGTGATGTCGCTCTTCAATAACGTAGACGTAACCAATCTACCGATCACGACAGACAACGCTGGACCGCTTGCCGGCACTTCGCCGCCGACAAAGATCCTGCCCCCAACCAGTCTTCGACACGTGCGTGAAGACATAGTCAACGCGTATGCCCACTTCTATAGTTTCGCGTTCCAACGCGAATTGAGCCGTGGGAACGTCTTGTCAGTTGAGTATTCAGGCTCGCATGGTCAAAAGCTTTACTCGATCTCTCCTTTAAACATAACGGGAGCGGGAGCTTTCTACCTCGGAGACGCTGATCCAAATTCGCGAATCAACAACGTCTACTCAAACATTAACTCGCGCGGCAATGAAGGCTATTCGCGTTACAACGCCTTGATTGTCGCTCTTGACGGAAATAACTTCCGCAACACCGGCATGCAGTTTACGCTGCATTACACCTTCGCCAAGGCGAATGACAACCTCAGTTCCACTTTCAGTGAAGGCGCCTTCAACAGCAATTTGGGACTGACTAATCCATACGATCCGAGTTTCGATTATGGCCCGGCGGACTATGACGTCAGGCATCGCTTTGTGGGCAGCTTGATCTGGCAGATACCCTTCGCCAAGAACACGACCGGAGTGACGAAGGCTTTGCTGGACGGTTGGTCGTTAACGGGAATTTTTAACGCTCGTACCGGCACGCCCTTCACCATCTTCGACGGCAGTAACGCCAACCTTGCAAGTCCAAGATTGGTCGCGACTGGACCAATACAAGTCAACGTCACCGACACCGGCAACGCCAACTTCTTCAACTACATTGATCTGACCGGTCAACCAGTGGGAGCGTTCGGCAATGCCGTTTGCGGCGGCTGTTCTGACTTTGGTCCTTATCCGGCAAACATGACTCGGCGCAACCAGTTTCGCGGCCCCGGCATGTGGAATCTGGACGCTGGTGTGAGTCGAAACGTGAAGCTGACTGAGAGGTACAGCCTTCAGCTTCGCGCGGAACTCTTCAACGCGCTTAACCACGCGAACCTCTACATCGTGCCCGGCACGCAGGATGTCACGAGCGGGTTCGTCGGCGCCACCAAAGGCGTAACGCCAAACGGGAACGTCGAGCGGCGCAACGTGCAATTGGCGTTGAAGTTTATCTTCTAACCCACGAACTTGTTGTTCCCGACAACAAGCGATACGACCCTGGCGGGATCGAGAGATCGATCCTTCCAGGGCCTTGTTGCAGCCCCAGCCACCAATCAATCAACGACAGCGGCTTTGCCGCCGCACAGTGCGGTAAGGCTCTGCCTTACCGAAACGAGCTTCTTAATTTTTACGGAGGCTACGCCTCCCACTTCGCCACTTGATGTTTTCTATGTCCATTAAGAGTGGCTCATCCTCCCGGGTTCTTGATTCCAACAACGCACACTCGAATACCTGTAGTCCTCCGCGCGTTCTACCAACCCCGCACGAACTGGGTTCTCATGAATGTAATGCACTCGCTCCATCAGCATCTTTTCAGTCAGTAGCAAACGTACATTTGGATGATGATCCCAGAGTGAATGCTTATGACCCCTCCGCTTCGTGGCCTGCCGTAGCTTTTGTAATGAACTGTCGTAATGCTTTTCTTTCAGATAGGTGATTACACGATGGCTGATGATTCCGTTAATGAAGCGCAATGTGTCTTCCGACGATCGGGCGGAATCCGTAACCACGTGCAGATGATCCGGCATGATCACGTAGGCATACAATGCAAACTTGGCTGACTTACGCGACTCATCAAGCGCCTTGCAGACTATGTCCTTTATCGCATCCTTACGAAATACCATGAGACGGTCTTTGGCGACCGATGTCAGAAAGTAACAAGGCGAGTCTCTGGAGATGACATGCACGGGTGGCAGGATAAATCCCGTCGCGCCAGAGGGGAACAGCAGGAGAGAGGTAGGCTAATTCATAAAGATGCAAGGAATCTGAGGCGGAGCCTCAAGATCAAGAGCGTTGGACGGTAAGGCAGAGCCTTACCGCACTGTGCGGCGGCAAAGCCGCTAGACTCCTGCCTCCGCTCCTGCTCCTGTCTTCTGGAAGCCGCAGTCGATTGGGCGTCTGCTTAAATCTCAAGCTGAATAAATTACGAAGTGAGCGCCAGCATCTCTGTGCGTTGCCGGGATTAGTGTATGTACTCAAGCCCCAGGAAACTCTACCTCCGTCTCGTTTCATTACTCTTCTTGCTGTTAACGACGACCGTGACCTCGTTAGCTGAGCCTTCAGCTAAAACGATTGATCAAGTTAAACGCGGAGTTGTCAGCATCACGACATTTGACCAGAACGGCAAGCCACTCCTGGTTGGCGGTGGTTTTTTTGTTCAATCCAACAGGCTGGTCACCAGCATCCATGTCCTCAAGGGCGCAAGCCGCGCCACCGTCCGAACCTTTGACGGCCAGAGCTACTGCGTCGAGGGCATCGTAGCCCTGAACGAGGACAACGACCTCGTGTTGCTGCAAACCAACACGGCGGCGAATATTGCTCCGCTGGCGCTTGCCGGAAACGTCGAGTCGGAAGGCGAGAAGGTCACCATGGTAAGTGCTTTGGATGACACCTCCTGGAAAGTCTCGAGTGGGGTTACCAGCAGCCTCTGGTACATTCAGGGCGCCGGCGAATATCTGCGCATAACGGCGGAAGTTCGTCACGGCAACAGCGGCTCACCGATCATTAATGACCAGGGTGAAGTCGTCGCTGTCGCTGCGCTCCACATCGAGGGCAACGATGAATTGAGTTTCGCCGTGCCGGGCGAGATTATTAAGTCGTTACTTAACTTCAACCACCAACCAACGGCACTGCTGTCACTATTGAACGACCAAAGGCAGTAGGCAGAAAACGCAAAAGCCCATTTGAAAGTTCAATTCTCGTTGTGGACCTGCTGAATTCTGTATCCTGCCCCGCCTCCTGCCTCCTGCCCCTACGTCCTACGTTTCTCGCCGCTGGGCTTTGAACGCTTCACACACCTGCCGAAATTCATCGTCAAGGTTTAGCAAAGTCCGGCCATAGCTGCCAGGCGCGCAAGTGCCGAGGTCAAGTTTTTCGATTTCGTGACAGAGATCCGCGAGCCTTGTGGCGCCGATATTCCCGCTGCTCCCTTTTACGAGATGCGCTAGCCGGCGAACTTCAGCCACCTCATTCTTCGAGACCGCCACTCGCAGAGACTCGAGTTGTACCGCGGTATCGCTCAGAAATAAATCAATCAACTCGGTGACAAAATCCGGCTCGCCAGTTTGCTGAAACTTCTTCAAACCCTCAAGCACGGAAAGATTGATCACACCGATCTCATGGGAAGATTCAATTGGTCTGGTCTTATCCATCTCAATTCTCAATGCATCGCGATCGTTGACGCAAACACAGTGGCAGGATCAATTCGCAACTGCACACGTGTCGCTAGCGAGGGCAATCCGGTGTTGCCATGGTAAAACTCCAGGTGAGAATGCCTATATGAAGGGGCCGAGCCGCCGGGGCCACCGATGCTTCCGATGCGCACTCGTTCGCCTTCATAACTGAGTTGAAAGTTTCGGATGTGAAAAACCGCGAGCGTCACATCGCTTAGATGACCCAGTCGCGGATAATAAAACGTCATCACCGCATCAGTCGGGCTCGGTCCCTCGCTGTGCGAGGTGAAGCCGGCCGGAATGTAAAGCTCTGTGTCCACTGTTCCATCAAAACTGCCGTAGAGATGCATCGCGAAGGAAAGATGTCCGCGCAATATTCGTCCATCGTCAGCAATCAGATCGCCTCGATAGAGTGGATACTGATGGCCAAGACGGGCGGGCTCGTAACCGTTGGCAGCGGCAATCGCTCCGGGACCGCCAAACATTGCCGCAAGGGTAGAGTCGGATGCGGCCATCGCGCGCGTGTAGGTGGCTTTGATTGCATTCGAAGGAACGTGTTTGGCTGACGCTGAAACGGACGCTGAAGCGGGCGAGGCAAAGTTGGATCTAGTGGAGGCGACAACAGCGTGCGCGTATCTGACCTCTGCTGCAATCGCCCAGCTCTTGCTTAACCGCTTCACGTTTCCACCCCAGGTTTGGGCCACCGAACTCACATATTGATTCGTGTAGCTGAAGGTGATCGTTCGGCCAAGGTCATCGCTAATCGATTCGAGCGAGGCCTCGTTGCTGTACTTAAAATGAATAACTGCGCCATGCCTATCGTTAATCTGGCGACAATGAAGTTCGCCATCCGCCAGTGCAGCAAAGCTAAAGACAGTTGCGTCACTGGTGGTCAATACCCGGGTGCCACTTTTGGTTTCCAGCCGCAAACTCAATTTGCCGTTTGCTGCAAACCGTCCGCTGTCTCCAACCTGATCAAGCTCAATAAACTCCGCGTGCCGACTCAGCGGTCGTCCCGCGGCTCCTTCTGTCTGCGGAATCGGCTCGTCCTTTCGAGTCACCATCAGAATATATTTGTGGGCGCGCTGGTTGTAATAAAGTGTCTGGAAAAGGGGAAACTCAAACTGACCCATGGAATAGGTAAGAGACTGATCGAGACTTCCGCTGAGGCGATCAGGCAGGCTAATGAGAGGCAGCCCGTCATCATTCAGATTCCAAAGATAAGCGGAACCAGACGGCTGCACAAGCCGCCCTTCGCTCGCTACCCCGTTGCTGGTCGCGGCCAACACGATGTGATTAGTGAAAGTTGAGAGGTCGATTGCTGCAAGTATTGACACGCCTGAAATCGAAAGCGCAGAAATCAGCAAGCAACGAAAACATCGCGACAATAAGGTTCGGTTCTGAGCGCGCACAAGATTGCTCCCGGTAAGATCGAATGGCTATTGCGGTGAGGAACGACAGGCATTTCTGCCTGTCGCAAATGGGGTTGAAGGCAGGACAGACAGAATGTCTATCCAACAGAACCAGGGCTGATTCCGGCGTTTCAAGGACTACCAACTGAGTGGTAGACGGTGATTGAGTTGGCAACCACCGTGCCGCACGCCGTAGAGACTCGACGCGTTCAAGCGGTTGTCCACCAAGCGAGTTTTGCTAGCCATCTGCATGGCACGATCTGTGCGGACGTGAAGCGCAGGTAGTTTTGAAGGCACTATAGCAGCCTTCGTGTGGCAAAACTCCCCGCCGATTTGCCCTTCATGGTCTTTAACGGTAGGCATTTCCCCAATCTCAGATTCGCTACCGGGTAATCCCCAGATCAAATCTTCATCTCCCGAACCAACATGACTGAAGAAATCATTCCCACATCGACGATCTCACTGCCGGCACACTTGTATCCCGCGCGCGCGAGCGTGTCCCCCGATTCGGTAGAGCTCCAGGAACAGACTTCCGATCGCTGCATCCTTATCGTTGACGATGAGTCAGCGGTACGAGGTCTATTTGCTAGTTTCCTGAGTGAGAACTACGAGTGCGAAACTGCCGCCTCCGCGGATGAAGCATTGGCTATGCTCGCCACTAAAACTTTTGCGCTGGTGATCTCTGACATGATGATGCCAGGACGCAACGGCGTAGAACTCTTACGCGAAGTCAAGGCGCGTTATCCCGAGACCGCCGTAATCATGATCTCCGGTATCGACCGCCCGCAACGAGTTCGAGACGCGCTGCGGGTGGGAGCGTCTGACTATCTGATTAAGCCCTGCGATCTGGACGTGTTGACTCTTTCAGTCGAACGGGCGTTGGAGCGAAGGCTTCTGCAGCGCACCACCGCAAGCTACAAAGCGCATCTCGAAACTCAGAATATCGAGCTTGCAAATAGTAAGACTGAGCTCGAGCGTTTGCAGGGTCAACTCGTACACACCGAGAAGATGGCCAGTCTGGGCCAGCTTTCCGCTGGGATTGCTCACGAGCTGAACAACCCCGCCGGCTTCATCTACGGCAACGTGGATATCCTGCGTGATTACCTCAAGGACCTCGTGCGACTGCTCAAGGTTTACGACGAAATCGCCTTGCCGCCTGAGGTAGCGTCGTCGGTTGCGGCTTTGAAGGCTGAGATTAACTATGAAAAGTTATCAGGCGACCTCAGCTCAATCCTTGCCGACTGTCGCGAAGGCGCGCAAAGAATATGTGATGTCGTTAAGAACCTTCGATTGTTCTCTCGCCTCGACGAAGCAGAGCTTAAGAAGATCGATATTCACGAGGGTATTGATTCGACCATTCGCCTTCTCTCTCGCTATTTCAGCGCGGGGAATATTGTGCTGCGCCGTGACTATGCAGATTTACCGATGGTTAATTGTTACGCCGGCCAGCTCAATCAGGTGTGGATGAACTTGTTAGGAAATGCCGCACAAGCTTTGAACGATCAAGGTGAGGTGAGCGTCTCAACCAAAATCGATGGTGACTGGATCAGCGTCGTCGTCAGTGATACCGGCTCCGGCATAGCCGAAGAAAATCTGCCAAGAATCTTCGATCCATTCTTTACCACCAAGCAGGTCGGAGAAGGCACGGGCCTCGGCCTCTCAATTTCTTACGGCATTATCGTGCGCCACGGCGGCACCATAACGGTGACGAGCGAAGTCGGGTCGGGCACAAGTTTTACAGTCAAAATTCCAATCTGTGCCGAGGGACTTGAACTGCCGAAAAACTAGTGGGACAGATTGTTGTCTGTCTTTTGAAACAGTAGACAGCCTTTAGTGCTTATCTAAACCCCAGGGAGACCAAAGATGCCTTACAAATTGCTGATTGTTGACGATGAACTCGTGAACCTGCGACTTCTCGAGCGGCTCTTTTCACGCGACTATGACTGCCTGACGGCTTCTTCCGGACCGGAAGCTATTCGGCTGATCGAGCAACACGACATTGCCATCCTGTTGACCGACCAACGCATGCCTGAGATGACGGGCATTGAGTTGCTGCGACACACCGCGCGCTCTCGTCCGCACATGGTTCGCATTCTTTTAACCGGCTACACAGACGTCGAGGTTCTTGAGGAAGCCATCAATTCGGGGCTGGTTTACATGTACGTCACTAAACCGTGGAATAACGAGGACCTTAAAATCAAGATAAGCCGGGCCTGCGACCACTACGAGAGCAACAAGAAGAGTAGTTCGCTGGTGATGGCGAACGAACGCCTGCTCGGGAGATTGAGGGAGATCAAGCTGCGAGTGGTTACTTCCCTGGGAGAGATGTTGCAAGTGAGAGATGAGTACGCCTACCGCCACGCTGCACGAGTTAGCGGCTACGCCGGCGCGATTGCACAGCGTATGGGTCTGACCGAACTCGAGATTGAAGAATTGACGGCCGCTGCGATGCTGCACAATCTTGGAGAAGTTAATCCGAGGGGCTCACGCGGCCGTTCGAGCAGCGACGCTCCGATGATGTCTGCGCAAGCACATGCAGAATCCGAGGCAAGGCTTCTGACGGCGATTCCGGAGCTTGCCAACGTGTCAGACGTGGTGAGGTTTTATCGAGAAAATTTTGATGGCTCAGGCTCACCAACCGGTCTGGCGGCGGACCAAATTCCCTTGCTTAGCCGGGTATTGCGCGTTGCCGTCGAATACGACTTGATGATTCAACCGAAGTCTCCTGAGCCCTCAATGAGACATGAAGAAGCAATGAGGTTCTTGTCACAGCGCTCCGGTAAGCAATTTGATCCGCAAGTGATCGGGATCATGTCTCAACTCTCCCAGAATGATCTACCAAACGACTTGCCAGGTTCGACTGAATCGCCTGGTGCGTTTGAGGAAAACGTCGTGGTCGACTCAGCTTACGTCGATGCGATGTTCTCTTGAAGCAGATTAGATCGAGCTTACCCACAATCCGGATCTTGATGTTGCAAGCGCTGACGCTCGCCTTAGAACTTCGCGATTCACAAGCCGCGCGGAACACTCGCCGATGACAAACAACAAATTGCCGCACGACAGCGCTGAGGGCGCGTTGCTGGAGGCAAACCAACAGACGATTAGAGGGTATGAGCGGTTGCTTAACCGGCTGGCATCACTCGCGCAGGCGTTCAGTTCGGCGCGGAATCTGACAGCCATCTATCGAGCGCTATGCGATTTCACAGTTGCATCCGCCCCCTGTTCCGGCGTTGTGATCACGATCTACCATCCCGATAAATTCGCTCGTGAAGCCGTCTATTTCTGGGAACAAGGTGAAGAAGTGTTGCCTGCGGATGCGCCGTTGATTCCTGTGGGTGAAGGCCTCACCAGACACGCAATCAGGACTGGAGAGCTGGTCATCTGTGATGAGTATACGAAGGCCCACCTCGAACATCCTCAAGTCTGGATCGATCCGCAGCCGGATGACCTTCAACTACCTGCGCTGATTGCCCCGATGACCATAATGGGCCGGGTGATAGGCACACTGGACATTCAAAATGACGAGGGTAAGTCTTATACAGCCGAGCATGTGACAGTTATAAAAATGGCTGCCAACCTGGCCGCCAGTGCGATCGACAATGTTCGACTCCTCGAGCAGGAGCGCGAGCGGGCGTTGAGACTGCAGCAATCACAGAAGATGGAAGCAATCGGCACGCTTGCAGGAGGCGTAGCTCACGACTTCAACAACCTTTTGACTGTCATCATTGGCAACACCGACCTCGCTTTCCATAAACTCCAGCCAAGTGATCCGGTGCGCCCGCGTTTAGTCGAAGTCGAGAAGGCCGCGAAACGCGCCGCCGTTTTGACCCGCCAATTATTGGCTTTCGGTCGCCGCCAACAAATGGAACGGCGCAACATCAACCTCAACGATGTAATCGCCGAGATTATGAAACTGCTCAATCGCATTATTGGCGCCGACGTGGAAGTGAATGTAAAAGCCGGCTCCAAGTTGTCTATCATCTCCGCCGATCCGGCACAGATTGAGCAGGTAGTTATGAACCTTGCGGTCAACGCTCGCGATTCGATGCCCGAAGGCGGTCAACTAATAATCGAGACCAGCAACGTCACCCTGGACGAGAACTATCAGCGCCATTATCCCTATGCATACCCCGGCAAGTATGTAGAGTTGCAAGTGAGCGACACCGGATCAGGTATGGATGAGTCGACCAAGGCACGCATCTTCGAACCGTTTTTTACGACCAAGCAGGTGGGCAAAGGAACGGGCCTGGGGCTGTCAATGGCCTACGGCATCATCAAGCAACATGATGGACACATAAACGTTTACAGCGAACCGGGACATGGAACGATCTTCAAAATTTACCTGCCGGTCGTCGAGAGCGCGCCTGACGAGATTGAGGTAACGCTCGAACCCGAAGTTCTGGGCGGAACGGAGACCATCCTGTTGGCAGAAGACGATGAAGGCTTGAGAAACCTGGCGAGTGATATTTTAGACCAGCTCGGATATACCGTGTTGCTTGCCAAAGATGGTGAAGAAGCCTTGCAGATGTATACAAAGAACTGCGAACGAATCAAGCTGCTCCTGCTGGACGTAATGATGCCCCGAATGGGTGGGCCTGAAGCATATGAAAAGATGCGACAAATAGGCGGCACCATCCCGTTGATCTTCATGACTGGCTATAGTTCCGATTTCGTGAAGGATCGCTTCGTAAAACAGAACATTTCGATTGAAGCATTAGGAGCCGGAGTAATTCAAAAGCCTTACAACCTGGTGGGACTGGGCCGAAAGATTCGTGAAGTGCTGGATGCGCCGCGGGCAAAAGTAATACCCCTGGAAGTGCCGGCCAGCATGATCGACCGTCTCAATTGAGCTGCTTGAGACTACTAGTACATTACGCTCCGCTGGAGCGCCAAGACATTGAATGGCCGCGAGGTCTATAAGTATTTGGCTCCTCTGGAGCCAGATCACTAGCCCTTCCCGGCAAGGCTCTTCTTCAGCACCGCCATAAGATCAATCACGTTTCCTTCAGGGCGTTTCTCCGTTTCCACTTCCACAACGTTCTTCCGGTGGGCGCTTTTCTTCTTAACCAATTTGAGGAGACGTTCGGTTTGCTCGTCCTCGAGTTTGCGCGCGGACATCTGTTTCTTCGACTTGCTACTAATCAGCTTTTCAAACTTGCGCACCATCGCCGGCGAGGCCTTAGTCTTCTTGGGCAAACCGACGTCAGCAGGCGAACGCAACTCGTCCGGAAAGCGCATCGTCTCTGCCCGCAGAATTCCGTGCTCCGCAAATATCGACACCAGATACTCCTTGCCTCTCATGACAAAGGTTGCCAGACCGGCTTTGCCGCCCTGCTCCATCGTATCGGCCAAAAGCTTATAGGCCTTCTCGGAACCTTTGTCAGGCGTCAGGAAATAGCCGCGCTCGAAATAAACGGGAGGAATGGAATCCGCGGGCACAAACCGTTTGAGATCGATATCGCGAGTCTTCTCCGGCGCCAACCGCTCCAGCTCGTCATCAGTGACGACGACGTATTTGTCTTTCTTAATTTCATAACCCCGCACCATCTGATCGGCGTCCAGATCGCGCTCGGTTTTCTCTGAGTAGTACCTGCGCGCCAGCGGCTCACCTTCTGGACTCAGCATGCGCAGGGGAGCACGGCTGCTTTTGTTAGCCGGAAAAAGATTAACCGGCACACTGACGAGCCCAAACGTAAGCGTTCCCGACCAGAACGGTCGCGATCCCGCCTGGTCGCCGTTAGCTTCGTCGTAGTCACCCTTTCGTTTTGTTGTTCGTTTAGGCAGCGCGTTTCTCCTTTCTGAGCGTCCGCAGGCTCTTCTCGAGCACGCTGTCGAGCGCTGAAACTTTGCGCTTCGACTTCACCGCATGTAGACGAGGGGCTTTACCCCTGGCCTTCTTCTCGATGAACTCCATTACACGCTCGCGGTATTCATCCTTGTAATCTTTCGCGTTGAACTCATTCTCTTCAAGTAGCCCCACCAATTGCTTCGCCATGTTGAGTTCCTTCTGCGTTGGCGCGCGGCCGGCGGGCTTGGGAAGATCCTTCGCCGAGATCACCTCTTCTGCGTTACGCAGAGTAACCAAAACCAGGTAGTCGCCCTCGGCGCGCAGGGCTCCAAGGTAAGCTTTATTGCGCATTACCCAGTGAGCGATACCTTCGCGTTTACGATTCTGAAGCGCGTCGACGACGGCAAAATAGTTCTTTATGTCGCCATCCGGCCCGAGGTAATAGGGCCGCTCATACCATTGCTGGCTGATTGCTTCGGGCGGAACAAACTCCGCAATTTCAATTTCGCGCGATGGCTTGGGCACGAGTTCTTCCAACTCCTCGTCCGTAACGACTACAAACTTCCCGGGTTCGATCTCATAGCCTTTCTGGATTTCCTCCTTCGCGACTTCTTCGCCGGAATCAGGACTCACCATATGTTGCTTGACCCGCATCAGATGCTTGTCATCCAGAATATGAAAACGCACCGTGCGGTCAGTAACGCCCGAATACAGTTTGACCGGAATTTTGGTGGAACCCAGTTTCAACTCGCCTTTCCAAATCGCGCGCGCGGCCATCGCTTACCTCACTCCTTCCGCTTGCTAATTTGCCGTACTCACACTGCCCTCAAAACACAAGGGGCAGGATAATTCCATTGCCACCGTTACCTGTACACAGAATGGACACATTGGCCCATCGCAATCGACGCATCGAACTTCCGTGTGAAATGCATACGTCTGTTTGCATGCCGAACACACTTCAGTACCATCGTCGAGCCACCAGGGTCGCGTTCCCTGGGACTTTTTGAGTGGCCTGGCCATGATAGGAAAAGCTAACGCAGTTTGAGTTCCAGAGAAAAGGGGGAAAAGGGGAAAGGTGCAAGGGGAATGGGGTAAAGGGGGAATAGGGGAAGACAAATCTTCCTCGTTCCCCTTTTGCCCTATTCCCCTATTCCCCTTTTTCCCTTTGTGCTTACTCGTACCGGAGCGCTTCGATAGGATCCAGGGCGGCGGCTTTTCGCGCGGGGTAGTAACCAAAGAAAATCCCTACGGCCGCGGAAAAGATTACTGAACCAATTATCGCCAGACTGGAGACCAGGGTTGGCCAGCCCAGAAATTTCGGTATTGATAAGGAGACAATGACTCCAAGCACTATGCCAATGAAGCCTCCCGTTAAACTAAGAACGATAGACTCGATCAAGAATTGACTGCGCACCGCCGAAGAACGCGCCCCAATCGCCATGCGGATGCCAATCTCCCGAGTCCGTTCAGTGACTGAAACCAGCATGATGTTCATAATGCCGATGCCGCCCACCAACAACGAGACACTTGCGATACAAGCCAGCAAAAGCGTCATGGTATTGTTCGTCTCGTTGGCAGCTTCGGCAATATCCGTCATGTTGCGAACAGTAAAATCGTTCGCCTCATTAGCTCCGAGTTTGTGCCGTTGGCGCAGTAGCTCGGTAATCTGGTCCTGGGCCGTGTAGGTTGCATCCTGAGAAATGGCTGACGCATACGCTACTTGCAACCGCGGGCTGCCGAGGACTTTCTTCTGCACGGTGGTATAGGGAGCGAAAGCGATGTCGTCCTGGTCACGTCCTTGTTGATCCTGACCCTTGCGGACCATAACGCCGGTAACTCTAAACGGCAGGTTCGCCACTCTCAGTGTCTGCCCAACCGGATCCATCCCCGGAAACAGATTGTCGGCGACCGTCTGGCCGATGACGATTACGCGACCCGCGGTGCGTACGTCCGCGTCGGCAAAAAAACTGCCGCTCTGAACTGTCCACTTGCGCACTTCGGGATACTGTTCACTCACACCCTGAAGGGATGTGTTCCAGTTCATATTTCCGACCACGAGTTGCGTTCGAGAGTTGACCGTAGGCGTTACCATGGACACGCTTGGCACTTCGCGCTTGATTGCATCAAGGTCTTCTACAGTCAGGGTGTTGGTGCCGCTATCGCCCGTACCGCTGCGTACGCCGCCAACGTTTTGAGCGCCGGCGCTCACGAATAGAAGATTCGTACCGATACTTTCGATCTGCGCCTGAACAGAGGCCTGCGCCCCCTGCCCGATGCTGACCATCGCGATCACCGCCGAAACGCCGATGATGATTCCCAGCATCGTCAGGATAGCGCGCATCTTGTTACGCACCAGAGCCCGAAACGCCACGCGGATGATCATTACTAAGTCCATATTTGTTAGCCTGGCCCTTTCCGCAGATTCCGCAGATTACACAGATTGTAGATTCGAGCGAAACGTCTTCTGATTATTCCTTGCAACCCTCCCAGACGCCTCCCTCTCTTCTGCGCTCTGTGTAATCAGCGCAAGCTGCGGATAGCTAGTCTTCATCTTCTTCCTCGTCCTCGATCACCGGCGGTAGGTTCCTTAACTCTTCCGCCGCATCCCGCTGCTTCTCAATCTGGTAATCCTTCTTGATCCTGCCGTCTTTAAAAACTATGACCCGCTGTGCATATTCAGCGATGTCAGGTTCGTGCGTTACCAGGACGAGGGTTATGCTTCGTTCACGATTGAGCCGCTGAAAAATCTCCATCATTTCCACAGACGTGCGCGAGTCGAGATTACCGGTTGGCTCGTCAGCCAGGATCAACGCCGGGTTGTTAACCAAAGCCCGCGCCAATGCCACTCGTTGCTGTTGCCCTCCTGACAACTGGTTCGGATGGTTCTGTTCACGTCCCGCCAACCCCACCGCCGCGAGCGCCTCCAATGCGCGTTGGTCTCGTTGCCCCGTTTCGACACCCGCATAAAGCATCGGCAGCTCTACATTCTCGAGCGCCGAGGTGCGCGATAGCAGGTTAAAACCCTGAAAGACGAAGCCAATCTTTTGACAACGAATATCGGCGCGTTGGTCTTTCGACATCTCTGAAACGTCTTCACCGTCAAGAACGTACCGCCCTCGCGTGGGCTGATCCAGACAACCGAGGATGTTCATAGTCGTCGACTTACCGGAACCCGAAGCACCCATGATGGCTACAAATTCTCCTTCGCGAATGGTCAGCGAAACACCCCGCAAGGCGTGAACTTCAACGTCGCCCATCGTGTAGGTCTTATGTATGTGATCCAACTGAATAACCGCACGTTCCTCCGGCTGCTGCACGAGTGCGGCAGTCACTGGTAAAACCTGGGGTTCAGTTAAAAGCGTCGCTGACATGGGTATCTCCGTAGGAGTCGAATAGCTTCACCTGGCTTCCCTGGCTCCGCTAGTTCCGTCTACCGCCTCCGGGCGCGCCGGTCCTGGGTGCTCCACCAAATCCAGGAGCTGCATTTGTATTGCTCTGCGTCTTCGAGGCGCCGGTTATCGTTTGTCCGGTGATAACCAGTTCGCCCTCTTTCAGATTGCTGCCTTCAATTACTTCAGTCGAAGCGCCATCACTTAGTCCCACCTGGATGCGACGAGACTGTGCCTTGCCATCCTGGCCCATCACCCAAATTATTCGCGTCTGACCTGGCAAGACAGGAGCGCTCGGCGGAGCAAAGTTGCTCTGACGTTCAGGCTGTGCGCCGGCTTGCTGGCCCGTCTGCTGGCTTGGGCTCGCGGTGCCGGTGGCGCCATCGGCCTGTTGCGCACGCTGACGTCTTTGCCCGCCACCCTGACCACCCGTTTGGTCGTTTGAGTTTCCACCGCCTCTGCCAATTCGCTGACCCGAGGCGTCAGTCGGCGTAAAACGAAGTGCTGAGTTCGGAACCTTAAGCACGTTATTTCGCTCATCAATCGTAATCGTCAGATTAGCGGTCATGCCCGGCTTCAGTTTCTGTTCCGGATTGCTGACGTCTATGACGACGTTGTAAGTAACTACGTTCTGGACATTCACTGGATTGAGGCGCATCTGCTGAATCTGTCCGTCATACTCCTTGCCGGGAAATGCGTCGACGGAAAACTTCACTGACTTCGCCTGCTCTACCAAACCAATGTCCGCCTGATCGATGTTCGCGATCACCTGCATCTGCGTCAGGTCTTTGGCGATCGTAAAAAGTGTGGGAGCTGACAGGCTGGCGGCAACGGTCTGGCCTACGTTTACATCGCGCGACACGACGATGCCGTCGATCGGGGACGTGATTGTTGTGTGTGCCAGATTCACTTCCGCCAGCTGCAGCGCTGCCTGGGCTTGTTGCACCTGCGCCTGGGCCTGCTGCACCTGCGCCTGGGTTTGCTGCACTTGCGCCTGTGACTGCTGTAACTGCGCCTTCGATTGTGCGATCCCTGAGCCTGCCGACGACTGCTGACTCAAAATAGCCTGTTGCACCTGCGCCTCGGCCTGGTTGTAGCGCGCTTGAGCAGTTTTGTATGCGGTGTTTGCGAGATCGTAATCTCTCTGTGCAATGACTCCACTCTGCATCAGAGAGCCTTGCTGATTGAGAAAGGCCTGAGCATCGTCGAGTTGGGCTTGGAGCACGGCCAGGTTGGCCTGGGCACTCGCAACCCCTGACTGATTATTTTGCGCCGTAGATTGCGCCGCCTGGGCCTTTGCCTGCGCATCGCTGACACCCGCTCGCGAACCAGCAACGCCGGCTATTGATTGCTGCAAACTGGCGCGGGCCTGTTGCAAATTCGCACGAGCCTGATCGACCTGTGCTTTGGAAACAGACGGATCCAATTGCGCAATCACCTGCCCCTGTTTGACCGGAGAATTGAAATCAACGTTGAGTGCAGAGATCGTTCCTGAAGCCTGACTGCCGACTTGCACCGTGGTTACAGCCTGGAGCGTGCCGGTCGCGGTAACTGTATTGCGCAGACTTCCGCGTTCTACCCTGGCGGTCATGTATTGCGGAGTGCCGGACTGGCCTCCCCAAAAGTAATATCCGGCCAGCGCGAGCACAGCCAGAGCGCCGCCTCCCAGCATGAGTTGAAGCTTGTGGCTAAGGACCTTTTTCCAGGTCAGGCTCAACCAGTTCGCCGCTTTCGCCGTACCGACGCCACTTATGGGCAGATGTTCTTTTATTGTTTGACTCGACATATTCACGCTCTATAACTGGCAGATTTCAGTACTGCTTCGACTCACCAATAGGCTAGACACTGCAAGCGTCATTCCGGTTACAACACTGACTAAGAAAAACACCAAATCGAAACATAGAAATTGCGCACTGGATAATTAGACTATGAAAGGCGATGGGAGGGACTCCCGATATGAATATGAGGGCCCGTTGCCACGCCCGGAATCGCCCCGCGAAAAGCGAGGAATGGAATCCCCTGCCCCTGTAGATAATTGATTAGCGCCCTTCCTTCTGTACTGTCCGGATGCAATGCGACGTCGACAGCGTTACGGTGATCGTAGCCGAGGCGATTGTGAGTGGCCGATTGTCCCACTGCACTCGTGGGGAGTGAATGCCCAAATTTCGCCGCAAAGAAGTCTTGAATTGTATCGAGACTGCCACGCGACCATGACACCGGGCCGTTGTAACGAAGCATCATCGCCGTTGTGCTGAATGTTCCGAATTGCTTTCCAACCAGCTTCAGCGGCCCGGTTGGCTGTTTCTTCGCCAGCTCCTGTTGCGCTTTGATTTGCGCAACCCTCGTGTCGTAGTCAGCAATCTGCTTTTGAGTCGCTTGCAGTTGCCCGCGCAGCGCCTCAAGTTTCTGCTCCTCTGATTCAAGCTCCACTCTGGCAACTAAACCTTCGGAGACCAATTGGCGCAACTCCTGCAGTTTCGCCTCAGCTTTGCTGATTTCCGTTTCCTGTGCTGCGAGCAATTCTTTGCTGCTGGCTTTGTATTGATTGGTAGCCTCAATCAGGTTGGCGGGCGCCGATGTGATTTCGTTTGAAGTTCCGGTAGTTGAGATTTGTCCGTTTGCTAATCCATAGCCCAAACCGATGAATAGCGCCGTCGCTAAGATTGATCCCGTCTTTCGGAAATTTTTCGCGGTTTGCTTCACGATAGCTAGACACCGAGAGAGCGCGAAAAGTTACATTCGATTGCGAGCCAATTTTTTGGAGTGCGGTGACCTGTCACCGCTTTAGTCTTGGGCGGCTTGACGCCCAAAGTCTTTCAGCACTTCAGTTCAACGGTGGTCGCGGCAGGTCGCGACCGACCAAAGCGGTGACAGGTCACCGCACTCCAAAGAGTGGCGCTTTGTAACCGTTGACCTATTTGCGGTGTCTTACGAGTCGGGAGGCTAATAACGGCCCTCCACATAAAAACTCAAAGAACCAGGAGTAAAGGAAGAAAAATGAACAAATTGGGAAAAATTAAGACGCTGACTATTGCCTCCCTGTCGGCCGTTGCATTAGCCGCGCCGATTGCGTTCGCGCAATCAACCACCACAACGCAAGACGCACCGCAAGCAACCGAGCGCCATGGCGGACATGGCAAAGGCTGGGGCGATAAAGGGCAAGAAGGCCGAGGCTGGGGTGGCAGACGTGGCGGTCGCATGGGCGGCATGATGTTCGCCGGCATTAATCTAACTGACGATCAAAAGGCTAAGATGAAGGAGATCGGCCAAAGTTTCCGCGAAAGCACCAAGTCGCTGCATGAGCAGCTCCGCGCCAAGCGTCAGGAGTTGCGTCAGGCTAGCGAGGGCGGTACGTTCAATGAAGCGTTGGCTACTCAGAAGCTGCAGGAGTCAGCTGGCCTGCAGGCGAAACTAATGGGCGAACAGTTTAGAATGCGTCAACAGATGCTTTCCGTGCTGACCCCGGAACAGAAAACACTGCTGGAGCAGAAGCGCGCTGAGTTCAGGGCTAAAAGGGCCAATCACGGCGAGCAGAAGGTTCAGTAAACTGAGTTAGCACAGTCTGAGGTTGGGAGCGCAGGCATCTTGTCTGCCAAATTCCAGGGTCATGTAGCGGCAGGCAAGATGCCTGCGCTCCCAGCTCAAATCTTCGACGAGGGGCCGCTTCCTGTCGCACGGTCACGAACAGGATTCAGACTTGGAGTTGGCGCGCTCAGCGCGCGAAGGCGATGAGTCTGCCTTCGAAGAGATCATGCGCCGGTACAGCCCGAGAGTGTTTCGATTCGCCGGCAAGTTCTTTAAGCAGCAGAGCCTGGTGGAAGAGGCAGCGCAGGAAGTTTTTTTGAAAGCATTTACCGAACTCGGAAGTTACGAAGGTCGTGGTTCAATGGAGGGTTGGTTGACCCGCATCACCACCAACACTTGCCTTAACCTGTTGCGCAGTTCGAAGCGTCGTCCGGAATTGACAGTGTCTGATCTGACTGAGGACCAGACCGATTGGTTAGATAGGAACCTGACCGACGCAGCCACGGAACAACATCAAACAACTGAACGCAGTTTGGTGGCTGCCGATTTGGCCGGGCGGGTTTTACAAACCATGCCACCGGACGACCAATTGGTATTGACGATGATCGATGGTGAGGAGGCTTCGGTTAAGGACGTGGCAGCAATGACCGGCTGGTCTGAATCGAAAGTAAAGACCCAGGCATTTCGGGCGCGGCGCCGGATGCGAGAAGCAGTTGAGAAATTGCTGGCAGGAAGAAAAGGTCGCCGTCAGGATTTAAGCGGCGCGAGGAGTTGAGATGAGAGACGAACACATCATCAGTCTAATTGAGAATACATCGCTTGCGAGTCTGAGTGAAAACGATCTGAGCGTGATACGCGCGCACGCGAAAGAATGCGCAAGCTGCTTTCGAGCTTTCGAAGCGGCACAGGTGTCTCTGCTCTTACTAAAAGAGCAGGCCGCGGTTCAGGCTGCTTCCGGCTTTGAGCCGCCACCTTTCTTTCATACCCGAGTGATGGCAGCTCTCCGGGAACGGCAGGCGGTCAATGATTCCTGGGCCTTCGGTCGACTGTGGCGGGCTGCCGGCGCACTCGCTTCATCGATGGTGGCCACGGTCGCTACTCTTGCGTTCTTAACTTTCGTCATTCCTGACACCCAGGTCGCTACAATTTCTCAGGCGAGTACCAATGCCAACGGCTATTCAGCGGAAGAGGTAATTCTCGACCAGGCCCAGTCTGAAGAAGTCTCAGAGGGTCAACTGTTGACTACCATCTACGGCGGTGACGAAGAGGCGAGATAGCCGGGAAAGCTGCGGAGATAAGTATGGACATCACAAACAGAAGCAAATGGCAAGTTCGTTTCGCTGCAATACTGATATTCCTGCTGGGGTTCGCGGCCGGCGCTCTTGCATTGAATGCTTACAAGAGATGGGGTCGGACCGGAGTTGCGTCACGCCAGGAACGCTTTGAGCGCATGCTGGATTCGCTACAACTGAATGCCGACCAAAAGACGCAGGTCAACCAAATATTGGGTGACACCAGAACGCAGCTTCAGGCTCTTAGAAAAGAATCAGAGCCGCGAGTTGCCGAGATTCGCCGGCAAGCTGACGACCGTTTGCAGAAAGTTCTGACCCCGGACCAGTGGAAGCAGTTTGAGCAGGAACGGGAGAAGCTGCGCGGCCGAGATCGACGTGGAAGAGGAGAAGGTTCCGGGAGCCCGTGAGCAAACTTTGCTGTACCTCGATCAACGATCGCTAAGCGCCGGCAGGACGCCCCAATTCAAGCTGCGTCATTAAGCTCACCAACCTCAACCAAACCAGCGTGGTTCGTGCCGTAGAATTCCCAAGGAATGGTATGAATTGTGGACGGCAGCTCAACCTATTCACTCCTCCTTGCAAGACCCACTGCTAGTGAAAATTTCCTGAAAGCAAACTGAATTTTGGATTGCAACTGAGCTCGGATGTCATTAAACTTACCTCCAGTTTAGCTACTATTACACCTCGTAGACTCGCCAAGGTTCGTGGTTAATCTCTGCAAGCCGCCCCGCACAGAGATCCCGGAGGAAAACATTTATGGGGAACTCCCCGCATCCTTAGACTAATTGGCTCGGCCAGCTGGCTGAGAGTTCGTCCGCCAAAGACCATAGCGGCGGCATTTCCGACTCCCACGACTTCAGGAAATGAGATCCTTTGATGGTTAGCACGCGCTTAGACATCACCGAAACCAAACAAACCGAAAGGGCTCTCCGCGAGCTCGAATCCGTGCTGCGTAGTTTTTTTGATAGCGCTGGAATTATGCGAGGAATCGTTGAGCTGGACGAGAACGACATTATTCACGTGTCCGACAACGCCGTGAGCGCTGCTTTTTTCGGGGAGACTAAAGAGTCAATGCGAAACAAGCGAGCCAGCGAGTTGGGCGTGCCGGCAGAGATCGTGAACTTGTGGATTGACCACTGTCGGAAAAGTCAGCGAACCTCCGAAGCGGTGAGTTTTCAATACGCGCAACGCTCCCGCAACGGAGTACGCTGGCTATCGGGCAGCGTAAGTTATTTGGCGACGTCTTTCGGAGCGCGGCCGCGTTTTGCCTACGTCATCGCTGACGTCACTGAGCAGAGAATGGCGCAGGAAGCGATTCACGAATTGTTGGAGCGTGAGCAAGCCGCGCGTTTTGAAGCTGAAGTTGTCCGCGATGCCAATTTTGCGCTCACCAGGAATCTGAGCCTGCAGAAAGTCCTCGAAACCCTGCTCGAATATCTCGGGAAACTGGTTCCGTTTGAGAGCGCTAACGTGATGCTGCTCGAGGGAGATCTAAAGTTTGTCGTCTTCGCTCGTCGTGGTTACAAGAACCTTCATGACTTTCCCGCCGGTCACGAGTTGAGTTTTGCCATAAACACGCATCCAGCACTAAAACGGCTCTATACATTGCAGCGCAGCGTAGTGGTAGCCGATGCGCGTGACGACCCGGCCTGGCAGGAAGTGGCGGGGACTGAGCACATCCGCAACTGGCTGGCGGTGCCGTTAGTAGTTTCCGGTAAAGTAATCGGTTTGTATTCGATGGATAAGTCGGAATCGGGCTTTTTCAACTCCGAGCATGTTCGACTGGCAGAAATCCTTGCTCCTCAGGCGGCAAGTGCCATTCATAATGCGCTTTCGTTTCAGCAAAGTCAGCACTATGCCGCGGAACTGGAACAACGCATTGCCGAACGCGAACGTGCCGAGCAGGCACTGCGAGAGAGCGAGGCGCTCCGGCGAACAATCATCGAGGCGGAACCGGAGTGCGTGAAGTTGGTAGGACATGACTACTTGCTCCTCGACATCAATCCGGCCGGTCTGGCGATGGCTGGCGCTGACTCACTTGAACAAGTGATTGGCCAATCAGTGCTTTCCCTGGTTGCTCCGGAGTGGCGTGAGAGCTTCATGGCAATGCATGAAAAAGTTTGTCAGGGCGAATCCGTAGTATCCGAATTCGAAATCATCGGCCTCACAGGCGTGCGACGCCGAGTCGAGACTCACGCCACTCCACTGCGCGACCCAGTCTCCGGAGTTATTGCACAACTAGCTATAACCAGAGACATCACGGACCGCCGGCACGCCGAACAGTCATTAAAAATCTTTCGCGACCTAATGGATAGATCTACCGACGCTATTGAGGTGCTCGATCCGATCACTCTACGCTTCATCGACTGCAATGTGACCGCGCATCATTGCCTTGGCTACACTCGTGAAGAGTTTCTCGCTCTTAGCGCATTCGATATTGACACTGTGCTAAACCCAGCGCTGGCTGCCGGGATTGTGGCGGAGATGGAAAAGTCTGGCTTTGCGATCTTTGAGAGTCTGCACAGGCGAAAAGATGGGACGACGTTCCCGGTCGAAATCAATGTAAAGACCGTTCGATTGGAAAAGGACTACAGACTGGCGATCGTTCGCGATATCACCGAGCGCAAGCTGGCACAAGAGAGACTGCAGGAGTATGAAAAGGTCGTCGAAGGCCTGGCAGAGATGATCGTCGTAGTCGACCGGGAATATCGCTATCTATTGGCTAATCAGGCATTCCAGGACTATCGCGATCTGAAGTGGGAACAGATAGTGGGACGCCTGGTCTCAGAGGTCATGGACAATGATCTAAACAATGTATTTGAACGGGTGATTAAGAAACATTTGGATGAGTGCTTCCAGGGCAAAGTCGTTAGACACGAGATGACCTACGTTTATCCAAACCGAGGCGAGTGCCAATTGTCCGTATCTTACTTTCCCATCGAAGGTCCTCAGGGCATCGATCGGGTCGCTTGTGTTTTGAACGACATTACCGAACAAAAACGCGCGCGGGAATCGCTCCGGCAGAGTGAGAGTCAACTGGCGGAAGCGCAACGCCTGGCCAGCGTAGGCAGTTGGAACTGGGACGTACGAACAGGAGCAATAACCTGGTCTGATGAGCTCTATCGGATCTTCGGGCTTCAACCGCAGAAAATTCACCTCGGCAAGCAGGCGTTTGAGCTCATTCATCCGGACGATCGGGACCGGGTGATCAATACTGTCAAAACTTCACTCGAGACGAAGGAGGCATACAGTTTTTATTACCGGGTCTGCCGGCCGGACGGCGTAGAGAGAGTTGCTCATACGCTGGGCCATGTTGTTTGCGATGAGGAGGGAAATGCTATTAGGGTGTTTGGAGCGACGCAGGATGTTACTGAACACCAGCAGGCAGAATTGGCGTTGCGCCATGCCGAGGAGAAGTATCGAGATATTTTTGAACACGCCGGCGAAGGAATCTTTCAAACAACTCCCGAAGGTAGATACATAAGCGCCAATCCCGCGCTCGCCCGCATCCTCGGCTTTGATTCTCCGGAAGAATTGATTCGCGACTGCATGGATATTTCTCGAGAAGTATATGCCGAGCCGGAACGTCGCGAAGAATTCAAAAGTTTACTCGAGCGGCACGGCATGGTGCGCTGGTTTGAACATCAGCTTATCCGCAAAGATGGAACCAGAATTTGGGTAACTGTAAACGCTCGCGTTGTTCGAGACCCGCAGGGAAAAGCTCTGTATTACGAAGGTACCGCGCAGGACATAAATGAGCGCAAGCTGGCCGAAGCCAGAAGTGCCGCTTTCGCCACGCTGGCGCGGAAGCTCAGCGGTGTCATGACTCAACTTGATGCGGCAAGAATCATAGCCGATACAGCCAACGAGTTGTTCTCATGGGACTCGTTCAACCTCAACCTCTACGACGAAGATGCGGACCTTATTGACCCATTGCTGAATATCGACACGATCAACGGCGAGCGTGTCGATGTTACGGCTGCGATTGCTGCGCAAAAGCCTTGGCCGCGAAGCAGACGCATAATTAATCTCGGGCCGGAGCTCACCCTACGGAAAGAGCCCGTCAAATTCGACGAGGACTCGCTTCCCTTCGGTGACACCTCGAGACCCTCCGCGTCTCTCATGGGAGTGCCGATTTGTCACGCCGAAACTGTCATCGGCCTCCTGTCTATCCAAAGCTATGCGCCCGACGCTTATGAGGAAGCGGATCTGCGAGACCTTCAGGCTCTTGCTGCTTACTGCGGCGAAGCTTTGAACCGGGTTCGCGCTGAGGAATCGCTGAGCAAGAGCGAAGAACGTTACCGCGAGTTGTTTGAGAGCGCGAAGGATGCTTATTACGTCCACGACCTAAGTGGACGATACCTCTCCGTAAATCGCGCTGCAGAAAAATTATCTGGTCATTCGCGAGCAGAAATTATCGGCAGGAAGTTTAGTGACTTCATTGCGCCTGAGTACCTGGGGCTTGTCAGCAAGAATCTTTGCCAAAAGCTAATCGATGAAGGAGAGACTAAGTATGAGATCGAGGTGATTGCCAAAGATGGCCGGCGCGTTCCGGTTGAAGTTAGTAGTCATGTAATCTACGAGAACGGCGTTGCTGTTAATGTACAGGGCACTGCTCGAGACATCACCGAGCGCAAGCGCGCGGAAGAAGCGCTCAGGCAATCTGAACGTGAATATCGAGGGCTGTTCGAGAATGCGCATGACGCAATTCTCATTATTGATCCCGAGCGCGAGATTGTGTTGGAGGTTAATCAAATGGCCTGCGAAGTTTATGGCATCAGCCGTCCCCAGTTTATCGGCATGTCGCTCGAGAGCATCTCCAGTAACGTTGAGCGTGGTCGCCTGGTTATCAATGAGACTCTGAAATGCGGGATGTCTCACGATTTCGAGACCATTCAACGTCGCGGCGACGGCTCAGAAATGTTTTTGCATATCAACGCCTCAGTGGTGGAATACAACGGCCAGACTGCGATACAGAGTATTAATCGCGACATTACTGAGCAAAAGCGCGCGGAAGAGGCGCTGCGACAATCTGAAGAACGGTTTTCAAAAGCGTTTCACTCCAGCCCGGCGGCGTTGTCTATCACCTTGCTTGAGGATGGACGGCTGTTGGAAGTGAACGCTGCATTTCTGCGGATGACTGGATTCACCCGTGAAGAGGTCATTGGTCGCACAACCCTGGAACTCGGTTTGTGGGACAACCAGGACCGTCTAATGATGGCCAAGGCGCTGCGTCAGCGTGGGGCCATAGTAGATTATGAAATTGAGTTTCGGAAAAAGTCAGGTGAAGTTCGAGATGCTTTGCTCTCAGTGGAATTGATCCAGCTGGGACTGGGAGAACCATCTGTGCTTGGAATTGCCCAGGATATTACGGAGCGAAATCGGGCCGAGGAAGCGCTGCAAAGTTATCCGCGACAGTTGATCGAGGCCCAGGAAGCAGAGCGGCAAAGTATCGCGCGCGAGTTGCATGATCAGATCGGGCAGGTGCTCACCGCCATCCATCTCAACCTGCAAACGGTCCGGGCAAGCTCTGAATCGAATGAGGCAAGGGCGTTGATCGATGAAGGGGTAGCGATAGTCGATGAAGCGCTTGATCAGGTTCGTAACCTTTCCTTTGAGCTCAGACCATCCCTGCTCGACGATCTCGGATTGGCAACTGCGTTGCGCTGGTACGCTGATCGTTTTACACACCGCACTGGGATTAGATCCACCACCACCATCAACCTGCCCGAACCTCCGGCTCGTCTCACGCGAGATCTCGAAACCGCGTGCTTTCGTATCGTGCAAGAGGCTCTAACTAATGTCGTTCGGCATGCACGGGCCAGGAATGTGGCGATCAGGTTGCAAAAAAGGAATAGTGAGATTCGCCTGACTGTTAAAGACGATGGCAGCGGTTTTGACGCCCACTCTCAGAACCTTGCGCCCTTCACGACTCATGTGGGACTTCGCGGAATGCGGGAACGAGCCTTGGCATTAGGCGGTCGCCTCAGCGTTAGATCGTCTTCTCGAGGGACCAGGATTTCCGCGCTTTTTCCAAATGAAATCAAAAAAGAAGAACCGGCCCGCAGGTATTGAGTCTTAAGATCTGAGGGATCTTGGACCGCCTTAATTTGAGAGTCCGTTATCAGGGCTTTTGCCCGCATCTCTAAGGGATTCCCTGATTGTTTGTTTTCTTAGATTCTGGGATAGTCCTCGCATTATCTCCGGAAAGGCCCAGCAGGTTAGGGAAGAGTGGCCGCAAACTCCTTTTCCCGAGGAACTGATCCTTCGAAGGGTTTTCGACAAGTCGAGATATCTGACGTGAAGCCCTTCAACCTTCCCCAGAAGGAAATATTGGCGCGCCGACTCCCAAAACTGTTTCTATGGGCCAGGTGACGCAGTTGAAAACTATCCAAGTATTATTGGCAGACGATCATGCTTTGGTTCGCGCGGGGATTCGTGCACTTCTTGAACGTATCGACAAAGTAGAAGTCGTCGCGGAGGCCGGAGACGGACAACAAGCACTGAAACTGATCGAGCGGCTCGAGCCCGATGTCGTTTTATTGGATCTGACCATGCCGGGCTTGAGCGGGTTCGAGGTGTTGAAGGAGACAAGCGAGAGATTCCCGAACGTCAATATGATTGTTCTGAGTGTCCACGATTCTGAAGAATACGCTTTTCATGCGTTGCGCTCGGGTGCGGTTGGCTATCTTCCAAAAAGCGCGGCGAGCACAGAACTCGAAGAGGCAATTGGTCAAGTGTTACGCGGGGAGAAATACCTTTCGCCCAGCATCGCCCACGAAGCATCGCTGGGGTTTGCTAAAGCAGCACCTGAAACACTTCTCGAGCTAACGCCCCGTCAGATGGAAGTTCTTACTCTAATCGCCCACGGATCGTCCACACGCGAGGTTGCGGGGGCCCTGAATATTTCCGTAAAGACCGTTGAGACTCACCGCGCGCAATTGATGGAGCGGTTGAATATTCACGACGTTGCTGGTCTGGTGCGGTATGCCATCAGGAAAGGGTTAGTCAATATTGATAAGTAAGGTCAGTGAAATAGTGGGGTCGGTACTTCGAGTAAGGAACAGATTTCCGAATCAGAGCGAAGAACAGGAAGAGTTTCCCGACCCGGTACAGGCGGCGGATCGAGTACCAGTCAGCCGAAGACCAATCCGCATTTTGATCGCGGATGACCAGTTGTTGGTGCGGGCCGGCATTTGCGAATTAGTCAGATTGCTCCCGGATGTCAAAGTAGTTGCTCTGGCATCTGACGGACGAGAGGCACTGCACCTCATCGAAGCGCACGACCCGGACATCACTCTTATGGACACCTCAATGCCGGAGATGAACGGTCTGGAAGCAACTGTCTTGGCCAAAAAACAGTTTCCCCGCGTGAAGATCATTATCGTGTCTGACCAATCAAGCGAAGAGCTTGTATTTCGCGCGCTTCGTTCCGGCGCTGAAGGATTCGTCCTGAAGCACGACTCGGTCGAAGAGCTCTACTCGGCAATCACATCAGTTGCACAAGGCCATGAATATCTTAGTCCCAAGGTAACCCAGAAAGTTGTGCGGGGATATCTTGAAGGTCAAGCTACGAGTGGCCTCCCAGTAAAACTGACGCCACGACAGCGGGAAATACTTCAACTAATTGCGGCCGGGAAAGGCACCAAAGAAATTGCGAGTGTGCTAAAACTCAGTGTCAACACCGTGAAAACACATCGTCTGAAACTAATGGAGAAACTCGGCGCACATGAAATCACCGGTCTTGTTCGTTATGCCGCCAAGCTGGGACTGTTAAGCTCTCCTCTCTTCTACCTATCGATCGTTCCTTCACTGCTCACCTATACATACTAGGCGAATGAGTTTGTAGCTCACCTACTCACCCCTGGAAAAGTCACCCATCAAACGGATTGTTTGTTGCAGTTGCGTTCTATACCCTCTGTACGGAAACGATCACTTCAAGTTGCACATCTCTTCGCGAGTCTTCAATCGGGCTGAAAGGCCGACAAATCAAGCATCGACTCACGATTAGCGGTTCAGGCCCCCGGAACAGCTCATAACAGCGACCGCACTTTCTTTCGCTCTTACGAGATTTACAATTTGTTTTAGAAGCGTCGAGCGGGCGGTTGCGGATCGGCTTGTAAGATTGATCCGAATGTTGTTCTGCCCCTTCTTTGCGGCAGAGAAACGCGTGCGGCTAGCGAACCAGTTTGAAAGAGAGACCCATGCTTACCCAGGCCCCGACCACGTCAAAACCGGAAGCCGAATTGACGGACCTCACAAAACTATTGTCGGGCAAAGTCGTGGGTCAATCCCAGGCTATGAACGCAATCGTTCCTTACGTTTACATGTACCAATCAGGATTGGCACCGGAGGGCCGGCCGGCGGCTATCTTCCTGCTCCTTGGGCCCACCGGCACCGGCAAGACAAAAACCGTCGAAGCAATAGCGGAGTTGTTACATGGAAGCGAAAAGAAATTGCTGAAGATCGATTGCGGTGAATTTCAAATGGATCACGAGACGGCCAAACTCGTTGGAGCTCCGCCCGGATACCTTGGACATCGCGAAACGGTTCCGTTGCTTACTCAACAACAGCTAACTGACGCAACCAGCGAGAGCTGCGATCTGGCCTTAGTTCTCTTTGATGAAATCGAGAAGGCAGCTCCTTCGATTACCAGCCTGTTGCTCGGCATTCTCGATAAGGGAATCTTGCGACTCGGCGACAATACCGTAGTCAACTTTGAAAAGTCCCTGATCTTTTTCACCAGCAACCTGGGCGCGCGTGAGATGTTGAAGGAAATCAATCCCCATATAGGCTTTCAGTCTGGCTCCTCCTCCAAAACACCTGTCGATCTGACTAACAAAATCCAAGCCATCGGCCTCGGCGCGGTTAGAAAGAAGTTCTCGCCGGAGTTTGTTAACCGCATTGACGCCGTAGTGACTTACAGGCCGCTCGACAACGAAGCGCTCGAAATGATCCTGGATCATGACGTGCGCAACCTGCAAAAACACGTTAACTCCCGGCTGGGAGAGCGCTGCTTCCAGATTGAAGTGACTCCAGAGACCAGAGAGTTTCTTCTGCAAAAAGGCGTAAGTCAGGAATATGGGGCCCGAGAACTCAAGCGAACTGTTCATCGCGAGTTGACCCAACCTCTGGCAACAATGGTGGCGCGCAGCGAGATAGGACCTGGAGCAATGGTCCGTGTAAGCCTCGACGCCGAGCGCCAGGGTTTGGTGATTACCGCTGAGGCAACAACTATGAAGACAGCATTACCGCGACCTTCAATTTTGATTGCTGATGACAATCGTGACCTGCTTCTGTTTATGGCCAGCGAGATGCGCGACGAAGGATGGGAAATGCTCACCGCCGAATCCGCAGCCGGTGCGCGCGAGCTATTTCGACGCTGCGGGCCTGACACCATCCTGCTCGACTACATACTCGGCGAAGACGACGGGCTGAAGCTGGCAATTGAATTTCACGCGCAGTCAAGCGCCACCCAGATAATCATGATGACTGGCGGCGGTCTTTCGCAGGAAGAACGCACACTTTGCGAGAAGCATGAGTTTCCGATTCTCTACAAACCATTCCTGACTGAAGACGTTTTGAGGTTTCTTCGCGGCCGGCTTAACGCCGGCGCGATCAGTAACAGCGTCGAGGCTCAGACAGAGGAAACGAGCACTGCAAAGGTTTAATCGAAATCGCGCGAGCCCCTCAGGGAGGCACGCGCGCCTGGAAGGAGGACGTCGTCTTTGGGGCGAGAGAGGCGTCCTTCTTCCAAAAACTAAAGATAGCGGAATCAAACCAAAGCTCCTCCCTGGAATCCCAGGGGTAGCGACCGCCCGACCCGCGACGATCGCAAGCAGGTAAGCCGGGATGCTGTTTCTGAAAAATAAGGAGACGGAGATGAGCACGAATTACGCTACAGAGAGAATGAGTTCGGCGATTCAAAAACACCTGTTGAATCTTGACCTTGTTCCCCCGACAAAAGAATCCGAGCGGGTGGCTACAGAAATTACGGAAGTTGTATGGACCGAATTAGGATTTGTCGGCTTGAGCCGAGAGACTCTGGAGAATTTTTTCGCGGCCAGCAATAAGACCAGAGCACAAGGGAGAGTCTAGTCCTCCTGGCGAGGCTGCTCTTTGACGCCCGTGAGAGCACCCCCCTTCAAGTGGCGTAGAAGCGCTTGCACTTCAATACAGGCTTTGTCCCTACGGAGGGACATGCAAAAGAAGGGCGTTGCATTGGGGCGAATGCGGCGTCCTTCTTTTAGTTATTAATAACCCAGCAAGACCATAAAATGGACACGACAACTTCAAAAGCAGGTTTGTCTCTTAGTATCAAGCGCGCTGAAGAACGCTTCCGTCTGGTTGTCGAAGCTTCTCCCAGTGCCATACTGATGGTTAACGACGAAGGTCGCATCACCCTCGTCAACACCCAAACCGAGACTCTCTTCGGCTACGAACGAGCTGAACTGATCAACCAACCCGTGGAAATGCTCGTACCTGAG
>Ga0070698_100001021_pt1 | contig 30800 bp, 35 predicted proteins | sample KBSK1502metaG_FD_65477 | JGI IMG/M metagenome (GOLD analysis project Ga0070698, IMG submission 65477) | Corn, switchgrass and miscanthus rhizosphere microbial communities from Kellogg Biological Station, Michigan, USA - KBS K1-50-2 metaG | ecosystem: Host-associated > Plants > Roots >...
CGGCAAATAAGAAGAAAAAGAGAGGCACCCTGGAGCTTCGTTGCACACATTTGCCGAAGCCGGTATCAGCGCGCGCATCCTCGCGGCGCTGGCCCGGCAGAACATCACAATTCCGAACCGCGTTCAATCTGAATCGATACCGGCCCTCCTCGACGGCAGGGACGTTGTCATCCAGTCGCCGACGGGCAGCGGCAAAACGCTTGCCTTCCTGATCCCACTCCTGGAGCGCTTCGGACCGGGCAGCCCAGGGCCGCGGGCGCTGATCGTCACGCCGACGCGCGAGCTGGCCATCCAGGTGGACGCCGTTTTTGCGTCGCTCGACTCAGAGCTTCGTGGCGCGCTCCTTTACGGCGGCGTGGGCTACCACGCCCAGATGCTCGCGCTCAAGCGCCGCGCGGATGTCGTGATCGGGACGCCCGGGCGCATCCTCGACATGATCGAGAGGAAGCTCGTTTCTCTCAGCAGGGTCGAGTACCTCGTCCTCGACGAGGCGGACCAGATGTTCGACGCCGGCTTCGCGCCTGCGGTCGAGCGCATCATCGGGCTCACCTATTCCCCGCAGACGGTGCTCGCGTCGGCGACGATGCCGGACTGGGTGTCGGCGATGGTCGCCAAGCACCTGAGCTCTCCCCTCACGATCAGGCTCGCCACCGAAGGCGCTTCGCTCCTCGAGCACGGCCTGGTGCGCACGGATTCCGGCCTGAAGCTGCGACTCCTCAGCGACATCCTCCGTCAGCACAGCGGCACGATCGTGTTCGGCCGCACGAAGCACGGCGTCCGGAAGCTGAACCGCGACCTGCAGCGGCTGGGCCATCGGTCGGTCGAGCTGCAGGGCAACATGGCGCAGAACGCGCGCGAGCACGTCATGCAGACGTTCCGCAGCGAACGCGCCGACGTGCTCGTCGCGACGAACGTAGCGGCGCGCGGCCTCGACCTGAGCCACGTGGGCCTGGTCGTCAACTACGACCTGCCAGATTCCGCGGAGGCGATGACCCACCGCGTCGGACGCACGGCGCGCAATGGCAATACGGGCCGCGCCGTCACGTTCCTCACGCACGAGGACCACGAGAAGTGGGCCAAGCTGCGCCGCCAGGGCGCTCCTGCCCTGCGCACGCTCGACGCAGCCGAGCTGTCCCGCCGGGGAGGGTGGCTGTACGTCGAGGACGGCGCGACGGTGGCCCCACCCGCGTCCAAGCAGGTGCGCTCGACCGGCCGCCGACGGCCTGGCGCACGCGGAGGAGGAGGGCGCCGGCCGGCTCGCCGCCACGCGGTCTGAGCGGCCGCGCATCTTGTGGCGTCCGAGGTGTAGCGGTGTACGGTTGCCAGCAGATGCGAAGAATGCCGAGAGATCGTGGCGCTCGCGCCTCGTGGAGGCGAAAAGGTCGCGGATGATCGCGATCAGCTCGCGAATGAGCGCGACCGCATCGCCGACCGACGAGACCGCTCTGCCGACGATCGCGAGCGATTGGCGGACGTACGGGACGTCGCGGCCGATCAGCGCGAGAAGCGCGCGGACGACCGCGAGCGAAGTCAGGATGTCGCCGAGGCAGCGCTTGCCCAGCGCCAATCGAGGCTTGACGACCGCGCGAAGCGCCTCGCCGAGTCCCCCGACGTGCTCGATCGCGCCCAGGCCGCCATCGATCGCACCCGCGAGACGCTGAAGCGGTCCAGCCAGCGGGTCGACCGAACGCAAGCCGCCCTGGACCGTGCACGGTCTTCGAAGGCTCGCGACCGGGCTGGGGTGGATCGCGAGGCCCGCGAGATCGATGGCGAGGTCGAAGCCACCACGCGCCACGTCGGCGACAGCCAGGGCCCACGCGCGGGGGGCTGAAATCGATGCCGCTCGGCATCCCGCCGAGGGACCGCACCACATCTCGCGTACGAAACGACGAGATGGCCTCCCTGCCGGCGGTATAGTGACGTCAGCACTTCACCTCACGTGATGCACGCCTGGGTCGCCCCTTCTTTCTCGAACGGCTTCCTTCAAGCGTCAGCTGGTTCGAGAGAAGGAGACCGTCATGCAGAGTGGGACCATCAAGAAACTCGTGAGCGACCGAGGCTTCGGCTTCATCGCCGCGGAGGATGGCAAAGAGTATTTCTTCCACCGGAGCGGCACCGACGCCGACTTCGACCGCCTCCAGGGGGGCGAACGCGTGACCTTCCAGGTCGAGGCGAGCCCGAAGGGGCCGCGGGCGGCGAAGGTCCAGGTCCTCTGACCGCAGATGATGGCGCCGCGCTTCAGCGCGGCGCCTCTTTCGCGCTGAAAGCCGAGCACGAGCGACTCGGTCGCATCGTGTGCGGCTGCGAGCTACGCGAGGCCCCCGCTACCGGTGGCCGCCGCCACCATCACTACACCGCCGTCCTCCGCGATTTTGTGGGCAACGTCTGGGAGTGCGAGCACCTTCACATCGATCAGGACGAGGCGCACAGATGTGCAAGGGACGAGTACGGGGTGCGCGTGCCGCGGCCAGACAGCCTGGCGAAGACCGACCGCCGCCTGGCCTGACGCCTAGCGCGGGCCTGACGGCCGGTTCCGATCCGACTTCGTCGCGCGTCCCTCGGAATCGACTCCGGTGACGGCTCGGTAGTGGGACTGCGTCTTTCGCTCCAGGTCGTCCGCAGCCGTGTACCTGGCTCGCTTCGAATCGATCGGGCGTTCGCGACCCAGCAGCCGGCGGAGCATCGATGGCAGTCGCATCGCCAGCAGTATGAGGGAGAGCGCTCGAGCCGGGGCTGCGAGCGAACGCCTGTAAAGCGCAACTTTCCTAGCCAAAATTCAGCCGTCCCGGCGTAGATTGACACCATGGAGGTCAGCTCGCTGCAGGAGCCTCGACGAACTTGGGGTGAGTTCCCAGGCGAGGATCTGACCACGTCCGCCCTGCCGGAGGTGGCGGGGTGGATCTCGATCTACGAGGAGATGGCCGGCATCCTCCGCTCCGTCATCGACCGCGCCAACGGCTCCGACCAGTCGGACGAGATGCGCCGCCAGCTGGGCTGGATCGAGCACCGCCTGGCGGTCTGGCGCGCTCGCCACAGCGAGCTGGCCGGAGTCGTCATCGACCGCAAGGAGCACCTGCTCATATACGCGGGCAAATCGCTGCGGCTGACCCGGCGCGAGGCCGATCTTCTCGATTTTCTGCTTCGCCACCCACGCCGGCAGTTCACGAGCAAGCAGCTCGCCACGCTGGCCTGGCAGAACACACGGCTTTCCGACGCGCAGGTGCGCACTTACATCATGCGTGTGCGCAAGCGGCTCCAGGACGTCGGACTGGAGGAGGCCATCAGCGTGGTGCGGAACCGGGGATACGGGATTTCGTCGACGCTGCCGACGACCACAAGGCACGGGTCATGACGGCGCCAGCCGAAGGGCGCGGCCTTCTCGAGGCGATCGTCGCGTCGCGCCTGCAGGTGCTCCAGTCCAAGCGTCTGATGCTGGCTTCGAACGAGCGCAGGCTGCGCGTCCACAAGATCGAGTCTCTTCGAGAGCGCGTCGAGCACCTGCACGCCGAGCTGGAACGCGCGCAAGGGGCGTATCGGTCCGCGGTGCTGAGGTGGGGTACGCCGAAGCGCGTGGACTACTGGCCCGTGGCATACGCGCGCTTGATCGAGCTCGCCGACAACCTGGCGGAGAAGCTTCGGGTCACCACCGCCGACCTGCCTCCCGAACGTCGCTTCGAGCTCGCGGTCGAGGTCGAGGTGGTCGAAGACTTGATCGGCGCCTGGCGCGACTCCCTGCGACAAGCCATAACCGGCGAGGAGATCGCCTAGGGATCAGGGCTCGTCAGTCGGGCACCCCGGCGGACAGCTCCTCCATCACGAGCACTGCCGCGCGCGGCCGGATGCCGTCGGAAACCGTGTGAGCCTTGACCAGGCAGCGGATGCGCCTCCCGCGCCTGGTGGTCGCCTCGACCGTGAGCTCCTGGTGCGCGCCGTTGCCGACGATCACCGAGCTGATCATGCTCTCGAGCTCGTTGGCCGGGAGTCCGATGTCGAGCGCATAGAACGAACGACCGAGCACCTCGTCGGACCGTAAGCCCCACATGTCTGCAGCCCGCTCGTTCCAGACCCGGACTCGCATGTCCGCATCGAGCACCACAGCGCCCACATCGATGTTGCCGGTGATTGCTTCCAGCAATGCGTTGAGAGTCGCGATCTCGTCGCCGCGCGCGCGCAGGTCGGTGTTGATCGTCTGGAGCTCGGCGTTGGTGGACTCCAGCTCCTCGTTCATGGTCTCGAGCTCTTCGTTGCTGGACTGCAGCTCCTCGTTGGTCGTCTCGAGCTCTTCGACCGTCGACTGGAGCTCCTCGTTGGTCGTCTCCAGCTCCTCATTGCTCGACTGCAGCTCTTCATAGGCGGTCTCGACCTCCTGCCGAGCGCGGTCGAGCTCGGTGCGGAGCTGGCTCTGGACCGTCACGTCGACAAAGCTGATCGTGGTTCCGACCACCGACCCGGCGTCGTCGATCAGGGGCGCGACGTGCACGTCGAAGACGCCGACCTCGTCGTTGGGCTGGGCCACCTGCGCGCTCGGAACGAGCACCGGCCTGCGGTCGCGGTTGGCGCGATCGATCGGGGATCGCAGGTCGACCGGCTGGTAGGAGATCGTCAGGTCTTTGAATGACCGCCCGACGTCGCTCGCCGGGATGTCCAGCACGCGGCGAGCCGGAGGGTTGGCGCCGACCAGGATCCCGGCCGCATCGACGATCAGCTGCGGATGCGGCGCTCCTTCGGTGGCCAGCCCGCGCACGCGCAGCTGGCGGTCGACCTGATCGGCCGGTTCGGCGGTTTCCGTGAGGGCCAGGATCTGAAGCCTTTCCCGCAGCTGGGCGCGCGGGACCTTCGTGAAGACACGCTGCTTCAGGTCGACCGGCTTGAACAGCGCCGCATGGGTCAACAGCATCTCCGCCCGGCCCAGGAACAGGAAGCCGTCATCGCTGAGCGCGTAGTGAAAGCGGGTCAGGATGCGCCCCTGCGCCTCGGCGGTGAAATACATCAGGGTGTTGCGGCAGATGAGCAGGTCGAGCCGCGAGATCGGGGCGTCCTGCATCAGGTCGTGGCGACCGAAGATGAGGGCCCGCCGCAGCGCGGCCTTGAACGCGAACCGGCCCCCCATTCGCTCGAAGTACTTGCCGCGCAAGTTCTCATCGACTGACTCGAGGTCTTTCTCGGTGTAGCCCGCCCGCGCCCTGTTCAACGCGTCTTCGTCGACGTCGGTGGCGTAGATCTTCACTCTCTCGAGGAACTCTTCCTGGCCGATGGCCTCGCAAAAAGTGATGGCGGCCGAGTACGCCTCCTCCCCGGAAGCGGTGCCGGTGCTCCAGACCCTGATCAGGCCGCGCTTCTCGGCGATGCGCGGCACGATGTCGCGGGCGAGGTACTCCCACGCCTGCTTGTCGCGGAAGAACTCGGTGACGTTGATGAGGATCTTGTCGAATAGGGTCGGAAACTCGTCGGCATGCACCTGCAGGTAGTCGAGGTAAGCCGAGTAGCCGTCGATGTTCAGCTCGGCCATTCGCCGCGCGATCCTACGCAGCAGGCTCGCTCGTTTGTAGCCGGTGAAGTCGAACCCTCGAGCCTCGCGGATGTACTCGAGGAGCGCCTCGAAGTCAGGTCCCGAGTCGAGCATCAGTCAGCGACCCCGTGGGCCACCAGCGTGACGAGCGCGGAAGCGATCTCGTTCAGGGCCAACACGAAATCAACAGTACCGGTGCGAATCGCCGCGGAAGGCATGCCGAAGAACTCGGACGAAGCCTCGTCCTGGACGATTACGGTGCCGCCGCGCTTCTTGATGGCGGTGACCCCCATCGACCCATCCTTGCCGGCGCCGCTGAGCACTACCGCGATGGCCCTCTCGCCGTAGGAGGCCGCGACGGATTCGAAAAGCAGGTCCGCAGAAGGGCGGACGAAGTTCACGAGCTCGGTCTGGGTGAGGCTGATGGTGGAATCGCGGTTGATCAGCAGGTGGTGGTCCGGGGGCGCCAGGTATACACGTCCTCCCCGCACCTCGACGCCCTGAGCCGCCAGGGTCACCGGAAGGCGCGACCGGCGACTGAGGATTTCGGGCATCAGGCTGCGGTGCCGGGGGTCGAGGTGCTGAACACACACGATGGCCGCTTCGAACGACTGCGGAAGTCCCCGCAAGACCTCCGTCAGCGCGTGGAGACCGCCCGCAGACGAGGCGATGGCGACGATCTCGAACGGTGGATCGCGTCTGGGGTGGTTGCCCACCATGTCCCTGTCATCATGCTCCGGTTTCGCCGGTTGGCACGGGCCACGATGGCGAGTGGGGCGCCTTGCCGTTGGAGGAGCGGTCGATCCCCGCGCTGCTGCAGCGTGACAACATCGTGTCCTTGAGCGACGCCGCAGCCCACCTGACAGCAGAGGAGAGGATGGCGCGTGGCCGGGCCGCGCGCGCGGCTGTTCCCCGCTCCAGCCACAGTGCCTTCAAACCTGCCCCAAAACGTCCCGATCCTGTCGTGCTGCTGGAAAGGCAGGCGACCAGCCGGGTCCCGGACCTGGTCGCAATCCGCCACGGGCGAATGCTTGCCTCGCCATTCGCTTTCTTCAGGGGCGCCGCCCTCGTCATGGCCGCGGATCTGGCGTCGACTCCCCAGGTCGGGCTCCAGACCCAGATCTGCGGCGATGCCCACCTTGCCAACTTCGGCGCATATGCGTCGCCAGAGCGACGGATGATCTTCGATCTCAATGATTTCGATGAGACGCTGCCTGGACCATGGGAGTGGGACCTCAAACGGTTGGTCGCGAGCCTTGTGGTGGCGGGCCGCCACAATGGCTACTCGGCCGCCGATCGAAAGTCGATCGTGCTGGTTGCGGCCGCCGAGTACCGAACGGCCATGGGTGGTTTCGCGAGCATGCCGACGCTCGACGTCTGGTACTCCCACGTGGATGTGGACCAGGTGCTCCCGGACGTCAGGCCCGAGGTGCCCGCGACTGAGTACAAAGCGCTGACGGAGGGGCTGACCAAAGCTCGCCGCCTGGACAACGAGCGCACGTTTTCGAAGCTCGCACGCACGGTCGACGGGAACCCGCGACTGGTGAGCGACCCGCCCTTGATCGTTCCGCTCCTGGAGCTCTACCCCAAGGCCAAAGCCGAGGAGGTACAGCGTGCGCTGCTGGAGGTCGTTCGCGGCTATCACGCATCGCTGGCCAACGATCGCCAGCACCTGTTCGATGGATTCCGCTTCATCGAAATGGGCCGCAAGGTGGTAGGTGTCGGCAGCGTGGGCACTCGGACCTGGGTCGTGTTGTTCGCGGGCAGGGACAGCTCGGACCATCTGGTGCTTCAGGCCAAGGAGGCGGAACGCTCAGTCCTCGAGGAGTTCGTTGGTTCGAGCGATTACCGCAACCACGGCGAGAGGGTCGTCACCGGCCAGCGCCTGATGCAGGCGGTCAGCGACATCTTCCTCGGCTGGACCCGCGTCCGCGAGGTGGATCAAAAGGATCACGACTACTACGTCCGCCAGCTGCACGACTGGAAGTGGGCTCCTGATGTCACCACCATGGCGGCATCTGAGATGAAGGTCTGGGGCCGGCTCTGCGCGTGGACTCTGGCGCGCGGCCACGCTCGATCCGGCGACCCCATCGCCATTGCCGCGTATGTGGGCCAGGGCGACGCCTTCGACCGGGCGATGGCGTCGTTCGCCGAAGACTATGCCGACCAAAACGAGCGCGACTACGCCGTCTTCAGCAAGGCGGTGAAGTCAGGGAGACTGCCGGCTGAAACCGGCGTTTGAGAACCAAGTCCCTAAGTGGTGCTCTCCCGGTGGCCATCTCGTTGCGCACCCCACAAGAAGGCAAACATCGCCACCAGGAACACAGACCACAGAATCTCCGCGACAATCGGCCGCCACCACGCGATGGGAATGGACACGAAAAACGCCACGGCGCCAGTCAGCGTCCGGTAATAACGCCGTCGCGAAGCGCGTGGAGACAGGTCACGAGTTACGAGCCTTCGTCCATGGCTCGCATACCACCATGTCGCGGCGAAGAGAAGATTGCTCACCACCAGGGTCACCGCGTAGAAGACCGCGGCTAGCGGCAGTTGCTGGTTGCGGCCGAGGACGGCGGTTGGAAAAGGAAGAAACGCGATCAAGAGCAGGGATCCAAAATTGAGCACGATCAGCCGCTGGTCATAGCGTCGGATGTACTTGAAGGTTTCGTGGTGGCCGTACCAGATCGAGGCCCCGGCGGCAAAGGTGATGATGTAGCTGATGAAGTTCGGCGCCTGGTCCAGCAGCTGGGAGGCCAGCGCGGCGTTGCTGGTGGCGATCGGAGCGGAGAGCGAAACCACGAGCAAGGTCAGTGAGAACGCGAAGACGCCATCGCTGAGCGCAAGGATCCGACCCAAGCCATAGGCCTGCTGGCCTCGTTCGCCCGCTGACATCTCCTCGTCATCGGATCGTTGGGGCGGCCGAGGGCTGCTCACCGGTCTGGTGAAAGGAGCAACCGGCGGGTTCGCAGTGCACTGACCAGGCGGCTGTTTTCCATCAGGTGGTCGCCAGGCTACGCATGGTAGCTCCCGCCGCGCGATCCCTTAATGCGCGCATTAGACCAGGCTTACGCGGCGCGATTACGATCAGCGGCAGAGCCGGTCGCGATGTTTGGGGGGATCACATGTCACACAGAAGTCCCGGCCGCAAGCGAATCGCTCGTCTAGCCGTACCGCTGGTGTCCGCCGCCGCACTCGCATTGGGCGCAGCGCCGGCGTCGGCGTCGACCGACACCCCTGGCGCCGCCCCGGCATCGAAGATCCAGCACATCGTGATCCTGATGCAGGAGAACAGGTCGTTCGACGACTACTTCGGGCGCCTCCACTTCGAAGGTCAGAACGCCACCGACCCCGAGCCACGTGGCACCAACAATCCCAACCCCGTGAATTCCGACGCGCCGCCGATCAAGGCCTTCCACCAGACGAGCTTTTGCGAGGTGGCCGACCTGAACCATTCGTGGACTGGCGTCCACCAGGAGATCGACGGCGGCCTAATGGACGGCTTCACCGCGGCGAACGTCGATCCGGCCGACCCACTGGGAGCCCGCGCAATGGGTTTCTACGACTCGGCAGACCTGCCCTTCTACTACGGGCTGTACAGCACCTTCGCGATCGGCGATCGCTTTTTTGCGTCCGTGCCAGGACCGACGTTTCCCAACCGCGAGTACCTCCTGGCCGGCACCTCGTTCGGTCACATCCAGAACGACCTTCCGGCGGCGGGTTTGCCTGGTCCGTCGATCTTCAACGAGCTCGATGCGGCCGGCATCACCTGGAAGGACTACTTCTCGGACCTCCCCTCCAGCTTCCTGTTCGCGTATCCGCGCCTTCACGCGGCGGGCCACCTGGCCCCCATCGCCGCCTACTACGCCGACGCCGCAGCGGGTACGCTCCCGCAGGTCGCGTTTGTCGACCCGAAATTCACGGGGACCAACAACACCGAGACCGACGAGCACCCACCCGTGAACATCCAGGTTGGCCAGCGGTTCGTCAGCGGCGTCGTGCAGGCGCTGTTCGCCAGCCCCGCGTGGTCGTCTTCCGCGCTCTTCCTCACGTACGACGAGCACGGAGGCTACTACGACCAGGTCGCCCCGCCGGCTGCGGTCGCGCCTGACGACATCGCGCCTATGCTCGGGCCAGGTGACGTCCAGGCTGGGTTCGACATGTACGGTGTGCGCGCACCCGCCGTGGTCGTATCACCCTTCTCGCGTGCGCACTTCGTATCGCACATCGTCCACGACCACACGTCGATCTTGCGGTTCGTGGAGCTGCGCTTCGGGCTGCCGGCGCTGACCCGCCGTGACGCGGCGGCGGATCCGATGCTGGAGTTGTTCGATTTCAGCACTGCATCGTTCGCGACCGCGCCCTCGCTGCCTGCCGCAACGATCGACCCGACGAAAGCAGCCGCCTGCGGGGCTTGAAACGGCCTCTGACCTGACGGCGGCTTGCTCAATCGGGCCTCCGTGAGGTGCGTGGCCAAGGCGGTGCCGGTGGTCCTCGACTAGAAGTCGGCTAGCTTCGGCCCCTGCGACCGCAGAGCGCGGCGCCCTGACCGCGCGCACGATCAGGGCGCCGCAAGTCACCTACGAGTGGTAGAAAACTCCGTTCCGCTCTCGCCCGACCAGGGCGAAGTTGGTGGTGGTGGTGCTCGCCGGATCGGACTGGAAGCTGAATCCTGCTTCGTGGGCAGACCACGAGATGAAACCCTTGGTCTGCCGGCCGCGAAAGTGGAAATTCGACCCGTCGTCGATGGTCAGTGGCGTTCCATCTCCTGACCAACGAATGTTGTAGGACACGGTCGCATCGATCGCGTTGCCATCGCTCAGCGCATTGTTGATGCTGAAGTAATCGAACAGCGCCAGCCTGTTGACGTCCAGTCTCGCCCCGTGCTGGAAGTCGTCCTGCTCTCCTTGCACGCTCCCGTTCGGGATGAGGTTGGTCCAGAAGAGCCCACCCGGGAACGGTCGGATGTCGAGGTTGAAATCGTGGATCTGATTCTGACGCCCCGCGTCAGTGAAGAGATCCAGTCAGACGAACCCGAATGTGGCGTTGTGCTCCTTGCCGTCGACGCCCACGTAGACGCCCTTCATGAATCGGTTGTCGATCGCCGTGAACAGTTGCGTCTTGTGCCCGGTGAGGGTGTCTGTCCCGGTGCCGGTGCCGAGCAGGTCCACCCCGCCGATGATGCCCTTGAAATCGGTTATGGACGACGGCTCAGCGTGCGCCCCCAGAAACTGCACGTGAAAGGGCGCCCCCGGGAAAATGGTCTGCGGAATCGGCTTCGCGTCGACCATTGTCGCCGCCCAACCCACCGACGGCCACAGCGGAGCGGTCATGGCCGCGCCACCAAGCAAAGCCGACGTGCCGATGAACCCGCGTCGGGTCATCGCACGCTCCCAAAAGTGGGGATGTCCCTTGTACTCGTCCGGCATGGCGATGACGAAGTCTTCCGGAATGTGCATAGGCTGCCTCCTTGGCACCGGTCAAACGCCTCTTCGAACCGGGCAAGTAGACGGCCGGCCCATTCTGCTGTCAAGTAGGTCGTTTGCCCCATACCCGGCTGCGCGGGTTTCCACCCCGCGGGCGCAACATCGCGCCACCGCAGGGCCGATCCGTCACATCGGCAGGGTTTCGAAAACGCTGACCTGTCGCCCGTGTTTCAGCAGCGGGCACAGCGCAGCGAGGTCGGTCGCGGCCTCCAGCGACTCCGCCTGGACCATGTTGTATCCCGTGGCATTGGGACCGATCGCGTCTCCGACAGCCCCGTCGGAAACTGTGCGGGCCGCGGTGAAGGGCGCCCCCGGATCGACCAGGGCCGGACCGAGCGACCGATACCATTCGGCCATCAAGGCCATGCCCGCGGCCCGCTCTTGCTCGCTGTCGGCCGACTGACCATAGACGATGAACAGGTACCTCTTCATGCGTTTCCTCGGACTGGTGAAAGGCCATCGGCTGTCAGCAGATATGCGCCACCGTCTCCCTCTGGCGTCGTCGCCAGGTGGACAAACGCCTCTCCCGCGATTGCAGGTGTGACCGGCTCGCCCATGCGGCTCGTGTATTCCTGCACGCGCAGCCCTTCGCGCGCCGCGTACGCCGCCACGGCGGGCCGACCCAGCTCGGTGGCCGGCGTCAACCTGGGCAGGACGGCGCTGATCCCGATGCCAAGCTGGAGGCGCTTTGACTCCTGCGCGGCATAGGAGGCAAGAAAGCGCTGGGTCGCCTTGGCGCCCGCGTAACCCCCGCTCAGCGGCGAGCCCATCACCGCCGCGCCGCTGCTCATGACGATCACGCGGCTGCCTTGCTGCAAGGGCAGAAGGAGGGCCTCGCGCAGCCAGTGAAAAGTCATCCGGACGTCGGACTGCCAGTTGGCGGAGAAGGTCTCCCACGACTGCAGGTGGATCGGGCGGAGCAGCGGCGCCGCGCCGGCGACGAGGGCGAGGACATCCGGCCGGTGCTCGGACATGAGCTTGCCCGCGACGACCGGATCGCTGGCGTCCGCGACGACGACGCCTCGAGCGGGGTGGCGCGCCACACCGATCACGGTGGCGCCCGCCTCCGCGAAAGCTTGGGCGATCCCCTCGCCGAGGCCTCGACTGGCGCCGACCACCAACGCGACTTTGTCTGCAAGCGGCTTCATTGGGACCACCTCCAACCAGATAGACGCGAGCCGCTGACAGGCCAGTCAGCGCCCCGCGTCCTTTAGGGCAGAGGGATTTGAATCCGTACTCGACGGCACCCGAAAGTGAACAAGACCTTCTGGACGCCTTGGCCCGAGGCGAAGCGCGGGCCATCGCGACGGTCTATCAGCGACACGGCGCACGCATGGTCGCGTTCGCCGGCAGGTACGTGCGCAATTCCGCCGCGGCGGAGGATGTGGTCATCAGCCTGCTCGGCCGGTGGCTCGAGCGGCCGCCTCAGGTGCACGACGCGGAGCGCATGAGCGCGTTCCTGGCGACCAGCGTCTACCACGCAGCCATCGACTGGATGCGCCGCGAACGAGCCGAGCAAGGGCAGCCGCCTCGGGCGGGATCGCGCGAGCAGCCGCCACGAACCCGTGTCGAGAGGGTCGACATGCGCGCCGGGCTTGCGGCCGCGCTCACCAAACTGCCGGAGGGCGAGCGTCTGCTGCTGGAAAGCCACTACGGGAGGGCGCTCACCACCGAGGAGTCCATCGAGCAGCTCGGGATCAGCCGTGCCGCGTTTCATCAACGCTTGCATCGGGCACGCGTGCACCTCGCGGAGCTGTTGGAGGCGGTGGGATGAATCTTTTCGAGCTGGACGAGTTGATGCGCGCGATGGAGATGCCGGTGCGTCCAGAAACGCTGGAGGCAGCATGGGAGCTGACCGAGGTCAAGGAGCGAGCGCGCCAGGTCCTGGTTGTGGTGACGATGCGCGCTCGGCCGGGAGCGCAAGGACGCCTGGAGAAGGCATCACGCGAGTTTGTCGCGGCGAGCGGTGGCCTGGCCGGCTCGCGAGGCTCGACTCTGCACCGCTCGGCCGAGGACCCGCGCACGTTCTATCTGGTCGAGCGATTCGCGACCGAAGACGCCTTCGGGCGCCATATGGCCAGCGACTATTTCGCGCGCTTCCAGGCCGAGCAGGCGCCCCTACTGGCAGAGCCGGTGACGGCGTTCTTCCTCGAGCGAGGCGTCTAGCGGCGGAGTCGCCGTCGCGCAATTTCGCCTGTTTGGCGCAAAACACGCCGATGGCAATGCCCTCGAAAGGCGTCTTTGGCTCCAAAAACGCGGAATCCGAATACCCACCCGAACCCGCGCTCACGAACTCAGGATCTGGACCTCGAGCGGCCGAAGCGTGACGCGACACGTCATCACCGGACCTGTGCCGTGGGTGCCATCCGCTTCCGCCACGGAGACACCGTCGAACAGTCGCAAGGGCTCGGATGGTGTTGGCGAGGCGAGGTTGCTGTACTTGACGGCCATCTGCTTTCCCGCGTCATTCAGCGAGCCGTCCACGACGACAAAGAGGTTCTGGCTCATGGCCGGATGTGTGTTGGCGACGATGAGAACCTCCTCGTCGGACAGGATGCGGGAGTAGGCGACCACCCCTTGCGGCATGGTCGAGAGACCGAACTCGACGCCGTCACCCGAGAGGGGACGCGCGTATGTCCTGCCGTAGCGCAACGCAGGCAACCCGTTGCGGACGGTGGTCAGGTTTTTGATCGCGGCGTAGAAAGGGCCGTCGTGATTCAGGCCAGGTCCACCCCACATCGCCTCGCGGACAGCGGCGTCGCTACCGGCGCCGTGCAGTCCTTGCTCGGTCCCGTAGTAGACGGCCGGGATGCCCGGGAGCGTGAAGAGCAGCACGAGCGCCAGCGTCACCTGGTCGTCGTAAGGATGCGATCCGTCACTTTCCACGTAGCGCAGCCTCTGCTTGACATCGTGGTTGTCGAGGAAGGTCACGAAGTAACGCGTGGCGTCCCCATGCGAGCTGATGACGTCACCCTCGATCCGCCGGCGCTGGTCGAACATGGAGTAGAGCCGGGAGGGACTGTCGAAACCTTTGACGATGGGTGGCAGGACGAAGTAAAGCGGGTAGTCGAGCGCAGCGTCCACCCCGACCATGTCGTCACTGTCGTTCGCCGTGCGCCCGATGAACTTGGCGATGTCCTGCTCCGCTTGAGCGTCGAAGACCTCGCCAAAAGTGAAGAAGTTCTTCTTGCCGACCGTCTCGGCGAATTCCCGCATCCCGTTGCCGAAGACGCGAGGTAAGCCGCCGTGCAGATAGCGCAGCGTGTCAATCCGAAACCCGTCGACGTCCCATCTGGCGATCACATACTGGTAGACCTCGATCAGGGCCCGCTGAAGCTCTTCGTCCTCGGTGCGCATCTGCTTGAGCGAAACGAAGTCGCCGAACGTGTCGGGCATGCCGGAGCCGGGGACGCCCTGCCTGCGAAAGAACGTGTTCCGCTGGAGCTCAACCGGCCAGACCAGCGCGTCTCGAGTCGGACTGCTGATGGTTGCGATGTCATCGGCAGCCGAAGGAGTGCCCGCGGCGTCGCGCCACCGCACGGGGAGCGGTGTGGCGGAGTACGAGTGCTGAGCCCCACCTGACATCGCCGAAAGACGATCTCCGTCCGCGCTGTCATACGCGAACACATCGCCCACGTGATTCAGAACGATGTCGAAGACCACATAGAGGCCGGCGTCGTGAGCCGCATCAACCAGGGCCCGCAGCTCTTGATCCGCGTTTTCGGGAACCATGGCAAACCGTGGCTCGGCATGCAGGAAATCGTGGATGCCATAGCCGTGATAGCTGAACCTGTCGAACGGTAGGTTCTTGAGGACCGGGCTGAGCCAGATGGCGCCGGCGCCGAGATCTTTCAGGTAAGGCAGGCCGGCCTGTACGCCCGCGAACGTGCCGCCCTGATAGCCGTCGAAGTTCGGATCGTCCCACGGCTGGTGGCGAGGAGGTGCGTCAAGCCGATTGAAGCGGTCCACCATGAGGAAATAGATCCAAACGTCTCGCCAATCAGCCGGCGAAGGCGTGAGCCCGGATGCCCGAGCTTCGCTGACGACACGTCTCAGCGCCGCCTCCGACAGCGACCGTGCGCCATTACCAGTCATCTCGCCACTCAAGGTAAACCTCAGAGTCGAGTCAACAGAGCCACGTTGCTCACAGAGACCTCATACGCCGGCAACCCAGTCCGATTGCATCAAGTCGACGTTGACCGCATCAGAGGGGCTCATCGCCATCGACCAGCACGTCTGGACAGCAGAGTGAATGTCATCTTCGTCTGAGTGCGACTTCCAGCGCTAGGCCAGGACATATTGATAGAAGACGCGCGCGAGGCCTCCCCACTCCCCAGCGTTGAAGGCCGCGTCCCCTTCATCTTGCCAGCGATATGGCGGAGTGCGGGCAAGTCCATGCCCGCACTCCCTCCGCCTGGCGACTAGCGCAGCGTCTTGAAGGCCGCCCGCAGCTCCTGGCTGAACAGCTCGGGCTCTTCCCACGCGGCAAAGTGGCCGCCCTTGTCGGCCTGGTTGTAGTAGATGACGTTGGGGTAGCCCTTCTCGACCCAGCTTCGCGGAGATCGCCAGATCTCGCCGGGGAAACTGGTGAAGCCGACCGGGATCGTGACTTGTGGCGGCATCTGCCCAGCCGATCGGGCGGCCATTTGTCCGCTCTCCCAGTACTCCCGAGCCGCCGAGGCCCCGGTGCCCGTCAGCCAGTAGAGCGTGATGTTGTCGAGGATGTGGTCCCGCGTTAGATTGCCGGAGGGCTGCTTGTCAACGAACGCGTGGGAGATCTTGTGGTAGGCGTCCGTGTCGTGGTCGAGCATCCAGGCGGCCAGCGCGACTGGTGAATCCAGCAGCGCGTATCCGATCGTCTGCGGCCGCGTGGCCTGCTCGATGAAGTATCCGTTGCCGCTGGTGCGGAAGGTGATGATGGCGGCGAGCGCCGCTTTCTCCTCCTCGGTCTCCGCCGACGGGGGGCCGCCGGCGAGCACGGTCACGAGCAAGTTCGTATGGATGCCGATGAGTCCCTCGGGTGCCAGCCGGCCGATCGCGTCGGTGACGGCGGCGCCCACGTCGCCGCCTTGAGCGACGTAGCGGGTATAGCCGAGGCGATGCATGAGCTCGGCCCAGGCTTTCGCCATACGGCCGGGGTCCCAGCCCAGCTCCATCGGCTCGGCGGAGAGGCCGTAGCCGGGCAGGGACGGCAGCACCAGGTCGAACGCGTCCTCTGCCTTGCCGCCATGCGCGGTCGGGTCGGTCAGGGGGCCGACGGTTTCGAGCAGCTCGACGACCGAGCCGGGCCAGCCATGGGTCATGATCAGCGGCAGCGCGTTTTTCTGCCGCGACTTCACATGGATGAAGTGGATGTCGACCCCGTCGATCTCGGTCTTGAACTGCGGCAGCGCGTTGAGCTTCGCCTCGCACTTGCGCCAGTCGTAATCACTCGTCCAGTAGCGGGCAAGCGCCTGGATCGTCGCCAGCTGCACGCCTTGCGACCGATCGGCGACGAGCTCCCTGGACGGCCAGCGCGTCGCGGCGATGCGACGGCGAAGATCATTGAGCGAATCTTCCGCAACCTTGACTGTGAACGGACGGACTGCGGTCGCAGTCGCGCCGGCCGATGTACTCATCGGGAATCCTCCTCCATGAACCACGGGCGGACCCTCACGGCGGCCAACATTTCAATGACCTCGATGGAGCGGCACGCGCTGCGCAGCCGGCGCTTCTTCGGCTTCGACGCCTTCTCCCTTTCCGAGCCGTGACCGAACACTACGCTGGCCCCGCGCACGTGATTGACGAAACGAGAGTCGGTTGCCAGGCTACGGATTGCTGCTGGGTGTCAATTACTACATAGAACAAGGACGCGCGCGTAGACGATCCAGCTCCGAACGTTGCGTTTTCACGATCGTGGCATCGGCTTCACAGCTCGGCTGATCACCGTTCGCGCTTTCTGAGTAGTCGACCGGTGCCGGCGCGCTTTCGCTCGCGGGCGATACGCGTCGTGGATGCCTGGTCGCTGGCGCTTGCCACGAGCTTGCGCGGCCGGCCGGGAGGGCGTCGCGTGCGCCTGAATGCCTCCAGGTCGTCCGGCAGAATGGCCCACACGATTCCCACCTTGATTCCGTACAGTCGCTGCCTCATCAGCAACCGGCGTACGTAAGCCTCCGATGCGTTGAGCTCGGATGCAGCCTCCCTGACAGATAGCAGGCGGGGACGTTCGATCGCGGAAAATATTAGCACGCTACCGCAACCATTTCTGCTATGCTGCGAACTGTTCCTGGACTGAGGAGGGCGATGAGTCCTCACGGTTGCCGACCAGACGATGGCAGTAGCCTTCTTGGCCCTTCCGCTTCGCGGACACTCCCCAAGGAGGAGACGCAATGCCTGAAGTCAAAGACACAACCGACCGTTTCGTGGCCGCCTTCAACGCACACGACGAGCGCGCGTTGGACGCCATCCACGCCGACGACATCAAGTTCAACGCACCGGGCGGCTTCAAGGCCACCAACGCCAAGGACGCCACCGCCTACGCCACGACCTGGCTGAAGGCGTTTCCGGATGGCAAGATGAAAGTCCGAAGTGAGATCACCAGCGGCCCGTGGGTCGTCCAGGAGATCTTGATGGAGGGCACGCACACCGCCCCGCTCGAGAGCCCGACCGGCACTGTTGCGCCGACATACAAGAAAGTGGTCGGCTACGGGGTCCAGCTCCTCCGGGTTGAGAACGGAAAGATCGCCGAGGCTCGTATCTACTTCGACCAGCTCGACCAGATGAGACAGCTCGGTCTCATCCCCGCGCCGGCCACAGTCTAGCCACCGCTCCCTTGGACCCGGTCCCATCGGGGACCGGGTCCGTTTCTTGCCCATAGGCCGCTTCGCGCGGTCTATCGCCTTTACTTCTAGCCGCGTATTTCAGGCCCGAGGCACCGTGGCGGGAAGTTGCTACGGTGGTGCGAGCGAGCTTAGGAATTCCAGTCATGAGGATCGCCATTCATCGCGTGTACGACTCGTCGCCAACCATGCCCGGCAAGCGCGTCCTGGTCGACCGGGTCTGGCCGCGAGGGATCAGGAAAGAGAACCTGCACCTGGACCTCTGGATGCGCGATGTGGCGCCATCGACCGCGCTCCGCAAGTGGTTTGGGCACAATCCACAGCGGTGGGATGAATTCCAGCGCCGCTACCGCGCAGAGTTGAGACAACCGGCGCAGCGGGCGCAGCTCGACGAGCTGGTGGCCATGGCACGCAACTCGCCGGTCACCCTCCTGTACGGCGCCCGCGATGAGGAGCACAACCAGGCGCTGGCTCTGAGCCGCGTGCTGGAGGAGTCCTTAAAGCGATAGGAGATCGTCGCGCGGATGATGGGTCGTAACCTCAATGAAGATGGCGATGATTTGCCCATGACTGCAACGCAAAGCGCTACCGCCCTGGAGCTCGTGAGCGGCGTCAAGGGCATCCTCGCCGCCGACGAGAGCATCCCCACCATTACGGGGCGACTGCAGAAGGTCGGCCTTGCCCCGTCTGAAGAGAATCGGCGCGCGTACCGAGAGATGCTCATCACGACGCCGAAGCTCTCACAGTGGATCAGCGGCGCGATCTTGTCGGACGACATCTTTCGATCTCGTTTGTCCGACGGCCGTCCGTTTCCGGTGGCCTGCGCCGAGGCCGGCCTCTTGACCGGCATCAAGGTCGACGCCGGCGCGAAGCCCCTGGCCGGCGCACCCGGCGAGACTGTGACGGAGGGTCTGGATGGCCTGCGCGATCGGTTCGCCTTTTACGTTCAGAACGGAGCCAGGTTCGCCAAGTGGCGGGCAGTCATCCGGATCGGCGCCGGTATCCCTTCGTCCCGCGCGCTGAGTGCCAATGCCCATGCTCTCGCGCGGTACGCCGCGCTGTCTCAGGAGGCAGGGCTGGTGCCGATCGTCGAGCCCGAGGTGCTGATGGATGGTGACCATTCGTTGGAGCGGACCGCGCAGGCGACCGGAAGAACTCTCCGCGCGGTTTTCGGCGCGCTCGTCGAGCAGGGAGTCTCGCTCGAAGAAATGATCCTCAAGACCAATATGGTTGTCAGCGGCGCCCAGTCCGCACAGCAGGCTGATGTCGAGACTGTGGCGGCCGCGACCGTCCGCCTGCTCCGCCAGACGGTGCCCGCGGCGGTTCCGGGAATCGCGTTCCTGTCTGGCGGCCAGAGTCCGGAGCTGGCCACCGCGCACCTGGCGGCGATGGTTGCGTTGGGACCGCAACCCTGGGAGATAACGTTCTCCTTTGGTCGCGCGCTGGTCGATCCCGCCTTGCAAGCGTGGCGTGGAGAGGCGGGCCAGGTAAGAGCGGGGCAGGAGGCGCTGGCTGCACGCGCGCGGGCCAACTCGGAGGCACGGTTGACCAGCGCTGCGTTCGGAGCGTCAGCCGGCTAGCACCACGCTGGCGCCAGCACAAGAGCCGATCTCACCTCCGCCGCCTCGTCAGGCCATGAACGACATGAGCTCCATCGGCATGGTCACAAAGGGCCGCATCATGTCGCGGTCCTCGTGCTCGAGGATGTGGCAGTGGTACATGTACCGGCCGCTGTGGTTGGTGAACCGGACTGCGATCTCGACCATCTCATTCGGGTTGACGCGCACCGTGTCCTTGAGTCCGCGCTCGTTTTCATCGATCGTGTGGTCGAGCTGGTCGGCCGGGTCGTGTTCGAGGGTGACCGCAGCCGTGATCGCCAAGTCCTCGATGCCCCCCTCGGCGATGTCGTAGTGGATGGGGCGTCGCGACAGGATCTGAAATGGGTCGAGGTGGACGTGGATCGGGTGAGTGTCGCCGGTCAGGTTGATGAGCTGCCAGACCTCATACTCGCCGAGCATCGGAAAGAACGTCGTCACGTCTTCGAAGTGCGCCGCAACAGTGCGATACCGCGTTGTCACGCCATCATGGGTCACGGTCACCAGACCGGTGCTGTCCGAATCCTCTGCCGGTGCGAGCTCGCGCATGGTGAGCATGTTGGGCTCGCCTTCGAGCTCGCGCTCGACCAGCAAGATCACGCGGCGTGTGGCGTCCGCCAGCTCCTCGGGTGAGGGCGCGGTGTAATCGGTTGCCAGCGCGGCCGGGAAGACCCTGCGCTGGGCCGCGCCCGGGACCACTTTGAACTGCATGACCTCCGGATGTGGGAGCAGTCCATCGAGATCGGCCGCGGCCTCGGCCCGAGTCGCAGCGTATGAAGAGCCGTCGAAGGGAGCCTTGGCCGTGTTGAACAGCGTCAGCACGCTTCCCGGCGCCAGGTCGGAGAAGTCAACCAGAAGGTCGGCGCGCTCGGCCGAAGCGAGCACCAGGCCGCCCGAGGGAATGGAGGTTGGGGCACGCAGAAGCCCGTGGTCCGTTCCGATCTGCGTGATCCGATCGAGCTCGGGATCACCTTTGCGGAACAGGACCAACCGGTAGGTGCGCGCGTTAGAGGCGTTGATCGCGCGGAACCGATAGACGGCCGGCTGCACGTCAAGCGCCGGCCACACCTTGCCGTTGACGACGGTGAATGGGGCGAACGCCTCCATCACCTCGGGGTCGGTCTTGTGCACAAGGCGGCCGGTCAGCCGGCCTTTTTCGTCGAGGTCGAAGTTGCGGTCCTGGAGCAGCAGCGGCACCTCGAACGGCGGTCCCTCTGGCAGACCCAGCTCGCGCTCGGGCTCGTCGCGCACGATCCACAGCCCGGCGAGCCCAGCGTAGACGTCGAACCTGGTGATCCCCATGACGTGGTCGTGGTACCAGAGCAGCGCCGCGCGCTGATCCATCGGGTAGTGGAAGAAGGCAGATTGGCCGGGGGCGAGCAGGTTCTCGGCCCAGCCGTCGTAAACGGCTGGCGTCAGGCCCCCATGCAGGTGCACGACCGCGTGGCCGGTCAGCGCTGCCGTGGTCCGATCTGTGGTTCCCCCGCTGAGTCCCGGGACGCACTGGACCGGCACGCCTTGCGCGTCTGCGTGCATCGGGGCCGTCGTCACCGCAAGCGGGAACGGACCCGCGAGCTCGTTTCGCCACTCGACGGTGACCGGGTGTCCCCGTTCAGCTTCGATCGTCGGCCCTGGGACCGTCCCCTCGTAGCCCCAAATCTTCGATACCGGCAAGTCGCGGTGGAAGTGGTGCTCCCCCATCCGCATGCGGACGACGAGACTGCCGCCGTGCTCCTTCGCGATCAAGCGCGGTGGTAGGGGCAGAGCATCGACGAACGGTGCTAGGGCCGGAACCAGCGTTCGTGTCATGGATCTGATTGTGCCGATCTACGGGCGCGGCTGAGCATCGCCCCGCAATTAGGCTCGGACCTTGCATCGTCGCCTTCATCTTGGTTGCTGTTCTGTTGCGTAACCTGTGGGACGCGTGGGTGCTGCTTATGGGCGTGGCCGATAAGGAGATCGCGAAGGGCGAGGGTTCGGGTAGCCTCGACGGCCGATGGCCCTGGACGTTCGGTGGTCGGCGACGCTCCCCGGGGACGCTCATCACCTCCTGGCGATCGATCCCGCGGGGACGCATGTCTACGCCGGTGATGGTTGGGGAGTTGCGTATGCCAGCCTCAGTCTTCGGCTCATCGACATCAGCGACGGCCGCGAGCTGAGGCGCCTGCGCACGAAGCATCAGCAACCGAGATCGATCACGTATCGGGGCCCCGACCTCCTGCTTGCAACCGATTCGCGGCTATTCCAGGTCAGCCGCGCAGACCTGGCGGTCCGGAGTGCCTGGGACCGCGGTGTCCCGCGGTTTGCGGACGCCCTTGAGCTCGAGGCCGACAGGCTGCTGATGACCAACTGGTTGCGGCCGACCGCCGGCATATTCGACCTGGGGAGCGGCCGCTCTGCTCGCTGGCTGCTCGAAGCTGGACTGAGACCGCTCCGCTGGCAAGACCACCTCACGGTTTACTCGCTGCGGTCGGGATTGCTCAGGAGTGTCGATCTCGCGACGCGGTCGAGCGAGATCATCTTCAGAGGCGCTGCGGGACTGTCGCTCGCGTTGGCCGCCAATCGTTGGTTGGCGATCCTGACGGCCCCTTGGAAGCCCGTCCGCGGGGGCGTCGAAGAGCCCGTTCGGGCAACGCGGGAACTGGTCGTCTACGACCTCAAGGCTGGTACCGCCAGCAAGAAAGCCCTGTCGAGGGACACATTGGCGGTTGAGGCCGCCAACAACAGTCCGATCCTTTGGTTGTTGCAACGCGGACCTGGACCGAGAGTGCTGCCGTCAATGATTGAAAGGGTGGACGCTCAAAGCTGCCAAACGGTTGAGACGATCGCTGCGCCAACAGGCAGCGATGTGGTGCAAGTCGCCGCCGATCAGTCTGTCCTGTTCTTTGGCCAACCTCAAAATCGCGAACACAAAGCCGTGATCAGCTGCGGGATCGTCACCTGAGCGAATCGTCAACTAGACGCCGCTGATCGATGGTCTGGCGGCCCGGCTTATCGGAGGCGGCCGAATCATGAAGAAGATGCTCGCCGCCACCATCCATCCGTGACGAACAGCACCGCTTCCATCAGGATGGACCATGAGTGATGGTCGAGTCGGGCAAGTTGGGCATGGACTCCAAGACTGTGGTCAACGTGTACATCCCGTGTCCGACGGCAAACCGCCCATCCACTCCAAAGCCGACGAAAGCCACGACGAAGGACAAGACATCCGGCGCAGTGCCGGCGCGGCTAACGCCCCGTTCGGTCACCGGCTCAGAGCTGCACCTGGGCGGAGGTTTTCGAGGTTAGCGGCTCAGTGCCTGCTTCGCCATTGCGCGAACGGATTCGGGTTCTTGGCGATTCCCGGCGGCAGAGTGGTGCGCTTGCTGATGCCGGCGGGGTAGAGCACCTGTCCACCTCCGGCCGGCGGACCGACTCCGGGTTGTGTTCCGCTTGACGTGGAGCTCGATGCCGACGGCACGCCCGAACCGCCCGGCGCGGTGGACACTGGGGCAGCGGGAGCAGTCGTTGCCGGTGAAGGCTGCACGGACTGGCCTGGCGATCCAGTGCGACCAGGCTGAGTCGGAGCGCCCGCCACCTCGGGCCTGCTCGACGACGGCCCATAGACGGAGACGGCAACGGCCGGCCCGGCGAGGCCGAAGACGATGAGGGTGGCCGTGGCGCCCGCTGCCACAAACCCCGACAGCGAGCGCGAGCCAAGTTGTGAGAGCCGCCCCGAGACCGGCGCGAGGAAGGGAACCTCAGCGATCAGGGCCCCGATGCCGACGACCGGCCACAGCCGGCCCAACGATATGGCGAGAAGCGCACGCACGACGTCGGGGTCGAAGTGGCTCCCGGATCTGCGCACGAGCTCCTCACGTGCGGCTTTGACGGAGAGCGCCTTGCGGTACGGCCGTCCCGCGGTCATCGTCTCGTAGCTGTCCGTCACAGCAACGATTCGACCGCCGAGCGAGATGGCGTGGCCCTTTAGCCCATACGGATAACCCGTCCCGTCGAACCGCTCGTGATGGTCGCGCACCGTGGCGGCCCACGAGCCGAGCCACTTGTGGAGCGGAGCGATCATCCGGTAGCCCTCGACGGGATGATTGCGAAGACTCTCGAGTTCGTAGTCGTCCGGCGACTCCGGCTTGTTCAGAATCTCCGGCGCCACCCCGAGCTTGCCGATGTCGTGCAGCAGTGCCGCCCACCGCAGGCGGTCGGCGTCGTGCTCGCCGATGTGAAGCTCGGCGGCGACCATGTCGGTGAACATCCGAACGCGTTCCGAGTGACCGCGCGTCCGGCTGTCGTGGAGGCTCAGCGCCACCGCGAGCTCGAGGATGAGCTGTGCGCGAGGTCCGCTCTCTGGGTCGGCCCTTTCGCGGAGCCGCCGCAAGTCGGTTTCGAGAAGCCGACGATCGACATGGCGCCGGAGGATGGCAAATCGCGATGGGACCGAGTCTGGGAAGACGAGCGCCAGGTCAAGAAGCGTGGCGAGGGGCAGGGTTCGCTGCAGAAGTTCGGCGGTGATCATCCACGTCGCGACGATCGCGGCCGCGAAGCCGGCACCCCACACGAGCGTGCCGGCCAGATCGAGCGGAATGGGAACCGTACGGCTGAACCAGATCGCCACCGCGGCTGCGGCCGCGCCCGGAGCGAGGATGGCGCCCAGCTTGACGCCAGCACGGAGCAACGGGTGGCGACGCCAGCGCCGCCCGGCGGTCGAATGCTGGCCCATCGCCGGCGCCGGCCCCCTCGTTGACGCCGGCGGGACTGGCTCGTTCAGAAGTTCAGGAGCGCGTATACCCATGGATCAAAACGCCGCAAGGAGCATCCTCTGCCCAGTGCCTAAAGTCAACGCGATCACGTTCGAATGATCCTCCCCAAGATCCGCGATCCCAGGTTCATCACCGTGCGTCGCGGCGGTAGCCTCCAGGACGGCGATCACCGCCGGATGGCGATCTGGGCGGCTGACTGCGCGCAGCACGTCCTCCATCACTTTGAGCAGGCACGGCCGAAGGACGACCGTCCACGGCGGGCGATCGACCTCGGGCGTGCCTGGGCGCGGGGTGAGATCAAGTGGGCAGAGGCCCGCGTGGCGGCCGGCCATGCCAACGCCGCGGCCAGAGACCTGAGCGGGGCAGCACGGCATGCGGCGTACGCTGCCGGCCAGGCCGGTGCGGTGGGCCATGTGGCGGCACACGAGCTCGGTGCCGCGGCCTACGCGATCAAGGCGGCGCGGGCGGCGGCGGCTGATGACCGGCGCGAGGAGACTGGCCGCATGGAGTGCCAGTGGCAGCGCGCCCAACTCCCCGACGAGATCCGGGAACTCGTGCTCGACGACCAGCGGCTGCGCAACGAGCTGTGTTGGTTTGCGTTCGACCGCTAACGCGGCTCGCTCCCGACGGCCGCCACACCGTCAGGGAGGTCGGTGAGACAGGCCACTATTCTCGCCTTATGAGCGCAGCCGGCACGCGCATGAGGAGGTGACCACGACATGAGGTTGACGACCACGACCAACCTCTCAGTCGACGGCGTGATGCAGGGGTTGGGCGGACCTGACGAGGATCGCAGCGGTGGCTTCGAGCGCGGCGGATGGGCCATACCACTTCTCGACACCGAAACCGGGGACTATCTCAACCAGGTCTACGGCGGCGCGGCCGGGTTCCTCTTTGGCCGGCGGACGTACGAGATCTTCGCCGGCTCCTGGGGAGCGATGGCCGATCCGAGCACGAGCGCGATCGCCGCCGCGCTGAACAGCCGGCCCAAGTACGTCGCATCGACCAGCCTCGCCGATCCGCAGTGGGCGGGCACGACCGTCCTGCACGGCGACGTCGCCGCGGCCGTCAGTGCTCTGAAGGCGCATCAAGACGGCACACTGCTGGTGCCCGGCAGCGGTGTCCTCGTCCGATGGCTGCTCGCCCACGACCTGGTCGACCAGCTCGACCTGCTCACCTATCCCGTCGTCATCGGCCAGGGCACACGGCTGTTCCCCGATTCCGGTCCGGACCTGGCCCTCGAGCTGGTCAGCTCGCGGACCACTTCGCGGGGCATCACCATCCAGACCTATCGGCCTCTCGGGCGTCCCGAATACGTAACGTCCACGGTCGACCCCGAAGACGTCATGCGCGACGCGACCTCAGGTCGGCGCGGCTAGGCTAGCTCGCGCCGTCCAGTCTCCTGCTGGTCCCGTTCCGGGGGTCGACGTCCGATCGAACGGGTGAACATCGACCGGTAGTGAAGCATGGCCTGGCGCAGCGCTTCAGTCCCGTGGGTGCTTTCACCTGCAACCAAGTCACGAGCCGCCACGATCGGTCTGGGCGGCCGGTCATCGTGGACCGGGCGTCCGCGCTCACGGAGCAGTGAGACGACGAGTGCATCGGCTTGCTGCACCGCTTCTCGCGGCGCGTCGACGAATCCCGCGGCGATCCGGTGCCAGGAATGCACGAACTGGTCGCGGGCTTCAGGAGAAAGCGGCGTCAGTCGGGGCTCTCTGGCCTGCCATGCCCGCACGATGGCCACGATCACTGCCAGAAACCACAGGGCGATCAGCAGATCGACCAACAGGGTGACTATGTCCATGGCTCACCTCCAACGAGTTATAACGCGCCAGCCACGCTTCTTGACACCTCTAGAACCGGCCTGCGTTTTGTCGAGCATCCAGTGCGATGGATCACGTGTAATTCACTCGATGGGGTGTGGAACTCGCTGGAGCAGGTGAACACCGCCCCTCTGGAAGTCAGGGATCTTCGAGTCAGCTATGGTCCCACCAGGGCGGTCGACGGGGTATCGCTCGAGGTCCGGGCCGGAGAGATCTTCGGCCTGCTGGGTCCGAACGGCGCCGGCAAGACCACCACCCTGAGCGCCATCGAAGGCCTGCTCGAGCCGGATTCCGGCTCGGTCACGATAGGCGGCATCGACCGCCGTGCCAGCCCGCGCGCGGCGAAAGCCCGGATCGGCGTGCAGCTCCAGTCGACTGGCTTTCAGTCCGCGCTCACGATCGCCCAGATCACGAGGCTGTATGCGGCCCTTTACGGGGTCGCCATGTCCAGGCAGGGCGCGCGCGACGTACTGCGGTCCATGGGCCTGGAAGACGAGGCCTCGAAGCGATATGGCCAGTTTTCCGGCGGGCAGCAAAAGCGCTTGTCGCTGCTGATCGCGACGATTCATGATCCTCCGCTCGTGCTCCTCGACGAGCCGACCGCCGGTCTCGACCCGCAGGCTCGGCGCCAGCTGTGGAACCGGATCGAGAAGATGCGCGAGAGCGGTCGCAGCGTGCTGCTGACCACCCACTCGATGGAGGAGGCGCAGGCCGTGTGTGACCGGGTGGCCATCATCGACCACGGGAAGATCGTCACCGTCGACACCCCGGCCGGCCTGATCGAGAAGCACAAGGACGACCCGCGGGTCACCAGCATCGCGCACGGCCAGGTGACCCTGGACGACGTCTTCATCGGCCTGACGGGAGAGGACGTTCGTGACTGAGGCTTCCGCCCGGGCCGCCGGCCCGCGTCCGGCGGAGGCCAGAAGTTCGCTACCGGCTCTCGGACCAACGCTGGCTGCGCTGCTCGAGGTCGACTTTTCCGTGCAGCTGCGGAACTACCGGTCGCTGCTGCTCAGCCTGGTCCTGCCGGTCGTGGTACTCGTCGCGTTTTCCGCGAACAAGCGCGCGGCGGCGCTCGCCGATCCCAGGGTCCGGGTTTCGCTGGTAATGATTCTCGGCATGGCGACGATCGCGATCTTTGGCTACGCGCTGAACACAGCGACGGACCGAGAGGCCGGCGTGTTTCAGCGCCTGCGCGTGACCCCGGCCCCGACGTGGGCGATCATGATGAGCCGGCTCGTCGTGCAGGTGGCCGTGATCCTCCTGATGGCCATCGTTGTTCTCGTCGTGGCCAGGATCTTCCAGAACGTGACCCTGGATGCGCTTGCGTACGGATTGACGCTTGCCGTGGTCATCGCAGGCGCGGCCGTGTTCCTCGGTGTCGGCCAGGCCCTGGTCGGGCTGGTCGGGTCTGTGGACACGCTCAACGCCGTCACCCGGCTGGTCTTCATCCCGCTCTTCGGGCTCGGGGTGCTCGGGCGCACGGACATTCTCGGTTCGACCGTCCAGGACGTCGGGCGCTGGTCGCCTGGTGGGATCGTGGTCACCCTGCTTATGGCGGCGATGGAGCCGGCGACGTGGGGTTCGGACGCGTGGTGGTCGCTGCTCGCGTGTGTGGGCTACACGGCGGTGTTCGTGTTCCTTGGCATCAGATGGTTCCAGTGGGGGGCGCACTGAACAGCGTTCGCGAAATTCGTCGGGGGGCATCCGTCCGGGGCTAATGGGACATGGGGCGAATGCTGGGGTCGGATAGGTCACGCGACGGCGCGCCTTGAGTTGGCAGCAGAGCCAGCTTCAGCGTTCGCGCCAACCACTGCTCGTATTCCTTCGCCGTCCTGCCGAGCGTTGAGCGCACTAGGTGGTGAACCTCGATGCTCGCAAGCGTCCAGTAGGTTCGGCCTGCCGCCTTGACGCTCACCCCTGGCGCGAGTGGGCCGTTGGCGGCAACCCAGCGCATGAACTCGGTTTGCACCTCCAGCCGGCGGCGGTGATATCGCTCCACGAGGTCTGCGATTTCCGGCTCGTTACCTGAAGCCATCAAGAGAGCCCACTGCAGTGGACCGGCGCGCTCCAGCACCACGCGGGCGTTTCGGGCCAGCAGCTCAAGTTGGCGCCGCTGATTTCTTTCCGCGCGAACCTCTTGAAACATCGGACGCTGGGGCAGCGCCACCGGCGCCTCGTCGCCCGCCAGTGCGACATCGACAACGCGGGCAAGGAGGCTCGCCTTGGTTTTGAAGGCCAAGTACACGGTTTCCACGGCCACTCCCGCCTCCCCAGCGATTGCATCCATCGTCGTCGCCGAATATCCGCGACCCTCGAACAGCCGCCGCGCACTCTCCAAGATCAGCGTCTGGCGCTTTGCGGCGGCCTGCCGTCGACTGCCCGAGTCGTATCGCCTCTTGACATGCCCCCGTACTTTCACTACAGTCTGCCTGCAATCAATATAGCGCAGGAGGTAACCGGTTGGGACTCGATGGGAACACGGCAGCCGAAAGCGGTGGAGACATGAGGCTCGTCCGCCCAAGTGAGGGCAGGCGTGCTGTGGCGGGGGGCAACGACATCACGTTCAAGATCGGACCCGAGTCGGGTGCCCAGGATCTGTCGATGTTCGAAAGCGTCGTCCCGCCCGGCGGACGAGTCTTCCCGCATGTTCACCGCGAATACGAAGAGGCGTTCTATGTGCTCGAGGGCGAGGTGCTCTTTCTCCTCGGCGAGAACTGGCTTCGAGGAGCTGCCGGAACCATCGTTCACATAGCGCGAAGCGTGACCCACGCATTTCACAATCGCTCAGAAGGGCCGGCACGGCTCCTCGTCATCCACACTCCAGCATCGGCGATTCGGATGATCGAGGAACTGGCGCAGCTCACTCCGACGTCGTCGGTGGATGAGGTGGCTGCGATTCTCGGCCGCCACGCGTCCGCGCCGGTGGCCGGCGTTGTGCTCCCGGTCTATAAGCCTGCGGACTGAGGGAAGTCGACCGCGGTGAGGCCATCGAGATGCCCGCGTGGCCACTGGACCAACTCGATCCGATAGCCGTCGGGGTCGCTGAGCCATGAGGTTTGAGGACCTTCGGGTCCGCCAGGAAGCTCGATTGGACCAGGCCTCAATCCCGCCTGCATCAACGCCTCCACGGTGGCCGTGAGGTCGTCGATCTGGACGGCAAGGTGGCTGAAGCCGGTGCCGATGTCCACCGGGCCGTCGGCCGGCCGATGCACGAGTTCGAGGGAAACGAAATCGTCGCTCGGGAGCTTGAGCATGGTCAGGCCGGCGCCGCCTCCGAGGTCAACCTGACCTACTTGGCCGTACCCGAGAGCCGTGTAGAAAACCAGGGAAGCGTCCAGGTCTGTGACGCGGAACGCCGGGTGCAGGGTCCTCATCCGATGACAGTAATGCGGCCACGAGGTTCACCGAGTAGAGCGTCAACAGGAACGTAGTCGTGTCATGAGGATGTAACAAACGGCTGAGATGCTCCTCGGTGCCGCGAACTCTCGCGGACAACAGATCCGGAGGAGAAACGAGATGAAGCTCGCGAGATTAGCGCCAATACCGGCGGCCTTTGTGAGTCTCTTAGCGCTAGCTCAGCCAGTCGCGGCTAGCACGGTTGCGGCGAACTCAGGTTTCTACGACCACCAGATCATTGAGTATCAGGCCACCGCCGAGGTCACTTCGTCGCCGCAGGCGGCCCAGCTGATCAGCAAGGGCAACATCGTTTTCCACGTCGTCGGCGTCGACGGGACAACCCCGGCCGTGCAATGCGCTCGTCTACTGGCCGCTTTGCCGAGCGATCCGACAAGCTGCAACGTGCTCAACTTCATTCCGAGCGAGGTCGGATACTCGGGCGGGGCCTGGAATCTGCAGATCTTCCACTGGAAGGCGGGCGTAACTCCAGTGGAGCTAGGCAAAGACGACGACATCATCGCTGCGGTCACGGCAGGAAAGGGAACGCTTGAAGTCACGCCCATCCTCGTCCGGTGCCCCGTGATCAACTTCGCGGCTCTACGTTGAGGTCATGTGGTGTCGCAGTGTGAGCCACACAAATTCATCTGACGCCGCGTAAAAAACTGGGTCAAAGCGATCTCAATTTGGGCGGAGAGACCGACCCGCTCAGCCTTTCCGCCCGCTGCATTGAGCCTCAACCGGCCGGCGCGATGTAGAGGTGAGGGGTTGGTCGGCCCCGGGATTCGCCTAGCGGGAATTGCGCAGCGAGTAATCGGCGGATGAGCGCTTCGTGCGCATCAAACTCAGCGAAATGCATTCTTGCCGTTCGCGCGATCAGCATTCTGGTGTCGAAAGGCCCGCGAGCGGCGGCTTGAGAATTAACCTGCACGAGTCGATCGACTCTTCATGATCCACGACTCGCTGCTCAGAGTTGGAATCATCGGGGCCGGCAACATCGCCGGAGCTCATGTTCGCGGCTACTTGCAAGCCGCGAAGTTCGCTCGGGTGAGTGCGGTCGCGGACGTTGAGGCTGAGCGGGCCCAGAGCGTCGCCGAGCGAGTGGGCGATGTACAGGTCTTCCTCGATTACCGCGACATGCTCGCGTCATCGCTCATTGACGCGGTAGACATCTGCCTACCGCACCACCTCCACAGGGACGCGATCGTCGCGGCGGCCGCCGCCGGGAAGCACATCCTCTGCGAGAAGCCGCTCTGCCTGACTGTCGAGGAGGCGGAAGCGGTGACGCATGCGGTCGCTGCTGCCGGAATCACGCTGATGTGCGCACACAATCAGCTCTTCCTGCCTCCGGTTGCCAGAGCTCGCGAGATGATCAGCCAGGGGAAGCTGGGCAAGGTGTATGCCGCCCGCACGACTGAC
>Ga0070698_100001022_pt1 | contig 30790 bp, 30 predicted proteins | sample KBSK1502metaG_FD_65477 | JGI IMG/M metagenome (GOLD analysis project Ga0070698, IMG submission 65477) | Corn, switchgrass and miscanthus rhizosphere microbial communities from Kellogg Biological Station, Michigan, USA - KBS K1-50-2 metaG | ecosystem: Host-associated > Plants > Roots >...
TGTGACTCGCTGGTCGAGGTTGTCGGCGAGATCGGCGACAGGGAGAAGGATGAGTTCCTGGGAAACGCTTATGCTCTGCTGTTGCCTATCGACTGGCCAGAGCCATTTGGGCTGGTGATGATTGAAGCGATGGCCTGCGGCACGCCGGTGATCGCGTACTGCGGAGGTGCAGTCCCCGAGATAATGGAAGAAGGCCATACTGGTTTCATCGTGGAAGAACTGGAAGGTGCGGTCGAAGCAGCGCGCCGGATTCCAAAGCTCAGCCGAAAACGTTGTCGGGAAGTCTTCGAGCAGCGCTTCACAGCCACCCGAATGGCCAATGACTACGTGCGGGTGTACGAGCGGTTAATTAACCGCAAGCCAGACGAGGCGTTGAAGGCACCCGCATAATGGCTAAGGAAGTCATTCGCATCCGGGACGAGTTTTACATTCGCTCATCGTCTCATCGCATCGACGTCCGCACCCGGGTTCTGAAGCAAGCAGATACTTTCGCGGTCTTCGACCGATTCGGCGACATCGAGCCATTCGGCACTGGTGAGCTTGGCGTATACTACCAAGATACTCGATTTTTGTGCCGGCTGACTCTAATGCTGGGAAAAGATCGTCCTCTTTTGCTGAGCTCTACCATCCGAGAGGACAACGCCGTTCTAGCGGTCGATGCCACCAACGCCGATGTGTGGCGGAATGGCGAGATAGTAATTCCCCAGGGAACACTGCACGTCTTCCGTTCAAAGATTCTCTGGGAGAAAACATGTCACGAGCGACTTCGAATCCATAACTACGGGCGCGCGGCTGTTGAATTTTCGTTCTCAATCGAATTCGATGCTGATTTCGTCGACATCTTCGAGGTGCGAGGTGTTAGGCGGGAACGCCGCGGCCAGCGGATACCGACACAGCTTGTTCGGGATGGGTTGGTGCTCGCGTATAATGGATTGGATGATTGTATTCGCCGGACTCGAATCGTCTTCGATCCGCCACCCACGCGGCTAAGTGAGTCGGCGGCCACCTACCAAATTCGGTTGGGACCCGGCGAGGCGGCCAGTTACCGCTGGGCAATTGCCTGCGAAGTCGGTGCCGATTCCCAGCGGGAGGTCAAGCCTTGTTACGAAAAAGTCGTCCAAAAGGCGGCCAGCGCTCTGGAATCGGCGCACGCACGAGAGCCTCAGATTCTTGCCTCAAACGAACAGTTCAATGATTGGCTGAATCGCTCCATTGCCGATCTCCAGATGATGCGGACCGAAACCTCATATGGGCCGTATCCTTACGCTGGCGTTCCCTGGTTCAGCACGGAATTCGGACGAGACGGAATTATTACCGCGCTCCAGTGTATGTGGTTTGATCCCAGTCTCGCGCGCGGTGTCCTCGCATACCTGGCTGCCACGCAAGCGGAAACCGAAAATCCCGCGCAAGACGCGCAACCGGGCAAGGTGCTGCACGAGACCCGCGCTGGCGAGATGGCCGCATTAGGCGAAGTTCCGTTCAAACGCTACTACGGTAGCATCGACGCAACCCCGCTTTTCGTCATGCTCGCCGGTGCGTACTACACGCGTACGGGTGACCGCATGTTCGTTGAGTCCATTTGGCCGAACGTCGAGCGCGCTCTTGAATGGATCGACCATTATGGCGACGTCGATGGCGACGGTTTCGTGGAATATACTCGCAGGTCGAAACTCGGTCTCATCCATCAAGGTTGGAAGGACTCTCACGATGCGATTTTCCACGCCGACGGCACGTCCGCCGAAGGACCAATCGCTCTGTGCGAAGTGCAAGGTTACGTTTACGCCGCCAAGCTGGCGGCGGCCAAATTGGCCAAGCTGTTCGGCGATGATACTCGGGCACGCGATTTGTCGAAGCAGGCGAAAACCCTGTCCCGACGATTTGAAGAGAGTTTCTGGTGTGACGAACTTTCTACATACGCGCTTGCCCTCGATGGCCGAAAACAGGCGTGCAAGGTCCGAACGTCGAACGCAGGCCACTGTCTTTTCGCCGGTATCGGTACGCAGGAGCATGCACGTCGCGCGGCGGCGACGCTCACAGATGAAGCATCCTTCTCCGGCTGGGGAATCCGGACCGTCGCTACGAGCGAGGCGCGTTACAATCCAATGTCGTATCACAACGGATCCGTCTGGCCACACGACAACTCGTTAATCGCCGCCGGGTTCGCGCGCTATGATCTTAAGGAATCGACAGCCATCGTCCTTGCCGGCTTGCTCGATGCGAGCCTGTTTCTCGATCTGCATCGTCTCCCCGAACTGTTTTGCGGTTTTCCGAGACGTCCCGGCGAGGCGCCGACGCTTTATCCTGTAGCGTGTGCTCCTCAATCCTGGGCATCGGGCGCTCTGTTTCTTCTGCTCGAAGCTTGCCTGGGCCTGAACGTGTCCGCTCCGGAACGAACGGTGACGTTCTCAAAGCCAATCTTACCACGTTTCCTCCATCAGGTGACGATCCGCGGATTGAAGGTAGGAGACGCGCGCGTGGATCTTTTGCTGACCAGACACGACGAAGGAGATGTGGGCGTCAATGTCCTGCGCCGCGAGGGAGCACTGGACGTCGTTGTCCTGAAGTAGTCGTGTTTTTGAATTGCGCTTGTTCGCGGGACGCACACAAATATGGTGTGGAGGTGAAAGCAAAGGTCATCGTCATGCCGAAGGCTGCGGTGCTCGATCCTCAGGGTAATGCAGTGTGTGATGCCATGCAGCACTTGGGGATGCCGGAAGTTCGCAGTGTGAGAATCGGGAAATACATGGAGATCGATATCGATGGGCAAAACGCTGACCTCGAAAAGCGATTGCGCGGTCTCTGCCGCGATTTGCTCTCGAATCCAGTGATTGAAGACTACGAACTGCAAAACGTTGGTGGAGATCGGGAGAAAACGCCTAACGCTCAAGGTCAAAGGCCTGGGCCTCAACTAAAGAAGCCAAAGAGGAGAAAGCCGAGATGAAAGCGCTGCGATACTTTTTTTGCATTGTGTTGCCACCTCTTGCGGTGCTTTTGACAGGTCGAATCGCCAGTTTTTTTCTCAGCCTCATTTTAACCTTGCTGGGTTGGATTCCGGGCGTTATTCACGCGTGCCTGGTCGTCAATGATTATCACGCAGAGCAGCGTGCCGCCGCGCGCTGAAACCGAGATGAGATTCGCGGTTATTCAGTTCCCCGGCTCAAATTGCGATCAGGATTGCCTCGCGGCGATCAATGGACTCGACGGATTGCACGCAGAGTACGTCTGGCACAAGGAAACCTCGCTGGACGATTTTGACGCAGTTGTGTTGCCCGGTGGATTTGCTTACGGCGATTACCTGCGCTGCGGCGCTATTGCGCGTTTTTCGCCGATCATGAAAGCGGTCATTCGTGATGCGCGCGCTGGCAAGCTCATCCTCGGGACGTGTAACGGGTTTCAGGTCTTGTGCGAAGCAGGCTTGTTGCCGGGGGCGCTGGTTCGCAATCGTTCGCTGCGGTTCGTATGTGACATGGTTACTACTCGCGTCGAAGTCGATGACTCGCCATTCACACACGGTTGTCCGAAGGGTTCGCTCCTTCGATTGCCAGTGGCGCACGGCGAAGGCTGTTTTTTCGCGGACTCGGCGACGTTGCAAGAACTCAACGCAAATCAACAGGTGATTCTGCGCTACTCCGATAGCGAGGGTCGCGTTGTGCCGGAAGCAAATCCAAATGGATCAATTGAAAACATCGCCGGTATCTGCAACCGCGAGAGAAACGTGTTCGGACTCATGCCTCACCCTGATCGCGCATCAGACGCGCGACTTGGCAGTATGGATGGTGCGAAGATCTTCCGGTCGATGGTGCAAACCATCAGCGCGAACGGTGCGACCGAGAGATCGGAACATGTGAAGCGGGTCGCGTGAGTCTCTTTATCACCGGGACGGATACAGGTGTAGGCAAGACCTATACTGCGGCCCGGCTTTTGCACTTGTTGCGGGCGTCGGGCACGTCCTGCGCCGGGATGAAACCGATCTGCTGTGGAGACCGTCGAGATGCAGAATTTCTACTGGCGGCCGGTAGTGACGGCTTGACGATCGACGACATTAATCCGGTTTGGTTGAAAACGCCCGCAGCACCCTTCGTTGGTAGTCTGATGGAGAAAGTGGATATCGATATCGATCATATCCTCGCTGCCTTTCATTCTCTTCAGAACCGGGTTGAACACGTCGTCGTGGAAGGGACAGGCGGCTGGATGGTGCCGATTCATCGCAATTATTTCGTCAGCGATCTGGCAGCTGCGATGAAGGTGCCGGTCCTGGCCATTGCATACAACCGGCTCGGTTGCCTGAATCACGCGGTTCTCACTGTGCAAAACATTCTGGGACGCGGATTGCGCTGTGTAGGCCTTGTATTGAATAACGCTCAGGAAACAGGCGACATAGCCGCTGTGACCAACGCCGATATTCTCAAGAAAATTCTGGACGTTCCTTTGCTTTGTGGACTAGGGGAAAACCTTACCAAATTGCCTCCTGACTGGCGGGTTATGCTTGATTCGACAATCGGCTGACAGCGTGTCGCGCCGATACAGAAGTGTAAAAAAAACGAACGCATTTCACGGGATCTTACGCTGATCCCACTGGGAAACGAGAATGGCATCCCTGTTGCTCTCTTTATCCACAAACAACGCTTATTTCTATGCTTTTACAAAAAACCCTACACATGAGTCAGCCGGTAGCGGAGTGCAAGGCTCGTCTGGCCAGCATCCAATCATATCGGCGGCAGTTCTTAATGGTAACGCGGGCTACGGTGACTTCGTCCAAAACGGTCGATTTCAGCTTTCGCGGTCCCATTGGCTTTGAGGCACACACAGTCCTGCTCTCGGTCGAGAGCGATTCGCCCGATGAGTATGCGTTTGAGTCGGTAGGCGGAAATATCACGCTAATGGGCATTGTTGATTTCGCCGAGATCCGGCCAAACTGCACTGAAGTTACTCTGGCGGTTCATTACGAGATTAAGAACAAGCTATTTGCCTGGCTGGATCGGCGCTTGCATTTCGTGGACAGTTTTGTAACGGCCGAACTGCGCAGTATTCGTGCGCACTTCGAAGGAATCGCAGCCAGCTACCTCGAGCATTCGCGCGTTCTGCCCATGTTCCAGACGGCTACTGCCTGACAAAGTGAACTGAAGAACCGCGAAGGCGACGTCCTTCCTTCTAGCTCCACGTGCCTGGGGATCAGCAGACTCGGACCGCGTGTTTTCTATCCAGGCGAACAGTCTGACCCGGCTTAAGGCTCACTGTCGCCTTTGGGTCGCGTATTTTCGCTCCGTCGATTTCTACGCTTCCCTGTTTAATCAGTCGTGAGACGTCGCTGTGTGATTTTTCCAGGTTGAATACTTCTCGATAAACTTTCGAGACCAGCGCAACGGCCACTAGTCCGTCCCCTAAAGTCGCTGAAAATGCAGGAAGATCGGCGTGTTCCAAATCGCGCTTGCTAAAGCGAGTGTTCCACTCATCCAGGGTTTTTTGGGCGGCAGCCAGCGAGTGATAAGTTCGCACGATTTCGAATGCGAGTTGCTTCTTAGCTTCGAGCGGATGCATTTCAGCTGGCGGAGTATGCCCAAGGAGCAATTCATAATAGCGCGCCATCAAATCGTCTGAGATGCTCATCAATTTCCCGAACATCTCCGCGGCAGGTTCGGTAATTGCGACGAAGTTGCCGAGGCTCTTGCTCATTTTCTTGGAGCCATCCAATCCCTCGAGAATTGGGAGGAGAAAAACAACCTGCTGCGGCAGACCTTCCTCTTTTTGAAAATCGCGTCCGATTAAGATGTTGAAAAGCTGGTCCGTTCCGCCGAGCTCAACATCGGCCTTCACCATTACGGAATCCCAGCCCTGCATGATTGGATATTGAATTTCGTGGGCGCGAATCGATTGCTGGTTATCGATTCGCGTTTTGAAATCTTCGCGCTGCAACATTTGCTGCAACGTCACGCGACTATTGAGTCGAATAACATCTTCAAACGACATGGCTCGAAACCAGTCGCCGTTGCACACGGTTTCCGTCCGCGCGGGATCGAGAATTTTAAAAGCCTGCTCACGGTAAGTCGCCGCATTCGCCTGCACCTCACTGCGCGTTAAGTGCGGCCGCGTCACAGACCGACCGCTCGGGTCACCGATCATTCCCGTGAAATCGCCGATGATTAGAACTGCCTGGTGACCCAGATCTTGGAACTGCCGCAGTTTTCGCAAAACAATGGTGTGCCCGAGGTGAATATCGGACGTGGTTGGATCGACACCCAATTTCACCCGTAACGGCTGGCCGAAGGCGAGTTTTTCACGCAATTCGTTTTCGTTGATGATTTGCGCCGCGCCTTTGCTTAACAACGCGAGAGCTTCATCCGGCTGCATGATCAACAATAGCGCGGTCAGCCTGCGCGCTACTTGTTTTTGTTCAACAACTCGCGCACTTGGTCGATCGTGAGTGGCGCGTTTTGCCGGTTAAGCGACTTTTGGCTTTTACCCTGATCCAGAAAAGGCCGGTTCTCTGCATATGCGCGGCTGGCAACTTTTTTGTCGGATTGAGACGCGTCGCGGGGACCGCGGGCCGTTTGCGTTGGATAAGCAGATCGGGAATTTCCGACTGCTTGCTGGGATGAGTTTTCAAATGCGCTGCGATTGCCGTGGTACGTCCGCGAATGGTATTGCGGCGTCGAGAATCCACGTGTGCTCGAAAACGTTTTCGAATTCGATTTTTTCCCCACGTAAAATGTGTCGACGCTTGCCTTTTTGTTTATCGATGTGCCATCAGCGATGAATTTTTTCTTCTGCTCACTGCTTTGCAGAGTCATGTCGGGCCTCAGCAGACGGTCAACCAGCTTCCGCTCTTGATCCTGAGCGCACAGTCGGGAAGCAGCAGCCAGGACCAGCACCGAAATTGTCAGCAATTTTCCCACCAGACGAGGCTGCCGAAATTACGAAGCGTTTGTAAAGCAAATTTGGTGGTGCGTTGCCCGGAACGCCGCCATGCCGATACCTCTCGAGATTCGTCTTTTTGTTGTTTTCCTCGACACTCTCGGGAAATAATGAGCGCATGTCTGATCATGTTTACAAAAAGATTGAGATGGTTGGTTCCTCACCCAACGGATTTGAAGAGGCGATAAAAAACGCGCTGGCGCGCGCTGAAAAGACCGTCCGCAACATGCGCTGGTTTGAGGTGACCGAGACCCGTGGAGACGTCGAGAACGGCAAAGTCGGTCACTGGCAAGTGACACTTAAGATTGGATTCACGCTCGAGGAGTAATCTTACTGGCGCTTGTCTCAAAACGCAGGTCCTGAGACGGCCAGCGGTCTCAGCAGCGCTTCTGTGACATCATTTTTCTTCCTGGGCCGCCTGATAGAGCTTCGCCGCACCGTAGATGAGAATCGCAGGCCTCAATGCCACGACGAGCAATCGAAAGAGTCCGCCCACAATTCGGCCCAGCGGCAGCCGGTTCAAAACGTACCCGGCCACAAATGCACAAAGAAGCGACTGCGCCGGTCTTTCGCGAACGTAATCCTCAGTCTCGCTGAGAGCTGTCTCGACCTGTTCTTTCACCCAATGCAGTCCGCGTTCCGGAAATTCGGCAGCAACTTCGTCAGATGAGCGATTCATTTCGTTAATGATTCGAATTCTGATCCTGCCCTGCGCGCATCGACCTGTCAACGCAAGGTCAGCCAAATCGAGCTGGCCCCTGTGCCCGGTGGGAAATCAGGCAGTGGAGGCGATCGGCGAAACGAGCCGCCGCGGCGAGCTGCCTTGAGTCCGTAGCGAGCCATGACTTCCAGTGCATGCTCACGCAATGTGGAACAATTGGTCGACACCAGAACATGGCTGTTTCGCTCTGTTAGTTCGAGGGAAGCGACGAGCAACTTTTCGAAATCGTTTTCAACGTGGAAGGTTTTTCCTCCGGGCGAACGCGAAAAAGTCGGCGGATCAAGAATAATGACATCAAACTTCTCGCCTTTACGCGCTAGCCGCGGCAACACCGTCATCACGTCGTCGGCGATGAAGCGATGGCCCATTGTCGCAAGGTTGTTCAACGCAAAACTCTCGCGTCCGCGTACCAGAGATTTCTTGGAAAGGTCGATATTGAGGGTCGTTGCGCCGACATAGGCCGCACTTACCGAAAAAGAGCAGGTGTAGGCGAAGCAGTTCAACAGCCGCTTGGGTGCAATACGGCGGACATGGCTGCGATTCTCTCTCTGATCGGGAAACAAGCCCACAGAGAATCCCGCGCCGAAGTCGATCCCAAATTTCAAACGTCGCTCGGTAACGATCGTCTGTAGGTTTTCAGCCGGGTCACCACATATCAGACGCGGCGGTTCGCGTTGTTCGCTTTTTCGAGGGACGAAGCGAGCGAAAATGCGTCCAAAGTTGAAAACCGTGCCACTTGCCCACTCCTTCAATTCCTGGATGAGCCCCTCGCGGACCAGAACTCTCTTAAAAGAGATGAGGATGTCGCGCCCAAACCGCTCTACCCAGCCATCCTCCATCGTGCAGAGTCTGTGCGCGTCCGTTCCCTCGGCTTGGAAGTCCCGAAACAAGCTTGCATCAATCCAACCAGGATTCATTTCCGTCAGCCATATCCAAGGGCATACTTTCGATTCGGTATGACCTAACGGATCGGTTGCCGCTAAAGCTGGGCGTCGCTACACTCCGTCTCCGAATGCAGCAAGTTACCGTCCGCGTTCCGGCGAGCACCTCAAATCTCGGTCCTGGTTTCGATTGCCTCGGTGTCGCGCTGCGCATTTATGACACCGTAACAGTTACTAGCGGTCGATCGCCGGAACAACCACACCCGCAAATTGTCTCACAGGCGGCCGGGCGATTTTTCAAGCGGGCCCGTCGCCGCGTGTTTCCGTTTTCCTTTTCAATCGTCGAAGAAATCCCCCGGTCGCGGGGTCTGGGCGGCAGTGCAACCATTCGCCTTGGCATTTTGCATGCCCTCAACCGACTCAGTGGCGATCCACTCGACCGATTCGCCTTATTCCGATTATGCGCTGAGTTGGAAGGTCATCCTGATAACGCCGCGCCGGCGACCTTCGGCGGTTTTACGGTGGTAGGTTCGGCGGCGCTTCGCGCCGACCGCCTGACGCAGCGTGGCGTCCCTAACTTTCAGCGCTTTGAAGTTTCGTCGCAGTTGAATTTCGTTTTACTGGTCCCGGAGCTTGAAATTCGGACTTCGATAGCACGAAAGCTCCTGCCGTCCAAAATTTCGCATGCCGCAGCGATTGAGAATTGTGGAAACGCGTGTGCAATTACTGCGGCCTTCGCTTCAAAAAACTACAAGAACCTTCGGGGCGCTTTCGGCGATTTCATTCATCAGCCGTTTCGCGCAAAACTGATACCGTTTCTTCCCGGCGTCATCGCCGCGGCCGAAAAGGCGGGTGCGCTGGGCGCCTTCCTTAGCGGCAGTGGCTCGACAATATGCGCCATTACGTTGCAACATCCAGATCGGGTCGCTGTGGCTATGAAGCGCGCTACGCGGGTGAGACCTGCCCGGACGATCGTCACCCGTGCGGATAATCGCGGCGGGCAACTCTTAAGTTTGAAATCTAAAATCTAAATCACCCAATGGGCCGGCGGCTTGAAAACCTGGAGCAGTTTGGAATCGACGTTGTGCTCGAACGCCGGCATGGCGTACGCGCCTCGATTTTGCGCGGAATTCTCTACGCGCTCTCCTTCGCTTACGACCGGCTCGTGCAGCTAAGGCTTTATTTTTACCGGAAAAGAATTTTTCGCGAGCGGGCGCTTGGCGTTCTGGTGATCAGCGTGGGCAACCTGACGGTCGGAGGCACGGGCAAGACGCCGATCGTCGAAAAAATTGCTCGCGCGCTGCAAACAGGAGGGCGTCGAGTGGCAGTTCTGAGTCGCGGTTACAAAAGCATGCCGCGGAAACGAAGCTTGCTAAGCCGGCTGTACAATAGAAATCCCGATCCTCCGCGGATTGTGTCCGACGGTGCATCGCTTTTGCTGGATTCACGTACGGCCGGTGATGAGCCTTACATGCTCGCGCATAACTTGAAGAACGTGATCGTCCTCGTGGACAAAGACCGCGTCAAAAGCGGTCTGCTCGCCATTGACAAATGGAAGGTTGATACGCTCCTGCTGGACGACGGTTTGCAGTATCTCCATCTCAAACATCGCCTGGATATCGTCCTCGTGGATCGGCAAGCACCGTTCGGTAATGAATTCCTTCTTCCTCGAGGCACGCTGCGCGAGGCGCCGCGAAATCTGAGACGTGCGAGCTATGTCTTCATCACCAAAAACACCGGCGAACCGAATGATGCGCTGGTGAAGCGCATTCGCCGCTACAATCGCACTGCCGAGATTATCGAATGCGCGCATAAGCCGCTGTATCTGCAGAATGTCTTCACCGGCGAAAAAGTACCGCTGGAACGTTTGCGTGATGCTTATATCGGCTCAATTAGTGCCATCGCTGCGCCGGAAAGTTTTGAAGCCGCATTGGCAAGGCTCGGTGCGCATGTCGATCTGGCCACGCGTTACATTGACCATCATTACTATTCCGAAGCGGAGCTAATCAGTTTCATCAAACGTTGTATCCGGCGCGACCTGGAGATGATTGTGACAACGGAAAAGGATTCGGTGCGCATGCCGCGTTTGCCCGAAGGCGAAGTGAAGGTACCCATTTATTTCTTGCGGGTGGAAATTGAGATCCTTAGCGGCCACGAAAGCTGGGAGCATTGCGTGGCACGCATTTGCAAACCGCAGCCTGTCCTTCCGCCTGAGCGGTTCTTTGCCTGAACGCCAATTCAGCGTTGGACGTTCGGCGTTGAGCGTTGGACCTTGCCCTTCAACATGCCCCAAAAAGCCGAGCTAATCGTCGAAGATCGCAAGATTCAGGTATCGAATCTCGACAAGGTACTCTATCCGAAAGCCGGCTTCGCAAAAGGGCAAGTGATCGACTACTACATCCGCATCGCGCCAGTCCTCTTGCCACATCTAAGGGATCGTCCGCTCACGATGAAGCGGTACCCTGACGGCGTTGACGGGCAATTTTTCTACGAAAAGAATTGCCCATCGCATCGGCCCAAGTGGGTTCAGACGGCGAAGGTCTGGAGCGAGGGAAACCAGCGGATTATTCATTATTGCCTGGCCAATGATTTGCCGACCCTTGTATGGGCCGCCAACCTCGCCGACCTCGAGCTGCACACGTCGCTGTCGCGCAAAGACGATATAGCGCGTCCAACGATGATGGTTTTTGACCTCGACCCTGGCGTTCCGGCTGACATCGTTCACTGCTGCCAGGTGGGACTTTGGCTCCGCGATTTGTTAGGCAAAATGAAACTGAAATCGTTTGCCAAAACGAGCGGATCGAAGGGATTGCAGGTCTATGTGCCGCTGAATACGCCGGTGACCTACGATCAAACCAAGGATTTGTCGCGCTCGCTCGGCCAGTATCTGGAACGTGAACATGCCGATCGAGTCACCTCCAACATGTCCAAGGCAGTACGGAAAGGGAAAGTGTTCGTGGATTGGAGCCAGAACGACGAACACAAAACGACGATCTGCGTCTATTCGCTCCGTGCGAGGGAAGAACCGACAGTTTCAACTCCCGTCAGATGGACTGAAGTTGAAAACTGTCTGAAAAAGAAAAAGGCGGAGCTCTTGAGATTCCGCTCCGATCAAGTTCTCGCCCGCGTCCAAAAACTCGGCGACCTATTCGAGCCGGTCGAGAAACTGAAACAAAAACTGTCGAAAAAATGGAGTGTATGATGTATCCGGTACGGAAAGAATAGAAGGCATCTCGCCATGTCATTCTGAGCGAAGCGAAGAATCTCGAATTAAATCCCGCTCGATCCCGCCGCTGAAATAGAATGTTTCGCTTGGCTCAAGATGACAGCGCCATTTATGAGATGACTTTTAGCGAGTATGAGCAATCACATATGGTTCGATGCGATTGGGTGGACGGGAGCCGCCCTGCTGTTGGTGGCTTACGCAATGGTTTCCTCTAAAAAATTGGAGGTGGACTCAACTGCTTACCAACTCCTCAACATCATTGGCAGCGTTTTCTTGGTCGCGAACACGATCTTTTATCGGGCCTATCCTTCGTCTTTTGTGAACGTGATGTGGGCTGGGATAGCTATTTTTTCAATCGCGACTAGAAGGCGAGCCTCGTCAGGATAAATTGGGATTTCTTCCACATGCACAAAGCAAATCTGAAAGACATTCCGGAGCAGGAGCGAAAATCTCCGAAAGGAAAGTTTGGGCGATTCATGAAACATGTTTCCATTGCACTTGGACGCGAGCCGGAGTCACTCGATCTATCGAAACGGCATCCGTTTGACCTGACGCTGGTCCGAATTCCAAAGGGCAAATTCCTTTGTCCGTATCATGCGCACGCGGCTGAATCGGAGCTTTACCTCGTCGTGTCCGGTCATGGCAGCGTGCGCGACAAGGATGGGACAGCGCAGGTTGGACCCGGCGATGCATTCTTTTTTCAGCCAGGCGAGGCACACCAGCTTTCGAATAGCGGTGACGAGGATTTTGTTTATTACGTGATCGCCGATAATCCGCGCAGCGGGGGAGCGACCGGTGATTCCTGTTATTATCCCGACAGCGGAAAATGGGCGGTCACAACAGATGGCCGGGGAGAAGTCGTCGTGAAAGGAACAGAGACTGACTATTTCGATGGCGAAGAATGAACCGATGCCGGTTCGGGAGTTATGCGCAAAGTAAATCTAAACGAAATCAAAGAAGAACCGTGGCAATCGCCAGGCGGAAAATACGCCGTCTCGTTCAAAGGAATTTCGGAAGCGCTCGGACGCGAACCAAGCTCGCTCGATTTGTCGAAGCGTCATCCGTTTGATCTAGAATGGAATCGAGTGCCTCCCGGAAAACGAGCTTTTCCCTATCACGCGCATTCGGCGCAGTGGGAACTCTATTTGGTCGTCTCTGGAAAAGGGAGCGTTCGTCACGAGGATGGTATAACTGAAGTCGGGCCCGGAGACGCGTTCGTCTTCGGCCCCGACGAACCGCATCAACTGATTAATTCTGGCCAAGAAGACTTCATTTATTACGTGGTCGCAGACAATCCAATCGGCGAGTCGTGCTACTATCCGGACAGTGGGAAATGGAAGGTAAACAAGTCGTCTGCCAAGGATCGAGTGGTTTTGAAGGGAAAAGAGACTGATTATTTCGACGGCGAAGAGTGATTGGAGCGCGCGCTCTACGTGCGCTTCACAGACCATGCGAGGCATGTGCGATTCCCGCGCTCTGCGTTTAAGCTCAACTCATGGAATCCAATAAATCGCCGCAAGATTTTCCTTACAAGACTTACCTCAACATTTTGCATGGACCGCTCGAGCTTATCGATGTGCAGAAATTAGCCGATGCCTGCACCGACAAATGGTACAACCAGACGCTTTGCAAGGTGAACGACTCGGTGGTCAGGCTGGCTGTGATTCAGGGCGAATATCACTGGCACGAACATCAAGATATCGACGAATTCTTTTTTGTTCTCGATGGCCGGTTCCTAATCGACCTTGAAGATCGCGTCGTCGACCTGGCGCCGAGGCAGGGCTTCGTTGTTCCCAAAGGCGTGCGACACCGCACGCGCGCGCCTGAACGCACCGTGATCCTAATGGTGGAACGTGCGGACATTGTTCCTACCGGCGACTGAGCTTGCGCGGAGGCCGTGAAAATAATTTCCGGCGGACAGACGGGCGTGGATCGCGCGGCACTCGACGTCGCCCTAAAACACGGAATTGAGTCCGGCGGTTGGTGTCCAACTGGACGTGTTGATGAATTCGGCAGGATTCCAGATCGTTATCCAGTGAGGGAGTTGGAAGGCGGCGGTTTCACCGAGCGAACCTTGCAAAACGTGAAAGACTCCGATGGGACCATCATCATTTATCCTGGCAAGTTAACTGGCGGCACGGAGCAAACAGTCGAATTTTGTGTTGGGCAACAACGCCCGCATTTGATCGTCGATTCGTCCAGAGTTTCCAGGGAAGATGCCGCGAGATTGATCGGCGAGTTTGTCCGTAAGAACAAGATTGATGTCCTTAACGTGGCTGGGCCGCGTCAAAGCGAGTGGCCAGATGGATATGATTATGCCGCGTTCACACTTGAGGCTTTTGCGAATTCGATTGCGAGCAAAAGCACGAGCAAGAGTAAGAAAAGAGATTACTCGTAGCGCAACGCCTTCACCGGATCGAGCCGGGCGGCGAAATATGCGGGAATCAGCGCGGCAATTGAGCAAATAAAAAACGCGCTGATGCAAATAATGGCGACATCTCTTGGGATAACTTCAGCCGGGATTGCCGAAAACTGATAAACTTCGCGCGGGAAGATTTCGATGTGCAATGTGCTTGCAAGCCACTGGCTGAACTCGTTGCGGTAACGAATTAACGTCATTCCGAGTCCTAATCCTGTCAGGGTTCCAAAAAGGCCGACGATTGTTCCCTGTCCAAGGAAAACCCAGATGACTTGGGCAATGTTCGCCCCGAGAGCTTTCATGATTCCAATCTCGCGCCGCTTTTGCACTGTCACCGTGATGAGCGTGCTCATGATTCCAAAGGCTGCGACGACCACGATGAAGAACAGCAGGAAAAACATCACGGTGCGCTCGAGCCGCACGGCTTCGAAAAATTGGCGGTTCATGTCAATCCAGGTCTGCGCGTATTCGGGAGGTTGGAGAAATTGTCCTATTGCCTGTTTTACCCGCTCGGCGCTGTACGGGTTGTCGGTTCTGACGGTGATGCCGTGCAACCCGTCTCCCAGCCCATATAACTCCTGGCCTACATAGACCGGCACGAGCAGAAACTCGGAATCGTGCAGGTAATGTCCGGTCTCAAAGATACCGGTGACAGTTAATTCTTTCGGCAGGATGACCTCGCGTAATTGGTCGATCGCCTTCTTTTCTTCGTCTCCCGTCGCATTCTCCAGTTTTTTGATGCCATCGAGGATCTGGCCAAGATTGCCCGGCGAATAGACGGTGATCTTGTCACCGACGCTTGCCTGCAGTTTGCGGGCGAGCTCAATCCCGAGAACGGCCGATTCACCTTCGAGGTCGAGCTTCCCGTACTTGATGAATTTTCTCAGCGGAATGACCTTCTCTTCCTGGGTGGGGTCAACGCCGCGGATCATGGGTGCGACTCGCCGGTTTTGAAATTCGACGATCACCGGTCCCTGGATGTAGGGAGCCGTCGCAATCACGCCCGGCGTGTTGTCGATTTTTGTTTTGAGCGTTCGCCAGTCGCGCAGGGCGTCTTCGCTGCTCACGAGAATGTGCGCATCGAAATCGATCACCTTTTGGCGCAGCTCGCGATCAAACCCGGTCATGACAGAAATGACGAGAATGAGCACTGTCACACCGAGCATCACTCCCAGGACCGAAATGAGCGTGATGATCGAAAGAAACGTGCGCTTCGGTTTCAAGTACCGCAGCGCCAGGAAAAGGCTAAACGGAAGGTTCAATGCGGGATTAGCGTGGCGGCAAACTTAGTCGAATTCAACCGCGCGCTCTACTGGGAAAGGGCGTACGCTTTCAGTTCTTCCAGCGTAACGAATTCGAGCGCGGAGGCGTGCGTTGCTTCAAGATCAACGGGAGCCGCGCGGTTGTGATCCAGTGCGCTTTTCCAGCGAGTCACGCATACGCACCATTTGTCGCCTGGCTTCAATCCAGGAAAACCCCACTCCGGATGGGGCGTGACAAGGTCGTTTCCGTCAAGTACGGAGAAATCGAGAAATTCCTGCGTCGCTTTCACGCAGACCGTATGAAGCCCGATATCCTCAGGTCCGGTGCGGCAAAACCCGTCCCGATAAAATCCGGTCATCGGATCGCGACAACAACATTTCAGCTCAGTTCCAAGAACATTCGTGGGCATAAAGTAAGTGATTAGTAGTATTCAACGAAACCCAACGATCGACGAGCAAATACATTGGCCCGAGACACGAAAAGCGATGCGGGGACGCATCGCACTCCTAAAGCACTTTCGTGCGAAAACCACATGGGAAATAATTCCCGGGAGGCCGTCCAGACCGCATGGGTTTCGTCTTTGCTGGCGACACGCCTCCAGCTACAAAGAGATCGTTCGTGTCTCGCCGAATCGTTATTGCCTACTGGCTCATTCCAACCGACCCAGCACGCAGTTATTTCCAGAGTGTCATTAGCGATCTCGCGGAACGATATAACGCGCCCGAATTTGAACCGCATGTGACGGCCCACGCCGGAGTGGATTGTACGGATACAGTTGACGAAGTGCTTTCAAAAGCTGCGCAAGGGTGCGAACGAATTGCGCTCCAAGTCTTAGATGTCGGTAGCTCCTCCGAGTTTACTAAGACACTTTTCGTGCAGTTCGCTGTGACGACACAATTGCAGCGACTTAATCAAAGCATTCGTAACGCGGGCCAAAATTCGTCTCATTACCAGCTCAATCCGCACTTAAGCCTCCTCTATAAGACGATCTCAATTCAGGATCGACGCCTGCTGACGCATTCCATTGACGTGCCATTTCCTGAAATAACGTTTAACTCGTTGAAAGCTGTCCGATGTGTTTCACCCACACAAAGCCGCGCCGATGTAGAAGCATGGCGCGTTGTCGCCGAGAAAGCTCTTAACACGTAGCTCACCTTTGTCGGTCGCTGCTACAGCTTCAACGTGGCGAAGCCCCTGGCGTTGGACTCGGGTGGCCAGGAACCGGTGAAACTGCTGGCGACGGAGCCGCAGATGCGCTGGAGATTTTCGTTCTTGCTTCCTCAAGCACGGTTTTTTCCTCCGGGTAAATTCCATGGCTGGCTGCATCGACGTAATCCTTTGCCGCGTCGATTTGGTTTGCATCGCCCAGCAGCAACGCCGTGTAAACCGCTGCGTGCGGATCGCGTAGTTGGTCGCCTGGTAATCGTTGAATAATTGCAAGAGCTTCCGGGCTTCGGCCGAGGCGATAAAGAGAGAACGCGTAAGTTACGGCGCAATTGACCTCGTTTGGCGCGCGATCATAGGCCTCCTTGGCGAGATCATATGAATGTTCGATATCTCGCTTGAGATTGAGGCCGAGTCGCGCGAGATCCGCTGTAATCGGCGCTTCGTTCGGAGAGCTTTCGTGCAGACGCTGGAGGACATCATAAAGTTTCCCGGTGTCATTGTCTCCCCGGTAAAGCTGGCGAAGCGCGTCGCGCGCCTCGCGACGAAAAGGCGGGTTCTCTGCGACGCGCTGCCATAATCGTTCGGATTCCTTCTCCAGATCCCATTTCGACGCGAGACGCGCGAGGACAAGTTCGCGCTCGGGTTGGTCGTTCGTCAATCGTTCTGCGCTGCGCCAAAGCTTGTCGAAGTCGTCTGGAGGGTTTTCTCGCGATTGGCGTATGGCGATTGCCTGATATGCAAGACGCAGGTAGTCGGATTCACCCCACACTCCTTTGCGGGTCCATCGTTTCAATCGCGTCCAATTCTTCGCTTTAGCGTACGCGTCTGCCACAGCAACAGCGGCTGGCGGCGCATTTAGTTTCTCTGCCGGAAGCTTCTCTATCCACTTAACAACCTCTTCGGTAAGTTCATTTCGATTCATCCATTCTATGAGTGATGCGAGATCGGATGGATTTTTTGCGGCAAAGGGTTTTACTCGTTCTAGCGAGACGTGGAATTTTTTCTCATCGAGCTTCCGATAAAAATTCAAGCAGAGAAGATAATCGCCAAAGGTAAGCTCCGGAGACATCTGGAGCTGTTGCGCGAAGTTATCCGCTGCTGACAGGTCATTGCGTCCCACAGCATCGTTAAGCAACGCGCGTACCGCGCCTGTCCGATACGGGACGACCTTGCTAAGCCGCTCGAGATTTTCGCGCGCGTTTGCCTTCTTTTGTGCGTCGCTGGAATGGATTTGCAGCGCCGCGAGATTGAACTGGTAGAGATCGTTCTTGGGTTCTTTATTTACTGCGGCGGCGAATTGTTCTTCTTGTTCGGCAAAATTTCCTTCCGCAGACGCCAGCCAGCCTGCGACAACGTGAAAGGCGCCCTTGTCGCGATCATTGGCAGAAATTTGATCGAGTGCTTTTCGCGCAAGATCGAGCTTTCCAAAGCGGAGCGCCGCGGAAACGAGATTAAGCTGACTGTCCGGATCCTTTGGACGCAAGCGCGCGATTTGTTGACGCCACGAAATCGCCTCTTCGAGATTTTGTTTCTCTGCTGCTTCCGCTAGTACGTAGAGGCCGGGCAGAGAATCGGGATGTTGTGCCACGAGCTCTCGCGCGGTCTGCGTTGCTTCAGTAAATCTTCCCTGCCGCAGCATGGAACCGGCTTGTTGTAACAAGCGGGTTTGATGCCAGTTCGCATATAGTTTTAAACCATATCTGAAAGAAAGCGCGCAGAGCAGAATGGCGATTGCCAACCCAGCGGCTACAAGAACGAGACGAGCTGGCCAAACCTGTCGTTGAATGAAAGACTCCAGACCAGAAAGCGATTGGCGAATTCTTCTATATCCAGCCTCTTCGGTTCGTTCCGCGATTTTCATGTTGTCTCTTGAGGCGCAACGATCCGCTTCTTCTTTCCCATCGCACCCGTGCCGAGCCACCGGGGCTAAGAACGAGTCACTACCTCTGGCTCATCAACTACAGGAATTGATTTAACCGAGCCCTCGATCTTTTCCCTCAAACGCCGGCCCCAAACATATCGTCCCAGCAACACCTTAACGGTGGCCGTAAGCGGTACGGCAAGGAGGGGACCGATTACCCCGCCAATGATCAAACCCCAGACAAAGATCGACACGATCACCGTCATCGGATGCAATCCAACGTAATTCCCAACGATTCGTGGGGCGTAGAATATGCCTTCCAAGTTTTGTATAACGATGAAAATTACTGTTACCCAGATCGGGTGAGCCCAATCGCCCCATTGGAAAGCTGCAATCAGAACGGCTGGCACCCAGCAGATAATGATCCCGATGTAGGGGACCATTGTCAGCACAACAACAAGCGCACCAATCACAGGCGCAAAATTGAGACCGAGAAGCATCAGCGCCGTCCCGATGAGGATGCCATCTACCAGGCACACCAGTAGTTGTCCTCGAAAATAAGCGGTGACATAGCTATTGATTTCCGACAACAGCTCTGCGACTTCGTCCCTGAAAGGCGACGCGCGGAGCGGTAAATATTCCCGCCAATGCTGCTGGATGCGCGGCTTCTCGTTCAGTAGGAAGAACAGATATATCGGCACCAGGATCAGGCTGAGCAAAAAACCCGTGACGCCAAGAAAGCCGCCGATGCTTTTCTTAAGAATGTCCCAGAACTTTTCCATCAGCGTCGGAAGCGCCTGCTGCAAGTTAGGCATTTGCTTTTCCACGTACGCCTGAATGCGCTGCCGTTCGGCAGTCGTCAGCTTTGGCGCGCTGGGCGCGATGGTTTCAGCGGCGGGCGCAGTCCCGGAAGCTGTCGGCCCGGGGGAAGCTGTCGGTTGCGCGTGAGGAGACGCAGAGGGCGCAGGTCCGACGAGCCAGTTTGTAAAACTTGTGGATGCAGATTTTGCGCGTCCGCCGCCGAGAAACCCGAACGTTTGATCGAATCGATAGATTAGATCTACAACGTAGTCGCGGGCTCGTTCGGTATAAGCAGGCACTTGCCTGGCGAAATTCGCGCTTTGTATCGAGATGGTCGGAATCAGCCACGCCGCCAATCCACCAAAGGCGAAAAAGGCGATGGCAAAAAGCAGAGCGACCGCCTTGGTGCGACTGAGTGTTCCGCGAGACATTTTCGTCACCAGCGGGTCCAGCAGATAAGTCAAAATCACTGCGATGGCCACCGGAATCAGGATCGGTTGGAGGAAGCTAATGACATTGGCGCTGGCCCAAATCACCGTGCCAATGATCAGGATGAGAAGAACTACACAGAAGGCGGTGAGCGCCGCCCACATCGTCTTGCGCTGCCACGGTGTGGGATAATCGCTAATGTTCATTGCCAGAACGCCGCGGGTCACTGGGTTGGGTTCGTCTTTGTTGGTGGACCGCTGCCGATTGGTGCCTTGGTCCTTTCGATCTTGTTTGCCAGGTTCTTGTTTTTTGGATCGAGGGTCAGAGCTTTTTGCCAGGACTCCAGTGCTTCCGAGATACGGTTCGATTTGAAATAAGTGTCACCAAGGTGCTCAAAGATAACCGGGTCGTCATGGTCGGCGGTTTTTGCAGCGAGGAGCAGATTGTTCAAAGCTTGGTCAAATTTACCTTTCCGGAACTCTACCCAACCGAGACTATCGAGATAGGAAGCATTATTTGGTTCCATCTCGAGCGCGCGTTTAATCATCGTTTCGGCCTCATCCAGGTTCATGTTATGATCGGCCCACATATAGCCGAGGTAATTGCAGGCTTCCGCCGAGTTCGCGGGATCGAGCGCGATTGATTTGCGAAGGAGATCGGCCGCTTTTTGATACAGACCTGCCTGTTCTGCCGTCGCGCCATAGTTGAAATAGAACTTGGCGTTTGCGATGTCATTGTCCTGGTCGAGTTGCGCTTCGTGCAATGCCTCCTCAAACGTGGCCACTGCCTGCTGGGTCTGTTTCGCTTCGCTTTGGGCAATGGCCAGATAGTAAACGATCTCCGGCGCGCCCAGAAAGCGGCGCCGGGCCTCTGTCAGCAATCTGACGGCGCGATCTGCGTTCTTCAAAGGTCCAAGGAACACTTCTGCCAGATGCAAATACGTCCCCACATGATTTGGATTAATCAGAAGGCTTTGCTCATAATTTGCGGCTACTTTTGCAAAGGTCGCTTTTGCTTCGTCGACTTTCTTTGCGCGTTGGAGCGATCGGGCCTCATCATCCAACACCTGAGCCAGCAAGTCGTAGGGTTGATACTTTTCAGGATGCTCTTTAATGATTTGTTCGAGCATCTCGACTGCCTTACCCCGCTGATTCGTCAGGATAAACCCGGTTGCCAGTTTTTCTCGCGCGTTTGCGTCGTCCGGTTGCAGCTCTAGAACGTGCAGATAAAGCGGAATTGCTTCTTTCAATTGTTGAGAGGCTGCATAGTAGTCGGCGACATCCTTTAAAATTGCAGGGTCATCGCCGGCGTGTTCGGCTGCCTTCTTGAAAATTTCGTTGGTCCTTTTCAATTCGTCGGGTTTCGGCTGTGAATCGGACTTGAAAAGCACCGCCACGTAAAGTTTGCCGAGCCGCATCCAAAAGCTGGCATCGTTACTGGGAACTTTTGTGGCGCGATCCAGAACTTCCAGCGCCTTTTTCTCTTGTCCGGCTGCAACTTCGATTTCTACCAGACGCTGGTAACCTTCGATGTCCCCGGGATTCAGGGTGATGGCGCGGTTGGCGTAATCGATGGCTTGATCGGTTTTCTTAAGATATTTCGCATAAATGTATGCGAGCTGCTGATACGGGTCGGCGTCCTTTGGATTTGCCTTGATTGCATCCTTCAATACGTCAATCGCCTGTGGAAAATCCTCCTGCTCTATCAGCAACGCCGCCACGCGCGAGGCGAGTTGCGATTGGCCGGGATCGACATTCAACACCTTGCGATAAGCCTCCAATGCGCGATCCATCTCGCCATTTTCTTCGAGCGACATTCCCTCTACAAAATGCGTCAGCGCATCCGCCTTGTGTGCGCCTTCCAAACGTAGTGCTAGATCGGCAGCGGGCTTGGAATTGGATGAATCATCCTGGCCACCAGTCTTTTTAGTTGCCGACGAAGCCCGAGTTTTCGGCCATGAGCTTTTCGGCTTTTGGCTAGCCGCGGCGCTTGTCGCGACGAGGAAGAGCAGTGTAAAAAAAAGGCACCGACACGGCGAAATTTCCCAACTCTTCTTCTGGTGCCTCACGCCTTTAATGTTAGTCTCCGGCGTAACCTCCGCAAACCAGCCTCGAAAGCTTTCAGGGCTATGGCCTGACGGGGAGTTCTTGCTCGAGTTGGGAATTGGGCGTTCGACGTTGAGCATTGGGCGTTCTTTGGAAACGCCTTCGCCGCGGGTGCTACGCCTTATACCTGAGCCGCTTCTTGTGCCGATGCGCCTTCATGCGTTTGCGGCGCTTGTGCTTGGCAATTTTCGCTTTGCGTCTTTTCTTAAGTGAGCCCATTCAGATTTTCAAATTCGCGAGTGGGGATTCAACCATCTAATTCGCCGCGCCGCAACTTACTTCTTTACGATGGGATCAAACGCCCGTTGTCACGGTAGAAGCGCTGTTTTACATTCTTCAGCGCTTGCTGCGTGCACCAGCGCTGATATCGCAAACTGAAAACTCCCCTTCCTAGCCGTGAAAGCCAGTGTGCGGCTCCGAGTGCGTGTGGCCGAGTGAGCAGGGGACTAGCTTCATCGCGGTTAACAACAATCAGCTCGAGGTTCGCTGTCTAAATACAATCACTTCTTAGACATCTCATCCCGCTTTGCCTTAAACTCGCTCCCGGGTTTCCATTCGGGAAATTTGTCGCCGTTGGCGACCTGATAACCAACTTCGAATAACAGGTCGACATCCTGCACCGCGCCGGAAAGATCCCAGTTCGGATCAACTTCGTCGGACACCTGGTGATAATGGTGCGCGGTATAATCGTCTTTCTTTTCCTGCCCGAAATTTGCTGGTTTGCCGATAAAATCTTTGCCGCCGCCAGTGTAGAGCGAGGGCACACCGCGCTTGGAAAATTCGAAATGATCGGCACGGTAAAAACTACCTTTCTCCGGCTGACTGTTGGGTTTCATCTCTCGATCATTTCGTTTCGCCGCTGCCGCTAATAAGTCGTCGAGCGTTGAATTGTTGTTACTGAGGTCTTCGACGTCGCGGGTTTTCCCCCACGGATTCACGGTGTCGATGTTGATGTCGGCCAGGGTTTTTTCCAGCGGATAAAGCGGATGCAGAGCATAATATTTCGCGCCGAGCAATCCCGCTTCTTCGGCAGTCGTAGCCATGAATAAAACCGAGCGTTTTGGCGGTGGATTTAATTTTGTGAATGCAGCCGCGAGCTGGATAACCGATGCAACGCCAGACGCGTTATCGATGGCCCCGTTCGAAATCTGGTCGCCCTGCAATTCGGGATGACGCCCGAGGTGGTCCCAGTGCGCCGTGTAAATTACATATTCGTCGCGCAATTTCGGATCGCTCCCCTCGAGTTTGCCGATCACATTGTGCGACTTGAAGGACCGGAGCTGTTGTTTGATGTCGATCTTCGCTTTGGCTTTCAGCGTCACGGGCCGGAACTCTTTTGTGATCGCCGATTTCTTCAGAGCATCCAAATCCTGACCACAAGCGTCCAGCAATTTCTTCGCGCCATCGGGAGTGATCCAACAGCGTGCTTCCACGCCGTCCGCGTTTTTATTTGGTGAATCAATCTCGTAATTCTCCTTGGCCCAGCTCGTTTTCACGACCGAGTACGGATAGCCTGCCGATCCAGTCTCGTGAATAATCACCGCGGCCGCAGCCCCTTTTTGTGCGGCGATCTCGTATTTGTAAGTCCAGCGGCCGTAGTAGGTCATCGCCTTTCCCTTAAACATTTTCTCATCGAGTTTTGATGGATCTTTCGGATCGGGAATTGGCGGATCGCCGATCAACATCAGCAGCGTTTTGCCGCGAACATCGACGTTTTTGTAGTCGTCCCAGCCATATTCCGGCGCGACGACGCCGTATCCGACAAAAACCACATCCGAATTGTCGATCTTGATTTCCGGTTGCAGACGCGCTGACGACGCGATGAAATCGTCAGGATACTTAAAGTCGGTGGTTTTGTCGCCAATAATGAACGACATTGCTGGCTCGCTTTTGATTCCAGCAAGCGGAACTTCCTGGGTGTAGGTCCCGTCCGGATTTCCCGGCTTCAACCCGATCTGTTTGAACTGATCGCTGATATATTTTACTGAAAGCTCTTCGCCTTTTGTCCCCGGTGCGCGCCCTTCGAACTCATCCGACGCAAGAACCTTGATGTGTGCGAGCAAACCATCTGGAGTGATCGCTTCCAGCGCCGGTTCCAACCGCAACGCTAATTCATCGACAGCGAAGAGCGAAGTTGCAGCGGTAAGGAAAACTGCGATCAACCAACCCGAAAATTTCATGCTCTCTCTGTAGCGGCTCTCTCTGAACGTCGCAAACGTTGTGAGTGCGTCAGTCGCGAGAGCGCTCGAAAACGAATTGCACGCGAGGACTCGTGCGAGATGGAGGCGTTGTCGCCTTGGCGTTGTGCCGCTGGTATTGTGCAATATCCAGAAGCGCCGTCAGATTCTTTTCTCGCGCTGAATAAACCACTCAAACTTTGCTGAAAGCGTATGCGCACCGACTTCGTCGTAGACTTCTACTGTAATTGAAATCACCGAACGGCTTTTCGAAGAAAGCTCCGCGTCGAGTCGAGCGAGAGCCTCTGGCGTCGCATGCGCAGTGGATAGGATGCTGCCATTTGCGGGTTTGAGGAATTTCGCCTCCACACGTCGCACCACTGGAACGAGGTCCTCAACGGAGCCGAAATGCCTAAGCAGAAACTCACCGCTCGAAGCCTTTGCAAGCGCAAGCTGCGCGGCCGCGTGAGCTGTTCCGAGGTGATTGAGGTACTCGTTACCTGATGGCAACTGCAGCAGGTACGCAGCATCGCTTGCGGGGTGAATCCGAAGCAAATTGTTAAACGGCAGCTCAGTGACGCTGGCTTTCATAGAATGCTATCCCTTCATCGTAGCCGACCTGAGTCGACCTCGAATCTTTTCAAAGACTTCGTCCCTGTCCATGCCCCGAATTGGCTTCTGAAACGTTCGTCGTGCCCAATCCATTAGTCGTGGGCCGGAAATTTCGGTCCCATGCGGATGAGCACCAAAATATTTGCACGTTAGCCACTCTGTCCGAGGAAAAACATGAAAGTGAACAGCGCGCGGTTCCTCTGAGAATAGTGCACAATAAACCCGTTGTGGCTGAAGGACGGCTTCGATTACAGCAGTTGTCGTTGCCAAGGTTGGCCCAAGCGTTGCAAGGGCTGCGGGGTTCATGTCTGAAAAAGACTCGACACCATCACGAGGGGTGACAATCAAGTAGCCCGGGATGTAGCAGGTGCTGCAAGCTTCTACAATGAAATGCTCATTGGCCAGAAATGGCGAAGACCTTCTCGACAGCCCAGCGCGCTTTGTGAGGTCCCTCAATTCGTTCGGGATGACAGAATAATGTTAGCGATCTTTGTGGGTTGGTCCGGGAGCCGTTTCCTTTTTCTCTTCGGGGCCGATGCCGATTTTTTTCAGGAACGGCTGGATCGACTGTTTGCGCCCGAGGAATTTCTCGATCGAGGCGTTGACATCACGCGAATCACCCGGCTCGTAGATTTCGTGGCGTAATTTCATGCCCGCTCGTTTGTCGAGGTAACCGTCCTTTGCCTTTTCGAAGACTGTTGCCATGTCAGCGGCGATTGCGTCTGCCCACGCGTACCCATAATAGCCGGCGTCATACCCGTTTAGATGTCCAAAGTAGGAAACGAACGTTGTGCTCGGATCGATCGGCAGGAAAACCTTTTCAAGAATCGGATTTGAAATGGCCACGCAATCGTAAGGCATGTCTTCCGTGTGGTGATTGTGCAACGCGAGGTCGAGCGATGCGAAGGCGAACTGGCGTCGATAAAGGACACCGGCATTCGCAAGCTTCGCGTCATTCATTTTCTTAATTATTTCCGCTGGAATTTTCTTCGATGGATCGCGGTAGTCGGCCGCAAACGTGTCGAGCACTTTCTTGTCCCAGACCCAGTTTTGCAGCATCTGCGATGGCGCTTCTACGAAATCACCAGGCACATGCGTTCCAGCAAAACGACCGTACTTCGCGCGCGTGACAATTGAATGCAGAGCGTGACCGAATTCGTGGAACAAAGTCTCGACCTCCTGGTGGGTCATCAAAGAGGGCTTGTCCGCCGTCGGAGGCGAAAAATTGCAAAGCAACGCGACAGTTGGCCGCTGGTATTTTCCATCCGGCAACAGTTTGCCGCTGATGATGTCGAACTGGGCGAAGTGATTGAATTTCCCTTCGCGCGGAAACATATCGAGATAGAACATCCCCAGCGGTTCGCCCGTGGTGGAATCGGTCACAATATAAAGCTGGAGATCGTCGATCCATTTGTAAGGCGCAGCGATCTTCTCGAATTTCAGACCAAAAATGCTCTGATAAATATTGAACATGCCATCGAGCACCCTTTGGAACGGGAAAAATACGCGCAACGCTTCCTTATCGACGGCGTACTTTTGTTTGTCCCGCTGGTTAGCGTAATAGCGCCAGTCCCACACCTCGATTTTGGCGTTGGGATCATTCGTTTCAGCGGCCTTCAACTTTTGTAATTCCGCCACTTCGCTCTCAAACTTCGGCTTAATTCCGGTGACCAGATCGCTAATGTATTTCTCGGCGTTCGCACCAGTCTTGGCCATTTTGACTTCGGTCTGATAGTCGTCCCACGATTTGTAACCGAGCCGCAGCGCAATCTTGTTCCGAAGCGCGAGCATTTGGTTGAGAACGAGAACGTTTGCATCCTTGGCGAGCGTGTCCCGAATGACATAAAGCTGTTTGCGCGTTGCTTCGCTCTTAGCGTTTTCCTCGACGGTATTAAACTGCCACGTGACATTTGCCATCACGGTGTAGGCATCGTCTCCTGTCCTGACGCCGGGCGAAGAGAAGAAGCTTTCCGGCAATCCATTCAAATCGGCCTTCGTGAAGATCACCGGCGCGTTGGCCTTCACAATGTTTGTGTCGAAGTCAGTCCCGAGTTTGGACAATTCCTTACGCAACTGCTCAACCTCTTTGCGCTGATCCGGCGGAAGGTCCAGTCCGGCGCGGCGATAATCGCGCAATGTTTCGTTTAGCAGTTTTTCATCCTCACCCGAAAGCTTGGGGTGCGTGTCAGCAAAAGCCTTGATTGCCTTGTAAACATCCTGGCGATAATCAACGCCCACGGCCCAGTCTTGAAACACCTTGATGGCGTTCTCGCCAGCGGCACGCATCGCTGGGTTGGTATTTGTCTCTTTAATGATCGTCGCCCTGTTCGCAGCAAGTCCGGCCTGGTAAGTGAGATCATCGAGTGCGACGACCGTGCTTTTAAATGTAACCTTTCTCAGATCCTGCGAGCCGATTTGATCGAGTGCTGTGTTCGCCTTTGCGATGGCATCGTTCATCATCGCCTCGACCGCTTTTGGCGTTTGCTCCCAATCCGGAATCGTCAAGACAGAATTGGCCTTCGCGGCCGCCGCGCGAAAGTCATCGACAGTTTTTAGTTCAGCAGCCGGAAGATTATGATTTGAAGCGACGAAAACGAGTGACACGAAAAGAAGCAAGGATTTCATGAACGTTGAGTGTCGGCGAACATCCGTGGGCGGGCGCAAAAGGCAAGCTTGATTAACCGCCCTGTGTTGCGCTTTGAGCACTGAGACGCTAGGAAACGGGCGCAACGATGATCCAGAAATTTTTCGTCGCTTTCATTCCCGTCTTTGTCGCCATCGATCCAATCGGACTTGTCGCGATATTCATGGGACTCGCGTCCAGCGCTTCGCCGGAGCAACGCAAACGCCAGGCGGCTCTCGGAATCTTCACAGCGTTCTGCGTAGCGATTGGATTTGTTTTTCTCGGGCAAATTATTTTCGACGCCCTTGGAATTACCGATGCAGATTTTCAAGTCGCGGGTGGTCTTATTCTACTCGCTTTGGCAGGGCGCGAATTGCTCAATGTTGGGCCGTCCAGCCACGGCGGCAGCGACGAATTCGGAATCGTGCCGCTTGGGATGCCGTTAATCGCCGGGCCGGCGTTGCTCACCGCCCTGCTCGTTCTGGTCGATACGGTGGGCATATTGTTCACGCTCGCCTCGCTGCTGGTCAATCTAGCCTTGGTCGCCCTGGCGTTCTGGAATGCAGATCGGTTTGCGCGTTGGATGGGCATGCAAGGATTACGCGGCGTATCGAAAATTGTCGCGCTCCTCCTCGCTGCGATTGCTGTCAGCCTCATCCGTCGCGGCTGGAACACGCCGGCCTGACTGGCTGACAAGCTAGGCTCTAAACAAAGCCCTTGGTGCCGGCATCTCGCCGGTTTCCATCACTTCGAAATAACTCGAACCTAAAAGGTCTCGAAGCGTGAGCCGCTGGCAATATGCCGCCGGCTTGAGGGCCAGAATTCCTTCAGCTCTGCGCTTTTATCGCCGTGCTGATAACGCCAATTCAACTCAACTTCGATTGCCTTGCTCTCATCTTGCGCAGGCTGAGCTTGCCCGTGATAGATATAGGCAGGTACCCCCTCACGGCTCTGAGCGAGCGGAGTCATCCCGTAGAGCTCCAGACGCCGCTTCTGCAATTGGGCAGTGGTCCAATCGCGGTATCTTGGGCTTCGATAGCCCCAGACTTCCGCCGAGGTGGAATAACGGGAGTAAGTGTAACCGGTCGTTACTGCTGGCGGCGCGGCCTGTTCCGCGCAACCGACGAGACCAACGGCAAATGCTGCTAACAATAATCGTTTCATACTCTTCACCTTGTTTAGAGATTTACTTGCCACTATTTAACCACAGAAATCCCTCGCAGTCGCATGTTTATTTTGCTTTTCCGCGTTTGGGGGTTTGGTGTAGAGTTCCGCAAATCCGAACAGCAGCCTTAACCCGATTCAGACTAACACAGACTGAGAAGTGGGCCGAGTCGTTGACACACCGGCACCTCTTGTTACTATCCTCGCTCCAATGAGATTTCCTTTACCGCTGACAGCGAAAATCGCGGCCTACGTGATTGGGCATAAGTTGCGTGGCACGAAGAAATTCGCCACGGTCCTTCAGCTCGAACCGCTGCACACGTGTAACCTCACATGCACCGGTTGTGGGCGGATTCGAGAATACTCCACGTCGCTCAAGGATATGATGAGCCTGGAGGACTGTCTTGGGGCGGCAAACGAATGTAACGCGCCGATGGTTTCCATCTGCGGCGGCGAACCGCTTATCCATCCCCACATCGAGGCGCTGGTGGACGGATTGCTCGCGCAGCGACGGATCGTTTACATTTGCACCAACGCGATGTTCATGCGCAAAAAGATGCGCGAGTGGATGGCCTCGCAGGTGTCGATCCGGCCGGAATTTGTCGAAGAAAAAATCAGTGCGTTGCTCGGCGCGGGACTGCTGAGCGAAAAAGATGCGACCGAAATTCGCAAGGGACCGAAAGACCCGGCAAAGCCAACTATTGGTCCGAGCAAATGGATGTATTGGAACGTGCATCTCGATGGGTTGGAGCGAACACACGACCTGATCGTGGAACGCGAAGGCGTCTTCAAGGAATGCATTCTCGCAATCAAAATGGCGAAGCTGCTCGGCTATCAGGTGGCGACGAACGCAACGATCTACAAGGAAACCGATATGCAAGAGATCGAACAAATGTTCGATTATCTTTCCGATCTTGGCGTAGATGGCCACACTATTACCCCTGGATACGATTACGACGCCGCTAAGAAAGACATGATCAAACGGCTCAACCTGCGCCCGGAAAACTTCTTTCTTACCCGCGCAATGACGGTGGAGAAGTTCCAGAGAGTGGAGAAGTGGATGAATCGTTATACCTTTTTGGGGACACCGGTATATTTCGAGTTTCTCGCGGGCAAGCGCGATCTGACCTGTTCGGCATGGGCGATTCCGACACGAAATATCCGCGGATGGAAAGGCCCATGCTATTTGATGACCGACGGACACTACGCGAGCTACGCGGAGTTACTGGAAAAGACCGAATGGGAACAGTATGGCGTCGTCAACGGAGTGGCGCGCGATAGCCGATGCGAGAATTGCATGGTGCACTGCGGTTACGAGCCGACTGCGACGTTGGGGCTGCAAGCACAACGAGGAGACACGTGGAAAACGATCAAGTTCAATTTCGGCTCGAAACCGAAACCTTCTGGCCGTGGCAGCGAAGTTCTCGCCTTCAATGGCGTGAGCTCCGGTAACGGGCACCTGACCGGGAAACGCGCAGAAGTCGCGGCCAAAGCCTCGTAAAGATCGGATCTGCATGCCGGAATTGTCCAAGAACCTCATTGCGTTGCCGAGTGCGCGACCAGAGATATCGGAATATTATTCGGCGAACGACGAAGAAATCGCGCGCGCAATCGCGCTTGCGCAAGAGAACCTGTTGCGCCAACAAAAGCCTGATGGCCATTGGTGCGGCGAACTGATCGTCGATAGTACCCTCTGCTCGGATTACATCCTTTTCATGCATTGGTGCGGCGAAGTGGACGCGCAATTGCAGCGGCGCTGCGTGCGTCACATTCTCAAACGCCAACTGCCGGACGGAGGATGGAGCATTTATCATGGTGGTCCGAGCGAGATTAATGCGTCGGCCAAAGCATATTTTGCATTGAAGCTTGCCGGCTGTTCGGTGGACGCGCCGTTTATGCAGGAGGCGCGCGCGAATATCATTCGTCGCGGCGGCATTCCGCAGATGAACACATTCAGCAAGCTTTATCTCGCATTGCTCGGTCAGTTTCCCTGGAAATATCTGCCGGCGATCCCTGTGGAAATGGTGCTCCTCCCGCGGTGGGCTCCATTTCACATTTACAAAATGTCGTCGTGGAGCCGCGCCATGCTCATACCGCTGGCGATTATTAACCATTTCAAACCGACGCGAGTTTTGCCTGGCGAAAAGCAATTGCACGAACTCTATCCGCTCGGCACCGAGCAAAGCGATTTGCGCTTGCCCCGCAGTGACCCCTTCTGGACCTGGCGCAATTTCTTTCTTCGACTCGATGACGTTTTTAAATTCCTGAGCCCGCTTCGAATTCGCCCGTTGCGGCGGCGCGCCCTTGAAGAAGCAGAGCGCTGGATGCTGGAGCGGATCGGCAAGGGCAGCGATGGGCTCGCGGCAGTGTTTCCCGCGATGCTGAACTCTTTGATCGCGCTGCGCGCTCTTGGTTATTCGAGAACAAAT
>Ga0070698_100001023_pt1 | contig 30748 bp, 23 predicted proteins | sample KBSK1502metaG_FD_65477 | JGI IMG/M metagenome (GOLD analysis project Ga0070698, IMG submission 65477) | Corn, switchgrass and miscanthus rhizosphere microbial communities from Kellogg Biological Station, Michigan, USA - KBS K1-50-2 metaG | ecosystem: Host-associated > Plants > Roots >...
GAGGCCCAGAACCAAAACACCACGCCACCTACTGACGGCAGTAGCAGCCATAGCCACCGGTATGTCGCAAGGCGCTCCCCCGGATCTTTACTCTCCAGAGACGGTTGAATCGGAACTGTGGCAGCTCGGGAATTTGGGGGCGCTGTCTGCGGGAATCTTCTCCCCCGGAGCCGCACCACGAGTCCTATTCCTAGGCTGGCGAGGGAAATCGCCAGTGGAACCTGAAGGGAGACTCTGTCTCGAATGGCGTGGCGGATCCAACCCTGCACCCACCCAGTGCCTCGCGTTTCGGTCAGAGATGCGGCGTCGGGATTGCGTCCCCAGGAGCGAACGCCATCGGCATACGCCTTCGCTGCAGGAGCAGGCACGCGCCAATCCGCGGGAACGCCCAGCGCTGCTGCCGGAAAGACCGGGTACCCGGTCAAAATAATTCCTCGCCCACACCACGGCAGCAAAATCAAAGCGGATAGCACCAGTGCACAGGTCAGCAACGGTCTTCGCTGCTTTTGCGCGGGCTCGCTCCTCCAGAGCCAACGGAATGCCAGACACCAACCCAAGAACGCAAAGACGATTGTCGATATTTTGAAAGCGACCCCTACTGCGAACAAAGTCATTGCCACGATTAACCGAGGGTAATGCGAACGGCTGTCTGGCAACTGACCGTGTCCTCCTTCAGAGCAGAGCACGTCGAAGAGAGTACTTGCTCCGACCAAGCAGGCGATGGTCGCTGGCTCATCCGTCAAAGTGCCGACGATTTTCGAGCGCATCGCCCAGAACACTACGGGAATCGTAAGAATGGCGCGAAACCAAGACGCCGACGTTAATGGGGATCTCGTGATCAGGCCAACCCATGAGGGCAATAGTGCGATGAACATGGCAGCCATTACGAATCCTGGGAACAGGTGAGTCCCTAAGTCTTTCCAGACGCCGCTATTTAGGACTGCAACGCAAAGAAACGCGGAGCTGTTGAAGCCGAGCCTTCCGTGGAGGTTCGCCAATCCGGGAACCGCAGGGTAGGTCATGATCCAGCGAACCGCGGGCGCTCCGTAAAGGCCGGTATCGTAGTAGTCGCAGGGACTGCAAGCTCGGAGAGCGAGAAACGCGGCAATCACTACACATGGCAGAATCAGGCGCCGATTGGCCTGCCATTGGTTCTGCACCCAGGGGCGTATAGCTGATCGATTGAAGAGCAAGCCAAGGAGGCCTATTGCAAACAGCAACATCGCTGCGGAAGACGCGACAGGCGCCACCAGGCCCCAAATTTCCAGAAAGGCCACAGAAAGGGCCAGTCCCATCCAGAACGCGTCTCCGAGAGAGTAGTTTGTGTGGAGGCGCGGGAGAAGTGCGGAGTCGATACCTATAAGTGTAATTGCGATGAGTGCCCACAGCGCGAGAACGGCCAGCGCCGAAACTATCAGCATCTACATCTTGTCCGTTTCGTGGTGTGCACGACCCGCAGACACCAATCCGCTTCGTTTGTGAACAATGTTGGACACATCATACCTGCCGACGTCAAGCGAGGTCTCTGAGATGTTTGGACTCTTAGGAGTCACAGAACGTCATCGCCGAACGTCTCCAAAGGGCGAGCCGGCAGGCGTTCGGTGGAACTCGGCCGAGCAGCGCGCGGTGGAAGCCTGACGTGCTACTTCTTGTCGTACTTCAGGCACACTTCGAGTTGGCGAATCGCGTTATCTGTTGCCTCCAGAGCTTCATCCCGGTGGCCGCCAAAGTCGTGTGCGGCCGTCTTCAACTGGTTGCGGGCTTCACGAAGTTCGTGTAACGCGGCGCGGATATGGGGATGAGGCTCCGCCGGTGAGGCCGCGGCGTTCGGTGCGGCCGGGGCTGTTCGCGTGAAGCCAAGCGCGAGAGCGAGAGCTAGGCTAGCCCACAGAATCGTGAACTGGACTTTCATGGACGAGTTCTCCTTCGTAGTATTGAAGCGATATAGGCAGTCTATATCTTCGGCGTGCTGCGAGAAATTTCTGACGCGAAGTGGTTAACGCCTGTGATTTTACGGCCTCAACAGGGCGGCGCGTAACCGAGTGGAGCCTGCGGCGGATTCTCGTTGCATAGTGTGGGAGCATAAGGCCGGCGGGAATGGTGGTGACGCCGGCGATTATGTTCAGACGGCAATCGTACGATTAAAGAAGTTTGATTGGTCTGTTGCGGCCGGAATCGGCCCTGGGGTCCGCAAAGACAAATTCTTTACAGGCGCGTTTGGCCCATAATGGTAATCTCTGCGGTTGCTCCTCCCGCTGGAGGTTCTCATGTCTGCGCCGCTCCATGCTCATCGATTTCCCAACGAAAGTGACGCATATCGCTCCGCCCGCGATGAATTGCTGCAAGCCGAAATCAACTTACGGCGCAACATCGAGGATGTTGCGGCTTTGCGCCGGAAGCTTCCGCTTGGCGGCAAGACTCCGGTGGACTATGTCTTTGAGGAGGGCTCGCCCGACCTCGATAGTTCCGCTGCGGTTCGCCAGACGCGGCTCTCGGAACTTTTTGCGCCCGGCAAGAACAGTCTGATTCTCTATAGCTACATGTACAGTTCCGAAATGCCTGCGCCTTGCGTGTCGTGCACGTCGATTCTCGATGGTCTGAACGGCACCGCGCCACACGTTTCGCAGCGGATCAATTTTGCCGTCGTGGCGAAATCGCCGTTGGAGCGCATTCGCGCTACTGCTCGGGAGCGTCATTGGCGCAACCTGCGCTTGCTCTCCTCGGCCAACAATAATTACAACCGCGATTACTTCGGGGAAGATGCCAAAGGAAATCAACGTCCTTCGCTGAACGTTTTCGTGCACCGTGATGGCGGGATTCACCACTTCTTCCACAGTGAACTGATGTTCGTGCCAGCCGAGACTGGCCAGGACCCCCGTCATGTGGACATCATCTGGCCGTTGTGGAATCTGTTCGACTTCACCCCTGAAGGTCGTGGTGAGAAGTGGTATCCGCGGCTGTCTTACGCGCAACCGGCGCGGGCGGCACAGTAGATTGGGAGCCAACGCGAGCGACTCCTTACTTGATCACTCGATGTGCTGTAAGTATTTCCACCGTTTTTTCGATTGGCAGAGCCTCTACGGTATGGCCGTTACCGGTCATCGTCGTGGCCTTAAGCATCGAGTTGTAAACTGCTTCTTCGGTCGCTTCGATCGCAGCCAGAAACAGCGGCGACATGGCGTCGTTGGTGATCACTTCGACGTTCCGCGTCGGTGCTTTGTCGGTGGCGTGGATCCGCACCTGCGGCGGCGTCGAGAATGCGATCGCGTAGTCTCCGCTGCCGTTTGAGCCCGAACCCCCCGTGCGAGCAATGCCTAGCCAGGCCCTCGCCGCTAGCCGCTTGAGGTTGCGCGCATCCAGCGGCGCGTCGGTGGCGACGACGATCATGCATGATCCGTCGGCCTTGTCTTTCGCGCTGGCGGCGGACTCCTGTAGTTCCTTCCGCAGGTAGTACTGACCCAGTTCCTGGCCCACGGGAGCACCCGCAATCGTAAGGACACCGCCGAAATTCGTTTGCACAAGGACACCAATGGTGTATCCACCGAGATTGGCGGGCAGGCGGCGCGACGAGGTTCCGATGCCACCTTTCCAGCCGAAGGCCACCGTCCCAGTGCCTGCGCCGACGTTGCCCTCCTCGACCGGACCGCCCTTTGCGTTCTTGACTGCGGCGAACACGTCGTCGGGCGTGATGTGGCGGCCGCGAATGTCGTTCAGGTATCCGTCGTTGGTTTCGCCGAGCACCGGGTTAACGGACAGCACCTCCTCGTTGCCGGGCAGTGCCAACGTGTAGCTGATGAGGGCGTCCGCCGCGCGCGGCACGCTGATGGTGGACGTCAACAGGATGGGCGTTTCGATTTCGCCCATTTCCTCCACCTGCGTGGAGCCCGCCAGCTTTCCGAAACCATTGCCCACGAAAATCCCGCCAGGCACTTTCTCGCGATAGAGATTGCCGGAATGTGGGAGAACGGCGGTCACGCCGGTGCGCATGTTGTCGCCGCGAATAATGGTGGTGTGTCCGACTCGGACGCCGGCGACATCGGTGATCGCATCGAGCGAACCGGTTGGCAGGATGCCAACCTTCAGCCCCAAGTCCGAGGCCCGGGGCCGCGCACTGGGAGGAGTTGTGCTTTGGGCAGCAGCGAACGCGCTTACCAATAGGAGCGTAGCAACGGCGAAAAAGGTTTGAGGCATGGGCCTAGCATACGACCGAATCACGTTCAGTTGGCATCGTCTAAATCAGACGTCTACCCAACGGTTCTGCCGCTTCGTTTGGAGGTGTTCTTAGACGCGGTCGGCGACGGTGCTCTCGATGCGCTGGAAAAAGAACAAACCGCCCACCAGCACTACCGCGACCATCGCCGTGGAAGCTAACATCTGAGCGCCCGGCGGGTGGCCGTGGCCTGTAAGCGCCCAACGAAAGCCGTCGATTACTCCGGCCATGGGATTCAGCCCGTACAGCCATCGCCAACGCGCGGGCACAAGCGAACTGGGATAGGCTACAGGCGAGGCCAGCATCCAGAACTGTATGAGGAAGGGAATTATGGAGGCGACGTCGCGATAGAGCGCATTCAGCGCCGAAGTCCACAGGCCCACGCCTAGCGCCGTGAGCAGGGCCAAGAGCAACAATACCGGCAGAAGCGCGACGCTCGCGGTCACGTGAATGCCGAATGAAAGAGCAAGCGCGATCATCACCACCAAGCCGATGGCAAAGTCCAGCAAGCCTGAACACACCGCGGCCAACGGCAGCACCAAGCGTGGAAAAAACACTTTCGTGATCACGTGCTGGTTCGCGACGACAATGTTGGTGCAGTTGGCCAAAGCGCCCGCGAAATACGCCCAGGGAACCAAGGCCGCAAAGTAGAAGACAGGGTAAGGCAGACCTTCCGAGGGCAGCTTCGCAAGGCGTCCAAAAAAAATGGTGAAGACGCCCATGGTCATGAGCGGCTGCAGAACTACCCAGAGCACGCCGACGACGGTTTGTTTGTAGCGGACTTTGATGTCGCGCCAGACAAAGAAGTAGAGGAGCTCGCGATATTCCCAAAGCTCGTGGAGCCGAAGCTCGAGCCATCCGTGGGGAGGATCGATGCGGACAACATTCGGCGCGGCGGAAGGCAGCGGTATAAGCGCAGTCTGATCCGCGCCAGCAGGGTCAATTGGCGGAGGTGCGGTAACCGAAGCCATGATGCTCGCTAAGCCCCGATAAAGAGAGTGTAGCGCCTTCGCGCTGACCGGCGTGATTTCGCTCTGTGAGGAGAGCGAATGCCACAGGAGCGAAGGCACAAATCGAGTCGCATTTCAGTACTCGCACGTCGAGGTGCGCTACGAGACCACTCTACCAGACATGAGCGTTGCGACCGAGATGAGATGCAAAGGCGTTGGTGGGCGCGAGGCAGGACACGTTCCGACGTGGAAGGAGGAATGCGCGAAATTTGAGGATTAGGCGGGAAGATCGGCTCGCTCACACTTGCTCTCTTCGTAAGGCTAGGGTGTGGTGCTCTTTTGGAGCTGCTCGAGATCACGCTCTTCGATTTGGCGCATGAGATTCGCGCGATTGAGAAAGTAGTTCTCCGCCTTTGCGGAGATCTCGCGCGGGACGACAAAAAACTGATTGTGAATCATTTCGCCCCAAGAGATGGGACCGCGCGCGGGAACGAGATGGGTTCCCCACTGAAAGATGAAAGCCATATTCCAGAGAATGAGAAAGGCGAGGAAGAAAGAAGCGACAGCGGAGGCTGCGCGGGGGCTGCTGAAGGACTTGCTTAGACGATCCAGCAGGACACTTAAGCCAAGGACAAATAGCGGGGTGAGAGAAATGAAGAAGCGATTCCCATAGGATGAGATGCCGGCCCAGTCCGGGTAGCAAGCGATGAAAATGTAAAAGCCGAGAGCAGCAATGAGAATGGGCGCGCCGACGCGGGGTTCGCGGAGCCAAAACAAAAAGAGCCCGGCAACGGCGAAGAGGGCGATGGGCGTCCAGGTGAACAATCCGTGATTGGATGAAAACAGAACGGCGAGAAGGAAAGGCGAGTTCCAGAGCCAATGACTGATGGGCACGTAGCCGGATTCGAAAGCGTTGCCATAGATGATCGCGCGAGTGATGAAAGTTGGAAGCAGGCAGATCAGGACAATCAGGCCGAAGAGCAAGTGATTGGTTAAGAGCTTGCGGAGGGTAGGATCGGCGCCAGTTGGATTCCGCGCCGCAGCGAGATACTGCCGGAAAGCTTCCACGACGATGACGAGGAGAATCATGGAATTGGCGTAATACACGTTCAGCATCAGGCCGGTGATCGCGGCGAGGATGCACCACTGATAGGTAGTACGCTGTTCGCGAGTTTCGTGCCAGTACCAAAGGAATAAAGCGACGGCAAACGCCGAATGTACGTGCGACCACGACGGATTGAAGTACATGTAGACAGGAAGAGAAGTAGCCCACCAGATGGAAACGGTAGCGAGAAAGACCCAGCGGTCATCGACGTACTTGCGCGCCAGACGCACCGATAGAAGCAAACCGAGAAAACCGTAGAGCGCCGTGGCCAAGGCCATGGCAATGCGATACGGAGCAGAGAAGCCGTCGGCGGCAACATGCGCTCCCACCGCGCGAGCCAGGAGCACGGCGGCGTGCGCGAGCAGAAGGAAAGGCGTCCAGAGCATGGCTGGACCAATAGTGAAATGATTGTCGAGATGACCGGTACGAGTGCGAAAAACGGACCTGGGCAGGCCGTTTTCATCGAGGCGCACTTCGCGAAAGCTGGTGTTCGCCGCTTGGTAGTCGCGCTCGAAATTCAAGCTGTGTTCGATGAGGGGCGCGCGTGCGAACGCGTAGTAGCCGACGCCATCGCCACGCACCCAGGGATTGATCAATGGCAAGGAGAAGAGGAACAGAAGAAAGAGAAGACGCTCGAGTTTGCGAGCGCTGCCGGGTCGAAGCGTGCTCAGATCATTGGGTCGCAAGGGCGAATTAGCCGCAGAACGAGTATAGATGTCTTGCACGTTCGCAAGTGGTGCGGTGCCGGCAATCATGGAAGCAGCCTATTCTGCTCGGTTGTTCTGGAGCGGCTCTGCTTCTTATTACATATATAGTACATAAAACGCGGCAATTACTATATATGTCTTTAGAGCGCCGGCTGTAAACAGGATACACCGCGGTGCGACAGGAAAGACCGCGTCGTACACGACCTGGAAAACTTAGGCGAAGAGTATGCACCTTGGGCGGGGAGAGGGCAACGGGTTTTGCTCGGGATGACGAAATGGCGCCAGAGCGATTCTCTGGATTAGTGATGTTCGTGGCGCCAGTTGAAGTATTCGCGGCGGTCGTCGTCGGGCAGCGACAAGAGGTGATGGCTTTTTGGGTTCGGCTGGTCGGAGATGGTGCGAAGCTAACCGTCGCTAGTTTCTATAATGAATGCAGGAATCTGCAAATGTGGACTTACATTCTTGGGCCGTTCCTAGCGCTCCTGCCGAAGTGCTGGCGCAAATGGGTGCCATTCCTTGATCTGCCGCGATGGAGACGCGCGACAATTCTCCAGCGGATTCGCTGAGTCTGTGGGCGCGATTATCGGGCTCTCGTATTGGTACATGTTTGCGATCAGCGCTTGGGTGGACCGCGGAGTCGACGCCGCGATGACCGGCAAGCTGGGGCCAAGCATAACCACCCATCAGATAGTAGGCGTTGCGCTCTCCGTATGGGCGATGCATCCAGTGACTTGGGTTTTAGGTTATTTCGTGTTTGAAGGAGCGGTGCGGCTCTGCAGCGCGGCGTTCGCGGATAGTGTGTTCGGGACTCTTCCTCTCTTTGTCGCTGACAAAGTCCTGTTCGGCATGTTTCGGAGTGGAAGCCGAGACGGGTCCGATGCCAAAGAAGGCTCTGCGGGAAATATCGCTTCTTACTTTGGCGCGATCCGAGAGCGGATGGCGGCGGTTGGCGTTCAAGAGCTGCCGGACGAGTTATTTTTCCAGACTAACGGTGAGTCTGAGGAGGTCTTGGAGATACGCGCCAGCCGGAAGAAACCAGATTGGAGTCCGCCGCGAGTGGTGCGTTTCGAGGACCGCTACTATCGACTGGAGAGATCTTCGGTCGGAGGTGGATCGCGACCCTTCCGATACATGCTTCGGCGGCTGGCAGCGGGCGTCCGGGGCGTACTGTTTTGCTCTATTCTGCGGACGACGCGGTTACCCGATCGTAAACGCGGCGCAAGCGCGTTGTAAGCGGTCCCTCAAAGCTCTCACGCCGTTAGCGGGCGGTGGGTTTGAGGAGGTCGGAGAGGTAATCGGGCTTGTCGGGGATGCGGACGAAATGCGGATAGCGCTCGCCGCCGTGATAGTCAATTGCGCAGGTCTTGTAGTAATCGTTGACGATTGCAAGCAATTCGATAGGACGAGAATTGCTGGCACTGGCCTTGATGGCGTCGGCAAGGACGTCCGGCGTGAAGAGGCGCCCGTTCACGCCGGCTACTTTCATTCCTGGAGCCAGGCCGGCCTTGAAGGCCGGCCCGCCGAAAATAGCGTCCGTAATAACCCCTTCGGGGTTCAGGTTGAGGCCGATGGTGAATGTGCCGACGGAAATGCCGCGGGAGATGCGTCCTGGGGGAAGAGGCTGGGCCGTGAAGGTCAGCTTCCAACCACTGGCATCCATACCGGCAGCGGGTGAATCGGGAGAAGTGGAAGTCAGGCGAGCGTTCCAAAATCCTGCCCAGTCATACTTCACGACCTGATTCAAAGTTTGCACGAGCTCGTCGAAGCTATAAGGCTTGAGTTCCGGACCGTTGTTGGCACCGCCATAGAAAAGATGAAAGAAATCTTCGATTGATTTCTGGCCGTGGCTTTGTTCATGGATGACGGTTGCCGCTTCCAGCCAGAGCAACTCGCCTTCTTCGTAGTAATCGAAACCGCGCCGCCAACTGATCCAGCCGCCGCTGTCGGGCCCACCCGTGAACATTCCTGGGACTGCGACGGCAGTGTCGAGCAGAGGCCGCCACGTGCGCCCCGGACGCCCCGGGCCTAAATTTGCGGCAAAGCTTGCGAGCGCCTGGCGATAGTCATCGGCGGTCCATAGACCGCTGCGCGCGGCCAACAAATCACCTAGGTAAGAAGTGTTGCCTTCGTAGACCCAGAGCAAATCGGTTTGAAGCGGCGCCTGAAAATCAGGCGCGGAGAGATCTTTCGGGCGACGGAATTTTCCGCTCCAGGAATGAGCGAATTCATGGGCGAGCAGGCCACCGACTTCGCGAGCCGCGATAGGAGAAAGCAAGACTCGCTCGGGAAGGCGGCTATCGTTTGATTCGTGATGCTCGACACCGAAGTGTGGAGTGTGGTCGCTAAGGGTGAGCAGAAAGTGATAGTTGCGATAATGGCGCGCACCGAAGAGCTTGCCGGATTCGGCGACGACATTGGTCAGACCTTTCTGCACCTCCGGAGTTATTGCCAGGGCAGCTTCGCTATCGGCGACGATATCGATCTCGTGGTGGATGGGCTCGCCTGGCGGCGTCAGATCCAAGACGCGGTAATACTCGCCTGCGATCACCGGAGAGTCGAGCAAGCGATCGAGAGCAACACTTTGAAAAAGGATTTGGGAATCCGATTGGCTCTGAATCGGCAGAGCAGTGCCGAACTTCCATCCGGAGGGGAGCAGCAATCTAGGTTCAAAGATGATCTTAGAGGCGGGAACCCCGGCGGGATAAAGGACGACTGGATACCAATTGAAATCGAGGAGCTTGTCCGTGGCGGCGCTGCTCGCTCCCCCGGTGAGCCCTGGAGGCTCGAGATAGTCGAAGGCAACTTCCAGTTCGCTCGCCCCAGAGGGAACATCCACATGAAAAGTAAAGACGTCGAGTGTGTCGCGATTCCAAGGAAGGGGCTTTCCACTGGCGAAGATTTTGAGGCCGGTGAGATTGGAGATGGGGCCCAAGGGGGCATGCTCACCCTGAATCCATTTCGGGTAAACGAGCGTCAAGGGCCCGGGCTTAGCTGGAATTAGCATCTGCGTGTGCAGGAGTTTTTGCGTCGCATGTGTGGCGTCGACCGTCAGTCGAATCGGCGGGCTTGATTCAGCAAAAGCGAAAGAGTTCCCGAGAGCGGCCGCAGCGAGGAGCAACAGAAAGCCGCGAAAGAGGAATCTGCTCATCGGGAAAGCCTCCTTAATTTCTAGAAGTAAGTCTGTTTCGAAATCATTTGGCTGAGAGGCAGGCGCATCAGGTTATCGCGCAGTTCGCCTTCATGGTCCGAAGGGTTGTCAAGCAAGCTGGCCCAACTCTAGACCGTCGTACCGGCGGCGACTCGCGGCGGAGGAACCGCTTGCGATTTGGTTCGGAAATAAGCGGCGACGCGGTCGATGATTTCTGGGAGAGACGTTTGGGGACGAAAACCGATGAGCTTCTCGAGTTTGTCGATGCAAGGCACGCGGCGCATCATGTCCTCGAATCCGGGCTCATAAGCCTGATCGTACGGCACAAACTGAATGGGAGAATCGCTCGCCGTACGTTCCTTAACGAGATTTGCAAGGCCTTCGATGGAAATTTCGTGGGTGTTACCGACGTTCACGACTTCCCCGACGGCACGCGAAGTGTCGATCAGGCGAACGAGAGCTTCGACTGTGTCCCGCACGTCACAAAAGCAACGAGATTGCTTGCCGTCGCCGTAAACCTTGATGGGCGAATTCTCAAGCGCCGCCTTGACAAAACTGGGCAGGACCATGCCGTACCGTCCGGTCTGGCGAGGGCCGACAGTATTGAAAAGCCGAACGACGATAACAGGGAGCTTTTTCTCTTTCCAGTAGGAGAGCGCGAGAAACTCATCGAGAGCTTTCGACGCGGCATAGCTCCAGCGCCCTTTGGTGGTAGGGCCAAGAACGAGATCGGCATCTTCGCGAAACGGTAAGTTCGTGTTCTTCCCATAAACCTCAGAAGTGGAGGCGGTGACGACTAACTTGCGCTTTTTGCAAGCGGCTTCGAGGATCATTTGGGTGCCATTAACATTGGTCTCGATTGTGCGGACAGGACTTTCCACAATGAGCTTGACGCCCACGGCGGCCGCGAGATGGACCACGGCATCTGCATCGTCGACGAGTTCTGCAATCAAGTGGCGATTCTCGATCGCGTCGAGATGGTATTCCATCCCCGGCGAATTTTTGAGGTGACGGATGTTTTCCATGCTGCCGGTCGACAAGTTGTCGAGCAAGATAACGCGCTCACCGCGCGCAAGGAGCCGCTCGGCCAGATGGGAACCAATGAAACCGGCACCGCCGGTGATTAGGAAGTGCAAAGATCCTCCTCAGAGTTGCAAACTATCGTCGTCGTGATGGTGATGAGTAGACGTATGGCCTGCGGTCGCCTCTTCGTTATCATCGTCGTGAGGAGCGTCCGCCGCTTCGGAACGAGCATATCCATACGAGTAAGGATAATACCGATAGGAGTAGTAGTAATCCGGCGCGCTGGAATCCACAGCATTCAGAACCACACCCAAGAGACGGCACTTGACGCTCACTAGCAAGTCGCGAGTGCGAGTGAATGCTTCTTTCGGAGTTTCTCCGCTACGGACGATGAGGAGAACGCCGTCCGCCTGGACGGAGAGAATCACGGCATCCGTGGCAGCCATGATGGGCGGGGTGTCGATCACGATGAATTTGAATTTGGAGCGGAGCTCTGATATCGCCTCTGCTAGGCGGTGCGAAGAGAGCAGATCTGCAGGATTGGGGGGAAGGGGCCCAGTAGGGATGGCAGAGAGATTAGGAATGGCGGGGTGCTGAACGGTTACGAGATCGAGGCTCGAAACGCCCGCCAGGTAAGAACTGAGGCCTGCATATTTGCCGTTGCCCAAGTCAAGTAGACGTCCAATGCCAGGCTTGCGCAGGTCGGCGTCGATTAGCAGAGTGCGGTCACCAAGCTGGGCCAAGGTGACGGCAAGATTTGCAGCAGCCGTCGTTTTTCCTTCACGGGGCAAAGCGCTGGTGACGAGCACGACCTGTGGAGGGCGGTCAGCCTGAGAGAGCAACAGAGAGGTGCGCAGGGCTCGAAAAGCTTCAGATATTTGAGACTTCGGCAAGTGCTGAGCAACGAGTTCAACCGGTCTGTCGTGGCCGTTGGTCCCCATTCCGGCTAAGCGCCGGCCGCGGCGGCCGTTGCCGTTGGACTCGAAGAAGGCCGGGACGACGGCGAGCGAGGGCAGCCTCGCAAGGTTCTCTATATCGTCAGGGGTCTTAACAGTGTTGTCCATATATTCGCGGAGAAGCGCCAGGCCGATACCGCCCACCAAGCCAACGAGAAAAGCCAGGGCGACATTGCGTGCTTTGGCTGGCCGCGACGGATACGAAGGGATCATCGCCGGATCAACCACACGAATGTTGGAGGATTGCAGAGCGGCGGAAATTCCGGCCTCCTTAAGCTTTGTAAGTAGGCCGTCGTAGAGAGCTTTGTTGGCCTCGGCGTCTCGCTTCAACATGTTGTACTGAACCATGCGTTCAGACATGAGATTCGCTTCCGCCTTCTGCTGCTCGAGGGTGCGGGTCAGCAAATCCTCGCGCTGTTGAGCTTCGCGGTACTCGCTCTCCAGTCTGGCGACGACGGCTTTCTTCTCCCTTTCGACACTCAGATCCAATTCCTTGAGTTGCGACTGCATGCGAACAACCTTTGGAAAATTGGGTCCATATTGATTGAGAGCGTCGGCATATTGAGTTGCCAAGTCAGCGCGTTTCTTATAGAGCTCTTGGACGTTGCCGCTCTCGCGGATCTGCGGTACGACATTGGGATCGCCGGACTTGGCGAATTCATATAGGGCTTGTTTTTTCATGCGCTCGGTCTGCGTGCCGATGAGCTCGCGATTGATCTCGGCGAGGCGCTGCGTGGTGATGTTCTGCTTGTCGTCGAGTTCCCAGATTTGATTTTTTCGCTCGTAGTCAAGGCGCGCGTCTTCGGAATTCTTTACCTTTATTCTGAGCTCATCGAGCTGATCGGTGAGCCACGCTGTGGCTGAAGTGGTTGCCTCATAGTGGCTCCGACGGTTCTGGTCAATGTAATTCTTCACGTGCGCGTTGACGATCTGCGCGGCCAACTCGGGATTCGTGGCCTCAAAGCTGACGTCCATCAAACGGCTGTTCGGGACGCGCCTGACACTTAGGCTAGACAGAAATGCGCCTAACTCCGGAGGTGGTTTCTGATTGGCGAGATTTCCGGTGGCTACCGCCTCGGAAGCGACGTCCGCGCCCAGATATTCCGACTGGCCGGAAAGTGCCCTATTGCGAATGGTTTGTAGGCCTAGGGTCTCGCTGGTCAGGATTTTGGACTGGGTCTCCATGTAGTTCTCGAGATCCATCATGTAGTCGTAAGAATCCATACCCTGGAAGGGAAGAATGTTGGCATTCTCTCGACCAAGCTCGATGCGCGTGGTGGCCACGTACACGGGCTGCATTCGGAAGGTTGCGATCGAAACAATCGTGACGACGGCCAGCATGAAAGAGAGAATGAGCCATTGGTGTTTGCGGAGAATCAGCAAGTAGTCGTAGAGATGTGGCTCGTGGGGCGACAGATCCCAGGAGAGCGGACGGGCCTGTGCGGGAACAACATCAACGGGCGCAGCCGAGGAACCCTCGCGAGGAACAATTTTGAATTCTTCAGCCATACTCTAAAAGATCAGCTCTAAGGAATCAGGCGATAAATTACCACGCCAGTGCCGACGCCCAACATAATCTCTCCAGCCCTTAGGAGGGCTTGTTTGCCACCCGAATTGGGAACATACAAGATGTCAGACGGGCGTAGCTGCACGTCTTCTGTCTCGAACTTCATTATCTTCCGAAGATCGATTTCGACTTCGTGTTGCTGGCCATTGGTGTCTCTTCGGACGATTATGGCATGCGCGGCTTTTGCCGAACTTTTCACGCCGCCAGCTAGCGACAGGAGTTTGAGTGTTGTTAGCTGACCACGATCGTTGGCAACTGTGTAGCCTCCCGGCCTGCCAATCGCTCCGAGTGCGTAGACAATTCCGGCGTGCGGCACAGTCACAACATCTCCGGGTAGGAGAACAATGTTGTTCTTCAGATCGCCAGTCTCCAGAATTTGATTCAAGTTTATAGTGATAGTGTTGGTCAGGGGAGGCGGCACTGCCGGGGATGGGCCTGCGGACGTGCCGCCCGATCCTGCAGGCGTCAGCATTGAGTTCCCGGAAGACGGAAGACGTGTGGCTGAGTCCGAATTCTGCCCTTGAACCGGTGGGGAGTCTTCCGGCCCGATCGCCGGGGGATCCGAAGGATCGGAAGTATCCGTCTCGGGGCGCGTGATGATTACGCTGTCGCTCGCGTCGGAACCAATGCCACCGGCTTCGGCAAGCACCTCGATCAGCGTCACTTGACGATCTGCCTGATACACCATGGGACGCCCGACCGCGCCAACGACGGTGATGGGCTTGCTCTTTTTGTCTTTGACGACAACGCTTACTTCAGGATGCGCGACCAAGCCATTGGCTTCCAGAACTTCTGCGATCTTTCGTTCTGCCTGAAGCTCGGTCAGACCGGCAATATGCAGACGCACAGGTACTAACGGAATGCCGATCGTGCCGGTTTGGCTGACTCGCAAGTCGCGAGTCAACTCTGGAACATCGAAGACCTGAACGGAGAGGACATCGCCGCTACCGATAACGTAGTCGCGCGGTGGAGGAACATGGGACGCCGCTGCGAGCGAGCGAATGCGCTCGTTGGTCTGTTGCGAGGTTTCGACAGTCTGCGCGCTGCCGGGTGGCGCCAGAAGTAGTATCGCAAACAGTGCCGCGGAAACAAGACACGACACCGCCGCAGCCAGTCTGGCGGACTGCATTCGAGTAGATAACCCCCAGGGTGATTATACAGTTATGCAGTAGAAGTCAATCAGTGATTTCGCTCGGTCGATTGGTGACGACCTGAAGGGATAGCCAGAGCGACAGGGCGAATCTCACCGGTGGCGAGGTGAGCCGAAAGGAAAAAGAGCAAGGCGTTCGCCGGAATATGAAGATTGAAATCCACCAAGCTGTGTACTAAGAATCCACTACACGCCACCAGCCCGGAAAGATGGAGCGCAGCTGCAAATGATTTGTCCGTTCCAAGGAGCTGACGCAATGAAATGAAAAACAAAACCGCAAGGAACCAAATCCAGCAGAGGCCCCCGGCCATTCCCGTTTCTGCTAATCCTTCCAAGTAATCGTTATGGGTGTGGTTGACAACACGTCCATCGTAGTGGGTTTCGTAGGCGGGAAAGACGGTTTGCAGCGTGCCCAATCCGGTGCCGGTCCAAGGATGATCCAAAAAGATTCGCCAGGTGTCCTGGCGCATAGAGGCGCGTTTACCTGCGGTCACCTCCAGGGATTGAAGCGAAGAAAACCTGTCGAGAACCTGACGCACGCCCAACCAGGAAACCAGCAGAAAAGCGAGGAGCAAGACAATGCCACCCGCGACTGCATGCCGGCCGGCGGTGCGTCGCAACACCATCATCAAGATAAGAATCGCAAGCTCGGCGGCAAAACTGACAATGCCGCCGCGCGAGGCCGACAAAAACAACGAACCGATAGGCACAAGCGCAAAAATGCCCGCTACATACCAACGCTCTTTCCTGACTTTGCCGAGCGCAAGGGGAACCAATGCGACAGGAATCACCAACTCGATGAACCCAGCGAAGTGATTGCGGTTTACGTAAGGGCCGAATGGGATGCCGCCATAACGCATCTCCCGGAACCAATATAGCCTTCCGTTGAAGGTAAGATGCTGAAGGATTCCGAATATGGCTACGAGAAACCCGAAGCCCATCAGGAACCAGACATAGTTCTTCCAATCTTCTGAAGTTCGGAAGGCTTGCGCAGCGAGAAACAAGATGATCGCGTTGGCAACCAGCAGCGCCAAATCCATGCGCGTGGCGTATGGGGACGCAGTGGCGCGAAATACTAACTGTCCTACGGCCATGAGAATCAGCAAGATCAACGGAGGCAGTAGCGGTGTGACGGCGACCTGCTTCTCGCGAGGCTCACCAAAACAAAAGAGCACGGACCAAGAAACGAGCAACAGCCCAGCGCCTGTTTCCAAGACAGCGCGAGCCCAATCCTCGACAGCCCCGTGGGCGGCCACGCTGAAGGCAATCAGGGCACAGATGGCGATCCGCAGAACCCTCATGGTTTCGAACTCTGCGGCTGTTCGGGGAGTAGCACGACATCATCCACCCAAGCAGTTCCTCGAATCCTTGCATTGAAATCGTCGGACGGATTACGGCTGACACATACGCGAACATCGTGAGTGTCGCGTCCTGCGGTCCAGAGAAGCTCGATCTTCGTCCACGGTGCGGTTCCGTGTATATCAGAGGTTTCGACAGGCCCATCGCGGGAGTCGATCCGGAACCTGATACCTTGATTGGTGGTGAGCGATTGTGTGCGCACCCAAGCAGAGAAACGATAAGAGGTTCCGGGGCGCACTTCGGCCAGGTGGCAAACATCGGAGAAATTCACATTGTGCTTGCCATCAAAACCAAGCCGTAAAGACTGCCTGCCCGAGTGCCTATCTGTTCCATCGATGCCGACCTGAACGCCGCTTGACGAAGGGGCAAAGGACCACGCAAAACCCCCTCCGTGCACGTTGCTTTCAAATCCACCGTCCCACAGAAGCGAGCCAGGAGGGTCGCCCAGAGGCGGAATATTGGAAAGGCTCACCGCCTCATCCCAAACTCGCCGAGCGTCGCTGATGCGATGGCCCTGAAGGAGAGCTTGAATAAATGGAAAAATATCCGTGATCTGCAAGCGAGGACGAAGCGCAACCAGGCGGGACCAAACGATCAACGCGGAGCCGATTTGTTCGCTGGAGTCGAGCTCTCGAATGGCCGCCAGGTACACAGCAGCATTCGCTGGTAAGACCTTGTCCAGAATCTCTTGGACGTCTGGGCCGACCCGCCAACATCGCGAGAACGCTTCGGCGGCACGCAGGGGATCAGCCTCGAGTGTGTGGCGGATTTGGGCGAAGGCCTCGGAGAGCTCGTTCTGCCTCAACTGGAAATTCCCGTATCGCCAGGAGACCTCCGCTGACATTGGATAAACGCGTGTGGCCTGGACAAAGGCGTCGCGTGCTTTGTCGATGTCGCCTTCAGACTCGTAGGCCGCGGCGAGATCGAGCCAGGTATTCGCTGATCGAGGATCAATGGCCAGGGAGGACCGATAGGCTTGAATCGCACGCTGCGGGTCAGGATCCTCAAGATCGTATTGCCAATAGCGGCCCAGAAGATACCAATTGAGAGGGTTGCCGGGCTCAATTTGTGTGGCCTTGACGTATCCAGCTAGCGCGCCCTGCTCGGCCTCGTGAACAGCCTGTGCATTACGAATGCTGGAGTAAGCGAGTGCCGCTGCCAAAACCACGGCGGCGGCCACTAAGATCAAACGCAGGACAAGGCTAGGAATGCGCAGGATCACTCCTGGGTACTTTGCCTACGCACTCTGGGAGATGCAAGGCGAAAGTACTACAAGAGAAGTCGCGTCAAAGCTTACATAATGGAAGGGCTACTTGCCGATAGACGCGATCAGCGTCTCATCACCGCGGCCGCGTCGGCGAACATCGATGCCCAAGCGTTTTATCTTTTGATTCAAAGTGGAGAGGGGAATCATGAAGCGCTCCGCAGCCTCGGTCTGGTTCCAGCCGGTACGCTCCAACATATCGACAATAATGCGTCGCTCAATCTCATCCATGATTTGAAAGAGCGAAGGCTGCGGATGATCGGCGCCGGACCGCGCTCCAGGCTCGCCCGGCAGCGGCGGAAGAAACTCGGAGAGCTGCAGCCGGACGCCCCGAACAATCTCCTTGCTTCGTATATTCTCCGGAAGCAGATCGACGTCAACGCGCTCTTGCGTGGAGAGTACAACAGCGCGTTCAACCACATTTTCCAGTTCGCGGACATTGCCCGGCCAGTCGTAGTCCATCAAAAGCTTCATCGCGGCCTGCGTGAACTGGCGCGGCGACTTACCATTTTCCTCGCAATAGCGCTGCAGAAAGTGCACGAGCAGAGCCGGAACGTCTTCGCGACGATCGCGTAGTGGCGGCAGCACGAGATGGATGACGTTGAGGCGGTGGTAGAGGTCCTCCCGGAAGCGACCTTCGCGAACCAGGGTAAGCAGGTCAACGTTGGAAGCTGCAACGATGCGCACATCGACTTTGATTTGCTCCGTGCCGCCAAGGCGCATGAACTCGCGTTCCTGAATGACTCGAAGGAGCTTAGCCTGCGTTTCCGGGCTGATGGTGGCGATTTCATCGAAGAAAATGGTGCCTTGGTCGGCGACTTCAAACAGGCCCTTCTTAGACGCCACGGCGCTAGTGAAAGCACCCTTCACGTGCCCAAAAAGCTGAGACTCCAGCAGGTCAACGGGAATCGAGCCGGTGTTGACGGGGACAAAAGCCTTATCGGCGCGTGTCGAGGCCGAATGGATAGCTTTGGCGATGAGCTCTTTGCCGGTGCCGCTCTCTCCGCTGATTAAGACGGTGGAGCGCGACGGCGCCACTTGTGTGACCAGATCGAGCAGCGCGAGCATCTTTTCGCTCTTCCCGATGATACTGGGAAAATTGAACCGCTGTTTCAGCGCCCGTTTGAGGTGAACGTTCTCCTCGCGGAGACGCCGCGATTCGACCGCCTGGGCCACTTGCGCAAGCAGCTCATCGTTGGACCACGGCTTGGTGATGTAGTCCATCGCGCCGCTCTTGAAAGCCTGGCGAGCCATATCGATGGAGCCGTAAGCGGTGATCAGTACGACAGACAAGTGCGGGTCGCGCCGGCGGATTTCCTTTAGGAGATCCAGACCATTGCGATCGGGGAGACTGACATCGAGTAGCAGCAAATCGAATGGGCGCTCTTCCAGCTTCGCCAAACCAGATTCGCCCGTACTTGCGCTGGAAACACCGTAGCCCTCGCTTGCCAGCAGCAGTTCAAGGCCTTCGCGGATTTCGGATTCATCATCAACTACTAGAATCGAGCCCTTAGACATGGACCGCTTTCCTGACGGAGGGGAACTCGACGTGGAAGGATGTGCCCTTACCGGGAGTGGATCGGACATCGATTTTTCCAGCATGCTCTTTAATTATGCCGTAACTGACAGAGAGGCCCAAACCGGTGCCGCGACCGTTGGCTTTGGTGGTGAAGAAAGGATCGAAAATACGATTAATGTGCTCACGCGAAATACCGGCCCCGGTGTCGGCAACCTCGACCTCGATGCTGCCGTTGTGCGCCGCGGTGCGGACTTCCAGCATACCTCCGGTAGGCATAGCGTCACGGGCGTTCAGGAATAAGTTCAGGAATACCTGCTGCAGCTTGTTGGCGGAACCTCTGACCGGCGGCAGGGGTTCGGAAAGCTGCTTGACCACGTGAATTTGAGAAGTCTTCAGAGGATGGGCTACGAGAGAAAGAGTTTCTTCCACCACACGATTGACATCTATGTCGGCCAGCTCGCCGGCGCCGGTGCGCGAGAAATTCAGCAGATTGTTGACGATTTCGCTGGCGCGGAAAGTCTGCTTCACGATTTTGTCGATAATGCCTTGCCGCGGGTCACCTTCAGGCATCTGCTTGGCGAGCATCTGAATGTAATTCGAGATCACCGCAAGAGGTGTGTTCACTTCGTGAGCCACACCGGCAGCCAGCAGGCCAAGAGAAGTGAGTTTTTCGGTTTGCGACATCTGCTCTTCCATACGCTCGCGCTGAGTCACGTCATCGAAGAGAAGCAGCCGTCCGATGCGTTCCCCTGATTTGCTGACTAAAGGAGTAATCGAAACGTTTAGCGTCAGACACTTTCCCTGATGGTGCAGGCGATGTTTGTAAATGCCGCTAATTTGCTCTTCGTCGCGGCGCGCCGCAATTTCGGAAGCCAACTCTTCCGGAAGGAGCGCGCGCAACTGCCGCCCCACAGCGTCTTGCCGGCTGACGCCGAAGAGCTGTTCCATGCGCGTGTTCCAAGATTCGACGATTCCACCCAGATCCACAGCAAGCACGCCGACGTTCAAAGATTCGACGATGTTCTCACTAAAGTCTTTGAGACGTGCAATCTCCAGGGCTTTTTGCTCGAGGGAAGTGTAGAGCTGCGCGTTGTCCAGCGCGACGGCAACGTACCCGGCTATGGTTTGCACTAATTCAACGTCGTCGCTAGAGAGAAAGTCCCCATCGACGGTCTTGCCGAGACCCAGCACGGCCACGGTGTGCTCGCGAATGCGGCAAGGAATGAAGTAGTTCAAATCGAGCTGTTCGAGCGTGTCGCGTACAGACTCACTAACGTCTCTTGCCACACGGGGCGACTCAAAAAAGAGCGCCCCGCGGGCAAACTCGGGCCGGGCCGGCTCGAGGAAACTAAGATCCATCGGTTCGAACAAGCGCACGCCCATAGACCGAGCCAGACGCATCTGTCCGGGCTCAAGCGGATTTTCCATAAAGATCGCCAGGCGGTCCACGAGCAAAGTCTGTGAAATGCGATCCATGACGGAGCTGAGCATGGGATCGAAGCGCACTTCGTTGGTGAGAGTGCGCCCGAATTCGATCAAGGTGCGGCGGTAGTCCAAACGGTCGCGATAGAAGAACCGGTCCAGGCGAGCTTGGATCCATTCGCGGAAAGGCTGAAACAAGAAGGCGGCGATCACGATGGCGATCATTCCGCCGACAGGACCAGTAGTCTGCGCGTGAGAAACCTCGGCGATCAACGCGATCAGAGCGAAATAGACGGAAGCTACGGCGGCGGTGGCAGCAGTGTAGGCCAATCCGCGCTTGAAGATGATGTCGACGTCCATCAACCGGTAACGAATGATGGCGTAGCCAAAGCACAGCGGGACGAGCACCAAACTCAGGGCGGAGAACTTCATCCAAGTGCGCGTGCTTGCATCGAACACAAACGGGATGATGTAGAGAAGGGCGAACGGCAAACTTCCGGCGAGGGTTCCACCCGTAAGCCACTTTAACTGCTGGCGCAGAACGCCTGAAGGAGCTTCGCGAAAACTCTTATAAAAAACAATTGCGGCGGCGAGGAAGTAGATTGCCAGATAGCTGTACTCGATTTTATCCAGCAACACCCGCGAGCCCAGCCACGGCACGAACCCGAGCGCGTTAAGCGCAGTGCTTACGTGGAAGAGCAAAAGGGCGCAAGGCGGCCCATAGACCAGAGCCAGCTTGGAAATCGAGCGAGTGGTTCGCTCCGTCCGCTCCGGGAAGACGAGCGCAAAGTGAAGGAGCAGGGCAGGGGCCAACAGGAGCGAAACGATCTGAGACCAGTATACCTCGTAGTCGAAAGCATCCAGCTTCCCGCTGTAGTGAAAAGAGTAAAAAATGAAAGAAACGAGACAAAAGACGTAGAAATGAACGGCGCGCGGTGCGTTCCAGCGTCGGATGAATATGAAAAGTCCAATAAATAAGTACAGTAGGCCTACGACACGTTCATAGCCCTCAATCGATGCTGGTTTTTCCGCCGGAGCGGTTACTACAGGAGTTTCGAATTCCTCGCCGTTGCGAACGAGCTTGTAGCGGACTTGATTCCACAGCCCGGCGCGCCACAATCGCTTAGTGACCTGCACTTGGGTTTCAACCGGAACGCCATTAATGGCGAGCAGAATGTCGCCTGGCCGCACACCTGCCCGGGCTGCAGGGGAATTGAGGGCTAGCCTCCAGGCCTGAGCGCCATGCGCCGTATCAAGCCAAGCCACCCCGTCATCGGGGATCTCATAAGTCTCTCGTTGCCGGAAATTGAGCCAGGCGTAAATGACTGCGGTGAGCGTGGCAAGGGCCAGCACAACGGCGCCAAGGCTGACTTTGAGATTCTGCTTCATGACTAGAGCCAAACCGGATGGATCTATCTAGCACTACTAGGTGCAACTCCATTTCCACAGTTTTGTACACCGCCGAGTAAAGATCCCCCTTGTCCTCAGTATGTTACGGAAAGATGCAGGAGGCACGCCTGAGGCAATCCAGTTTATGGAAGGAGCCATACAGCTTTCCAAAGCCCAAAGCCGAATCAGAACTGGACGCTCAAGCCTCCGCGAAACGTCCGGAACGCCGGCACGAGGACAGACCGGCCGTCCTGGCTAGATAAGGACACATACCCCTGCGCAAGCACATTGTTGCAGTCGGCCATCGCTTGCCAATGACCAGGAGCGAATTTCGGCAACGCCTGGCGAATGCCTACGTGGAGATAGGGGTCCATCTGGAAGAGCGATTCGCCATAGCTATCCACGCGCGAGACGGTAGTACCGCTCACCCATTTGTACCCGGCATCTACTTTTGTGCCGGAGTGATGAACTTTAGCGGAAACATTGGCACCAAACGAATGATGCGGACGGGTTTGGAGTACATCCCGAAGCCGGCCTTCAGCCAGTTCGGAAGGACTGAGCGCTCCGGCAAAAGCATAGACCGTAGTCACTTCCAAATTCTCGGTGACCCTCTCGTGAAGGGCCAGGCGCGTCCCCCAACTGCTAGAAGAGCCGCCGTCGTATGCAAACCCGTTAGAAAAATAATCCTGAAAATAATCACCGGCAGGCAAATCTGAGCCTCGGCCGTACACCGCCACATGTCGATTGTCATCGTGAAAGGCCGCTATCTGAAGCTTACCGTGCGTACCCAACTTGTGCTCTGCAGCAACTTCTTCGTGCCAGCCCCCTTCCAGGACTGGACGCCCGTTTCTCCAGAGCATCGCAGGGAACGAATCTAGCTCGTTCAGCGCGGCCAGGAGCGCGCCTTCAGAATCGCGTTGTTCGGCTTGAAGCGGTGTAGGCGCACCGGGTTCCTCCGCGAAGACGACTGCGGCGGTCCAAGAATCGGAGATTCGCTCGTCCAGCTCTAGACGCGGCCGCAGCGATGTAGCCGCTTTGCGCATGCCAACGAGCACGTACTCCCCTCCATAACGTACTGTAAGCCGATCCCCCAGAGCCAAGGACCCGCCCTGTTCAATGCGCACTCCGCGGAAAGCCGGCCCTCCCGGCCCGAGCTTTGCTTCGCGAAGCACAAGCGCAGTATGCGAACCCGTATCAAGAGCGCCAGAAGGCAACCACACTGTCGCGAGGCCTCCGCCCGCGGCAGAATCTAAATAATTCATCTGCCCGGCTAGGATCATTCGCCCGGCGTCCCCCAGCTTCTGGTCATACGCAAAAGCTGTTGCCGGAGCCGCGGGAACGTTTGAGGGCGAGCCGGGCCGTCGAGACCCATCCGTAAACTCAAGCCGCGCTTTCGCCCGGAGCGGAGTGGTATCGATCGAGACGTTGCCCGCTGATGTGTTCCCATCGTCCATCCATTGAAGTACCGGCCGCGTGACCGAGGCAGACCGCAACACCCATTTCCAATTATCGGGCTCTACCACCGAAGGGGATGGCTGGCGCCTTAGCTGATCGAGTGACGCGAACAGGGATTCGAGCTGAATGCGGACGACCGTCGTCAAGTGCGCACTTACACGAACGTGCTGTTCCAATGTGGGCAGGAATCCGGCGAGAGTCACGCGCACGGTATACAGACCCGGGGCGAGACGCTCTCCATGAAAAATGCCTTGCGTATTGGTTACGAAATTCAGGGGTGCCGCAACAGCGGCCGATTCGGTGAGGACTTCCACGGTCGCGCCCATCTGAGGCGTCCCTGCTGCGTCATGCACAACTCCAGCCAGCTTGCCAGAGACTGATTTCACTTGAGCGGGCGACGCGTTCACTCCCAGAGTGAGACACGTTCCAGCGAGGATCAAAGCCCCCAGCTTTCGGAGCCGTCCTTGTTTCACGTCGTCCTACCTCCCAGGCGCCGGGCGGGCGTTGGCCGCCGTCTTCGGTTCAACTGGCGCTTTGACCGTAAAGTCCGCGCTCTTGGAAATCGTTTTGTTCGACAGAGTGTCTGTCGCCAGCACTTCCAGTGAGTACTTACCTGGCGGCAACGTGGCCAATGGCAAGAGTCGCTCGATCGTAATTTGATCTCCGGTTTGCTTCATTTGTTCCGAGGTTTCCTTGAACTGCATCACCTGTTGATCGCCCTTTTTGACCGTGTACTGCAAAGTGGCGTTGGACTTGTGGGTCTTCTCGTCAGGCTTCAGGTTGTACACCTGCATGTAAATTCCAAGCTTGTCGTTCGTAGTGAAATCCGCGTCGAGCTTGGGCCGCACTTTGGAGGAGCCGAGAACGAATTGCCCAGTGCCAATCTGCTTAGCCGGTACGTGCTCGAGTTGATCAGCAAGAATCAAAGAACTTGCGTCGAGCTTGTCATCTTCATATCTCGGCACTTGAAGGCGCGTATTCACCACGCCGACGTTCCCACTCTTCACGTCTTTCAGGACGATGTCCAGGCGGTACAGCCCAGGACGGAGAGGAACCGCCTTTTGATAAATGGACTGCAGCTTGACAGATTGCTGGAAAAGGCTGTCGGGAAAATCCCTGCTGACGGGATCCTCAAAAGTCTGAACGACGCGGCCCGTTAGCGTGCTGATTCGGCCAAAAATGTTGAGTGTCGCGGAATGAACGCCATCCTTCGATTCAAAAGAAAGCTGGTTGTTAGGAATTTGGATGGTCACCGGGACAAGCACGGTGTCGTTGGTAACCTTCAGATAATCCGTACGCCAAGTGAAGTGCATCTGATCGCGGACGATTCGCGCAGTAACGATCGCTTCCAGATCCTTGAATTTAACCTGAGGCGGTTTAAAGGCCTTGGCATACTGCTCCAGCCGATTAAACTCGTTCATGCTGGAAGGAGTTCCACCCAACGTGGTCGGTAGGTTTGTACCATCCGAACGGGTAAAGCGATCCGTCTTGGAAGCCATGCCCATCGATTCGAGCAAGCTCAAGCCGGCACCGGGAACGTGCAACAAGGCATCCTTTTCGGATGGGTCCATCGTCAAGTGGTATTCGCCCGATCCGCTAGGGTCCACGAACTCCCAAATAACGTTCTCGCCGATCCCCTCCATATAGCGATAGCGCCAGGTTTCCCAGGGATACGTACTGGTCGACCCGCCGCCTTCTTCTATCGGACGATCGTATGTGCCGCCGGTCGGGTGCGATTCGATTTCATCCGCTGGGCCCCACATGATGTACATGCGGCCACGATCTGTCCTCCAGCCGGGTATGCCAGACGCGTAGTGTTCGTTGGCATAGGCGATTCGACGGTAGTGTTCCTCTTTGAAATCGTTGTCCGGTAGGTCAGGGTTGTTGCTGCGACGAAGCCAAAACTGCTCGATAAATTGTTCGCGCTCTTCGTTCGTTTCAAGCTGCAGGAATGCTTGACGCTCTTCGGGCGAAATGATGTAAACGACGTCCTCGTTCAGCCATTGTTTGTAGGGTGTATCCAGTTCTTTTGCAGCTTTGCTAAGTTTCCTTTTCTGGGTTTTGTCTAATTTCTGAGGTGCCGGGGGAGCGTTTTGATCGCGCGCTTGTTGGGCGCCCAAGGGAGGAATCGTAATAGCGATGGAAAAAAATGACGCGACGATCGTGCGGGTTACCCGCGACATAGGTACACCTCAACCTCTGGAAGGTAGGGATTTTACTCCCCGGAATGCTCCCCCGTCAATCAGCGAAATCCCCCGCATTTTGTGACACTTGCCCCTGGCGACTAGTTAGAGTGCGCGAGGTGCGAACAGGTTGCCCGACGGCACTAGGCTTGGGAAACGGTTAGGCGACTAGGTCGCGCCCTGGTACCTAACATTGTGGTACGTAATGGGCATAAGCGAGGGGATTTGCGAAGCAAAAGGGGGATCGGGTTCAGTGCGCTGGCTTACTGCACCCGCTGCTGCTGCCCGTCGCACCCAATTAAGGCATCGAAGATCGCCAGCACGTGCCGCCGGTATTCGACCACCCGGAAAAAGATGTCACGGAGCTCCGGCTCGCGTTCGGCCTCACGGTGCCACTTGGCGAGGACGGCCGGAGGAACCTCAATGTCGCGGCGAAGCTGCTCGGGAGAGTGCCCGCGTAGGAACAACCCGTAAAAGAAGGCCGCTTCCCGCTGCGGAAACTCGAAGTCTTGGGTGACTTCGACGGGAACGAATTGTGCCATCGTGGCCATAAAGGAAAATGCAGTTTACCCAAAAGCGTCCCGGCGTCAAGTAGTACGGCTGATTTGGTGCTGCGTGCCGGGCACTGCCCCTTTCGATACAGGCCATCGGTTCCATATTGCGCCGACCGTACAACGCCTGGGGTTGTCATTGGATTCTAACCGCCGTAGGATGCTGATAGGGATGCCAAGGTTATACAAATCGAGACGAGGTTCGCTCGCGGGGCGCGTTTTGCGTTTCGGCCTGCGGCGTGGCCTGCGCTCTGTGGAGGTCAAACCCGAAGATTTTCGCCGTCAGCTCGCAAACAAGCATGGTTTATGGGTCCCAAATTTCAGCCGCATGCAAGATGTACCGCTGGAGCGATTGGACGAGATTGCCAAATCGTTGATTCGCGACGCAGCACGGCTCGCGATGGCAGAGGGCGCGGGATTCGGCCTCGGCGGCATGGTCACAGTGCTTCCAGACGCGGGTCTGCTTACCGCCATCACGCTACGGTTGATTCAGCGGCTCTGTCTGCTCTATGGATTTGAATCGCGCGGTCAAGATGAACGCATGGAGTTGTGGATGGCGGCTGCGGCTGCGAGCGGAATCGATTACGGCAAGGATCTTGCCGAGAAGCAGATGTTCGAGAAATTAGCGCCTCGCATTGTCGAGCGTTTGGCGATACGGCTCGGCCGGGAAACGGCGGAGAAGTGGGTTGGGCGACTGATCCCGTTGGCTAGTTCCGCGGTCGGTGGAGCGCTAAATTTCTCCTTCGTTCGCGCGTGGGGCCATCGGGTGCAGCGCAACTTGCGCGCCAAGCACCTCGCCGCGCGGGCTTCGGCGGCTGTTCCACCCTATTCCGCGTCTCAGGCCGCGTTTGTCTAGCTACTTGCCTGCTTCACCTCGGGGCGGTGCACCGATTTCGTGGTTCGGTTGCGCAGCCGCGCCGTAGAAATTCAGGATCAATCGACGTAGACTAGTTGCGGTTTCTAGTCGAGACCGCAAGAGTTCCGACGTGGGGTCATTATGTTGAGTACAAGAATCGCGGCGAGCGGGCTCATTTTCTTGTGCTTGGCGCTGGTTTTTGCCATGGTTCCGCAGCGCGCGACGTCGCGTCTGGCACCTGCACAGAGTGCTCCCCAAAGCGGAAACGAAGAGCCCGTTCCGGCGTTCCACTCCGAAGTTCCCCAAGGTCCGCTGCCAGCGACGATGAGTCCCACACTTTTCACAAACTTAGTGGCACAAAACGCCTACACGATAGCTGCGCACATCAAGAAAGTGCTATATCAACAGCCTTGCTACTGTCACTGTGATCGCAGCCAGGGCCACGCCAGCTTGCTGGATTGCTTCGTGAGCAAACATGCGGCGGGGTGCGAGATCTGCATGCGCGAGGGATTCTATTCCTACGAGCTGACACACAAGGACCGGAGCAGCGCACAGATCCGCGAAGGAATAGAACGCGGCGAGTGGCGGCAGGTGGACCTCTCAAAATATCAGGCCCCGCTCCCCGCGAAGTGACTCAAAGCAACGCCCGTTTCTCCCTAAATTCCATCCCTCGAACCTTTTCTACCAACGCGCAGTCTAACTCCTGGGTTCGGCGGGCCTCGCGCCCTGTTTCGCAAAAATCGCGAATCCCAGCAGCCAGCCGAGAGAGCAGTCTCTCCAATGCACTGGAAAGTCTGTTTGCTGGCCTTGGCCATAGTATTTTGGACCGGACCGGCAGCGACAACTGCCCGCGCACAGCAGCATGTCGTTTCCCTCGACGAATTACACACTGACGCCCAGCGGAATTCCGAGGAGCGCCAGGCCGATGAAGCTGCGGTTCGCGATCTGCTGTCGTCGAAAGCCGGCCAGAAGGCGCTGAAGGCGGCGAACGTTGAGTATCAGAAGGTTGACAAGGCCATCGGGCAGCTCAGCGATGACGACTTGGCGAAAATCGCGACTCGCTCGCGGCAAGCGGAAAGCGACTTTACCGCCGGAAGTCTGCCCGGCCACATATTGTTCCTCATCATATTGGTTCTCATTTTGATCGTCGTGCTGTCGGTCACCCTGTGAATAAGCCCTTCGGTGAGAGAACGGTTCACAGACAGACACAGCCGTGCCAGAAAAACCGCCAACTTTCTTGTCCTCGGTAATCGCAACCTATAGACTCAAAACACCCCAGCCGGCGAACGAATAACCAACAGAGACTAGGAGGACGAGACATGTCCCAGAAGTGGTTTATGCGGGCCCTGGCAATAGCGCTGGCAATTTCGCTCTCGTGTGGCGCTGCGCCTTCACAGGCGCAAGAGAAACAGCACGTGGTCGCTCTCAGTGAGCTAGGCAGAGACGCAGCCGGGCCAGCTCAGACACGCCAAGCTGATGAAGCCGCGGTGCGGCACCTCTTTTCCTCCGAAGCCGGGCAAAAAGCATTGCGGGCCGCGAAGATCGATTACACGAAGGTCGACAAAGCGGTGGGACAATTGGGCGATGAGGATCTCTCGATGCTCGCCCAACGTTCCCGCGATGTCGAAAATGACTTCGGAGCGGGAAGGTTATCTGACCGTGATCTGCTGATCATCGTGATCATCGCCGTGCTGGTAATCGCGTTGATCGCCGTCGTTCGTTGAGTTACTAAGCACCGTCACTTCTGAACAGATCCGCATGCATGGCATTCTTACGCGTTTCTTGCTGAGTGTTGTCGCGGCAGGCATGACGCAACAACCGGCGCAGTCTGAAACCGCGGGCGTCTGGCTCGAAGTGCCTTTCATCAAGCAAACAGAAGACGGTTGCGGCTCCGCTGCCATTGCCATGCTGCTGCAGTATTGGGAGGCGCATGGCACCGCCGTCGCTCCTGGGCGCGACGATGCGGAAGCAATTCAAAGGGAGCTGCATTCGCGAAAAGCTCACGGGATCCTGGCTTCGGACATGCAGCGGTACCTCCAGGCTTCCGGCTTTCGTGCGTTTACCATACGAGGTGAATGGAACGATCTTCGCGAACACCTGACGCACGGACGGCCGCTCATCATCAGCTTGCAGCCAGCACGTACGCACGTCCCGCTGCATTATATTGTCGCCACTGGAATGGATTGGCGGCGCGACGCCGTCTTTGTCAACGACCCGGCGCGTGGCAAGTTGCTGCGCATCGAGCGACAAGAATTCGAGAAGGAATGGTCTGGCGCGAGAAACTGGATGTTGCTCGCTGTGCCCACACAGGGCGATTGATCCTCGCGCTGCTAGTCTGCCTTCCTACCACCGCGAAGTTACAAGCGCAACAACTCGTCAGCGATGGCGCACGGCTTGCCACCGTGCAGCAGGCTTTCAACGCCGGAAGGTGGGAAGAGGCGGCCAACCTGGCGTACGGGCCCGCGGATCAGCCGCCCGAGCTGGATTTTCTTCGCGGCTTGGCACTTGCCAAGTTGCAGCGCTGGGAAGATTCTCGCGCCGCCTTTGGCTCGGGCCGCGGGAAGGCCCCAAATGATCCACGATTCCTTGTTGAATTGGCCGGGCTCGACTATAAGCAGCGTAATCTACGTGATGCGAAGCGCGAGCTACATGCTGCCCTGGCCCTGAATGCTGCTGACCCCTATACGCGCGAATTTCTAGGCACCCTCTACTTTCTGGAAGCCAATCTCGAAGCCGCTCTTAAATATTGGAATCCGATCGACAAGCCGCGGCTGCGCAGCGTTTCTATCCTTCCGGCGCCACAACTCAGCGATGTTCTCCTTCACCGCGCCGTGCGCTTCAATGCGCCCCAAATACTGACGCCCGATGCTCTGCTCGATACCGAAACGCGCCTCGATAACTTAGGCGTTTATTCGGGCCAGCGAATGCAATTGACTCCCGAGCCGGGCGGAAACTACGACGCCGTGCTGCACCTACAACAGCGAAACGCGTGGAAAGATTCTTGGCTCCAAAACACCTTTTCACTGCTCAGCGGCGTTCCCTATGCCACCCTTTATCCGGCGATTTACAACATCCACGATCAGGCAGTGAACGTTACTTCCCTCTTGCGCTGGGATTCCGAGAAGCGTCGCGCGTACGTCGCCGTCTCGACTCCGCTCTTCCACGATCCTGCACTTCGCTTGCGAATCTACTTTGATGGGCGAAACGAAAATTGGAACTTGACCAACACCTTCTTTGCATCCGGACCGGTCATCAGTGATTTGAACATTCGCCGATTGGCCGGCGGCCTCGAGTTGCGGCAAGTAATGAACGGATGGTGGAACTGGAGCACAGGCGTGGAATTTGCGAATCGCGAGTTTCGCGGTTTAACCGCACCCCTGCCCCTAACAGCGAAGACATTTTTCACGAGCGGCAACTCATTCTCATACTGGCTGCGCACCGATCGCACGCTGCTGCGTTTTCCGGAGCATCGGCTTACTCTCGATTCGGGCGCGGAGGCGCGTGTCGGGCGCGAGTTTGTGTCCAGTGTGGGTGCCTTCGGCGCCTTACGTGGATCGATAGACGCTCATTGGTTTCCGCGCCCAACAGGCGATGACTACGAGATGCAAGCGCGGGTTCGCGCAGGCGCTGGCCTCGGACATGTCCCTTTCGATGAGCTGTTTCAGCTTGGGATCGAACGCGATAACGATTTGTGGCTTCGCGGCCATGCAGGGACAATTGACGGCCGGAAGGGTGCCGCGCCGCTCGGACGCCGCTACTTGCTGGCCAACTGGGAAGTCGACAAGAACGTATATCGAAATGGCTTCTTCACGCTAAAGCTGGGCCCCTTTCTGGACAGCGGTGCGATTGCCGATTCTTCAGGTCTCTTCGGGTCGCAGCAATGGTTGTGGGATACGGGAGCCCAGTGCAAACTCCGTGTGCTTGGAGCCGTAAC
>Ga0070698_100001024_pt1 | contig 30722 bp, 20 predicted proteins | sample KBSK1502metaG_FD_65477 | JGI IMG/M metagenome (GOLD analysis project Ga0070698, IMG submission 65477) | Corn, switchgrass and miscanthus rhizosphere microbial communities from Kellogg Biological Station, Michigan, USA - KBS K1-50-2 metaG | ecosystem: Host-associated > Plants > Roots >...
GAACGAACAGCAAGGAAGCAAGGAGAAGACAAGCGCAAAGTACATCACCAAGGTCGCGCCACAAGCCTAATAACAGTCCCGGATAGAAAGGAAAGGCAAGACCCCAAAGGCAATGCAATCCCACGGAACGAGCGAAAATGCCCCCCAGCCATCCCAGGACGCACAAGCACAAGAAGTTGACCACGACCATCAAGACTGGCACGCAATCAATACACCCCAACGACAATCCCCATACAAGGAGTGGATAAAGAATCCGCTGGTGGCGATAAGCAGGATTATCCAGGGTGATGCCGAAATCCGTGACTTTCGAAGTAAATGGATCCAGTGCCAGACGATAATAGAACTGTCCATCATAGCCCCACGAATACGTCAGGACTGTCAAGCTCTTAGGAACCTCTTGCGCGTTGCAGGTTTTGTCTCCCGCTGCGACAAAATAGGAAAAGTCGTATCCTTGATCCCGGACAGGCACGAAAATCAAAGCAAAATAGGTTACCGCGGTGATGAGCAGAGGCAGTGCTGGAGAGTGCCAAAACTGGAGGAGAGTCCAACGCTTTAAATCGGAATCTCCGATTTGCAGTCTGGCGTTCTCTGCGGGGGCGACTTGCTGGGTCATCACACCCAACTCATACGGGAGGGGCCGTACGAGGCCGAAACCATCCACTGTTTACTACCAAGAGATGACCAGAGGGGAGCAATTCTATCGCCAGATTGTCCAGGAGCCCAAAGCGACAGGTTTTTTGCTAACCGGCTTCAGATGAATAGATTGCGCGACCGCAAATCGCATTGCGGTTTGGCGCGTGGGGCTCGAAATTGCCGCTCTGATGCAAGTTCTTGAACACAAATGAACGCAAATAGCCATACGAGACGCGCCAACGCTATGTGCCATCGGGCCTAGCGAGAGGAATCCCGCGATGGCCCAGAAGAGGAAAATCATTTCATTTCATTGGTTTTGATCGCACAGAGACCAGGCCTCGGCGTGCCAATTCGCTGTGAGCTAGCGCTGACATCCGAGACCAATTCGCAGTGACTGAATCAGCAGAATCAGCAATTGGATTTGGTAGGCGGTTGCAACGCCCTGAAATCGCGGGACTTAGAAATATGGGGTCGTGTTCGATCCCCACCGCCCCTACCAACTTGCCTTTCTCTTCCACAAGATAAAGAACTTCGGTACCAACTTCGCCCAAGTGCAGTGCGAAGCATGCGCGCTCTAGCGAGCGCGGATTGGGCCGCCAGAAAGGTCAGTGTGTCATGGCATAGACGAGATAATTGATCCCAATACGGAAGCCGAGGGAGGAATAACGCTCGGGATATCCGGCGCGATCCGACCATTCCCATGAATCGCCGATGTCGGAATTGAAAGAGATGGCGACCATGATTCGGCCCTTATCATCGTAAATGCCGCGCCAGTGCGCTCCCTTTCCATCCTCAGGCCCCTGCGGATAATCCGGCACTTTGTAGCCAAGCCTCAAATGCGCGGCACCGGGAATCTGATAGCGGTCGTCGAGATCGTATACGGTGTGAAATATCGGATCGTTGTCGGGGATATCGACGATTGGACGATCCGGAAAGACCATGCGGATGCGCTTCACAAACATCTCCCACTCGTAAGCACCGTGAAAATCATCGGCCATGAGGAAGCCGCCGCGCAACAGGTAGTCACGTAAGACATCCGCCTGATGTTGAGTGATTCCCCACTCACCGACCTGTACGGCGTAAAGCCACGGCCAATTGTAGACCTCGTCGCCGTCATCGAGATTTACGTCCTGTTCCACAGATCGCGCCTCGATGCGAGTGAGGCGGCGGACGGCAGCGGCAAAAGCGCGATCGGCGGGCGGCCCATCCTGGGTCCACAGCGACATGCCTTGGCGCCAATCACCATCGAAACGCCCCCGGTAGCCATCATTGGGACCGGGTGGGTACATTAGGCGTGCGAAAGCCCATTCGCCGGGTCGCTGCCAATCTGGCGGGAGCGGCGCGGATTCGCCATATTCCACCGAGGGGTATTGCCGAAATGGGCGCTGGGCCCACAGCGCGCTGACAAACGCAAAAAGGCAAGAAAACGCCAAAAAAACCTTCATCAAGTTTCGATGGGACTGTTTCATGACGCTTCGCTCGCCCCTCCACCGCGTGCCGCTCGAGGAGCGTCCGGTGTATTAGAGCCGAGCCCCGAAGTGGTGTTCACGATTTACGGGACCTTACTCAGACGTTTGTAGTACTCGGCGACGGAATCCTGATAACCGGAAGGAATGGTATTGGACTTACCGGTGTGGACTTGAGTCGAGCTGGCGCTGCGCTGTAACTGCAGTTCTAGCCTGTCGATGGAGCTAAGCACCTCGCGATGCATTTGTTCCACCATCGCAGGGTTCCCTGGGAAGCGGCTTGGGTCGAGGCCCTGCATCCGCCGCGCGAGATCGGCGACCTCTTTGGCGGTGTGGGGATCGCTTTGAACCATCTGGCGAAGCTGGTGCAGGGCTCGCATGCTCTGCTGGTACGTACGCTCGGTATCGGCGGGATTGCCGGAGGCGTCGGTGGGCGCGGATCGTTTTCTCGGATCGGCATAGCGATTATTGCCGGTGTTGATGTTGCCCCAGACGGTGCCATCGGAACCGCGGCCACCGCCGTAGCGAGGGTCGCCGCCTTGACTAGCAGTGTCGCCGGTGCGCTCGGTCCCATCATCACCGGATTGCGCATCTTGTCGGTTTGGATTTTCGCCGTTCTGTCCGGCTTCTCCTTTGCGGTCGCGCGGACCACCCATCGCCTCAAGCTGCCTGCGAAGACTTTCCACTTGGTTGAGTGCAGCAGATTGATCGGGCTGGCCTGCACGAGGTTGTCCAGGTTCGCCGCGAGCGATTCCGTCCTGAGCCTGCTGGAGCTGCTGGTTGAGTCTCTCAAGCCCGCGTGCGATCTCGTTTTCGGTGCCATTCGCATTGGGATTAATTCCGCGTCGCAGCCAGTCCGCAGTTCTTTGTACGTGATTGTCGAGATCGGAGTCGTCCATTTCGGTCAGGGCCTCGCGCAAATTCTTGCCGGCAGAGGGTTGAGTAGGGGCAATCTCGCGTGCAGTATCTCGAAGTTTTCTTTGCAGCTTCGACAGGTCATCGGAGAGCTCCTGGCGCTCCTGGGCGAGGCGGTCACGCTCCCGAAGGCGGGCCATGGTGTCGTCGAGATTCGACACGCCAGGGCGGCTCTGCTGGTTTGCGAATTTGTCGATACGGCCGGCTTGTGCGCGCTCCTGCTGAACCAGGCGACTTGCCTCTCGCGACAGAGAATCGATCTTGCCTGTGGCGAGCCGCTGCTGCGTTGCGGCCAGTAAGTTTGCCGCTTGGCGCAACTGGTCGGCGGCCTCCTGGCTAGTGGCCTTCGGGCTCTGCTGCGATCCCGTGCGCTTCATGGTGTCCGTCGCTTGTCGCAAACGCGTGAGTGCTTGCTCGATCCGCTGATCTTCCGATTGACTTGAGCCGGATGATCTATTGCTTGTTTGTTGCCGTGACGATTGCGATCCGTTCTGGCCTGCGGAACTCGTTTGCGATGACGAATTCTGCTGCTGTGAACTCTGCTGTGCCGAAGACGATTCATTCTGCTGGCCGCTTTGTGCCAATCGCTCCATTTGTCGCTGTAATTGTTCCGCCTCACGCCGCAGCATTTCCTGCTGCCAGCGCTCCTGAAGAGCCTGCTGAGGGTTGTGCTGCTGGCTGGCCAACTCTTCTTGCCGTTTGGCGAGTGCGTCGAGCTTCTCAAGAGCGTCCTCCACGTCCTTTTCGTGCTGTTCGGCCGGAGACCCGCGCTGCGCTGTCTCATACTGATTTTTCTCCATGTCTAATTCCAGATCGAAGAGGCTAGCCAGGTCGCGTCCTGCATTGCCGCCACCTGCCCCACCACCACCCTGGGCGAAGGCAACCTCGATCTTCCGGAAGGTTGCCTCCGCTCGCAGCAGTGCTTGTAGTGCTTTCTGCTCCAAGGGAAGGGCATCCCTCCACTGCATCGCCTTCAGTTTTTCCGCCGACGGCGACATAGCGGCAGCAGCGTCCTGCATGTCCCGGTCGAAATCGGTGAACTCCTGATTGGCCTCGGAAACGCCACGGCTTCGCATGCGAAGGGAAAGGGCCGTAACTTGGTCGCGAAGCTTACGCTGCGCTTCGGAGAGGAATTGTCCTGCGGCTGCTGCATCCTTGGGAGTAGCCTCCCGGTCATTCTGCCGCTTCCAGGTTGCAGCGATCAGCTCCTTCTCGCGCTTGGAAATCTCCATCTGGTTCTGGTTCCCGCCACCGCTAGCGCCGGCTCCTCCGATCTGTTGTGATTGGGAAAATTCGCGCAGGAAAGGATCGACTTGAATGAACGCGATATCGGTGCGAGCCTCGCTGTGACCGTTCTTGGCTGTTGCATAGAGGCTGACCAAGTCACCTGGTACCAACTTGAAGTCCTCTAGCGGCACCGTGTAGGAACCATCGGCGCTTTTCGCGCCAAGGCGTTTCAGGAGATTCACATCGCGGTCTGGCCCGCCGTTCACGGAATAATGCAGGCGCACGTCGTGCAGGCCAAACTGGTCCGTGGCTTTTACAGCTACAGTGACCTCCTCGATGGGGCTGGCCCGGTAGTCGCCGCGCGGGCGATCTACAGCAACCTCCGGGGGCATTGCCTTGTCCGTCGCGATAAAAAAATCCTCGGAGAGGCGGACCTGCTGGCCCTCGTCGGTGTCAACGAGGTGGTACGTGCCATCCTTTTTTAATTCAAGCGAGCCTCGGTAAGTGTTACCGTCAGCGTGAATGAGACGAATGATGCGGCCGTCGTCGAGCATGAGCTGGCCATCCTTCAAAGGACGATCCATCGTTACGTCGATGCTGGCTTCGGTTCCCTCGATTGCGCGCAGATCGCCGGAATGTTTCTCAGTGGTGGGCTTCATTCCGGTCCACGCCGGATAATGATACGTAACGTTGATCTCCTTCACGGTTGGGAGATCCACCACGCGCAATTTGTAATGCGAAGACACAAGCGGGCCGGAGGCGATGTAGTATTCGACGCTCTCCGACAGTCCAGCGAAGACGAACTGATACGTCGGGTCACCTCCCAAGTCTGGCTGCATCTGCATGGTGACGGGTTCCCATCCGGTCGCGTTCTGGAAATGCGCGAACAGTTGCGCTCTGGAGGGATGCAGGCCAGTGACACGCGCGGTGACGAGTTGATCGCTGTTTCGGCGAATGGTTAGGTCCCCTGGCGCCACCGCAATCGAATAGAGCGGAGCGGCATGCTTGTTCGTCCAAAGCAGGGAAGCGCCGTACCCCAGGAAACCCGGACCAGCGGCGATCATCCACACGAGCACGATCAGGCAGGCGAGTCCCGCGCCGCCGAGCCCAAAAAGACGGTTGTCCGGAACCAGCGAGGATGGTTGTGCCTGGCGCGTGTGGGCGAGCGTGTCGGCGGCCAGCAGCTCCAGAAATGGATCGTTCCGTTTGCTTGCGCACTCCTGGAAAGTGGTCAGCCGCTGTTGTAGAGCCGGATTTGCTGCTTCGGCGTTTCTTACCGCCCATTCGCGAGTTACGTGAATCAGCGGCAAGGCAACGCCAAAAATGGTGGCCGCGGCGAGTGCTAGGAAAATCGTCAATCGTGCTGCGAGGACGCCATGGGCCGGAAAGGCAAAACGATTGAGCAGGAGCACCAGCGCGACGGTGAGGGCAAGCGCGGTGCCGATAAAGATAGCTGCGCCGCGCAGCCATGCACCCAGTCGCAGCCTCTGCTGCAGCTGTGCGATATAGGAGTGGAGCGCGCTCTGATTGCTCATGTTTCCTCCCGTTGGGTGCCCATGTAGCGGCTGGCCAACACAGTTTCCGCCAATGCGATCGCCAGTGCGAACACCATAATGTGCCACCAAAGACCTACAGTCCCATACTTTCCCCCAGCCGCCGTGGTCCTGACCGCCTGGGGCGCGCCACCGGGATTTCCAATCCAAAGCTGTTGCACATCGTCACCCAGCGGCTGCAGATCCGATTCGCGGCGGTCCGGGTTCACTCCGATGACGGCATGGCGTCCGCTGGCGAATCGAATCTGGTAGAATCCGGAGCGCTCCAAGCGAATCGATTGCAAGGTCTGCGCTTCGCTCAGCGAGAGTGGCCTTCGACCGTCCGGATCAATCACCTCTACGTTCGTTGCCGCCCCCACCGATTCAGTCGCCGAGCGCAGTTGCACGAACGAATCCACGAGCGTCGATCCACCGAGCCGGTCCGTGTCCGAGAAATAGCGCGCCATCCGGTCCACGAAAGCCACAAACACAGGATGCAGGGGCAGATCGTTGGTCACATTTTCCAGCCCGGAGGCCAGCACTAGCACGTGTCCTTCTCCTACTTGCTTTTCAAGCAGCAGTGGTGTGCCGTCGCTCAGGCGCATTGCGACACGCGCATCTCCCGGATCCAAACCGGCTGCATAAAATACCCTTACATCTGCCCAACCACTGTTGGTGCCAGGTTGCGGTTCAGCGAGCACAGGGTGGCTGAAGTCCACCTGGCCGACCACCGCGGGGCTGCCTGTGCGCGCATACTCATGAACATGGTTGACGTAGCCGCCCCAAAGGGGTATTCGCTCATGATGAGCTGCCGCAGTGCCTAACGCGATCAGCACGTTGCCACCCTTCGCCACATATTGCGAAAGCGCGTGCTCAAAAATCGAGGGTAGGATCGCGGCATCCGAGAGCACCACGAACGTGAACCTTGATGGATCGAAGTCCCTAGCCTGGTCCGCAACAAGGGATTGCAGTACAAAAGACGTTTGCGCCGCCGACTCCAACGCCGACCCGAAATAGAGCGTCGAACGGGTTTCACCCGCCGGGTGGAGGAACAGAACTCTTCCGGGGTCCGAGCGCCGAACGGAAAAAATACTCACGTCATCGCCCGGGAAGGCATCCCCACCGTCGATCCGCACCTCGCAACGGTTGAATCCATATCCCACAGCCAGCGGCGAAAACTCGACGCTCGCACGACCGCTGGCCGGCACGTCTAACTTTCGCGTGGCCATGACTTTTCCGTTCACCAAGAGCGACACGCTTTTGGTCGCTGCGGGAGTGCCAAAGCCGGCAACGACCGCTTTTACCCGGGACCGCTTCGGATCTTTTGGATCGGATAGTGCGGCAGGGGCCTCCACGCTTTCGACCGTCCAGTTCGGCGGCGCTGCGCCTCTCACCGCCGGATGCAACGACAGAGTCATATTGTTCGGCAAAATCACATCGGCGAAGTTCGCGGGCATCCCTGTACGCTGCATATCGCTGAACAGGTGAAGATCGATTGGACCATGCACAGTTTCGGCCAGCGTGTGCATCGCACGGCCGAGTTCGCCGAAACTCGCATGCCCGTCGCCCGGCTGGATGCTCTCGAGCGCTGAGCGGAGTTGCGTTTCATCGGTGATGGGCTGCGTCAGGACGTTTAACCGTCCGCCCAGAGCCATGATCTGCGCCTTCTGAGAATGCCCTTTCGCGGCTATTGCCCCGAGAGCTTGTTGTTTCGCATCCGCAAAACGCGTTCCAGCGCGCATACTGAACGAATTGTCGAGCACGATCAGAAGCAATGGAAGTGTTGCATCCGATGCCGTCCTCCGCACAAACGGATTGGCAAACGCGAAGACTAATGCCAGCAGTAATCCAAATCTCATCGTGAATAGCAGCAGATATTTAAGTCGCCGGTGTCGGGTTGAACTCTGTGTACCGCACTCGAAAAACATCAGCGAGCCCACAGGCCGCGGGGTGGTTCGATGGCGTCGCAGAAGATGCACAAAGACGGGCACGCCCAGAGCGACCAGCCCACCCAGAAACCATGGAGCAAGAAAGCCCATCAGTTACCTGCCTGCCGCAGCGAAAGGTATTCACGCAGCGCGGCGTCGAGAGGTTGATCGGTGACCAGGAGCTGATAATCCATACCTGACGCACGTGCGCGAGAGCGAAGCTGTTCGATATGCGCATCGATCCTTGCGCGATAAGTGGTCTTGGTGTATTCGGGGATGACTTCGATCCTCTGGTCGGTCTCTAAATCAACAAGAAGCGCGGATCCTTTCAGGACCGGGCGAATCTCTTGCGGATCAAGAATGTGAAATAGCACTACCTCGTTTCCGTGGAAACGCAGCGGCGCGACGGTGCGGACGATTGTCTCCGGTTCCTCGTAAAAATCCGAGATGAGGATGGCGATGCCGCGTCGGTGGAGAAAATTCTGAAAGTACTTGAGGGGCTTGGCAAAATCCGTTCGCGCGTGTGGCTCAGCCCGCTCGAGTCCTGCAAAGAGCCGGGCAAGCTGGCCCGGCCGCGTGGATGGCCTGATGTACTCTCGAACGTCATCGTCAAACACAATCAGCCCAGCGGCATCACGCTGATTGTGAATAGCGAGATAAAAGAGTGACGCGGCGATGTAACGCGCATAGTCCATTTTCATTGGCGGGCCGGAGGTGTATTGCATCGAGTTGCTTGCATCCAGTAGGACCGTGAGCTGGGTGTTGGTCTCCCCACGATAGCGCTTCAAATAGCAGCGTTCGGTGCGTGCAAATAGGTTCCAGTCCACATGACGCAGGTCGTCTCCGGGCGTGTAGGAGCGATATTCCGCGAATTCCTGGCTGAAGCCGAAGTCCGGTGAACGGTGAAGACCCGCCACGAATCCGTCCACTACGGTTTTTGCCAGCAGGTCAAGAGAAGAAATGCCGGCCAGCACGTTGGGATCGAGAAACCGCTGCATCAACTCTCCTTCGGGGGCTGCACTTGAGCGATGAGTTTTTGAAGTATCTCGTCGGCATCGACACGATCGGATTCGGCGTGAAAGTTCAGCAAAATGCGGTGCCGCAGCACCGGTACCGCCACCGAAACGATGTCGTCGTAGTTGACGTGATAGCGCCTATGCGATAGAGCCCGGGCTTTCGCGGCCAGCACGATAAATTGAGCCGCACGAACACTGGCGCCGTAGTTCACATATTTTTTTACGAATTCGGGCGCCCCCTCGGTTTTTGGGCGCGTGGCGCGCACCAGGCCGACGACGTAGCGCGAAAGCGTTTCGGCGATGGGGACCATGCGCACGAGTTCCTGGAACGCGAGCAGATCGTCGGCTGAGGATACGGGTTGGACGTTGGGCACGCGTGTCGTGGTCGTGCGGCCGACGACCTCAAGTTCGTGCTCTGCGCTCAAGTCGTTGAGGATCGCGTTAAACAGGAAACGATCCAATTGCGCTTCGGGCAGCGGATATGTACCTTCCAGTTCGATGGGATTTTGCGTGGCCAGAACAAAAAAAGGAGCCGGTAGTCGGTACAGATGACCGCGCACGGTGCAGGAGTGCTCTTGCATGGCCTCAAGCAAGGCTGACTGCGTCTTCGGCGGCGTGCGGTTGATCTCGTCGGCCAGCAAAATGTTGCCGAAGATCGGCCCTTCAACAAAGGTCCATTTACGATGGCCGGTGGTCAGGTCTTCCTCAATGATGTCGGTTCCGGTGATGTCGGATGGCATCAGGTCAGGCGTGAACTGTATGCGGCGAAACTGCAAACCGAGAGCATCGGCGATCGTCCGCACCATAAGTGTCTTCGCGGTTCCAGGCATGCCCGTCAAGAGGCAGTGACCGCCCACGAAGATTGCGATCAGGATTTGGTCCAGCACCTCTTCCTGGCCAACGATCACGTCCCGCACCTGCGCCAAAATTCCTTCCCGCACCGCGTGGAAGCGCTCAACACGCTGCTGGAGCACGGCTGCGTCCTGGTTCAATGCCGCAGAAGAAATCATCGATTCGTTCCCTTCAATTCGATTTCGGCGAACGTTGTAACTCGAGCAACAGCTTTTGCGCCGGGCGATACCCGGGAGCAGTTTCAAGGGCGGCCAGCACACTTTCCTCGGCCTTGTCATGTTGTCCGGCTGCAAAATACGCTTGCGCCAAATTGAACTGTGCACCGGCTTTGTCCACGGGGTTGGAGGCTACAACAGCGTTGTATTCACGGATCGCGCCGCCGTAGTTTTTGTTGGCATATAACAGATCACCAAGTCTCCGGTGCAAACCTTCGTCCTTGACTGGGTAGATGTAGTTGAGACGCTCGAGCGTCGCCGCCTCCTCAGCCGATTGTCCGGTGGTTTCTTGCAGCGTAGCCAGACGCTTCAGCACATCTGGCGTCTGGCCTCCAGCGTGTTCGTAGGCACTAAGGATCGCCGACTCAGATTTGGCATCGCCGCGCGCTTTATGTGCATCAGCAATCAGCACATAGACATTGGCTTCATCCACGTACTCCGGATACATCGCCAGTATCGCTGGAGCCTGCTGCAGCACAGCGTCGTACTGCTTCTCTTGCGCCAGGGCAACGAGGGCCTTTAGTTTTGCGCGCCACTCGTCAAAGTGCGCTGCCTCTGAGCCATATCTTTGATCGATCCAGGCGAGATACTGCTTATCGAACTCCGCGGGCGACGATCCGAGATTCTCCCCAATCACCCCCGCGGTGGTCTGCGACTTGGAATAGGAGTGGACCATATCCAGCAGTTTTTCTTCACCCCACTTCGCTTTGACAAAATCGCAAATGCTGCCTGCCTGGAAGTAGGAGACAACGACCTGTGAAGGATACTCAGGATAGACAAAACCCCGATCGAGCTTGCTGATGGGCAGCAGCTTCTTATCGCGAATCGCCAGCAGCACTTCCGGACTGACGCGGTTCCCCCATTCCGGGCAACGCTCACCTTCCTCGTGGACCGCTAATCCTTCCGTGAACCAGCGCGGGACGCGGTGATTCGTGGCGGTGAGAACAAAGACGTGACTCATCTCGTGCCACAGTGTAGAGCCCCAGTTGAAGTCGCCTGGCTTGCGCGCCGAGGGGCTATCCATGGCCACCACTTCGCCGAAAGTAACGCCGAGCGCGCCAAGGCCAGGCATTCCCGTGGTGCGCACGGCGAAGTCCTCATGATTGGGATAGACCTCAACCTGCACTGGATGAGAAAGCTTCATGCGGTATTTTTTCTCGTACGTCGTCAGAATCGTATGAAGTTCCGCCTGCATGTACGGGAGCAGCAGCGCGGATTCAGACTTGTTCAGCCTCAGGATGGTGCTGCTGTCGCGAAAAGTGTCGAAGTTCTTGTAGCTCTCCAGCAGTCGCAGGCTGTTCACGGTTGCGGCGTCGCGGTAACCATTTCTGTAACTCAGCTCGAGCTCCTTAAAGGGCTCATCTTCCTTACCCAAGCGCATCAGATCGATTCCGAGCGCCGAATGCGCCGCCCACAACCGCGGCTCCGCCGCAATGGCTTTGCGGTAATAGGTGACCGCGTCCTCGTAGCGATAGTGCAACTCCAACTGACGCGCAACACGGCTGTATGCCTCGCCGCAATGTGGGTTGATGGTCTCGATCTTTGCGAACCACACATTGGGAGAGCGGTCGGCGATCAGTTCGATGGCCGCGTGAATGGCCATCGCGTCCACCGCATCGTTCTCCAGCGAGATGGCCTTATCGGCCTCTGCGGCGGCCATTTCATGATCATCATTCGCGAGCGCAAGGTCGGCCATCAATTCATGCGCTTCGGCCAGCTTTGGATCGAGTGTTATGGCTTTGCTTAGATAATCGGCGGCCTTTCCGTCGAATCCATCTGCGGATATCCTCGCGAGTCCGACGTAGGCTTGTGCATTCGATGGGTCAATCGCCAGAGCCTCACGAAATAGACTGGTCGCGTCGACAACATTGAAGCGCTCGTGTAACAACATCCCCCATCGGACTTTGTAAAGAGGTTTGCTGTTTGCTGGCTGAGTGGCGAGACGGAACTGTTCGTTTGACTGCTCCCATTCTTCCAGTCCCCAGAATCCTTCTGCACGGAAGTAGGGGTCGGAACTTCGCGTCAGTGCATTGAAGCAGGCTTGCGCTTCAGGGTGATTTCCATGTTTGCCCAGAGTCCAACAATCCGCAGGAACAGCGGCATGCGCTGACGTGAGGCCCGCAAGCAGGCAACCGGGAATGAGGGTCAGGAGTTTCATTTGTCCAACTCCTCCTGCACCTTTGCCAGTTCCACAAGCGCATCCGTCAATTGCTTCTTGTAATCCGCGGGGTCCATTGCGGCTTTGCGGTACTTGAGGGAGTCGATCCTCTGCTCCAATTCGTCTTTTTTGTCCAGCAGCGCTCGTTTGGAAGGATCGTTCGCCGGGCGCTGGTTTGTACCGAGGCGTAACAAAATGAAGCTCGACATAAACAGGCCCTGACCCCTTCCGGCTTCACGCACAGGCTCGCCGGTACCCACATCATTGAAAACCGCGTGCTCAGTCGCAAGTCGCTTTTGCGCATCGTAAAATGCCGCGGTCTTTCGTGTGGCGTAGGTGAAGGCTTCCATTGCGCTGATGGACTGACTTTTATCGGTATCGGCCGTGGGATCCTGCAGGGCCTCAACCCAGTAGCGCGCGAAGACTGTCGCATTCTTTTCGGTGCCGGATTTGGTTGCCGCAACGACTGCGCGCCCCGGCCGCTCAAAGGCTTGAAGGGCTCCTCCGGCTGCGCTGGTTGTGTCCACGATAAGCTGACGGCGGGCCGCGATGTGGCTGCACATCGCGGCGATCTCCCCTGCAGTTAAGTCGGGACCCACAAGATTAAACTTGTACTCGACACCATCAAAGGAGCCATGGCCAATCAGAGTGAGGATAAATTCATCTTCCGGCTTGGCGCCCCGCGCCACTTCGTCGATCGTTTCGGCGAATTTGGTTGCGGTTGCCTGTGCCCCGGTCAGCGTATAGACGTGCGCCGCCGGTCCGGCAGCCTTGAAGACTCGATCCAGATCTTTTGCCGCTTGCGTGAAGCGCTGCTCGTAATCGGGCTCGCCACCAAGTCCCGCTACAACAACGTAATAGCTCGCGGCATGCGTTTGGAGCCCAAGTGCGCACGTCGCCAGCAGCAACGCCAGTTTCATGGCACGCCCCACTTGCGGCGCAGCAACCACTCGGTTGTCGGGAGCCCGAGCAAGAGTAGGTAGACAATCGGCAAATCCCATAACTCCTTTGTGCTGCGAACTGAGATGCCCGCCTCAGAGTACGAGATATCCCGCGTGAGGTCCTTCAGTTCGGATGGCTTCCAGTAACGCCCTCCGGTGTCAGATGCAAGCTGCTCCAGCAGCCGCCGATTCTGCTCAGTGTGAAAATTCTCCGCGATTCCGTTTTGGCGCTGAAACGTCAACACGTCTCGGCCAAGTTCCTGGGCTGGTCTGCCTGTAGATTCCGCTAGGACCTCAGCGAGATAGGCGCCAGGCTTCTCCGCAGTCCATTCCGCCTGATACAGTCCAGGCGTGCTCTGGGACGGAGTCAGGTCAATCAGGGCATTCACATTGTCCGGTCCAACGATATGAGCGGTGACATGCGCGTTCGGCTCCTGCTGAAACTGCCGGTCGCCTACCTGTGCCGTCAATTGCACGTGTCCTTTGTCCATAAGAAGCCGGTCCGGCATGGAAGCGGCAACAGGCCCAGGCGAATCGGCGATCAGCCAACGCAAAAGCTGCTGCCAAAAAAGATCGTGTGACGGATCGCCAAGGGCTTCGCTCATCTGCCAGCGCCATGTGCCGCCTGTCGCCAGAATGGCCGTGCGGCCGCGGCCATAGTTCTGAGTGATCAGCAGCGGTAGTTTGCGCCGGCCCACCTGCAGGTTCGCAAGCACGGTCGCGCCTGGTTTGGGCGAGCCAGCATCTTCATAGTCCGCCAGATACGTTAGCTTCTTCCATCGCTGGGCGTTCTTTCCGGGGTCATCGACAAGCTGCGTAATCGGCGACTCAACGCCTTCCGGCGTCAAGTCCACAGTTGCGGCATTCCGATGAAAGTTGTGGTTTCCCGCAGGAAGAAGAGTCGGCAGCAGATCGTGCAAGCTTGATGCAGCCCAGCCTCCGTCGCTCAGCGAGGAACGTCCTCCGAGGAAGAGGATGCCGCCGCCCCGACGATCGACATATTCGCGCAACAGCTCCTTTTGTAGCGGCGCGAAGTAGTCGGCGTCCACCGAGCCAATGATGATGCCCGCATAACCAAAGAGATTCTCTGGCCGGATTGGAAACCCATCGGCTAGCTCACTGGGATCGCTGATCCCCTGCCGGTAAATCTTGTTCTCACTTGTACGCAACATCGAGACCAGCTGCACCGTCGGATCGTCAGCCTCTGCGCGACGGATGAACTTGTATTCCCATCGGGGCTCACCCTCGACATACAGAATTTTGCGCTTTGCATCGCTAACGAGGATCAGCCGGGTCACGGCGTTATTTGAGAGGTTCTCTTCGCCAGGCAGGGATTCAATACTAAACGTAAGGTTTTTGGCCCCGGCGGCACCGATGGGAAAGAAAAGCGACTCCGTCTGAATGCGCCCGTCGGGCGATAGAGTGATCTCGCGCTCGGTCAGCACCTTATCTCCATCGTGAACCCTGAGCTTAGTTTTCTCTCCGGCGTAGCCGTGCTGGATCAGGCTCAGAGTCGCGGAGACACGAGCATTGGCGGCCGCGCTCGCCGCCACACTGACGTTTTCCATCTCCACGTCATGCGCGTGCTCCTCCTCACCGAAGCCCACTGTGTGTACCGGCAGTCGCCGGTTTCGCAGCGCCCGCAGCGCATCGAGGTTGAAAGCTGCTCCGCCGTCGCTCTCCGCGTTCTGGCCGCCGTCGCTAAGCAGCAGAATCCCCCCAACGGGAAGGTCCGTAGTCTCATCCACGAGCTGCTTCAAACCGGCACTCATGCGGGTAGCCGGATCCACGGGCGTAATTTCGTCGAGTCCATCCACGGGTGTCAGCTTGCTACCGAGGCGGTAGACACGTGTCTGAAAGCGTTTCTGCAGTCCTGCAAGGATGCCGTTCTTGAGTGCTGTAATCGCGGCGGACTCGCGCGTCTTGCCACCACTATCCGCAATGCTCATGCTCCGGGAATCGTCCACTACCACCGCAATGATGTTCTGTTGCGAGTTCAGCTCGCTGACGATCATTGCCGGCCGCCAGAGCAGCAACAGCAGGAGCGCCAGGATCACCGACTGCATTCCCCAAATCGCCCAGGCCCGCCAGGTTTGCAGTTCAACTATGGCGGTGCGCTGTTTCCATCGGATCAGCAATGCAAGCCCGCCCGCCGCGGCAAAAATTAGGACTGGCAGTAGCCAAGCGGGTCCTGCGCCCAAGAGCACGAATCGCCCCTTCGTGAAAACCAGACTCGGATACTTAAATAGGAGCTGAAACATCCGCCCTTCTGTTCATTGATGCAGTCTTTTCGCAGGCGACACTAATTCATCATCAATGCGTCATTCCATAAAGGATATAATCCAGCCCCACGCGAAAGGCCATCGACGCGAACGTCTCCGGATAGTTCGGATCGTCCGCCCACTCCCAGGCATCACCGAGATGCATGTTGTGACAAATGGCGACGATAATGCGGCCCTTGTCGTCGCGAATAGCGCGCCATTTGGGTTGGTATCCGTCCTTCTCGTAAGTGCGGCCACTCCAAACATACTGCTCGCCGGGTATTTGCATCTTGTCGTCGATGTCATAAAGACTGTGGAAGATTTCGTCATCACTCTGTAGGTCCTCCACAGCCCGGTCCGGCAGCACCTGCCGCATCCCGTTCATAAAGCTTTCCCAGTCTTCAGTTCCGTGAAAGTCATCCACCATCAGAAAGCCACCCTTCAGCAGGTACTCGCGCAATCGCTTAGCCTGCGGGTCGGTGAATGCCCAGGTCTGTACCTGAACCGCGTAAATCCACGGATAGTTGAATATCTCGTCCGAATCCAGCGTCACCACCTGCTCAGTTGGACGTCCGTCGATGCGTGTTAGCCGGTGCATAGCAATAAGAAATTGGCGGTCGGCCTTGGGATAGTCGCGCGACCACGAACTGCGCCACCCGCCTCGTCCGTAGCCTCCGAAGCTACCCAGATTGGCGGTGTACGCTAAGCGCGACCAATAGAATTCTGCCTTCACGTTGGTTGGCGAGTCGTCTTTGCCGAAGCCAAAGTCCGCCGTGCGTTGGGCCCACAGCCCCATGCAGCAGGTTGCACCCGCTACGGTTGCAAGCGCTGCGTGGACCAACCTCATGGAACGACCTCCGGCGAAGAGGACTTGAGAGCGGAGAGCAATTTAGACGGCCAAAGCCTTGCGTTGGTTGCTGTTTGCCGATAGCCGCGGAAGCTTGTCCGCCCTCCGTTTACCGTGAGAACATGCAAAGTCTCTCGCGTCAGAAGAGGACCAGGGTGAAGAGGCGCCACTTCCTTCAACTCGGTGGCCTGGCCCTAGTGCAGGCCGGAACGACGCGGTTGCTGCGCCCGGAACAGATTGGCGCATCTAGGGCACGCCCTAGTTCGTGGCCGGAAACGAATGCGGATTACACGCTTCGCATTGCTCCGGTTACTGTTGAACTCGACCGCTCGCATATCCTATCTACGATTGGCTATAACGGTTCTGCCCCTGGGCCGGTGTTACGTATGCGTGAGGGCCGGCAAGTCAGTATCGACATCATCAACGACACGGACACACCTGAGCTTGTGCATTGGCATGGAATGCTGATTCCGCCCGACGTAGACGGCACAGAAGAAGAAGGTTCACCGCTTGTGCCGCCCCACGGCCAGCGCCGATTTCAACTCACACCAACTCCAGCGGGAAGCCGTTGGTATCATTCGCATGCCATGGCCCTGGACGACTTACACAAAGGAGCATATACGGGGCAGTTTGGCTTCGTCTACGTCGAAGGCCGCAGCAATCCCGGACAATACGATCAGGAATTGTTTCTCGCGCTGCGGGATTGGGAGCCATTCTTCACCAGCACTATGGACGACGAGGACGACGACACGCACCATGGGCCGCTACTCGAGAAGCCGGCCACTCTGAACACTGGTCCGGACGGCCTTGAAGTCAGTTCGATTACCTACTCGATTAACGATAAGATGCTTGGAGCGGGCGAACCAATTCGTGTTCGCGAAGGCCAACGACTGTTGATTCACTTTCTGAACGCGAGCGCTATCGAAAACCGCCGAATCGCACTCGCCGGCCACAAGATGAAGGTAATAGCGCTGGATGGAAACCCCGTGCCTGCTCCCCAGTTGCTCGACTCCATCTTCATTGGCGCGGGCGAACGCATCGATGTGCTCGTCGAGATGAACAATCCCGGGATCTGGATGCTGGCTTCGACTGAGAGAATGGTTCGCGAATCGGGACTCGGTGTAATCGTGGAATACGCCGGCCAGCATCGTCAGGTTTCCTGGATCGATCCGCCAAAGGCGCCCTGGGACTACACGATCTTCGGCAATAACGGTTCCGCCTCACCCGCTCCGAGGCAGACCATTGAACTGATCTTTGAAAAGATTCCCGGCGGAGCAGGCAAGTTCAACCTATGGCTAGTCAACGGCAAGCCCTATCCGCATGAAAGGGAATTCCTGCTTCAACAGGGAACCCGCTACCGGCTTATCATGCGCAACCGCACTGACGATGCCCATCCCATGCACCTTCATCGCCACCTCTGGGAGCTCGTCGAGATCAATGGCAAGCAGACCGGCGGCATTATTAAAGATACCGTCGTTGTGCCTTACTTCGGGCGAGCCGTCGTCGATTTCACTGCCGATCAGCCGGGACTAGCCCTGTTTCACTGCCACATTCAGCAGCACATGGATTTCGGTTTTAAGGCGCTCTTTCGCTATACGTGACGCTCAGTGGCTGCGGTTTCCGGCGCTCTCCACTGAGAGAAACCGCGGCGGAAGCTCGCCTTCGGTAAACCCCACCATTTACCAGGAGCACCGCTTCCGACGAAACGCCTCACGATGAAGAAGCCACAGCCCGGGATGCGGAAGTCCGACGTGTACACCGGACCGATTTGGGCTTCTCTAACGAACATGATTGGCACAGGCTCGGGGCTATAACGTCTTCGCAAGCGTTCTCTTGCGATCGAAGCTCTTAGATCGCTCTCGTCGAGCTGTCGGAGAATTCTAAGGTTGGCTCGCTGGGGCTTCATTCGTTCGAGCCCTTGCACACGCATCATTCCGGTAGCTACGACGCATCACTTGTCCTCTTTTGAGGAGAGACGGTATCTGTACAGCGAGTTAATTCGATCATATGCAATCCGTCGATTCGGGCGCGTTCTTCGGGGCCGCTTGCTGCAGCCGGCCAGGGGAATTGCAAATCCGGCGAATAACAGGTTGGAGTTGCGACGGGCTACGAGAGCGGGCTACTCATAGGATACAGAAAACCAGGTCAGGCCCGGGCGGGCTGAGGACCGTGCTACACTTTCCGAGATAAGACGTAGGTTTCGTCTCTTTTTGTCCCCCTTCCCGTTTGTACATTTCCCCTCCCGTTTGTAGAAAAGGACGAATACATGACAGTCATGCGCGTGAAGCTGCTTGCGTGTTTGCTGGCGTTTCTGATCGGTGCCTCGGGAGGCGCGTTTGGAGACGACCGCATCGTCGTCGCAGGATCAACGACCGTGAAGCCTGTGGTCGAGTTGGGCCTAACCTTCTTTAAGAAGAGCCATCTCGAAGTGGAGGTTGTGGTCGGCGCAGGAGGTTCGGGCCAAGGCATCCACTTGGTTGGCAGTGGGACCGCAAACATCGGAATGTCTTTCCGACCGTTGGACGCGCAACAAAGAGAACAGTTTCCGGATTTGGTCACCCACACCATCGGATTGGACGGCGTGGTCATTGTTGCGAACCAAGGGAACCCAATTCGCGGGTTGAGCACTCAACAGATCCAAAACATCTATGCCGGCAAAATTGTGAACTGGAAAGAAGTCGGTGGCAGCGATCGAGAAATCGCGCTGATCACGCTGAACCACAATCACGGAACGAGCGAGGTATTTTCGAATTACTTTGGGCTCGAAGTTAAGGAGAGTGGAACGGGCCTCAATCTCACGGCAACATTTCGGAAAAGAGGAGAGCTAGCCTATTCGTCTTCCACTGCCAAGGTGATCGAAGATCATCGTCAAGTACTTGCCGAGATCCTGACGAATCCCAACGCCATCGGCTACGTGTCGATAGGGCAGGCGATGCAGGTTACGCAGAGAGGCGCGCGGGTTCGCCTGCTGGAACTGGATGGCATCACCCCCACAATCCCCAACGTGCAGGCCGGTGTGTACCGGTTTTCGCGTCCGCTGATGCTGATCACCAAAGGTGAAGCGAAGGGCAGGATCCGAGAGTTGATCGATTTCTTCTGTGGGACACAAGGCCAAGTGATCGTGAGTGAGCTGGACTACATACCTCTCGGCGCGAAGCGGTGAATGCGGGGCTAGACGGAACAAATGACCTTACCTCGCTTAACGCTGCGGCTGCGGATCGTGCTCTGCTTTGCAACGGCAGTGGTTGGACTGGTTGCCGCGACGTGCTGGTTACTGGTGCAGTCGGAACAGGTCGCGCTACGAAAGCTGGCGGCCGAGAATTCGAGGCTGGCGCGTTCGGCCGCCGATCAGCAGAGCGCCGCTCTGGAAGGCGTTCTCGACGACCAAATCCAGTCCAGTGAGGCGGAGCTGCAGACCAAAGCCGAGAGCCTAGCCAGGCTACTGGCAGACCTTGCGCCCACTGCGCTGCTCACCTTCGATACCAATGCGCTGGTGGCACTGTGCAAACAAGCGACGAGAGACCCCGATATCGACGAATGTACGTTTTTCGACGCACAGGACAAAAAGGTGGGAGGCGACTATAAGTCTCGGACGGCACGGCGGGGTATCCGGAATGAAAGGCGACCAAGAGCGCTACTTTGCCGCGGGAATGGACGGATACCTGACAAAGCCGATTCGGGCTCAGGAACTCGACGAGGATTTGGATAAGTATGTTGCATTGCGGAAGGACAGAGCTGCTACGACCACGAGTATAGAAACAGCTTGATACCAGCAGCGATGCTGGCACACGGAGATTCACTAGGGGACACGCCCACAAAGGCGCAGGGAAGAGACCCACGCTGCAAGCGCAGAACAAAATAGACCTTTGGAAGATGCCTTTCCGCGCTGAAAGTGCCTGGGAGACGGGCGGCTCGCCGGGGGAGTTGAGTAAACTCGACCTTCGTGATCACACCTTGGTCGGACTAGCTCGCGTCAGCAGCACGGTGAGCAGCGTAAGGGCACTAACCAGCGGCGGAAACCACACAGGTGCAAACCACGGCTTGGGAATCAAGAACAAAACATCTGTGTCTTTGATCGAATGAGGCCATCTCACGGTGGCCCAGAGCGCCGCGTAGTAAACCGTGTCCCAGATAGCAAAAGCCCAGAGGAAAAGCGCGACGCGGATTCTCGACTTCACGGATGGAAGTAAGGTCACGCTGATCAAGACGAGCAACGTCCCTGCTTCCCGCAGGACTTCCAAAGTCAGAACACTACTTGGGAGTTCTCCTAGGACTTCTCCTATGGCTGGTGACTCGCCGGACAATCGGACAACGTCCGATAGCGTCCCATGATACCCCGGCAGCAACCCGGCGGCGGCGCGGAGGTAGACAACAACCGTAGCTTCCAGAAAGCCGAATGCGCTAGCAAACACACCAACGATGATTAATTGGCTCGCAGTGATCGGGACAAACGGTGCAGGACTAACTCTGTGCGCCAAAAAAGCAGGTTCTTCGCCTCGTAAGCCTGTAAGGATTCAAATGTCACATCAACATATTGTAGCTAAGGCGAGAGTCAAAAACGAAGGGGTCAGTGAAAGGTGGGCAGGCGCTTGAATCCATGTGTGCTGATGATCGTAACCGTGGCAATCATCGAGTTATAGCCTAAGTGAAGCAGGAAGCTAGCGACAACCGTGCCGGTATGGGCGCGGACGAACGTGAAGATAACGCCGACTAAAATAAGCAGTGCAACAATCCCCCAGGACCAGCCGAGTTGCGAGCCGTGCATGAGGCCGAAAAGGACACCCGTGAGCAGCACGCCAGGAACAATACCGAAAGATTTGGCGAATAGAGGATAAAGGTAGCCGCGAAAAACAGTCTCTTCCACCAGCGGAGCAACAAGGACGGCCATGGCCATCAACAGCATCGCACTGCTGCGATTCTTGAAGAGCTCTTGGATAGGCAGGTTTTCTTTGTTCTGCACTTGAGAGCTGGCCACGGCAACAAAAACCGCTAAGCCACAACCGGAGAGGAAGTAGACCCATGCACCGCCTCGCCCGGTAGAAAAATCGGACCTTAATGTCTTCCACCCTAATGAGCTCCAGAAAGGCAAGCCACGCAGAACACCCAAAGTGACATAGAGAAAGAGAAAGATCAGCGCGTACCAAATAAGATTCGACCCGAAGAGGAATTGCGGCTTGTTCAGCAGATATTGTTCGTACTGTTTGGGCGTAAGGCGCTCATGAGGAGCGTAGTAGATGGCCAAGGTTGTTTGAACCACCACAAAGCTAGCTAGTGTAAAAAAGAGGAAGACAAAAAAATGCGGCCAGGACCAAGAGATGCGGAGATCCTCAGGAAGGGGTGGCTTAGGAGGGCGCGCTGGAGGCGGAGGGGCACCGGCAAAGGGGATCGGATCGCCTGGTAGCGGGGCGTGTATGGATTGGGCAGGGTCGGGTGGCTGCTGACTAGCTGGGCTCTGCTCTGCGGCATCGGGCGAATTGTTTGCGAGCGATGAGTCCGATGGGCAGCCGGAAGGTGGGTTCGATGTTGGGTCGAAGGGACTCATTTTCTTGGCACGCTTGAAGGGTGTCTTGATTGCGCGGGAGAACCGCGACCTCTCGTTCGCGTCGAGCTGGGGAGCGGTGAGGCTTTCGGCCAACCGGAAGCTAGCGCCGCCGCGACCAGCGGCAACAGAATTTCGTGATGGCCCGTGATGGCGTATCCTCGCGATTCTGGGCCGCGCGACCCTGCTTGCGATGCCGTTGGACGCTTAACAACATTCTGCAACGGACGGTAGTGCTGAAGGAAATCAAAGTTCGCGGTGGTGATGGGGCGGAGCGGAACACCGAGATTGCGCACAACGGAAACCGCTTTCAGGAAGACCTCTGGCAGAAGCACAGCAGAGCCCCAGTTGAGATATACGCCGCCAGGATGCATTTCTTTCACCAGTGAGCAAAAGAGGCGGAAGTCGTGATGCGCGGCGATGCCAAGCGCAGAGCTATCTACGGCCGGATGCATGTGGGGAATGTCCGTACCGATGGCGAGATGGATAGTTACAGGGACGCGCCGTTTGTAGGCGGCGACAAGCACACTGGAATGTGCGTGCCGAAGGTCGAGGACGCCGCTGGTCAGGAATTGGCCGGCGGCTTCACCGTAACCGATGCGGAGGCGGGGAGCAAGTTTGGCGATTTGATTGAGGTATTCGCCGGTCTCGGCGGCCATGCCGAATTTGCCGGAGTCGAGATTAACCTCCACATCTTCGGAAGTATTACCCGCCAGAGCGATCTCAAAATCGTGAATGAGTGCGGCACCGTTCATGGCCAAAGCGGAAACAAAGTCGCGGCGTATGAGATCGATAAGAACCGGGCCCAAACCGACCTTGATCACATGGCCGCCGATGCCCCAGAGGATTGGCTTGCCGTCCTTGCGAGCGCCGTGGATGGCGGCGAGGAGATGGCGGAGGTCTTGTGCGGCGAGAAAATGAGGCAAGGAGTCGAGGAATTTCATTAGCGAAGGATTGGAGGCTGGCGGCTTGGCAAAATCCTTGATGTTGACTTTGCTCTTGCGGGAGGCGAGTGGATAAGTGTTGACCGCGTGGAGTGTGATGGGCCGCGTAATATAGATGCTCATGGAGAGAGAATCACTCTACGGGGAAGGAGACTGAGGCGCAAGGAGGGAGACGGGCATCGATGGTGTCCCACAACGGGCAGCAGAATATTGCTGCCGCGGATTGTCGGCTCAGCTTGCATAGGGTAGGCCCAGGCAGGAGTGCCTCTGCTACTTTCCGCTACTGTTTGGATTGCCGTTCACGCCGAGGACACGGGCGAGGGCTTGGCCGGTGTAGGACCTTTTGTTGCGAGCGACGAGCTCAGGCGGGCCTTGCGCCACGATGCGCCCGCCGCCTTCACCGCCTTCCGGTCCGAGATCGATGATCCAGTCGGCTTGCTTGATAACGTCGAGATGATGCTCGATGATCAGCACGGTATTGCCAAGAGCGACCAGCCGTTGAAGAACGTCCAGGAGTTTGCGCACGTCGTCGAAATGCAAACCTGTCGTGGGCTCGTCGAGAATGTACAGGGTGCGGCCGGTCTGGCGCTTTGAGAGCTCGCGGGCCAGCTTGATACGCTGAGCTTCGCCACCGGAAAGCGTCGTGGCGGACTGACCAAGCTGAACGTAACCGAGGCCAACTTCCACGAGCGTCGCGAGCTTTTGCTGGATCTGCGGAATGTTTTCGAGAAGCTTCAGGGCGTCACTGGCGGGGAGATTCAGAATGTCGGAGATGGAGTGCCCTTTGAAGCGGACGGCCAACGTCTCGGAATTGTAGCGGCGACCACGACACACTTCGCATCTGACATAAACATCCGGCAGAAAATTCATCTCGATGCAGCGAAGCCCATCTCCCTGGCAGGCTTCGCAGCGGCCGCCCTTGACGTTGAAGCTGAAACGCCCTGGGCGATAGCCTCGTTCGCGCGATTCGGGGAGCATGGCGAACAGCTCACGAATGGGCGCGAAGACGCCGGTATATGTGGCGGGATTAGAGCGCGGTGTGCGTCCGATGGGGGCTTGATCAATCTCGATCACTTTGTCGATGTGCTCGGCACCGAGAAGCTCGCGGTGAGAGCCGGGCGGCTCCATGGAACGATACAGCTTCTGAGCCAGGGCACGATAGAGGATGTCATTGACGAGCGTGGATTTGCCGGAGCCGGATACCCCGGTCACTACGGTGAGAAGGCCAAGGGGGACCGTCACGTCGACATCTTTCAGGTTATTGGCGCTGGCGCCGAGGATTTGGATGCCTTTGCCGTTGGGACCGCGTCTCTGATTCGGGATGGAAATGTGGGCGGCACCGCTCAGATAACGGCCGGTCAGAGATTCCGCGCTAGCAGCGATCTGCTCGGGCTTGCCTTGAGCGACGAGATAGCCGCCTGCGTCGCCAGCACCTGGGCCTAAGTCCACCACGAAATCTGCTCGGCGGATCGTGTCTTCGTCGTGTTCGACGACGAGCACGGTGTTGCCAAGATTGCGGAGCTGCTCGAGCGAGCCAAGCAGGCGAGCATTATCGCGAGCGTGGAGACCGATGGAAGGCTCGTCCAAGACATAGAGGACGCCGCGAAGGCGCGAGCCAATTTGCGTGGCAAGACGAATGCGCTGAGCTTCACCCCCGGAAAGAGTGGCGGCGGAGCGGTCTAAGCTGAGATAGCCGAGGCCAACGGCGAGGAGAAAGTCGAGGCGCTCGGCGACCTCTTCCAAAGGACGACCGGCGACTTCGCGCTGTCGCGAGGTAAGCTGAGCGAGAATCTTGTCGACAGCAGGGCGAGCTGCACTGAGGGATAGAGCAGTAAAGTCTGCAATGGACCATCCGGCGAGCTTCACGGCGAGCGATTCAGGACGGAGGCGTTTCCCCAGGCAAACACTGCAAAGCGTGGCGGACATGTACTGCGTCATCCATTCGCGATAGGAGTCCGAGGAGGACTCCTCGAAATTACGTTCGAGAAACTTAAGGATGCCGGCAAAGCGAAATCCCTTTTCGGCGCGCATCTTTCCGGAGGAAGGTGCTTTGGGGCGTTCATTCAATGGAGGATAGCCGTAGAGGAGCATGTTCTGAATACGGGGCGGGAATTTCTCGAAAGGCGTGCCTAGGTCGAAACCATGGGCGTACGCGCCCAGCTCGAGAGTGCGCCTCAGATTCGTGGAGCCGGAACCCGGGCCTAAACCGCCATCGAACAGTGGCCGAGTCCAGTCCACGATAACCCGGGCGGGATCGAAGTCGTACTTTGAGCCGAGACCATTGCAGGCTGGGCAGGCGCCGTACGGGGAGTTGAAGCTGAACGAGCGCGGCTCCAATTGTGGGACGGAAATGCCGCAATCTGGGCAGGCCAGCTTCTCGGAGAAAACGTGGTCCTTGCCGCCGACGATCGAAACAGTGACGAGGCCGGACGCCAACTTAAGCGCGGTAGCAATCGATTGCTCGAGGCGCGCGGCGATGCCTTGCTTGACGAGCAGGCGGTCGATAACGATTTCTATGGTGTGATTCTTGCGCTTATCGAGAACAGGCGTGTCATCCAAGGGAACGAGCTCGCCATTAATGCGCGCGCGGACGTAGCCGTCTTGGGCGAACTTCTCCAGCTCCTTGCGGTAGGCGCCCTTGCGGCCCCTCACAATGGGCGCCAGGATCATAATGCGATCATCCGGCTTGCAGAGGTCGCCGCTGAGAATCGCCTGAACAATTTGTTCGCTCGATTGGCGGGTGATGGGCTTGCCGCACTTGGGACAATGCGGAACACCGATCGAGCTGTAGATCACGCGCAGATAGTCATAAATTTCGGTGATCGTACCAACCGTTGAACGCGGGGAGCGCGTGGTGGTCTTTTGCTCGATGGCGATGGACGGTGAAAGGCCCTCAATGACGTCCACCTCGGGACGCTCCATTTGGTCCAGAAACTGGCGCGCATAGGCCGAGAGCGATTCCACATAGCGGCGTTGGCCTTCCGCATAGATGGTGTCAAACGCTAGGGAAGATTTACCGGAGCCGGATAGTCCGGTAATGACTGTTAGCGTGTTGCGAGGAATTTCAACGCTGATGTTCTTGAGGTTGTGCTGACGTGCGCCTCGGACAACCAGTTTGGTAAGGCCCATGATGCCGGGAAGCTCCCTCCACAGGAGCGCTGGCACTCAGTAGGTACACTGAGGCCAGAATAACTTCTCACCATATCAGGGGACGTGTGAAAGGGTCAATCACTCCTATGAACGCAGCACTATGGCGCGACGAATCGAGCTGATCTTGTAGAATCTGCTTAAGGTGACGCTCTTAGGCAATTTTCCACAGCGTACTTGGCAGTGCAAAGTGGCTAAGTGGTTCGGTGCGTACAGTGATCGCTGTAGAGGCTTCAGGTGACGGGTAAATTTTCAAGGGGGTAGCACGTTTTTACGCAGGAGCCAACTGTCATGACGCTGAAAATAGGAGCGTTAGGATTGGTGTAGAGCTTGCACCCTTGGAGGGCTGGGGGACGCGAGCCGAGGATCCCTTTAGGGGATTGAGGGCTGGGCCGGTTCGCTCGTCCCCCTTACACTTTCGTCGCCGGTGAGTAGGACTCGCGTCCGACCCCACCAACCTCCCAAGGCACCCCAAATAAACCCGAACGCGGCGAAAGTGTGGTTGGACGATCCCGGTTCGCAGCGACGTCCCCTTTTGACTCTGTGATTTCGGTGAGAACGAACCCGTGTCGGGGAAGGTGTCAGCGATACCGGACACGCCTTATTCCTTTACCTATACAAGCCTTTGAGATCGGCGCACCCTGGTTTCAACGGCGCGCCGAAGGTGCTGACCGACGACCCGCTCCGCCCCGCTGCCGCAATATTTCAAGGACATAACAGAATATCTGCGACGCACCATGTCAGGACAAGCTGCTCCGGTGTCAGCCCATACCGAAGGATTTATTCCAGGTGGCACGGACGGTGCGAAGGAGTGAGGGATAGACAACCAGCCTGCGGAACGGGCCGATCAGGGCCATATAGATCGGTGTGAAGCGACTGACCTTCTGCACGTAGACGCCGAAATAGAAGCGGTACACATTTGGCGTTTCGATGAGGGCGCTCAGCGCAGCGGCGTGGACGGTGCGGTTGACCACTTCAAGGAGCTGCTCGTTCTCGAAGCGGTACACGACACGAAAAAGTCCCTCGCGGGTGCCCGGTGGCACAAGGGAGCTAGAGCGATCGGCAGTGGTCAAGCGCGTTGCGAAGGTTTCCCAGGAGGTTGCGGCCGGCTGGCGATCCCAGCTCAGCACCTGGCCGACGAAGAGACGGATGTGCAGGAGCGAGCGCACGGGCGGCGAGGGTGTGCATGGACAGACGTTTGCGGTCCGCAAAAACTGATCGAGCGTGACGCCGGAGCGCGCCCGCGGCAGATCGATGGCCCACACATCATGAAGGGGTACGCCAGCAAGAAAGTCGTGAACCCGGAGTGGCAGGCGCTTGAACTCTTGTGTGGAGATCTGAGGCATGGGGTCTTCTTCGTCACACAGGTCTTCTAGGATGCCACTAGGGATGGGCCCTGTGGCTCGCACAGGAGGGTTCTCAAGAACTCCTTTGTACCGGCAGTGCCCGTCACCCGAACAATCACCGGCCCCCTATTGGGCAGAGCAGCCATCGCAAATGCCAAGAAGGGGCAACATTCGCGCTCTGCCGCCAACCATTCCGATATAAGCCCAATCGACTTGGCGTCACCTGGAAGGCGAAAGGCAAAACCGTCCGGAAGTTCCTGCGTTTCCATGACGGCAGACCTGAATTGGGCAAGAAGGGTTGCTTGGCGATGCCGCAATTCTGGTGCCGTCAGAGAACAAGCTGTCGGCGCGTTGTCGCGATGATTCTTCATGGGCGACTCGCGGGTGGCACGACGCCGTTCATCCGGAGGTATTCGACCATCTGTCCATAGTGGTCAAAAGCATGGATCAAGGACTCCACGACCAGCGCTGAGCGCGTCACTTCGTTCCTTTTCAGCGGCGAGATGGGCGATGGATTCAGCGACGCGTTCGGCTGGCCGATGGCTTCGATGGCTTTGGACAGATGGGCGAAGGAGCCTTTCAGGTAGTCGAGTATTTCGGTTTTTGTCCTTACAGTTTCGGGCCCGACTTCGTCGCCCGCATCTGCGAGCGGCTCCTCTCCCAAAGCTGCCGCGGCCAGAATGTGATTCGTCGCGGAGAGGTGTTTCACCATTTGACCAAACGTACGCACGCCCTTGAATTCTCCATCCGTCGGCACAAATCCGAACTTGTCGGCGGGCATAGCATCCACAGCGGATGTGATCACTTTCTCAGCGATCTTCAGCAGGGACTGCATTGCGCGCTTTTCCCGCTCTGCATCTAGGGGCGCGTCCTTTGTAGCAACGACTGTATCCGCGACCTGCTGGCGGACCTGCGCCAAAGGGTTGCCCGCAATTAGGCACACCGCGAGCAACGGTTTCCATTTCATTTTCAACACGATCCATTTCTCCTTTTGCGGAAACACTCTTAGGCGTTCTGTCCGCTATTCATGACGCTACAACTTAAAGTAGACTTTAAGGCAAGGGGAGATTTGGCAAAGGATTTGGCCAGCCGGAGCTGATTCCGAGCGCGGGGCTGGGGGGTCAGAATATCGCATGGCTCAACTAACGATTTCTAACGTCGCACAGCAAATCGGACTTCGGCCTTCGGCAATTCGGTATTACGAGCGGATCGGCTTGCTTCCTGCCGCACAACGGGTAAGTGGGCAGCGGCGTTATGACTCGACAGTGCTCTACCGCTTGGCGATCATTCAGCGTGCGCGTCAACTCGGATTTACATTGAGTGAAATCCGACAGTTGTTCTTTGGCTTCCGCGACATGACTCGGCCTCCGGAGCGGTGGCGAACGCTGTCTCAGAGAAAGCTCGCGGAGTTAGATCAACTGATGGAGGGAATAAGAGCAGTGCGAGGCCTGCTGAAAAGCTTGATGACCAAGTGCCGATGCGGCACGTTGGATGAGTGTGGCAAAAGAATGTTTCAGAGGATGAATGGAGATGTAGTGTCTAGGTCCCTCCCTGCGGGTTATCGAAATCGAGAGAAATATCGGGATCATAGGTTGCAGCTGGACCGTGAGGGATTTCGTTAGAACGTCACAAGTCAAAACCCGCACCCTGAAACCCCGCAGGGTGCGGCACCCCGATTGAGGAAGTTTTGGGGGCTTTCCCCGCGAACCTGAAGGTTCGCTACTCCGGTCTGAAAGTCCGGGGCTTCTACTGCAAGTCCGGCGGCGCTACAGAGGGCGAGGCTAGGAGCGAAGTTGGCTGAGATAATCGGCGACGATCCAGGCTGCTCCCGTTATCGCTAGATTTTGCGCGTTGCCAGCCCAGCTGATCTGCTTATGCGGATCGATAAAAGGCGCAGGCAGCCATACCAACAGCCCGAAACCGATCAGCATCACGGTTAGTAATCGAGACGCGAGAGGGGCGGAACGTCCGGAAAGTAGTGCGATGGCCGCGAGCGCAAGGGCGATGGTGGTCGTTATGGCCCAAAACATTTGGCCTGGAGCGATCCACTTTGGAACGAAGCTTGCCGTTCCCGAAAGATAAATGAGTTGTTCGAGCGTGAAGGACACAACACAGATTCCAAAGAAGATGTACCCGATGCGAGCCGCCGTTGGCGCGCGTTCCGAATCGCTGCGAGCAGCCGTCGCGTAAACGATCAGCGCGCCCGAGACCAGAGAAAATTGCTCGAAAAAGTTGCCCCAACGATCATAGACCCCAGGTGAAGCAATGATGTGCGGCACCCAGAGCAACGCAAAGACAAGATAAAGGATGCCCAGTGCGAGAGCGCCAGCTCGCGCCGTCCTCGGCCATTGAATCGCTAGGCCCCCGAAGAGCTCGATTGCAGCGGCAAGGTAGACGAGAATCTCGCGGTGAGGAATGTTGCCAAGCGCGCGGATCTGTTGCCAATTGTTGAAGTCACGCCAGACCAGAGTGATCACGCCAAAGGCGACTGCAGCCAATCCATAGACGTGACGTCCGAGAGAGATTCTTTGGGGTTCCAAGGTCTTGTTGTCCTTGAGCGGGATCCTTTTGGGGCTTCAAAAACGGTTGCGATTATAGGCTGATTTCGCGTGTTCGCAGGGCGTAAAGATTTTGCGAGCAGACGTGCAGCTGGACGAGGAGGAACGCGCACGCCGATGCAGTACCCTACCCGTAACGGAAGGCTCGGCGCGGCGAGGGAAAGCCGGCGTAACTTGTGCGGCGGTGCACGGCGGTCCTAGAATAAGCGTCGGCCTGGAGCCTTTGAGGAGACTGCGGCAGTTCCCGGCGCGAACACCGCGCACTCGAAGGCCGCGCAGCCCGGGACTAAAGGGCGCGGCGTCCTCGCCAAAGAAGCGAAGACGAATAGACGAGTCCGAGCCGAAAGGAAGCTACTCTGACCTCCGCCAACCATCTCGGCGAATTTATTGAAGGAAAGCGCGAGCAGCATCTCGCTGAGCTTTGCGACTTCTTGCGAATCCCCAGCGTAAGCGCCAAGAGCGAGCACAAGCCGGATATCGAGCGCGCCGCCCGGTGGGTCGCGGATCGGCTACGCGCGGCCGGATTCAGCGCTGTGGAGATTGTGCCGACTAATCTTCATCCATTGGTGTATGCGGAATCGCTACAGGCTCCCGGAAAGGCGACGATACTTTTTTATGGGCACTACGACGTGCAGCCTCCCGAGCCGCTCGATCTGTGGACTTCGCCCGCGTTTGAGCCCACCGTGCGCAACGGCAACCTTTTTAGCCGCGGCGCCGCCGACGACAAAGGACAGGTGCACATCCACCTGAAAGCTCTCGAATCGCTGCAAAAGGTAAACGGCAAGTTCCCCATCAACATAAAAATTCTGATCGAGGGCGAGGAAGAAGTCGGGAGCGTCAGCCTGTGGGATTACATACAGAAGAACAAGCCGAAACTCAAAGCCGATGCCCTGGTGGTTTCCGATACTTCCATGCTCGGGAACGGCGTGCCCTCGATCACTTACGGACTGCGTGGATTGGACTACTTCCAGATCGAACTGACGGGCCCGGGCCGCGATTTGCACTCCGGAGTTTACGGCGGAGCAGTGCCGAACCCGCTGACGATTCTGACGGAGCTTTTCGGCAGACTTCACGACAAAAACTCCCGCGTGAGCGTGCCGGGTTTTTACGACGACGTCGTCAAAATTTCGGCGGCCGAGCGCAAGGCGCTGAATTCCCTGCCCTGGAAGAAAGCCGATTTCGAAAAGGCTGTCGCGG
>Ga0070698_100001025_pt1 | contig 30715 bp, 24 predicted proteins | sample KBSK1502metaG_FD_65477 | JGI IMG/M metagenome (GOLD analysis project Ga0070698, IMG submission 65477) | Corn, switchgrass and miscanthus rhizosphere microbial communities from Kellogg Biological Station, Michigan, USA - KBS K1-50-2 metaG | ecosystem: Host-associated > Plants > Roots >...
CCATTCCGGCCATCGCCATGGTCGCGTTCAGGTTCACCGTTCCCACGTCGACCAATTGGCCATCGGCGCTTCGGAATTCGAGGACGAAGGAGTCTTTCCCCTGTTTCAGTGCTCCGCTCCCCGATAGCAGGACGACGTCGAGCGCGCCGGCGTGAACGCGTTGAACTTCCTTCAATGCCGGCGCCTCTTCGCCCTTGCCACATCCGGAAGCAGTCGCGATAAGCGTCAGCAGAAGTCCCCAGGGCATCAGCGAACGCATCATTTTTTCTCGTGCGAGCTCGCGGGCAGGAGCATGATGCTGGCCGGCGGACGCACGCCGCGAACGATGGTGCCGGCCGGGAGATTCAGCGGTTTGCGGAGCAGGAACGGATGCCGGTACTTGTCGCTGTATTCGTACAGCCAGAGGAGCGGCTTGACTCCACCGTCGGGCAGCACGGCAACAACCTGCGTTCCGTCCACCCCCTTCTCCGCCACCAGCCCATCGAGCCTGAACGGCTCCTTCAATGTGATCGTCCCGGTGACCCGGATACCCCCTGGCGGCGGACGGAATGCCGCTGGCACCTCGAACTTCGGCGGCTTCGGCAGGACGTTGGGGTTGTTTCCCTTGAGCATGCCGCCCACCACCCAGTCGCTCACCAGCTCCACCTGCTCCTGCGTCAGCCCCGCATCGTTGCGAAATTCACCGAAGCCTTTCACCGCGCCCCATGGCGGCATCCTGCGCGCCAGCACGGAATCCTTGATGGCGTCGGCGTATGGCTGCGCCTCGCGGTAGGTCATCAGCGAAAACGAGGTGCCTCCTTCGCGGTGGCACGACGCGCAATGGTCGTACACGATGCGCGAGACCTCGCGATTCCAGGTGATCTGCGCCGAACCGAAATCGTGCGCCGTGACGTTCAACCCGGCTGCGCAGAGGAGAACGAGAAGTGCCGTGAGGCGCTTCATGATGCTTGCCGGTCCCGCGGCGGGTGCTCGGGCCGCACGGGGATGTCGAAGTGGGCGGTGTTGATGACGCCGTTCCGCTGGAACTGGACCCAGACGCGGTAGACCCGCGCACGCGGGAACACCAGTTTGAACGCCATATGCTCCCCAGCCTCGGTGGTGAACGGATGGGTATGCATCATGTCGATCAGGTCGTCGCTTGCCGCCAGCATGTGTCCCCACGCCCCGAGATACTTCTGCAGTCCGTCGGCAGGACCGAGCGTGAAACGGAGCTGCGTGGGCTCGCCCGCGACGGGCTCTTCGGGGCTCGTCGTGACGCCGACGCTCAGGTTCTCTCCCTGTTTAACTGCGTAATCGCGCGTCAGCGGCGGAATCGGGTATTCGTCGCCCGGAATGAAGACAGTCTGCGTGATCAGCTGGGGCGTCGACGCTTCGGGGTAGAAGTCGCCGAGCACTCGATACATGCCGGCTCTCGGGAACGTGATGTCGTAGGTGAAGGACGTCCCGTTCCACTCAGGGTGGTCGTGAACGAAGAAACTCAGGTCACGGCTGACGATGAACGCGTGAAAGAGCTTTTCATGGACGACAGAGAAGTTCTTTACGGGGTTGCCCTTCCACGGATCGAACACCTCCAGCGTCAGGCGCACGCGACGCCCCGGCATTGGGGCCGGCGACACCGCCAGATCCATGTGGTACTCGACCGGCTCGGGGATGTCCGTGACGAGCTTCATCCCGCATCGCGGGCAAGTCCCCGGGTTGTGCTTCCGAATGTCCCTGTCCATCGGACAGATCCAGATCGAATCTGTAGACGGGTTAGGTGTCGGCGCCGTCTGCGCGGTCGTCACGCCGGTGTCGACGGTCGCAGCCGGCGTGGAACCGCCACATGACGAGGGCAGAGCGATCGCAATCAGCGCGGGCGCCAGAAAGAGATACTTCATCAGGCCCTTCGTTCTGCAGGCTGCATGTCGCCGGACCCTTCGTGCGCCAGCGATTCCACGCGGCGGCGGCGCGCCCAATACCGGCGGATGTCCTCCGCAATGACGAACAGGCACGGTGTCATGAAGAGCACGTGCAGCGTGGACGTCACCATCCCGCCGATGCTCGGTGCCGCAATCGGCTTCATGATCTCCATCCCCGGCCCAGACGAGATCGGAATGAGCGAGAGCGACAGGATGATTGTCGCGACGGTCATCAGCTTGGGACGCAGCCGCGCGGTCGATCCCTCGATGACGGCATCGACGAACGACTGCCCTTCCGGTTTATTGGCCAGCGCCTCGCGGATGAAGATCACCATGATGATCCCGGTCTGCACCGCGACAGCGAAGACCGAGATGTATCCGATGATGACGGCCGTCGTCATCGGATAGCCGAGCAGCCACTGCAGGAATACCCCGCCGGCCAGCGCGAACGGCACCGACATTGCCACGAGGAACGCCTCACTGACCGACTTGAACGCCATCACGAGCAGCCCGAAGATGATCGCGAGCGTCAATGGGATGATGACCCGCAGTCGTCCCTGGGCGGCGGTCGTGTACTCGTACAACCCGGTCCACTCGACCGAATATCCCACCGGCAGCGTCAGGTTCTTCGCGAGAAACTGCTTCGCGTTGTCGACGTAGTCGGTTGCCGTGACATCCTGGATGTCAACGTAGATGTAACCCGCCAGCGCGCCGTTGTCGTTCCGAATCATCTCGGGCATCTTACGAACGTCGACATCGGCCACCTGGCCGAGCGGCACGGAGCCGCCGTTGGCCGTCATCACGGGCGTGTTGCGCACCTTCTCGAGCGTGTCGAGATACTCGGCCGAGTACTGCACGGCCAGGGGAATCACCGTGCTGTCGGACTGCTTGATGCCGAGCACGTTGTCGCCACCGATCGCATAACGCACCGTCAACAGCGCTTCGTCGGCGGGAATGCCGTGCACCGCAAGCCGGGCGAGGTCGTAACGCACGTCGGTGTAATACCCCTCGGAGATCCGCTCCGCGAGCACGTACTTCGTCCCCGGTACATCCCGCAGCAGTCCTTCGACCTGCTGAGAGATCCGTTCGATCTCGACAACGTCAGGCCCTTTGACCTTGACGCCGACCGGCGTCTGAATGCCGGTCGTCTGCATCATGACGCGGGCGCGGATCGGCTGGACCCAGGTGTTGACGTACCCGATGACCTGCATCGCGCGATCCATTTCGGCGATCAACGTCGCCTTCGTCATCCCAGGCCGCCACGTCGATTTCGGCTTCAGCAGGATCGTCGTCTCGATCATGGAGACGGGCGCTGGATCGGTTGACGTGTCCGCCCTTCCAATCTTCCCGAACACGCGCTCCACTTCTGGAATGGATTTCAGCTTGCGATCCATCTGCTGCACGATCCACCCGGCCTCGCGTGTCGGAAGGCCCGGCAGGGTTGTCGGCATGTAGAGGACGGAGCCTTCGTCGACGTCAGGCAGGAAATCCTTCTGGAAACCGCGCATCAACATCACGGCGGCGACGACGGCGACCAACCCAAAGGCGGTGAACGCATAACGGTGCCGGATCGTCCAGTGGAGCGCAGCCGCGTACAACCTCACCGGCCGAGTCTGCTGATAGCTGTGCCGGATGCCCGACCTCCGCATCAGCGCCCAGACCAGTACGATGGCAACCACGAAGCCGGTGACCTCGAAGATCTCCGCGCGGAAGTCCGCGCCGGCAAATCTCGAAAGGAGGGCCCCCGCAACAAGCGCGGCTGCAACGACCGTCGCTGCGAGCGCATATCGGTGGGAGCCCAGACGCGACATCGCCGTGACGCGACGGACTCCTGACGCCGTGTCTCCCCGCCCACGCACGTCGCGCTCGAACACCCAGACCATGATGATCGGCAGAAGCACGATCGTCAGCAGCGTCGAGACGGCTACCGCGAACGTCTTGCTGTAGGCCAGCGGGTCGAAGAGGCGCGCCTCGCGCGCTTCGAGGAAGAAGACGGGCAGGAACGACGCCACGATGATGAGCAGCGAATACAGCAGCGGCCTGGCCACTCGGACGATCGAACGCAGAATGACTTCGCGCTGCGCGGCACGGCCGATCACCGCATGCGCGCCCAGTTCAGCCGCACAGTTCTCGACGATAACAATCGTCGCGTCCTCGATGGCGCCAATCGCGATGCACAGTCCCGCGAGGGAGAACAGATTGATCGTCTGGTGGAAAGCGACGAGCGGCAGCACCGTGAAGAGCGTGCTCAGGAGCAGGATCGCGATCGGGCCGACGGAGGATCGAAAGCTCCCGAGAAACAGCACGGTCACCAGAATCAGGACAATCAGCTCGGACACCAGCGTGCCGAAGAACTGCTTCAACGTCGCCCAAATCCAGGTTGAACGGTCGTACGTCGTGACGATCTCAATCCCCTGTGGCAGCGACGCGCGGACGGTCTCCAACTTCTGCTCGATGCCGCGCGTGACCGCGAGGACGTTCTGATCCTGCGCCATGATGGCGATGCCGCCAACCGCCTCGCCCTCGCCGTCGAGATCGGCCGTGCTGCGTCGAAGGTCGTACCCGACCTGGAGATAGCCGACATCCTTCAACTGGATCGGGGTGCCATCCGTGCTCCGCCCGAGGACGAGATCCGCGAGCTGGTCGATGCTGTCGGTATTGATCGAGCCTCGGAGCTGGTACTCGCGATTCGTCACCTCGATCGTCCGGCCGCCTGTTTCCTGAAAGACGTCCTGCAGCGAATCGATGACCTGCCGCAGTGACAGGCCGGTCGCCGCCATGAGCGGCGGGAACAACTTGACCTGGTACTGCTTCTCCAGCCCGCCCACCGATGCCACCTCGGCAACACCCGCGACACCCTGCAGCGCCGGCTTGATCACGCTCTCGTTCAGCAGCCGGAGCTCCCGCAGGTCACGTAGCCGCTCGTGGTCCATCAGCGCGTACTGATAGATCCACCCCATGCTGCTGGCATTCGGGCCGAGCGTCACGACAGCGTCCTGCGGGAGCTGCGGCCGGATCGTGTTGATGCGATCCACGATCGTCTGCTGTACCGTCTCGCGCCGTGCGCCGTTGGCGAGAATGACGTAGATGAACGAGTACCCCATGTGAGAGGTCCCGCGGATTGACTGAATCTGCGGCGATCCGGTCAGCGCTCTGATCACGGGCTCGGTCACGTTCGCTTCGATCAGCTGCGGACTGCGCTGCCACTTCACATAGACGACCACCTGCGGATCCGAGATGTCGGGAATCGCATCGAGCGGCGCGGTGGTGAGCGCCCATAGGCTGGCGACGACGGCAACTGCCAGGAGTGCCCAGACGATCACTCTGAAGCGGATGACGGTGCGCAGGACGGCGGCAATCATTGAGCGCTCTGCGCCGTGCCTTTGAGCTTGTACTCGGAGTCGATGAAGAAGCTGCCGAAGGTCACGACCTGATCGCCTTCGCGCAGTCCGTCGAGTACTTGCGTATAGAGCTCGCCCTGGATGCCTGTCTTGATCTCCTGCGGCTCGTATTGCCCTTCCTGCCGCTGGATATACACGATGTGCTTGTCGCCCTCTTCGATGATTGACTCGTTTGCGACCGACAGCATCTCGCCACGATCGGTGACGATCTCGATCAGGTAGCTTCTCGTGTTCTCACGGCCGGTTGCGGCCAGCGTCACCTCGATCCGAAGCCGGCCGTTGTCGGGAACGACGCGCGAGACGCGAGCCTGGTTCATCGACGACCTTGATTCCACCGGGAAGACTCGCGCGCGCTGTCCGGCCTTGACCAGCCCCGCGTCAGGCTCGCGCAGGTACGCGGTAATCACTTTCCTCGCCGGGTCGATGCGGCCCGCAGTACGCACCCATGTCTGCACGGGCCGTGTCGCGGCTTCGGTGACCGTGAGTGTGAGGTCAACCGCCTGAGATTGGGTGACCGTGGTCCCGCGCGGATTCAGACGGGTATGGGATCTGACGCCCTGGCCGTGCGCACTGCCGGCCAGGGACGTGAGGAGAAGGAAAAAAACGACCGGACGTCGTGCCGACATCAGTGACAGTAATTATCCTTGCTCTCCATGATGTGCGTACCCCATGGATACAGGCCGACGTTCCCGATTTTCGTGAACTGGTTGGTCTTCGCATCGATGACCACGACCGAGTTCTCGGTCGAGTCCGCCAGGTAGAGCTTCTCTTCCTTCGTGTCGGTCGTCGCCGTTTCGAGCTGGATGTTCGTGCCGATCTTGATTCGGCCGGCCGGCTTCAGCGAATTCATGTCGTAGACATAGACCATGCCGCTCGTCGAGCTGATGACAAATGCCTTGCCGGCGGCATAGTTGACGCCCGTCATGTTCGGTCCCGCTTCGAGCGTCGCGGCGACCTTGTTCGCCTTGAGATCGATGATCGAAATGGTCTCATCGCCATTGTTCGGCGTGATGGCGTACTTGCCATCGTGGTTCATGTAAATCCGCCAGGGATCGCGACCAACCCGGATGACCTTGATGACCTTGTCTTCGATCGGATCGATGACACCCACCACGCCCAGGTCGCCGTCAGCCGCATACAGAAGCTTGCCGTCGTTCGCCAGCGCGGCAATGTTGATGCCCTTGATCTCGCCAAGGTACTTGTCCGGATCCAGCTTCGCCACGCCAGGGACGGCCGCGACCTGAATCTTCTTGAGGAGCTCATGCCGTCTGACATCAACGACGCCCACCCAGTGCGCCCCGTAGTTCCCGACGTAGGCCTTCGATCCGTCCGGCAGGAATGTGACGTTGAGCGGCTCGACGAAACCGGGAATCGTTTTGATCTTGGTGAGCGACACCATGTCGATGACCGAGATCGAATCGCCATCCGGATTGCCCTGGTAGTACCAGCGGCTGTCAGGCGAGAACGAGAGGTGCTCGGGCGCGATGTCGACCGGAATCGTTTTTACAAGCTGTAAGGTGCGCACGTCGATGACGTACGCCTTGTTCGCGCGCGTGCCGCCGGTGACGACATAGCGCCCGTCGGGCGACATCATCACCATGTGCGGGTTGACGTTGTTCCCGAGGAAAACCCGTCCGATCATCTTTTCCGTCTTGATGTCCATGAAGCCGATGTCGTTCGAGTCGCGATTGACGATCATCACGACCGATGTCGGGTCGGTAATCTTGACCCCGGGGGCCTGGGCCCCGAGACCGACGGTGGCAACTGCTCCTCCCGCAAGTGCGACGAGGCCACCAACGAGCAAGCGCCGTGCTGTATTAAACATAATGTGTACTCCTGACAACGAATGATCCTGAACGCATGATCTTAGAAGGCCGCCTGCAGTCGAATGCCGGGCAACAGATAGCCGAACTTGCTCTCGTTACCCGGTGAATCGAGCACGTGCTGCAGCATGAACGACAGCCGCAGCCGGTCAGTGAGCTGGAAGTTGTAGTAGCCCTCTGTCAGCCTTTCCTTGTCTCCGGTCGCAAGATCCATCTGCGCATACCCGATTCCCCAGGTGTCCAGAGGATTGAAGACGATCCCGTTGCTGAATCCAACGCCGGCGCTCGCATAGTGATCGCGATCGCCCGGAAGCTTCTGCGTGCCATAGCGGCCAAACAGCGTCACGAACGGCGACAGCTTCTGGTCCAGACTGATGCCAACCGCCTGCTTGGAGTCGACATCGCCGTTGTTCGCGCGGAACCAGACGCGATAGTGCCCTTCAGGCAGCGAGAACGGCGTCGCGGTGTAGCCGACCTCCGCCAGCGAATAGATGGAATCTGAAAGGCTGGTCGCGTCGGGATTGCTCTGCTGCACGCCAAAACGAAAACTGAAGGCGTTCTTCGGATCGTAGTCGGCCACGACGCCCGTGCCATTCACCGCCAGACCCAGCATCTGGTTGTTGACGAGCGCGTCGCTGAGGAACTGCGTCGTTTCATCGTTGGCGGCCGCATTGCGGTCGAAGTAATTCGTCAGGTCCAATCGTCCTGCGGTGAGTGCCAGCCGCTGGCCGAAGAACTCCGTCCGGAGCCATGCCTCACGCAGATTCAGCTCGTTCTGGTTCACGAGACGCGCCGTGTAGCCGTTGAGAAGCGTCAGCGACGGAATCTCCCTGTCTGGAGGAGCGCCGCTCAGAGCGACTACGTCCGCAAAAAATGACGTGTATTGCGCGAGCTTGGCGGCGAAGAACAAATCGGCGGACGCCAGCGCGTAAGCCTTCTTGTTCGGGAACGACTGCCCTCCCTTGGTGCGCCCCGCGCCCTGGGCCACCGTCGTGGCATCGACGCCGACCTTGACGCTCTGGTCCTCCGCGGACGCAAGCGCCTCTTCAATCTTCTCGTTGATCGTCTGACGACGGTACACCCTTTCTCGCTGATAGGTGACCTCCAGCTTTGCGCCCGGTACTGGCTCATCTGTTTCGACGCCGTTGGGATCGACGTAGACCTCGATGCGTTTCACCCGCGTTTCGGGGTCCGACAGCACGGCGGTCGTCTCAATGTCACTCAGGCGCTTTTCGAGCACCTCGATGCGATCGAGTAATGCCTGGCGCTCGGTGTCGGTGTCGCCAGGTTCAAGCGCCGCGTCGACCTGTATGGCGGTATTGGTCCCAACCACGACGGCAGCTCGCTTGAACGGCTTGAATCCGCCCAGCAGCACGCTGACGTCATACGTCCCGACGGGCATGCTCGGGAGCGAATACTGCCCGTCATCGCCTGTGGACGCGCTGTACTGACTGTTGTTCGTCGTATTGGTCGCGATGACCGTCGCGCCCGCGACCGCACCGCCTGAGGCCTTCGTGACCGTGCCCAGCACGTTTCCGACGTTCACTGGTGTCGCGGGCATCCCCGGCATCTGGGGCTGACCCTGGGCCGCCTGCGCGCGTCCGATGAGCGGACTAACGAGCGATGCCAGCAGTGCTAGCACGGATCCGAGCAGCACTCGCCGTATCGGACGACGGAACTTCGACATATGAATCACTCCTTACGGATTGAGAAATTCTTGACGGTATTCGGTGTCGGCGGATCGTACTGATGCCATACGGCCGTCAAAACTGAAGAGTTCCTGAATTGTTCTTCAGGTAATCGCGACGAGCTTGACCGCTGAAGGGAACGGAAAAAGGAGTATTTTGTGTAGCACCCTCCGTCACTGTTCAGGATGAAACGATCGCTTATCTTCGTGCACCGCTGGCTTGGGGTCGCCCTCTGCCTCCTCTTCCTGCTGTGGTTCCCGTCGGGCATCGGGATGATGTACTGGGATTTTCCAGGCGTCAGTGCCGCGGATCGACTCGAGCACGCGCCTGCGCTCGACGCGTCGAAGATCGTCCTCTCCCCGTCGGCGGCGTACGCGAAGCTCGAGTTCTCCGGTCCGCCACCGCAGATTTTCCTCAATAGTTTCGACGGACGTCCGGCCTATCGCTTCCGCTTCGGCCGCGACGACGCCATCGTCTACGCCGACACCGGCGAGGAGCAGATCGACGTTCCGCAAGCGATGGTCGATCGGGCGGCGACGACATGGACGCGGCAACCGTTGAGCACGGCGCGCGTCGAACGTGTTGAGGAAGTCGATCAGTGGACGGTTCAGCGCGCGGTGTCTTCGCTCAGCCCGCTATGGAAGTACTCGTGGCCTAACGGCGAGCAGGTCTACGTATCTCCGGCCAGCGGAGAGGTCGTCCAGTTCACGACGACTGCGTCGCGGCTGGGCGCGTACGTCGGCGCGATTCCGCACTGGTTCTACTTCACTCCGCTCCGCAAGCATGGTCCGGAGTGGAGCCAGGTTGTCATCTGGACCTCGGGAATCGGTACCGTTTCCGCGATCCTCGGCATCATCATCGGGATCTGGATGTATTCGCCGTCGAAACGCTACCGCTATGCGGGGACGCCAACCAGCATCCCGTATCGCGGCCAGAAACGTCTGCACACGATCTTCGGGTTGATCTTCGGCATCGCGACCGCAACGTGGGCGTTCAGCGGGATGCTCTCGATGGATCCATTTCCCGAGCCGACCGGCGGTCAGGCTCTGGCTCTGCGGCCGGGCCTCGGGCCAACCATTCCGGAAGCGCTGCGCGGAGAAATGGATCCGGCCGCGTTCGACGCGAAGGCTCCGCGTGAGGCGCTCTCGCAGCTCGCGGGTGCCGAGGTCAAAGAGCTGGAGCTGACCACATTCGCTTCCGAACCAATCTATCTGGCAAAGCTCGCGGACGGAAGCACGCGTGTGGTTCCGTTGAACGGCGCCCCGCAAGCGGAGCTCGATCGTCAACGGGTCATCGACGTCGTCACTGCGGCGGCGCAGCCGGGAGGTCTCGCGGACATTCGCGTCATCGATCAGTACGACGCGTACTATCTGGACCGCCGTCGAACTCGTCCGCTCCCCGTGATCCTCGCCCGGCTCAACGATGCGGACCAGAGCCGCTACTACATCGATCCCAAAACCGGCCGCGTCGTCGGCAACTACAACAGCGGCAACTGGGTCTCGCGCTGGCTGTATCACGGTCTTCACTCGTTCGACTTTCCGTGGCTCTACAACTACCGTCCGCTGTGGGACATCGTGGTGATCACGTTCATGGTCGGGGGAACCGCGCTCTGCGTGACCTCACTCATCCTTGCGTGGCGCGTGCTCGGAAGGAAGCTGGCGAGCGCGGTTGCGAGTCCAGACGCTGCATTAAGCGAGGATCTCGCGTAAGTCGTCGCCGTTGAGTTTCCGCCTCGCTGGCGAGTGGCTTGCACTCCGTTGCCGCCACGGAGGTCAGCATGCGCAAGTCAACCGTATCGATCGTGATTGCGGCGTTTCTGTTTACCGCCGCGAGCGCGTCCGCGCATCACCCGTTCGCAGCCGAGTTCGACCACAACAAGCCGGTCACGCTGAGTGGCGCCGTGACGCGCGTCGAATGGGCGAACCCACACGTGTACACCTATCTCGACGTGAAGGACGCCCAGGGAAAGGTCGTCAATTGGAAGGTCGAAATGGGGAGCCCTGACGCCCTCACGAAGGCTGGGTGGACGAAGACGACACTCAACAACGGGGCAAACGTGACACTGCAAGGCTGGCGTGCGAAAGACGGGACCAATTACGCGAACGCTGAATCGATGACGATGCCGGACGGCAAGAAGATGTCGGCAGTCACCTCTTATCCTGGCGATAATCAGCGAACCGGCCTCGCCAGCGGCGCAGCCCCTGATCCGAGCGCCGTAGGCACCGCTGGCGGCCAGACACCGGCAGCGGCCGGCGCCGACAACACGCTGCCCGCCACCGCAAGTCCGCTTCCGTTTATCGGGCTGATCGGTCTGCTGTTCCTCGCCGGCGGTTTCGCGCTTCGCTTCGTTCGCGCGTAGCGGCCCGCGCAGGCGCCAGCGTCCGGGCCATCGGCCCGGACGCTCATTCTTCCTTGACGCGGCGCGAACCCTTCGGGTTCGCGAGGCGAGCCTGATAAGGCTCGCCCCGCACATGTGACACCATCAATGCTGATGGTCCGCTGGGGATTCGGACGCGGGCGTGATTCGTAACGCGCCGAGCAGAGAGCTGAATCGCGAGGGTTTCAGGTCGTCGTCCGAACGCTGAATGAATTCGAATCGCGCCAGGGCTTCCTCGCCCCACAGCGTCCCAACGGCAATAAGCAGCTGGAGGTCGCTGCGAACTGCATCCGGAAAAATCGTCTCCGTCACGATCTGCTTGAGATCTTCGAAGGTGGCTTCGTTGAGATGTAGTGCGCGACGTCCCTGCCTCAACGAGTAGTTCGGGATCGCCACGTTCTGGACAAGTACTTCCAACAGGCGATCTCGCCATTCTGCGGACAAACGGGGAAACACGGAGCGGACCCAGAACGTCGTCACCAGCTTTCGGAGATCGGTGCTGTCGATCGTCATCCTGCAATCAACGCCACCGCGGGCCAACGCGAGCGCTTCAGGTTCCATTCGGTTCAACGCACGCGCGAACTCCCACAACGTGGCAAACGCACGCTCGCTCGGGGGAGCCGTTTTCTCCACGGTGTTCGCGGGTGACGCTCCTGCTCGGGATTCGGGATTCGGGATTCGGGATTCGAATCGGGAATCCACCTCTCGGGAGTCGGGAGTCGGGAGTCGGGAGTCGAATCGTCGGGATTCCAATCGCGAGTCCGCCTCGTTGCGTGTCGGTTGCAGAACGGCCGCAATCGGGACAACGGCCGACGAGCTCGGAAGGGTCACTGGCCGTCGTTCGAGGTTCCATTCAATCTGCAGTGGCGAATGAATGCCCGTGTGTTCCGCAAAGATCGCCGTCACGCCCCACGGTTTGGGCGCATGAGGCGCCCGCGCATAGAGGGGATTGTAGGTCGTGTTGGCAGCGTCGCCATTTGCCAGGGCGGCAAACCGACCCTTGATCCTGGCGTCGACGACATTCGACCACTCGCCCTGGACACAGATCAGCGACGTCCCGACGTCGCGGCCAAACGCACAGTACGGGTTGCCCCAGCACCCATGAACCGCGTCGTTGACCTGTTCCTCGGTCGGCTCGTGACCGAAAGACGCGTCGATCTCCGAAAAACCGATCCGTAACCGGCCTGGGCCGGCAAACATCACGGACAAGTCCGAGGGGTCGACCTGCGAAAGGTCGGAGAGCACGTATAAGAGCCCGCGGAGCCCGCGGGCAATCGGACGATTCATTCTTTCCCAGACGGCGGATTGAGGCTGGGGGTCGGTATCGACGTAGCCGCGATCGTTGAGAAGCTCGACGAGCCGGATGTTCGCGGCATCGAATTGGCCACAGACATTCAAAGCGTGATCGTAGCGGCGCTTTTCCACCTCGTGGCGCTCGAAGGATGGTCGAACGAAAATCGGAATCACCAGTTTGTGTTGTGCGCGCGCTATTTGCGCCAGAGGAAACATTGTGCCAGCGCCGGTTCCCTTGCCACCCGTCCCAACGAGAACGATTACTGAGAATCCGCTGAGGAGCCTCTCCACCTCGTCTCGCGATTCCTCGAGGGCGGCTCGCGCGACATCAGGATTGTGACCCGACCCGAGGCGTCGCGTCGTCGTGGCCCCGATGAGCAGCCTTTCGTCGGGTGGGACGTCGAGGAGTGAGAACTCATTGGTGTCGAGGAAGCGTGTGACGACCGACCGGCGGAGCCGTTCGGCGTACTTCGGGTCACTTTTCTGGGTCACCGTCAGATCGCGGCGAAACATCGCCTTCACGGAGCGCAGAATATTTCCTCCGCCCCCGCCTGCACTCAAAAGGAGAACGTTCACTTGGCACCTTCCTGTGGCGGTACGACCGGGTTCCTCTGAAAGGGGATGACCACCCATCTCCCCTGTTGGTACGGTTCACGGCAGACAAACGATTGAGCCGGGACGACGCGAAGGACGCGCTCGATGTCGTAGATGAGGTTCTTCTTGTGGTCGGACAAATTGGGGTAGCTGTGCCCCTGCGCGGGTGCGACCAGAATCTCCAGTCGTTCACGGTACGGAGCGCAACGAAGGTCAACCGCGAGCGGGCGATCCGCCGGATGGAGCCGGGGGAGCGGCTGTGCGAATTCGCGGATGAACGCCACCGCAAACGTCGTCATGCCATCGAGCGTTTGTCGTCGTCTGTCCAGGTATTTCTTCGCGAGTGGGGACGCGAGGAACGGCGCGAGGATGCCAAGCACGAGGATCCATGAAGTCGCGAGATCCGCTGTCGTGAGCCGATCCACGAGCGACAGCGCGGCAGGCGACGCGCGATGGGACACCTGACCTGTCGTGCTCTGCGCCTCTTGTGGCGCGCCGGCCGCAAGGCAGACTCGCCATCCGGGAAGGATCAGGTCATATGAGGACTTGGATACGAATTGAGCGCGTGCGGGATCGATGATTTGGAACCAGGGCTGGTGCCGGGCCTCAGGATTGTTCGTCAGCCGCAACGCCAGACGGGCCGCCGTATCGCCTTGCCGTACATCGGAACAGACGAACTGTTGCGCGGACGCGGTGCCCGGCAAGGCCGCGGATATGAACGCGAGCGCGAGCAGTCTCTTGTTTGATTGCGCCACGGAATCTTGGGCGGGTTCAAGTCACGTACCACCTCGTCCCATGGAACTGGCGCGATGCGCCGCGCCTTTTGTCATGCCGTCACTCACCGATGACCCGGTGAGAGGACGCTTCCTCTGCCATAATGCCCGAATGCAACACCGGACCGGTCGCCTCTCGGCGTGGACGGTCTGCATTCTTGCGTTCCTTCAGGCGTCCATTGGTTTCTCTTCAGCGGGCGCGCAAGATCAGGCCACCCCCCAACCCACGTTCCGCACGGACGCCAGCTACGTGCGGGTCGACGTCTACCCCACGCGCAATGGCCTGCCGGTCACCGATCTCCGCAAGGAAGACTTCGAGGTCCTCGAGGACAAGGTCTCCCAGACCATCGACCAGTTCGAGCACATCGTTATTCGGAGCGCCGGCCCACAGGACGCTCGCCGCGAGCCGAACACCGTGGCGGAGTCGCGGCAGGCAGCCCAGGATCCACGCTCGCGTGTGTTCGTGCTGTTTCTCGACATCAACCATGTCGAGATGGCGGCGTCGCGCGCGATCAGGAGGCCGCTTATCGAAGCACTCGACCGTTTGATCGGTCAGGACGATCTCATCGCGGTGATGACGCCGGAGATGTCACCCCAGGACGTCACGTTCGCGCGCCGCACGACCACGATCGAAGGGTTTCTCACCCGGTACTGGTGGGGCGAACGCGATCGATCGAACTTCAAGGATCCGGTCGAAGATCAATACGCCCTTTGCTATCCAGGTATTCCGCGACCGGGAGAGCAAACGGCATCCGACCAGGGGATCGCGCAGGAGATGATCCTGCGACGGCGCGAGAAGCAGACGCTCGACGCACTGGAGGATCTCGTCCGCTTCCTGGGTGGCGTGCGCGAAGAGCGGAAGGCGGTGATCACGATCACCGACGGCTGGCGTTTGTACGGCCCTGACGCCGCACTCGTACGCCCGATTAGAGGCGTCGTGCCTCCAGGACCGACGGTGGGAATCGATCCCCGCACCGGCACGCTGACCGGCCGCCGGACCGAAGCAGGCAGCCCGAATCAAAGCGACTGCGAGCGCGACCGCTTCGCGCTCTCACAGCTCGACGATGAGCAGCAGTTCCGCATGACCCTGGACGAAGCCAACCGTGCGAATGCCTCGTTCTATCCGATCGACCCTCGCGGCCTCGCCGTCTTCGACGAGAACATCGTTCCGGCGGCGGGCGTCGGCACGGGCGTCAACGCCAACCCGATGGTAGGGCTCGTCGAAGATCGGGCGCGCCTCACTGCCCGGAACACATCACTGCGCACGCTGGCTGAAGCGACCGATGGCGTCGCCGTCGTCGACACGAACAATCTTGCACAAGGGCTGCGGCGGATTGTCGACGACCTGAGCTCGTACTACCTGCTTGGGTACTATTCCGGCGGGAAACTCGATGGCAAATTCCATTCGATCACCGTTCGAGTCAAGCGTCCCGGTGTCCAAGTCCGTGCGCGGCGAGGCTACCTCGCCAACACCGCGGCGGCGGCGTCCACCCTGACGAAAGTCGCGGCGCCACCATCCCCCGCCGCGGCGGCTGCCGCCGCAGAGGCACACGCTGTCGACGCAGCGCTCGGATCGCTCACCACGTTTGTGCGTGAACTCCCTGTACGACTCCACGCCGCAGCCGGATGGTCACCGTCGGGAGCGGCGACTGTGTGGGCGGTGGCTGAAGTGGGTCGCGGGACGCAAAGTGACGAATGGACAGGCGGCGGTCAGGTCGACACGATGCTCGTCGACGGATCTGGACGGACAGTTGCCACGGGTCGCGCGCAACTCGCGCCAGGTTCGTCGAGCACCCGAATCGCGCTGACGTCGAACGGGCTGGCGCCGGGCGACTATCGGCTGCAAATCCGCTCGAGGGGCGCACGTGCGTCCGCAGCCGCGAGCGATACCATGCAAATCAGGATCTCGGCTGCGCCGGAGGCGACCGGTGCGATCTTCTTCCGCCGTGGAACGGCGACCGCCAATCGGGAAGTGCCGACCGCCGATCTCCGGTTCCGACGCAGCGATCGTCTCCGCGTCGAGGTGCCGACACCCGCCGCGGACGCCGTGGCCGCGCGTCTGCTCGATCGCGCCGGTAACGCGATGCCGATTCCAGTTACAGGCACGATTCGCGATGATGCGGACGGGTCGCGGTGGCAGTCAGCCGAGGTGGCTCTCGCTCCGCTTGCGCCGGGGGACTATCTTGTCGAACTGACGGCCGGCACCGGACGGACACTTGCGGCGTTCCGCGTCATTCCGTAGATTACTTCGTCTTTGGAGCTGCCACGATTCGCGTCACCGACGCCGGCCTGCGGTCACCTTCGACGCCCGTCCAGTCGGCGCTCGTCCCATCCTGATAGCGTTGGTGCACCCTCCAGGCAACCGGACCCGCGGTTTTTGGGTTCACGGCGAAGAACACAAATTCCGCGTACTCGCTCGGCTTGATGTCCTGTTTCCACGTCACCGCCACGATGCGATCGCCGTCGCGTCGGAACTCGTAGGTGAAGCCCGCACCGATAAGCACACCGCTTACACGCACATCGGCTGGCACCTCGAGCTCGACCTCCGTCGTCGTCACCTTGCCCTCTGTCGGCACGCGAACCGTGTATCGCTCTCCCGCGCCCGCCTTCGATTCCTGCGGCCAGATGGTGACGTGCGCATCGACGGCTGACGCCGTCAGTAGCGCAACGGCCATGAGCATCGCTGCGCGCATGTTGCCTCCTACTTCTTTGGGGCGACCGGCAGCGGCCCGAGCCTGATCTCATTCGCGATCAGCGGATCCTCGCCGTTGCCGATGTCCACGACGACACGACTACCCTTCTGTACGTCGGCGACTGCCGCTTTCTGCTTCCCCCTCACGACCCTCGTCTTATCGGTGATGGCGATCGAAAGGGTCTCACCACCCGGGGTCTTTACCTGCACGGCCTGTGCGTCACGCTCCATGACCGTGCCCATAATCGTGTGTATGTGGCCGTCATGCGCCCATGCGGCGCGAGCCGTCAGTACGAGCAGTGCCACGCCGAGAACTACCGCAGTCCTTCTATTCATGATGACCCGCACCTGCATGTGATTCGGCTGCAACGATTCCATCTTCTCGATTTCGTCCGGGTAAGCCGGGGAAATGACGAATGAAGTGTACCAGTTGCCAGCAGCCACGGCCATCTCCTCATTGCTTCGGCGGCATCATCGAGAGACTCATCGCCGGATCCGTCAGAAACTTGTCGCGGTCTTCGACCGAGCAAAAATAGTACGTCTTTCCCTGGTACGTGGTACGTGCGGCGTTTCCAGGTTCGATCGGCGGCGAACAGGACAGCTTTGAGGGATCGAACGCCGTCTGGACCATCACCATAGTGCGACCGGTCGCAGCCGTCCCGGCAGCCATGACCATCGCAGCAGGGCGCACCGTCATGAAAACGCCCACCCCAGCGTTCACCCGACCACCATAGGCTGCGCGCAGTGCCCCAGCAACAATTCCGGCGGAGACGGTCGCGCCGAGGCCCGCCTTGAGGCCGCGGCCAACGGTGATGTACCGCGTATAGCCGCCTTGGAGCTTGCCGACCGTGAAGACTCCGTGAAGCGGCACGTCGAGATCGTGAGAGGTCTTCTGAGACCACTCGGATCGGCCGAACCACACGTCTCGATCGCGAAGCGTCAGGCTTGTTTCGCTGAGCAGGGCGTTGGTGGACTCGCCGCCGACCTCGGTGTTGCGGCCCCACCCAATCGTGCTGGCCCACACGCCTGCGTCACCCAGCATCCGATGGTAGATGGCGGAGGCCGTGACCCGATTCACGTCGACGCGCGGGCCGCCGGCATCGCCGGTCTCCGCCGCAGTCAGATGTCCTCCGGAGACCTGCAGCGACCACCGCTTCGCGGGCTTGAGCGAGACGCGGGCCGACCACGAATCGAGTGCCGCAAAATCGAAATTCGTACGCTTCTCGTCCGGCTCCCGGCCGTTGAAGAGCGATGCCTCCGCCTTCCAGCGGTCTCCATAGAGGCCTCCAGTCGCGACGCCGTATGCGATATGCGTGGCATCGAACCAGTGATGCGTGATGGCCGCGAGCGGATTCGGCATCGCCGAGAGGCGGTGCATGAACGCAACCGGGCCGAGCGCCGGCTCCCCAACCGGCGCCGCATAGAGCTGGACTCGAATACCTCGGGCGACCGGGCGGTCGTAATCGGCCGCGAGTTCCATGAACAGGTCATGCGGATGCTGCCGGTCGTGAATCGCCGCTCCCTTACAGACTTCGCCACTGGCCAGCAGGTCCGGATAGCCGCAGCCGCGAATCGTCCACGGCTCGAGACTCCCCATGGCGCGCAGCGTGAGGCGGCCGCCGCCTGCCGATCGACTCGCCATTCCCATCACCCAATTGATACTGCCGGTCTGACTCGTACCGCGTGCACCGTTCTCATCGAGGTACTGCAGAAACGCGTTGCCGTGTCCCATCAGCGTCCAGCCATTGGCGTCGCGGTGAAGCGCGTACATCGGTGTCTCGTCAGGCAACCACGAGGTCCCGGAACCCTCCCGGGCCATCGACCCCATGTCGTGGCCCGCCTGCTCGTCGGCGGCCTGGGCCGCTTCGTGCTCGTGTTGTTCCGGCACTGGCGATGGCCCCGACTGGGCATTCACCGACGGAGCACTTCCCCATAAAGCAATTGCCACCGCGCCCGCGAGGCGCGGCAAGAAACGACGGCTGTACATGAACCCTCTCTCCCGAAATGAAAAACGAACCCCGAGAGGGGTGTGGCTAGACGCGAAGCTGCGAGCTCGACGCGACGAGAAGAGGCGGGCTGAGTTGTGTTGGCGCGCCACCGCCCGCGGCGGCGTGCATCGCGGGAGCAATGATGGTGAGGGTCGGCACGATCGTGAACGATAAGCTCACGTGTTCGGGTCGATCGAATCCAGGAAGCGCGTCGGTGTGACCGCACGCGTGCACGGCGATCAGCGAGACGCCGGGCGCGGGTGCTTCGGTATGACAGCTGTGATGCGCGCCTTCCGAGTGGCTCGCGGCATCCGCGGAACGAGTCGCGCACACGGCCTGGCAGAGATCCGTCGCCACCGGCGCGCCGGTGACGCAGATGGCGAGGCCCAACGCAAGCAGTCCGCGAAACATTCTCGCGAGTATACGCTTCCGCGCGCTCACAGTTCCACGCGCCTCAACCGAAGTGCGTTCGTAACGCCGACACGGAGCTGAAGATCATCGCGGCGGCCGCGGTCAGATGACGGATTTTCGTGGTCAGAAACTCCATCGTATCCCCGCCTGCAACTGTCGCGGGTCGCCGGCGAGCGTCGGCTGGCCGAAGCTTGCGAGCGGCGTCGTCCCCGTACCGAACGTATTGTTGACCGCGAGGATGTTGACGCGATTCAACACATTGAACGCCTCGACCAGGATCTCGACTCTTCCCTTCCGCGGCATCGCAAAGACACGCGAGACACGCAGATCGACAGACGAGGTCGACGACTGCCGCGCGCTGTTTCGCAACACGCCGGCCGGGCGATCGTTGTTCGTCGTGTCGTTATTGAGATCGCTCCCGGCGACCACGTTGAACGGAACGCCGGTGGCAAACGAAACCAGGTAACCGAGCTGGATCCCGCCGAGGGCACGCGACAGTCGGCTTCCCTCGGCGCCCGCTACCCCGCTGATCACGACTCGGTGCCGTTGATCGTTGTCGGACGGCCCCTTCTCGGCGCCGATATCGAAGTTGTTCTGGGGGGTGCTGAAGAAGGCGTTACCCGACGTATCAAGCGCGCGTGAGAGCGTGTACGACGCGCGAACACTGCCCCACGTCGCGGCGCGGGCATTCAAGGAGAGGCTCACGCCGTTGAACCACGAATCGCCAATCGACTCGTACCGGCTGATATTGCCGAAGGTGGGATCCGGCCGTCCAAGGTTCGGCACACCCAGCGCTGCCGCCTGCGCCGCCGTCAGCGTCGGCACGTTCACGTTGCGCTGCATGATGATCGCGTGTCCGCGCAAGTATGAATACCCCGCCGATGCGGACATGGCGCGGCCGAGCGCGCGCTCGACCTGCACGGCAGCCTGCTCACTGCGCCCATTCTGGATGCGCGGATCGATCGCGGTGATTGCGGTGAGAACCCCTCCGGGAAATGCCGGCAGCACGCCCGGAAATGCCGGCGCCGCCGCTTCTCCAAACGACAACACCGCCACCTTGTACCGAATGCCGTCGCGCTGCAGCGCGTTTGATGTCGCGCGCAGCGGGATGCGATCGAAGTAGACCCCGCCGCTGGCGCGCACCACCGTCCGGCGATCGCCTGGCGCCCACGCGACGCCCAGGCGTGGCGACACGTTGTTCGCATCCAGGTGAATCGGCTTCGGAAGCCGCTGCACGTCGTAGCGGAGGCCGCCGGTCACGGTGAGGTCGCGGCGGGCCGTCCATTCATCCTGCACGAACACGCCGAGGTTCGGGTTCGACTGCGAGAACGCCGGCTGCCCGAACGCCTGTTGAAACTGCTGGTACGCGCCGCGCTGGAAGTTGGCGAGCGACGTAAACGTGTACGACCCCTGCACGGCGCCGGGGAACTCGATCGTCACGGCGTCGTACAGGAAATCGGCGCCCGCCTTGACCAAATGACCCCCGTGTTGTCGCGTGAACGTGTCGGCGATCTGCCACGACTCGAGATCGCGCCCTGTTGGCGACGACGTGGACGTCCCGAGATTCGCGACACCTGAGATGGCAACGGCGGGCCCGATCGGGTCGTTGACGGGAGCGTCGAGCCGGCTCTGCGTCCACTGCACCCGCAACTCGTCGACCGCCGCGTTCGACGGGGTCAGCTGCCACGTGCCGGCGCCAATCCGATCGGTATCGAGCAGCCGCGTGCCGCGGCTGGTTGCGTTCAGCCCGCCCACGCCGCGTGCGTTGTCGCTCGCGACGGTGTACCCGCTGAAGCGAAGCTGAAGGCGTGACGAGGCGACCGAGTGATCGACGCGCGCGAAGACGTTGGTCGTGTCGTATCCGGTGAGAAACTCGCCGGTCGCCGCTGCCGGTCCGCGATAGCCCGCGGCGGCCATTGCGCCGTTGATCGCCGCAACATTTGCCGGCGTGATGGTGACAATCCCGTTTTTATCCTGCTGCGTGCGCTCGACGTTCGCAAACCAGAACGTCCGATCCTTCACGACGGGACCGCCAAACGTGACGCCGTACTGACTCTGCGTCAGCGGATCCTTGCGGGTCGCGAGCGCGTTGCGTGCGTCGACGCGGCCGTTGCGGAAGAACCCGTACGCGCGCCCACGATACTGATTAGTGCCGGACTGCGTGACGACATTGATGATCCCCGTCGACGCGCGGCCGAATTCAGCGGTGCCTCCCGATGTGATCACCTGGAACTCGCGAATCACTTCCTCGCTGAAGTACGTGCCGGACAGATCCGCCGCGTCATCGTTGGCCGACAGGCCGTCGACGATAAACGTATTCGCAAGGTTGCGCTGTCCCGACACGGAGATCCCGGTGCCCGGGACCGCCGACGTTTCGGCGAATCGTTCGTTGCTGCGGGTGTTTGTCCTCGACACGTTCGGCGCAAGCAGCGCGAGGTCCAGATAATTTCGGCCGTTGAGCGGCAGCGTCTCGATGTCGCCGGGCGCAATCGTGTCCGATATGGGAGTCCTCGTCACCTCGACGAGCGGCGCATCTGCAGTGACTTCGAGGCTCTGAGAGACCCCCGCGGCCATCAAGGACAACGACACGTCAACACTCTTCCCGATTGTCAGCTCCAGACGGGTACGCGCCGTCGCGAAACCGGCCGCCCCTGCCGTCAGATCGTACGTCCCGACCGGCACCGACACGAAGCGGTAGCGGCCGAGGTCGTCGGTCACGCGCTCGAACAACTGATTCGTCCCGACGTTTCGCAACCGGACCTCAGCCGACGGAACGACCGCGTCCGACGAATCGCGGACCGTACCGCTCACCGACGCCGATGCGACAAGTTGCTGCGCGCCCGCGCTGCCCGGGCGAAAGAACACGCCCAGCAGACACAGCAACACCACGACTTTCCGAAACATGTGGAACTCCCCCGCCCGTACCCGACCTCAGTCGGACATGGGATTTGGACCTTGGGATTTGGGATTTGGGATTTGGGATTTCCGAGCGCCTTAGGCGCGAGGTGGAGGAGGGTCGAGCGAGCGCGAACGATGGGTGACCGTGGCGTGGCTCGCCGGAACGGGAATCGAAACAGTGAGTACGTCGACGGAAACCGCCTCCGGCAGGATGCCGAGGCCGAAAGCGAAGGAAATCAGCGCGGGATCGACCGGCGCGCAGCTGCTGCGGACCGCGGAACGGGAAGGCGCTTCATCGTGATGCGCGGTGTCTTTCGGCGCCTGACGATGCTTGTGCAACGGGCACATCTGTCCTGGCGCCATGCCTTTGCAGCACACATCGTCGTCGACCGCGGCCCGTGCAGCGACGGCGCAACAGGCGGCGAACGGAGACATGGCGAAGGCCGAGACCTGGAACAGCAGGTAGCCGATTCCGATCGCGGTGAGGTGGCGGCGGACCGCTGTCATCAACTACCGCAGCCTACCATGCAAGACGACGGCTAGGAATTCGCGGTCGTCTCTTCGTGCGAGTCGTCGGGCCATGGAGCTCGATCCGAACTGACGCAGCTCTGCACGTACGCCAACAGCACAATCGGGTTCATGAGCAGCCGTCGTGCTGGCCCAGCGCCTGTTCGATAATTCTCACGCCGACGTTATTGCCTTATTGAGGGGCGTCGTGTACGCCGCGAACATTCCTTAGTTTCGCGCGAAGCAATATAAGCGGCCAGCGCCGCCGCGGGGTGCAGTGTCGCTGCAATTGGCGTTTGCGTGGGCTGAGTTCCATGACGACAACGCACCCGCGGTGCTCCCACCCGGCCCAAGGCCATCGGAGTGGCCGACCTGTCCCGTGACATCCGCGGCTCCAGATGTCCAGTTGGTGCACGTCAGCCCAGGCATGAGGGTGCCGTCCGCATTGGACCCGGTCAGAATGTCGTGCTGCACCGGACTCGGCGACCCGGCCCACTGACCGTTTACTTTTTGACCCTGTTCGGTGATGAATACGTCGGCGTTGCCCGTTCTGCTGTGCAAATCGGCCAACGAGCTGGCCACGGTCACGCCGTTCACGTTGACCCATGGACCGGCGCCGATTCGCGACCGCGCGTCTGTTGGTCTATTGCCGTTGTCGGGATCCTGGTCCGCGCTCAGGTATGCGCGCCACGTCCTGCTCCCCGCCCCGACTGCCGTGGCAAGGCGCTGACACGTCGCATCAGCCCCGCGCAATCCACCGAGATTTCCCGTCATGCTCGTCGCGCTCGTGACGAAGAAGGTCATGCGATTGTTGGTCTGGCTCGGCCCGTCCGGGTTGCTGCCGCAACCCCACGCAGCGGCGGCCGCCACAACGCTCAGTGCCGCGATTCGCAATGTGTGCATGGCATCCTCCAGCATCAACGTTCGGATGGCCACCCCTTATCGAGGGGCTTCGCAGGATCGGCGGTGATCTGCAGCTCCGCACAATGGTGATATGTGAAGTTTCCGGGATTGTTGACGGCGTGTTCCGCCATGAACTGCACGACCTGGAGCGTGCACTTCCTGCAATTGATGTTAGGGAGTTGAACGTCCGTTTCGAACGGCGCGTCGACTCGCGCGGTGTGGGGCCAGAGGCCGTCGGCGAGTACCGGCACCTGTGATGGGTTCTGGATCCTGGCTGACACGGACCGCGGTCCTCTGTCGGTGTCCATCGTCGTGACCTCGGGGTCGAGGGGGAGCTCCGTGGGCGAATTCACCGCCAGTGCGACGCGATAGTGGCCCGGATGATAGACGGTTTCCTGCACCTGTATGTGCAGCTTCTGGCCGCCGGTCACCTTGCTGACGATGTAGCTCGGCTTGCCGAAATCGGTGTTGGTGCCGCCGCAGGGCGCCGCTTTTTGCGGATCGCCGCGGTCGCTTTCGATGAGCCACGACGCAGGCTGCACGAGCTTGAAGTGGGCAGAGACCCCGGTCGATAGCGTCGCCGCCGCCAGCGCGAACGCAAGAAGGAGTCGGGAGGTATGTTTCATCGCAACAGTATAGAGCGGCTCGGAACACGGCTGCGCTACGATACACACATGGAGAGACGGCTGTTCGGCCCGTTGATATTTACGTTTCTCGTCACAGTCTCGATCGCGGCGCAGACCCCCGCAAAAATCGACGTGATGAGACTTGGACCGCAGATCGGACAGGCCGCTCCCGATTTCCGACTCGTCGATCAGCGCGGGCACACGTGGACACGAGATTCGTTGATGGGACCGAATGGGCTGATGCTCGTCTTCTCCCGCTCCGCTGACTGGTGCCCCTACTGCAAGACGCAGATGCTCGAGCTGCAATCACGCGCGGAGGAGATCAAATCACGTGGCCTCGGCCTTGCGGTCATCACGTATGACTCGCCGGCAATCCTGGCGGACTTCACCAAGCGCCGCGGGATCACCTATGCCCTGCTCTCCGATGCCGGATCCGCGACGATCAAGAAATACGGGATTCTGAACACGACCGTCGAAGCCGCCAGCACCGACTACGGCATCCCGTTTCCAGGGACCTTCGTTCTCAACACGCGCGGCGCGGTGACCGCAAAGTTCTTCGAGGAGGCGTACCAGGAGCGCACCACGGTCTCGAACATCATGTTGAAACTCGGTGAGGCTGGCGCGGCGGTCACAGCGCGTCGCATCTCAAGCGATCAACTCGACGTGACGACCTACGCGAGCGATGAGATCGTGGCTCCAGGATCGCTTTTCTCACTGGTATTCGACGTCGTGCCGCATAGCGGCATCCATGTGTACGCGCCAGGGCCGCACAGCTACAAGGTGATCGCCGTCCGCCTCGATCCGAATCCGGTGGTGATGGTACGCCCAGTACGATATCCGGCGTCGGAAACGTACGTGTTTGCGCCCCTAAAGGAACGAGTGCAGGTGTATCAGAAGCCGTTTCGATTGCTGGCGGACGTGGCCATCGATGCCTCACGCGAGGCGCGGCCGAAACTCGCTTCTGTCGACTCGGTGACAATCTCAGGCACGCTCGACTACCAGGCGTGTGACGAACACTTGTGCTTCACCCCGAAGTCTGTCCCGATCTCGTACACGGTGAAACTGCGCCAACTCGACACCGAGCGCGCCAGCGGAGGCGCAGCGCGCTGACGCGCCGCCGTTTTCATCAATTCACGTTCAAGAGCATGACGTCGAACACGAGCGTCGAGTTCGCCGGAATGCCGGTGCGCGCCGCCGATCCATAGGCGAGATCCGGTGGGATCGTCAGGCGCCGCAGCCCGCCGACCCTCATGCCGACGACGCCCAGATCCCATCCTCGGATGACATTGCCCACGCCAAGTACGAACGAAAAGTTCGACGAGGAATCGAACTGGGTCCCCTTCGACTCGGGTCTCGTGGGATCGTACAGCCATCCGGTATACGACACCATGATGGTGCGGCCCTGCGTCGCAGTGGCTCCAGTGCCTAGAATGATATCGGGCTGAGAGAACGGGGCCGACGGCGGCGTCGGCGCGGATGGTGACGTGCTGCTGTCGGAACCGCCACATGCGGCGGCCGAGAGCGCGAGAACAATTACGATTGCGACCCAGAACGATAGTTTCATGATCACGTTGTTTCCATGCTACGCGGCCTGCGCTCGAGAGCCAAAGCGCGGCCTTGGGAGTTGGAAGTTGGGAGTTCTGTCGCCTTGGGAGTTGGGAGTTGGATATTGGGAATTGTCTCATCTCCCAACGAAGAACTCCCTTGACTGTGTGTCGAAGCAGAGCGCCGAGAGATAGAGCGGATCGATCGTCTGCGCGTCGGGAAACTTGTCGCGCACGGCGATGCCAAACGGATAAATGGGCATGTCGAAATGCGCCCCGACGCCTGTCTCGTCCTCGTGATGGCTGGGAAGGACGATGCGCGGCTTGAAGGTCGCCACGATCGGCATCGACTCCTCGTTCTGCCTCGTCGTGTTGAACCGCCCCGTGTACGCGACGATGCCGATGTCCGTGCGCGGAATGTTCGCGAACGCCGCTTTCTGCTCGGCGGAGATCTGCCCCGCGGTGTCGGTGTACGCGATCTTGTAGCCGTTATCGAAGGCGATCAGATAGGTCAGCGTGCCCTCGCTGTCGATCCGCGGACCGCCGGCGCCGCGCCGCTGCAGCCGCTGCGTCCCGGCCTTTTCCTCCTCGGTCTGCGGGCGGCCATAGAACTCCGGCACGAGCTGCCCGTACAGCGTCATCAGCTTGTTCACCGGCTCGGGGCGGCCACCTGCGTGCCGCGCGTGGATCGCCTGGACGGTAAAGCCGTTGAACTTCTGGCTCTCGCCGCCCTTCCACGTCACGACCTGCGCCTCCGGAACGCCGTTCATCTTGAGCCACTCGGCGGTTGGAGGGCCCCCGTACATCTTTGCCTTCGTCTGCCTGGCGACTTCGGGCGCGTCGGCGATGTGATCCCAGTGGCCGTGGCCGAAGAACACAGCGTTCGCGCGCTCGAAGTCGGCCGGCAGGACGCCGAGCGGCCTCGCGGGCCACACGCGCGAATAGAAGGTGTCGAACAGGATCACCTGATCCCGATACGCCAGCTCATAGTTCGAGACGCCGAGGTAGCGCATCACAATCGTGTTCTGCCCCTTCGGCATCGGACCGCCCGCGGCAGCAATCTTCGTCGTGGAGCAGGCCGGGTCCTGCGCGAGGGCCGCCATCCCTTTTCCCTGCGCGCCAACGGTCGCCGGGTTCGCGATGAACAGCGCGACGAGCGCGCCGGCGGCCGCGGCCAGAAACCCAAGTCTCATTTATTCAAACTCCTGTAAAAGAGTAACCACGAAGGTCACGAAAATCGCGAAGGTCACGGAAACCCATCTTTGGTTTCCGTGTGCTTCGAGGTGTTAACGGAAATCATTCTACTGGTAGAGATCTCTCAGCGCCTTCACGTCGTCGGCGGAGAGCCCGGTCGCCGTCGCGCTGCCGATGTCGTCAGGCGAACGCAGCAACGCGCGGTAGTTGCCGAAGTATCTGGGAGCGTCCTCGGGGCGGCGGAACAGATACATGATGTCGCTGAAATTCGTCGTGTGCTCGAGGCCGAGCGCATGTCCGAGCTCGTGGAGGGCCGTGAGATACGCGACGATCTGTTTTGTGAGAGGCTCCACGGGCACGTCGGCCGCGATGGCCACATCCGCCCGGTCGATCAGGCCCGTCTTTGGATCGAGGCGCGGCCGCGTCTCGCCGTAGTTCCCACCGTCGCGGACGAAGAAGACCTGGATCTCCGCCTCGGTGCGGATCAGAGTTCGTTGAAGCGTCAGTCGTCCGTCGCCAGCCTTCGTCCAGGTCTGCATCGCCCGCTCGACCAGTCGATCTCCTCCAGGGGGCGCATCCCGCCCGTCGATCCAGACCTCAATCACGGCGCGCAGAGGCCAATGGGGGCTGCCGGGGGCGGCTGCCGCAACCGCGGCGGTCAACGCCAGGACGCTGAGTGCAGTTCTCATCGCGGCGGAAGCTTACACCGGCCCCGGATTCAGAGGTTTGGATGCCTCCCGGGTTCTTGGATCATGGGAGTGCCCACGGCATCTCAAATGGCGGTAAGTCTCTGCGCAATTGTGGTTTTGGGTTGACGGCACTGGCATACAACATGTAGCGTGCTCAGGCTATCCAGGCTCTAATCCATCACGCTGTAACTCCTGGTCCGGTGTTCGGCCTTAGTCGCCCGGGCGTTTTTGACACGCCCGGGTGTTTACGAGGAGATGCAATGCTTCGAATTTTTCTTCGATCGCGGGTCCTTCAGCTGGCTCTGTTTCTGCCGGCGGTCCTGCTCGCGTCCACCGCTCCTGCTATGGCGCAGGCGGCAAGCGCTTCAGTTTCAGGCACGATTACCGATTCACAGGGCGGAGTCCTTCCAGGCGTCACCCTCACTGTTACCAATGCGGAAAGCGGCACGGTCCGCACAAGTGTTACTGAAGCGGACGGCAAGTTCCGCGTCGGTGGGCTGAATCCCGGCCGTTACAACATCACGACGGACCTTCCCGGTTTCCAGATGGTGGAGGTCAAAGACGTCACCCTGCAGGTTGGCCAGGACTACATTCGCGATTTCCAGCTCGCGCTATCGACCCTCCAGGAGTCGGTGACCGTCACGGGCGAAGCGCCAATCATCGAGGCCAGCAAGTCGTCGGTCTCCACCGTCATCACGACGGAGCAGATTGAGACGCTCCCCATGCAGGATCGCACCGCCCTGTCGCTGTCGCTGCTCCTGCCGGGCGTCGCGGTGGACACGACTCGCGCAAAACGAAACGCCACGAACGTCGGCGCCGGCGTCACGACGAGCGCGACGACGTACCTCGTGGACGGGCTCTCGAACTCGGTGAACAAGAGCGGCGAGCAGCGGCATGACATTCCCGAGGCGGCCATCCGCGAGTTCGCCGTGCATACGACCCAGCTCCCCGCCCAGTACGGCCAGCGCGTGGGCGGCGTGGTGAATATCGTGACGAAGAGCGGCACCAACACGCTGCATGGTGAAGCCTTCGAGTTCTTCCGCAACCAGAAGATGAACCGCAACGACATCTTCACTCAGCAGCAGATCGATGCCGGTCGCGCCGACCCACGGTATAAGCGGCATCAGTTCGGCGCCGCGCTCGGCGGTCCGATCATCCCGAACAAGCTGCACTACTTCGCGACGTTCGAGCGGACGCGAGAGCATTCGTTCTTCACCGTGCCTGCGCCGGTGCAGTTCTATCCGAGCCTGGCGGGCAGCTTCGAGGGCGGCTCGTTCACCAACATCGCGTTCGTCCGCGGCGACTACCAGATGAACACGAAGCAGAACCTGTTCTATCGCTACGTCAACCAGCACACCGAGTTCTTCTGCAGCAACTGCGGCGGCACGAGCTCGTCGTTCAGCAACCTCGACAACCTGATCCCGCGCGACATGCATGCGATCGGTCATACATGGGTGCTGTCGAACCGCGTGCTGAATGAGTTCTACTTCATGCGCGCGACCGCTTCGGATCGCAACTACCAGAACAAGGACTACACGCCGGCGAACGTACTGAACAACGTCGTCACGATGCCGGCGTCGCTCGGTGGCGGCCAGTACATCGGCACCCTGCAGTACCGGTTCCCGAGCCTGATTTGGGGCAACAACCAGTGCCTGTGGCCGTGTCGCACCGGCACGATGACGACGTTCACGGAGGCACAGGAAACGCTGACGATCAGCGCGGGCAGCCACAACTGGAAGGTCGGCGGGAGCATCCAGTTCTTCCCGACGCACGAGTGGGCGGCCAGTAATCCCGGCACGTGGACGTTCGGTCGCGATCAGTTCTTCGATCCGCTCAACCCGAGCTTCAGCTTCAACTCGCTCACGGCTCCGACGCAGTTCACGGCGGCGTTCCCGAACGTGTTCCGCGACATTGTCAGCCACACCTACGCGGCGTACGTCTCGGACGAGTGGAAGCCGCTGTCCGGCGTCACGCTCAACCTGGGTCTCCGGTACGACATCCAGACCGGCGTCTGGGATGAGCACCACACACAGGCCGAATATCCGCGCCCGCTGCCGTATGTCGATTTCGCGTCGCGCGGCGACAAGAACAACCTCGGTCCGCGCGCCGGCGTGGCATGGGACGTCCGCAACAACGGGCGCTCCGTGGTCCGCGGCGGATACGGCCTCGTGTACACGAACATCACGAACGCCACGCAGGGCAACGAGATTACGGCGCTGAAGCAGAACAGCATCATCATCAACAATCCGAGCTATCCCGATCCGTACCAGGGGCGCGACCCCGCGTCGTTCGCGTCCACAGCACCGCCGAACGTCAACATCCTGAACAACGACCTCGTGAACGCACCGGTGCAGACCTACACGGCGGGCTTCTCGCAGCAGTTGATGTCCGACACCGCGATCAACGTCGACAGCGTCTATCAGAAAGCCACGGATTATCTGACGACGGAGAACATCAACACACCAAGGAACGGCGTGCGGCCCTTGCCCGAGTGGGGGCAGATCGTCTCGACCGATCCAGTCGGCGAGTGGACCTACAAAGCGCTGCTCGTCCGCCTCGAGAAGCGGTTGTCGCATCGCTACCAGTACCAGATCTCCTACACGCTGGCGAAGCAGGACGGCAACTACGGCGCCAATGACGCCGTGGGCATCTTGCAGGGGGGCGCGATCACCGACTACTACAACCCGAATTTTGACCTCGGGCCGCAGAACGCCGACCGCCGGCACGCACTCGTCATCAGTGATGGGTTCCAGCTGCCGGCAAACGTCATCATCGGCACCATCTTCAACTTCCGGACGACAACGCCGTTCAGCGCCCGCGCCGGCGTAGACCTCAACGGAGACGGCATCGCAACGACCGACTACGTCCCTGGTACGACGAAGAACATGGGCAACCGGGACAACGCGGCGATGATCGCAGCCGTCAACGCGTATCGTGCGACGTTGAACCTGGCTCCAATTCCCGAGAGCCAGATCGACACGAATACGCTCTATCGCCTCGACCTGCGCGCCAGCAAGGCGATCCTCATCGGCGGCAGCAGGAGGATCGAAGTGATCGGCCAGCTGTTCAACGTGTTCGGCCGCACAAACCTGGGCGGCGTCGGCAGCACGTATCAGACCAACGCGCGGGCAGCGACGTTCGGCCAGATCCTGACCGCACAGCCGAAGCAGCAGGGCGAGGTAGCTGTTAGATTCGTCTGGTAACTCTGAACCTGAAGGGGTTAGGGGTTAGGGGTTAGGGGTTAGGGAATAGGGTTAGGGGGGTTAGGGCTGTCTAGGATTCAGCCCCGCCCGCCTTTCCCTGAGACACCCCCTCCCCTATTCCCCTGACCCCTGACCCCTGACCCCTAACCCCTATCCCCTGACCCCTAACCCCTGACCCCTAACCCCTAACCCCTAACCCCTAACCCCTAACCC
>Ga0070698_100001026_pt1 | contig 30714 bp, 28 predicted proteins | sample KBSK1502metaG_FD_65477 | JGI IMG/M metagenome (GOLD analysis project Ga0070698, IMG submission 65477) | Corn, switchgrass and miscanthus rhizosphere microbial communities from Kellogg Biological Station, Michigan, USA - KBS K1-50-2 metaG | ecosystem: Host-associated > Plants > Roots >...
GTCGATGGATGGTTCCAAGAACGGTGAGAGATTTTCCTTCGAACGGATGACGGGCACGGATAATCGTGACTCTCTCAGGAAGGTCCTGCTGATGGGTAGTGTGTCGTAGAGTCCTTCGACCGTGTCAACCACGACAAGCTGATGGCGAAGATCGCAGAACGAGTTAGCGATAAGCGAATGCTGAGGCTGATTCGTGCATTTCTGCGAGCCGGGGTGATGGAAGACGGGCTGGTCAGCACGACGGAGGAAGGGACGCCGCAAGGAGGTCCGTTATCTCCGTTGCTATCGAACATCGTGCTCGACGAATTGGATCAAGAGTTGGAGCGACGCGGTCTGCGCTACGCTCGATACGCGGACGACAGTAACATTTACGTTCGCAGCCGGCGTGCGGGAACACGGGTGATGGCCAGCATCACGAGGTTCATCACCACCCAGCTCAAACTCCGGGTGAACCAACAGAAGAGTGCGGTGGCGCGGCCCTGAGAGCGGAAGTTTCTAGGATTTAGTTTTACCTGGCATCGAGAACCGCAACGGCGCATTGCGCCCAAAGCGATTCTGCGATTCAAGGAACGGATCCGGGAGCTAACGCGACGGACGCGCGGGGTCGGCGCGGAGAAGATGGCGGAGGACCTAAGCCGTTATCTCCGCGGTTGGCAGGGTTACTTTGGATTCTGCCAAACCCCTATGTGCTGCGAGACCTTGAATACTGGCTGCGGAGACGCCTCCGGGCGTTTCTGTGGAAGCAGTGGAAGCGTGGAACGGTACGATTCGCGGAGCTTACCCAACGGGGCGTGAGCCGAGACCTCGCTGCTCGAACAGCGGGCAGCGCTCACGGTCCCTGGCGGCTTGCCGAATCTCCGGGTCTCCACTTCGCTCTGCCCGATGCCTACTTCGCCTCGCTCGGCATTCCGCAACTGTTCGAGAAGAAGTAGCTAAATCCGCCGAACCGCCGTATACGTGACCCGTCCGTACGGTGGTGTGACAGGGAAAGTGGGAGAGCACCTACCTATGTCGATTCTCACCGAGACCAAACTTAGCTCCAAGTTCCTTTCACGGGTTCGAACAGCCGCTACCACGTTCGAAAGTAATGGCCCATTCCTTCTTTCATCGACAGCAAACTTAGCTGCGAGTTCCTTCACGCGTTCGACAGACGCTACGGTGTTCGAAAGTAATGACCCTGGCTCAAAGGCTACAAACCAAAAACTACTCCGCGCTAATACGCCTTAGGTAACATTGCGCGTGGTTTTCTCGGCGATCCTGCGGAGAGGGCGCAGGTCTAAAAAGCAGGTCTAAAAAGTGCGGCGCGGTCGTCCCCAACACGCTCAGGCCGACCTTCTGTCGTGCCACCGTATTCGGGTGGTACGGTTCTCGATGCTGCAAGAAGAACAAGGGACCTACCCTTTGAAAAATCGCAAAGGGTAGGCCACCCCAGATTTGGACTCGCCTTTTGGGTTACAGTTCGCGAAGGGCGACGGCGACGGGACGGGCGGCGGCGCGAATGGCTGGCGGCAGGCCGCCGAGCAGGCCCATCAGCAGAGCAAAGATCACGCCGGCAAGGAGCAAGCCGGTGGTGATACGAAATGCAAAAGCCAAATGAGAGAAGGTCTGCCAGTTCATGGCGCCGGTGGTCAGGCCATTGAGCGGAAGAACGGCGAGGCAGCCGACGGCTCCTCCGATGAAAGAAATCAGCAAGGCCTCGATCAGGAAAGAGACGACAACGGCGGCAGCGCCGAAACCTAGAGCACGCATGGTGGCGATTTCGCGACCGCGCTCCGCAACGGCGGAGTACATGGTGTTGAGCGCGCCGAAGACAGCGCCGATGGCCATAATGGAAGCGACCAGGCCACCGAGAATGGTGATGAGCGTAGTCATGCGGGTGGATTGCTTGGCGTAGTAGTCGATTTCGCGGGTGACGTCGACGTTGAGGCGAGGATCGGAGGTGATGGCGTCCTTGAATTGATCGAAGGCACTGGCGGAGGCGAGATGGACGGTGACGGACTGAAAGAGATTGTCGGGACGCGGAGGGAAGGCGGCATTTAGAAGATGAGCATCGGTCCACACTTCGGAGTCAAAGGCGCTGCCGCCAGCATCGAAAACGCCGACGACGTCCCAGCGACGGTTGCCCATGCCGATGGTGTTTCCGACGGTGAGGCCCGCGTAGGTACTGTTGGCGTTCTTACCGACGATGATTTCCGCTATGCCGGGCTGGAACATACGGCCTTGCACGATTTTGATGTTGTTGCGAATGGCGAAAACATTCGAAGAGACGCCGCGAACCTGAACGTTGGCGTCCGTACCCGTGGAACGCAAGGGAATAGGAGTGATGAGAACGACTTCCGAGGTGACCAGCGGACCTTCCGGGCCGCGCGCGATACCTGGCGCATCTTGAATGATCTTCACCGCGTCCAGGAAAATGCCTCCGGTCATCTCCGAGGTGGCGCCTGCGCGCATGATCAGGGCATTGTCTTGCGAGCCCGAAGAGACGAGGGTGGCTTTGAAGCCGCGAGCCAGGGAAAGCATGGCAACGAAAACGCCAACGGTGCCAGCGATGCCGAGCACGGCAACGATTGCAGAGGTCCAGCGTGCTTTCACACTGCGAAAGTTGTAGATGACGGGAATGGCCATCAGACCCTCCGAAGCGCGTTGACCACGCGCATGCGCATAGCGCCGATGCCGGGCAAAATGCCACTGATGATGCCGACGAGCACGGCGGTTACGAGGCCGACCGTAAGAATCTGTGGGGAAAGAATAAGCGTAGGCAATAAGCCAGTAAGAGCGGCACCGAGAACGGGAATGGCCAACATGGCCAAGCCTAATCCGAGCAATCCTCCGACGAGAGCTATGACGAGCGATTCGCCGAGGACCAAGAACAGGACCGAGCGATCACCGAAGCCGATGGCTTTGAGGACGGCAAGCTCGGCAATGCGCTCGCGAACGGAGATGGCCATGGTGTTGCCGGTGACGAGCAACAAAGTGAAGAAGACCACCGAGCCGATGCTGAGAATCAGGAACTGAATGTTGCCGAGTTGTTTGGCGAAACCTGCAGCGAAGGCAGATTCAGTTTCGGTTTTGGTCTCCTGGGAAGAGTTGGCGAATTTAGCGTCGATAGCCTTGGCAACACGGATGGCGTCATCGGGCGTGTCGAGCTTCAGAACATACCAGCCGATTTGGCCTTTGTAGTTCGCGGGCATACTCTCATCGAGGTATTTGTACTGCAGCCAGAATTGCGTTTCGTCGCCGCCAGGACGCTCGTTGTGATAGACGCCGTCGAGGTTGAACTCCCAGGTTTTTGGGTTGCCGTACAGAGAGTTCTTGATAGGAATGCGATCGCCGATCTTCCAGCCGAAGCGCTTGGCGATCTTGGCGCCGGCAATGCAGCCTTGCCGGTCTTTGAGGAAATTCGCCCATTGATCGTCGGGGACGATGAATTCGGTCATGACTTTGCGGTGGTTATCGGGATCGATGGCGAATTGAGGGAAGAAGTTCTTCTCATCCTGATAGACGCCGCCGAACCAATTGTTGTGCGTGATGGCCTTGACGCCGGGAATGGTCGTGATTTTGTCGGCGTAGGAAACCGGCATGGTTTGAATGAGTCCAATGCGATTGACGACGACGAGGCGGTCGGCTCCGGCGACTTCGGTGCCGCGGCTAAAGGCGCTCTTCACGACACCGAGAAATGCAAACAGAAACAGCGCGACAGCAAAGGATCCGATGGTGAGGAGCAGGCGAATCTTTTTGCGAAAGAGATTGGCAAAGATCAGTCCACGGAATTTCATGCCACACATCCGGCCATAGCTTGAGGATGTTCGACAGATTCGACCAACAGTCCTTTTTCAAGGTGAAGAGTGAGATCGGCGAGGCGAGCCACAACAGGATCGTGAGTCACCATGAGCACGGTCTTGCCGTACTCCTTCACCAGGCGCTTGATGAGGCTCATGATTTCGTCGGCACTCTTTCGGTCGAGATCGCCGGTGGGCTCGTCGCACAGAAGGAAGGTGGGATCGGCCACAATGGCGCGAGCAATAGCGACGCGCTGCTCCTGTCCGCCGGAGAGCTGGCGGGGATAGTGATTCATGCGCTCGGCGAGACCGACGACGCTAAGCGCGGTTTCGACGTGCTTGCGGCGCTCAGACTTGGAGAGTTTGGTCAGGAGCAGAGGCAGCTCGACGTTTTGGAAGGCAGTGAGCACAGGAATGAGGTTATACATCTGAAAGATGAAGCCGACGTGGCGAGCGCGCCAGTCGGTGAGCTTGCTGCGAGACATGTGGGTGATCTCGTCACCGGCAACGGTGATGCTGCCGCGAGAGGGCACGTCGAGTCCGCCGAGGAGATTGAGAAGAGTGGTCTTACCGGACCCGCTGGGTCCCATAAAAGCCACAAAATCGCCTTTGTCCACATCCAAGTTAAGCCTTTGCAAGACATGAATTTCTTCGCCGCCGCGGCGGTAAGTCTTATCTAGATCGCGGACCTGAATCAGGCTGTTGGATTTTCCTATTTCATCCACTCGGACCATGTTGATGCGCTCCTAGTTCGTGTTTGGTTGCCGACGACCATCTTTGTTCTTTACGCCGGCGATGCTTACTTTGTATCGGCTTGCTTCTATCTTTTGACCGCGACGACCTGACCGTCGTGAAGGTCTGCGGGACCTTGCACGACGACGGTGTCTCCGACAGTAAGACCAGCCATAATTTCGGTGTCGTTGCCGCGGTTACCACCAAGTGTGACGGCGCGGCGCTCGACGCGAGTGTCTTTCACGAGGAAAACGACTTTCTTGCCGCCATCGTCACGCACCGCGGTCTGCGGAACTAGACCGGCAATAGCCGCCGCGTTGCCGGGGGTTTGCTTGGCTTGTTCGGCACCGAGAAAAGTCACTTTGATGCCCATGTCCGGGAGAATGCGGGGATCCAGCTTGAGAAAGGAGATGCGCACCTTCACCGTAGCTTTCTGACGATCGGCGGAAGGAATGATGGTGCGCACGCGGCTGGGGATTTCCCAATCGGGATAGGCGTCCAGGATTGCTGTGACGGGCTGACCGGGTTGGACACGCGAGATGTAAGACTCGTTTACGTCGACTTCAATTTCGTTGGAATTCATGTCCACGATGGTGGCGATGCCGGTGCGAGTGAAACCGCCACCAGCGGAAACAGGCGAGACCATTTCGCCGACTTGGGCGTCTTTGGAAACGACGATGCCATCGAAGGGTGCGCGAATGGTGCAATTGTCCACGGCTTGTTGCGCAACCTGAATGCGGGAGTCCGCGGCGCTAACCTGCGTCTTGGCGAGATCGATTTTGGCTTGCAAGCTGTCCGCGGCGGTACGGGCGTTGTCGAGCTGTTCCTGGCTTTGCACGGAGGCTTTTTGCAGTTGCTCGGCGCGACGCAATTGAATCTGGGCGTTTCTAAGCTGGACCTGCAAGTCTGCGATGGCGGCCTGGGAGGCATCGCGATCGGCTTTAGCGGATTGCAGCGCTTTCTTGGCGTCGGAATCATCGAGCGTGGCGAGCAACTGACCTTCGTGAACGTGGGTGCCCTCGTCGAAGTAGACGCCGGTGACACGGCCGGTAATCTTGGCGGCGATGGTGGCGCGGCGACGCGGCGTGACGTAGCCACTGGCGTTCAGCAAGGCTTCGCGGCCACCTGCTCCAGTAGGTTTCTGAACGACAGCCACTTCGACGACAGGCTTCTGATTCCAAAAGGCATAGATACCGCCGGAAAGGCTGGCGAGAATAACCAGCAATCCAAAAAAGAGCGCGAGGCGCTTACCTAAAGTGCCGCCTTTGCGCTGGCCTTCGTGGATGCGCAGAGAGCCAAGATCATGCTTGGGCGAACTGGGTTGCGTGGCCATGGGGCCCCTGCTCCGTCAAAAGGAGGATCATAGGTACATACGCAGTGCCGGGACCAGGAATTTCATGAGTTTCCGGGGACGGCTTCTGGGAACATTCTAGCGTGATTAGGCGGTTGGGAAAAGGTAGGAGAGTTTTGCGGCGGTGAGGCCTACTCCTGCAGGTCGGGAACGGAAATGCGTTAACCGATCCCTAACTGCCGAAGATATTTGTGTTCAGGAATTGGTTGCGGAATTTGCCGCGCGGGTCATATTGCTGAGCCAAGGCGAGGAAGTCGGGCAACTTCGGATAGCTCGACTTGAGCTGAGCGGGGGAGACGGTGAACAGTTTTCCCCAGTGTGGACGGACGCCAAACGGTGCGAGCTCTTTTTCGATGACGGGGAGTAGCTTTCTAACGGAAGGCCACTCTTGTTTCCAAGTGAAATGAATGGCGACGGATGGTTGCATATGGCAAGGACTCAGCCAAAGGTTGTCCGCAGCGATGGCGCGGATTTCTGAAATCAACAGGTGCGGAGTGATCTGGTCACGGAGCCGCTCGACGGCGAGAATGGCGTCAATAGCATTGCGACGGGGAACGAAGTATTCCGATTGCAACTCCTTACCGGCACTGGGAGTAAAGCCCATGCGAAAATGCGGCAAGCGCTCGCACCAGGGGCCAGGGATGCCCATCTGCTCGGTGCAATTTTCGGCGGAAAGCTCAACGATGGGATGGAGATTTTTCGTGGCAGGAGTGGCGCCGAAAAATTCTGTGCGAGAGGCGAACGGTTGAGGGTCATCCATGCGGCTTTTGATCCAAACTTCACTGAAACGCTGATTTTGCCAGTCGGTGAATAGACTGACGCTGTAGGCGCTGGATTCGATTTCATTGAAGTGATTTTTGAACTGGCTGAGCGGCAGATTTTCGTAAACATACTGGCGCATCGTGAAGGCCGGCTGAACATCCAGCGTGACTTTGGTGATCACGCCAAGAGCGCCAAGGTTGACCACAGCGCCTGGAAACACGTCGGGATCTTTTTGGCGGGAGAGATTGATGACCTCGCCGGCAGCGGAGACGAATTCCAGTGCCAAGACGGCCGTGGACAGATTGCCATTTTTCTCGCCGGAGCCGTGCGTCGCGGTACTGCAGGACCCTGCGATGGAAATGTGGGGTAACGAGGCGAGATTGTGGAGCGCAAACCCCTGGCTATGGAGATGCGGGCATAGTTGGCCGTAGCTCATGCCGGCCGCGGCGGTAACGGTGCGCGCTTGCGGATCCAGCGCAACCACTTCGCCCATAGACTTCAGGGAGAGAAAGGCATGGGCGCTGTCGGCGATGGTATTGAAGCAGTGGCGCGTGCCGAGCACCTTGAGATTGCTTTGTTTTTTGACAAAGGCGCGGACTTCTTCGAGTGAATTCGCCTGGTAGAGGCGCTCGGTGCTGTATTCGAGATTGCCGGCCCAGTTTTGCAATTTGCCGCCGGAGGCCCATGCGGCGAGCGGCGATATGACCGGGCCAGCAAGCATGGCGGAGGATAGCTTGATGAAGGTTCGCTTCTTCACCGCGTTAAGAGCAATTGGACGAAAAACAAAACGGAAATTTTCTGATTCTGAAAACGGCGGCCATTGTACACCCGTTCCTCTCGTTGCAATATGGACCGAATGATGGACTGAGCGAGGGATGGAAGAGATGAAGATTACTAAGGGGCGACTAGCGAACCGGAGCGATCTCGAGACGGTCGCCCACTTTCGTGCCAGAACGATAGATGGTATGCGGAGGGAGTTCCAGAACGCTCGAGGCCTTCAAGAACACTTTGGAAATGCGGAAGGGACGAACATATTCTTCGACCCAGACTACTTCTTTGTCCTTGCTCAGAAAAATGAGATCGATGGGAAACATCATGCCGATGGTATGGACACCGCGAGAGGGCACGATCCACAAACCGCGACCTAACTGCGCCCAACGCTTCGTTTTCCCAAGCAACCCGACGAGGCGACGGAGGTAACTGTCAGCGAGAGTTGCCTCCGTAGCGACGAAGGTCTCGCGAGTTTGGTTATAGACGTACACGAAACGACCGTGACCATTGTTGGCCATGGATATGGCGATCCTGTTCCGGAATTGGCCGAACGATATTCCGCCCCCAGCCAGCCCCTCAAAAATTCCTATTCAACGGACTTACGCTTACGCCGCCAGATGATGATGAAAAGAACCAGAACTGCCAGTGCACCTGCGACGACTCGAATCAGTGTTACATTGTCCATTCTTGCTTCTCCTTATCTGACTCAAACAACTCGTTAAGCTCAAAGCCGCGACCAAAGCCCCGCTAACTTCGATCATTTCTGCAAGGCCGGCATCAACTGCCGCATGATGGTGAGCACGGCCGGACCCAGAATCACAACGAGCAAAGCCGGAAAAATGAAAAATACGAGCGGAGGCACCATCTTGACGGTCGTCTTGGCGCTCATTTCCTCCGCGCGCTGACGGCGCTTGGTGCGCAAGTCATCCGAGAACACTCGCAGGGACTGAGCAACACTGGTGCCAAAACGGTCGGTCTGAACAAGCATGGCCACGAGAGACTTGATGTCCTCGAGCCCGGTACGGCGACCGAGTTCGCGCAGTGCTTCGATGCGGGTTTTTCCGATGCGCATCTCCAAATTGACGAGCTGAAGCTCCTCGCTGAACAACGGGTGGGTAATGCGAAGCTCTTGCGATACTTTCATGAGTGCTTGATCGAGCCCGAGTCCCGATTCCACGCAAATCACGAGCAGATCGAGTCCGTCAGGAAGACTACGACGCAATTGATGCTGGCGCGAGTGGACTCTCCAAATAAGCCACATTTCCGGAATAAGGTAGCCGGCCACAAGAGCCAGGGGAATAAACATAAACGGATTCAAACGATAAAGTCCGGTGGAGATAACCAACGCGACCGCGCCAATGGGCACGAGGAGTTTCAAGCCGCGGACTACCATGAGGGCCTGCGGGTTTCTGTAACCAGCGCGGATGGCCAGCAGTTCAGCTCGAGGCTGCGGAGTGGGATCGCCGGATATGAATTTTCCGACCGAGGCAAGCGCGTCGCGTACTCGGGCTAGCTTGTCCGAGAACTTCCGGTCTTCCACTTGTGCGGAAGCATCCATCAAGCGGGAGAGACGTCCCGCGACGGCAGCTCCGCCGCCGGGCACGAAGGCGTAAACGAGAGCGGCCAAAATGGCGAAGGTGGCCAGAAAAGTTATTGCAGTAATGCCCCAAACCATCTTGTCGGCCTCCTTAAGGGTTAGACCTCAATGTGAATAATCTTCCACAGGATCGTAGAACCAATAATCTGCAACATAGCCGCAATCACCAAGACCGTCGGTCCTACTGGATCCTCAAACAGGATGCGCATATACCCAGGGTTCATGGTACTCAGCACAATCATCATGAAGACCGGCAGAGCAATAAGGATTCCGGCGGTGAGTCTGCCCTGTGCTGTGCGGACTTTCACTTCACGATAAATTCGGAAGCGATCGCGGATGACGCGAGCGAGACCATCGAGAATCTCAGCGAGGTTTCCGCCCGTTTCCTTTTGAACAAGCAAGGCGGTGACGAAGAACCGCACGTCGACTATCGGGATACGCTCCGTCATATTGAGCAAGGCATCTCGAAGCGGGAGCCCGAAATTTTGCTCCTCAAAGGTGGTCCGGAATTCGCCGGCAACAGGCTCAGGGGACTCTTTGGCGATCATCTCCAAGCCGGTGGTGAACGCATGACCGGCCCGAACGGCGCGACCTAACAGGTCCAGGGCTTCAGGAAACCGCTCTTCAAACTGGCGAAGACGCCTCTGGCGTAACCACGCGACGGTGCCAAACGGTGCGGCGGTCGCAGCTAAACCGGCGGGGATGGCCACAGGGAACCGGGGATATACACGTCCTACAAGCAAATACGTCCCCAAGCCAGCGACGGCAGCAATCAAGACGAGCTTGCCGACCTTCATTTTGAGTCCCGCTTGAGCAAGGTAGTCCTGCAGACGAGTACTCCAAGACCAATGCAGCATCAAGCGGTGAAAAGCTGGGACGCTGCTAAGCATTTCGTCTCGAGCGAGCTTTAGCCCAAGCGAAACCTCACCGCGGCGTTCGGCTTTTCGTACTGCCTCCATACGGCGGCGGATGACCTCACGGTTCGTGTCGGTGGTGGCGAGCATCCAGACCGCCAGCAAAAGCAGGGTCACAACTACGAAAGTGAGGACAGCAATCAATATCGCCATATCGGATCCTCTGAGGCGATTAGCCAGTCGGAAACCAGAGTACAGGTCACCATACGGACTCCTACTGAAGCCGAGGCGCTTCAAACATAGAGGCCGGAAGATGAATGCCCGTCACGAGCAACTTCTCGGCGAATTTCGGCCGAACACCAGTGGGGACAAATTCGCCGATAACCTCTCCGTTCTCTCGAATACCGCGCTTACGAAAAACAAATATGTCCTGCATGGTCACGACATCGCCCTCCATGCCGGTAATCTCAGCCAAGCTGATAACTTTGCGTGTCCCATCGCTGAGGCGACTGACCTGGACGACGACGTCGATAGCCGAAGAAATCTGCCTGCGAATGGCGTGGTCGGGAATATTCAAATTCGACATCGCCACCATCGTCTCCAGGCGGCTAAGGGCATCTCGGGGGGTGTTGGCGTGAATGGTTGTCAAAGAGCCTTCGTGACCGGTGTTCATGGCCTGGAGCATGTCCAGAGCTTCCTCGCCGCGCACCTCGCCGACGATTATGCGGTCGGGCCGCATACGCAGAGAGTTGATCACCAATTGACGCTGCTGAATGGCACCCTTGCCCTCGATGTTCGCGGGACGCGTTTCGAGCCTGACCACGTGCTCCTGATGGAGCTGCAATTCAGCCGCGTCTTCGATGGTCACAATACGTTCGCGGTTAGAGATGTAGGACGAGAGAACGTTGAGAAATGTGGTCTTACCGGCGCCTGTACCGCCGGAAATGAGGATGTTCAAACGGGCTTTGACGCAGCCCCGCATCAAATCCAACATAGCTGGTGTCAAAGTGTTGTTCTGAAGCAAATCCTCGGTCGTGAGAGCATTTCGGCCGAAGCGACGTATCGAAAGACAAGGACCGTCTACGGCCAGAGGGGGAATGATGGCATTCACACGCGAGCCATCGGCTAGGCGCGCGTCAACCATGGGCGATGATTCATCGACGCGGCGACCGATGGCGGAAACAATGCGGTCGATGATGCTCATCAGATGGACATCATCGCGAAACTGTATGGAAGTCATTTCCAGGATGCCGTTGCGCTCGATGTACACTCGCTTATGGGTGTTAACGAGGATGTCCGATACGGTAGGATCGGCCAAGAGAGGCTCGAGAGGTCCGAGACCGAACACCTCATCCAGCACTTCCAGAGCGAGGCGCTCGCGCTCTTGCAAATTCATCGGAGTGGCTTCGCCTACAACCAGAGCTTCCAGGATGTGAGTGACTTCCCGACGCACGTCCTCTCTGTTGACCTCGGTGAGGTGATCGAGGTTCAGCTTTTGGATCAGTTTTCGGTGGATAGCGGCCTTTACGGTGCCGAAGTCCGTCCGCATGAGAGGTGTCGTAATCGGAGCCATTGGCTATGTCACCCTTTCGTCTTGGTCGGAAATGAAAAGAGCCCACCCAGCGAGCTTTTCTTAGCGCTCGGAATGACCTCGATGCCCGCCAATTGTGCTGCGATCTGGCGATAACGGCTGCTGAGCACGTTGTTGTGGTTTTCCAACAACGGAGTTCCGAGGTTGACGGATTCGCTAGCTTTCCGGAAATCGTTCGGCAGACAGGCAAAGATCGGACGGTTGATATCTTTTTGCACGCTCTTCAGAACTTCGTCGTCGCCTCTGTGCCAGCGGTTTATGATGACCCGAGCGCGGTCAGCTTCAATTCCAAATCCCTTCAAAGCAAGGAGGCGACGCTCCAACGTCCAGAGAGCGGGAACATTTGCCTCTGCGACCACTAGAATCATCCTCGCCATTCGCAGAATGGAGCTCCATTCCGAAGAGAATTGCGAGCCTAGATCAACCAGAACGACATCAAAACTATTCTGAGCAACGTTGACCACGCGTTCGAGACGCGGAACGGCAATGGTTTGCCATTCTTCGGGTTGTGTGGATCCACCGAGAACTTCCAGTTTCGTTTTGTGGCGCGTCAGTAAGCCAGCAAAGAAGTGACTGTCGAGGCGATCCATATTCTCGACAGCGTCGCGAACGCTGAACTTGTGATGGATGTCGAGCAAGAGGTGCACGTTCCCAAGCGGGCGAGCAAAATCCAACAGGGCAACCCGCTTGCGGGCAAAGGTAGACAGCTGAACACCCAAATTGACCGCAACGGTGGTTGCGCCGACGCCACCCTTCGAGCCCATCACAACAATTAACCGATCCAGCGAAGACTGATCCTTCGTATCCACATCTTGCAAAAACCTGGACAGCATTTCTTTCAGCGCTCCGGCGTCAACCGGCTTAGGCAAGAAATCCTGCACACCGCAGCGCATTGCCTCCAGTAGTAGCTGGTGATTTGGCGGAGCCGAAGCCGAACAAGCGACAAGCTTCATGGACGGACGAAGCCGGCGAAGCTGAGCGCCAAAGGCGAAATAGGGCTCTGGATCGCGCGAAAGGTCCAAGAAAACCACGTCGGGGAGGGATTCCGCCGAATCTGGCAGCCTGTCTGCAGGGATGGGCCACTGCCGGACGGATTTCACCAAACCGGTCTGTTGGAGATTGGCCAGCAGTTGCGCGGAGCTAGCCAGATCGCCGCTTGCTATACCTGCCGTGAGCATGAGCCTTTATTCCTGGTCCCTAGGTTTCTATTCAAACTGCTCAACCATTTTTCTGGACACGAGCCTCATTTCGGAGCCGCAGGGTTGGGCTGGGCGGGAGCAGTCGGCTCCATAAACGGCTTTGGAAAACTCAAAGTCGGAATCGGCTTGTCGGCTGGGACGGGATGCACGATCCGAGGAGTAACGACGACGAGCAGTTCGTTTTTGCTTTTGGTTCGGCTGTGACTCTGAAAAAGTTTGCCGAGGACGGGAATATCTCCGATGCCCGGAATTTTTTCCAATTGCTCGGTCACGCGATTATCCATTAAGCCGGCAATGGCGAAGCTTTGCCCATCATTCAGATCCATTTCCGACTCCACGCGATTGGTAGCCAGCGCGGGAATAAGGAAGCCTTGAATCGTGAGGGCGTTGGTGAAATCCAAAGAACTCACTTCGGGTTTCACTTTGAGGTGGATGAGTCCGTCCGCCGTCAGGGTTGGCGTAAAGTTCAGGCGGACACCGAATTCCTTGAACTGAATCGTGATACCTGCAAAACCCCCACCGGAAGTGGACTGGAGGATCGGAATCGGAAATTCACCGCCAGCCAAGAAGCTGGCATCTTTGCCTGACTCGGTGATTAGGTTGGGCTCAGCCAGGATCTCCAAGACGTTCTGCTGCTGAAGGGCTTTGATTGTAGCGGCTAAATTGATATCCGGGCGGAAGATGAAGAGGTTCAGCAAGTCGCTCACACCGATCGCAGAAGTTACGCCGGCTGTCGGAGTAACTAGCTGTGGGGGCGCGAATTGCTGGGTTGAAATTGTTCCGATGTTCTTGGCTCCAGGCAGGCTGATCCAGTTGAACCCGAGCTGGTTGATGGCCGTGCGGCTGACGTTAGCAAAGTGCACTTGCAACAGGATTTGGCCGGCGGGTGCAACGGGAACCTGCATCAAGCTGGTGACTTTCGGAGTGGTGTTTTTGACCACCTCGAGAATCTTGTCGGCGACAGCCGCTGAGGAAATCTTTCCGGAGAGCATGACCACGTCTCTCGACGTCTCGATATGCACGTCTTCCGATGGGAACACTTCGTGGATCTTCTGGCTGAGACCTAGAACGTCAATGTCTACAGACACCTCGAAGGCCTGGCTCTGATCCCCTTCATCCCAGAGGATTAGGGAAACACCTCCTGGTGCTTTGCCGTTTACGAGAACTTGCGTCGGGCTGACGACCACGGCCTCAGCAATGTTGGGATCTGCGAGTGAGACTCGCTTGATCCGCGCCGGCGATGAAATCACAATCGAACGCCCGACGAGTAAATGAAGGGACTGCGGACCTTCGGATTCCGCAGGTGGTGTGCTCGCGGGAACCTGAGCCGGAGGCGTCGCCTGAGTTGCAGGAGGAGCAGACTGCGGTGTCGAAGCTTGAGATTGCTGAGCTGACGCTGCCAGAGAAAGCACAGAGAGAGCTGCAAGGATTGCCAGCCCAAGTCGCAACACTCCGGTCTGTGCCGGCGAAACTGCTGGGTGATTTCGTTTGGAACAAGAGTGGAGCATTCGGTTTTCCTGTAGCCCGCTCATGGATTTGGAAAGCTTTTGTTTTCCCGCTTGTTTCCGGTAATAACCTCAATGACGTACGGAGAAGGCGGAGGTGGAGCTACGGTCACTGATGGTGCGGTTCGCCTCGGCGCGGGAGCAGCGGCTGGTGCACCAGAGAAAAGCGCGGCCTGCATGACAGCAGGCGGTGCAACCTTTTTCGAATCGATTACGTTTCGCAGCGCCAGCTGAATCTTGCCTTCCGTGGTGGCCATGGTTAATTTCGCAGCCTCTTCCGGCGAGACCAGCAGGGTAATAACGGTGACGGTCTGGGGTTTGCCCTCGCGATCTGGCTCGATCTTTTGACCTGCGGCGAGCACGCGGACGTTCTCCAGGATGGTGCGCGTGATGTTATTGTCGGAACCTTGCCCCGCTCCGCTCAGTCTTCCCGTGACGAGCACGTCCACCATCGTTCCGGGGATTACGAACCCCGCCACGCCGACAACTTCGTTGACCGAGACGGATAGAGCGCGCATGCCTTCTGGAATTGTTGCAGGCAAACCGGCACCCGATTCCTTAGAAGCTAGTTTGCTTTCGAGGATGAGTTCGTTGGCAGCCACCGGAGTAATCAGCGCTCGGTTCGCACAGTCCTCGACACGCGTGAACATTCCGGAAACGGATTCGCTAGCGGGCCAGGGAATCAGGCGGAGATTGTCGGCAGTGAGGCGTGTGCCAAGCGGAAGTGGAACAGCAGCCACGACGATGTGTTGCGTGACCGGCGGCTTGACGCTGCTGACCTGTTTGAATTGTTTGTAGACGAAACTGCTTAACAGAAAGGCCAGCACGACAGCCACTGCTAGTCCGAGAATCATCCGATTCTGATTCATGAGTTCGATCTCCTCATTTCAAATTGCCGTGGACCGCGAAGCGGTCACCTCACAAGCCCCAATGCGCAGCACAAAAACAAGCTAAAGTGGAGAGCGCGACGGCTACGCCGAAAGGGAGCTTCAAAAGTCTGGGGTTGTCCAACGAGATCTTGGGATTGGCGCGGAGCCCGAAGGAAACGAAACCGCGGAGAAGGACGACCATGTTGTGGAAGGTCTCTCTGACTCGCCGAGTGCGCATCATTTCGACTACGGCCATCAACCCTGAAACGAAAATGCTGCCCAGCAGCACGAATAAAAACAAAATGGGGCCCAGGAAAGCGCCTGCCGCGCCCATCAATTTCCAATCACCGGCTCCGAGCGCACGCAGTAACACAAGGGGCAGCAGCAGAGCTAGAGCCAGACCTGCTCCTTCGAGCGATGCCTTCGCCCCTGGCCATCCGCCGAGCAGCGTGCTGAGTCCCAAGCCCAAGAAAAACGCGGGAACGGTGAGCCAGTTCGGTATCTTGCGCGTGCGAAAGTCAAGCCAAGCGGCCAGCAATGTCAGGCCGATGACGGAGAACCAGATGATTTGTTGTGCCTTCATGTAAGAGAGTAGGTCCTATATGTCTTGACGTCCAAATTGGAGGCAGCTCTCGTTTCTCAAATACGCATGTCCCCCCAGTAAGGACGTGCGTAATTTGAGTGCGCTAAGTATTCAAATTGGCCGAAGCGTTTGTGAATGTGCCGTTGATGGCCACGGCGAGCCCGCTCAGCGCGCCCACTGCCGCCAGGGATAGCAGCACAAGCAGCAAAGCATATTCGGTCAGGTCTTGCGCTTCCTCTCCTTGCCACAAACGGGTGAGAAGCTGCTTCATGTGTCCTCCAAACCAGATCGTTACTTCTAAAACGCGGGGCACTTGGTAGCGACGAGGTGAACTCAGGCCTCCAGAAGGCTGCTCACGACTCCGGAGGTCTGAGGCTCCTCGAAGTATCCGTGCACGGCCCCGTGTAGCCAAGCGTGCGATTACGTCAATTTTGTCGATGCGTTCGTGAAAGTGCCATTGATCGCCACGGCCAGCCCGCTCAGGGCGCCGACCGCCGCCAAGGAGAGTAGGACCAACAGCAAAGCGTACTCCGTCAAATCCTGACCTTCCTCGTCCTTCCAGAGCCTAATTAAGAGCTTCTTCATCGTATTCCTCTCGGGTAAGAATTTCGGTCGCCGGTAGGGAGACATTCACCCGCTTCCTTGCTTCTGCATTGAGCATCTTCGGCGCCACTCTGTCGGCGATCCCTAGACTGCTAAGATCCTAAGAATGTTACAGTTATCCGACTCCCTGCCGGGCGAATTAATCACTCGCCTGGCGATGCGAAAAAGAGTTCCTCTTTGTGGACACTCCGCGAGGCCAACCTCATCGGTTTGGTGACGCCTACTCGCGGGAAGCGGAGCCTTGGCCGGGACCTACACTCGCAATCTGATCGGACAGTGCGCCTCTAAACCTCGACGAAGCAGTGCGAAAGGAAATTAGCAGGGTTTAACCGGCCGATTTAATGATCAGCGGAAAGAAACACGATTTTCCGATGGACAAGGAGCGAGGCTGTAGAAGTATCAGAGTCGCACCGGACACGGACACTGAGGACGCGTTGCGAGCATTAAGCTCACAGCCTGGCTTCCTCTTTTTCCCAGGCGAATTGGGGAACCGCCAGCTTCGGCATTTCGGCCACGGTTTGGATTGCCCAGCAGAAGGGCACTGCGGCGATCAAGTCGATGAAATAGTGCTGTCCAGTGCCAATTGTGGCGAGCGCGGTCAGGGCTACGTAGACCCAGGCGCACAACTTGAGAACGCGCCCTCGCAGATTCCATGCGAGGAGGAGCGCGCAGCCCAAGTGCATCGATGGAAAGCAGTTCCTCGCGCCCACTCCCGGATCGGCCAACCACTGGAGATTGCTTCCCATTGGGTCAGCGAGGGCAAAGACCGGTCCGACGGCGGGCCCTAAGTTGTAGCAGACACATGCGGCTATAACAGAGGCCAAGATCATGGCCCTCAGCATCACACGTGGGCGCTCCAGCGCCTGGCCGATGGCAACCGGCAAAGGTAAGCCGAAGTAGACAATGTCGACCAACGTTTTCAGCCAAGGAGTGCGCTGCACAAACTGGAAAACGGCCACCGGATTCAGCCCCATCGCGAGGTCCACGCGGTATAGAAGCGCGTCGACAGTATGAGGGTGCAGTGCCGAGACAATGCGTAGAGGGATGCACATCAACACGCTGAAGACCGGGAGCATGACCGCAACGCAAACCGCAGGGTATTTGTCGCGATCGCGTCGAATGAACGATGCGGCCAAGACAATCAGCGAGCCAACAACGGTTATGCTGAAGTATTCCATCAGATTGGTTTGCGTCCCCAGATCACGACGTTCCAGGCCAACCAGCGCACTAGAGGCAGGCGCGTCAAGACGCGATCCAAGAAGCGCAGTGGTGTCCACCACCACAGCGTTTCGGGCGTTTCCCGCAGGATTCTTTTCCAGTAGCGATCTTGATTCGGGTGGACCCTGTCTTTCAGGTAGTACTTCAAAAACAGCAGTAGCGTGGAGATCCAGAATTCGCGGTGTTGCACATCGCTGAAGTACGTCCGCGCGAGCCTGAGGTCCGCAGTGGTTAGCGGAGTTTCGTCTGGCGTGCGAACCGCCGTGGCCATACGGCGATAAATATTGATGACAGGATTGTATGCGAGCGGATCGTACGAGAAGAATGTTCCGCCCAGCTTCAGAGCTTGACTCATTTGCTGAAACAGAGACGCCCGGTCGTGGATGTGATGAATGGTGTTCGCGATATAGATGATGTCGTACGTCTCGCTCGGTAGGTTAAGGTTTTCGGCGCTCGACACAATACCTTCCAGCTCAACGCCGAATCTCTTGCCCAGTTCGAGCGCGGCGCTTACCATTTGCGGAGAAATGTCCACGGTGGTGACGTGCGCACCTCGAAGAGCAAAGTACACAGACGATTCGCCGAGACCTGCGCCGATATCCAGAAGCTTTTTTCCGGAAAGTGCTCCAATCTGGCTCAATATGAATTGGTTTTCCAATGCTGTGGGCGCTTCGAAGGATTCACGAACCAGGACGTTCTCGATTGGCGTGCTCTGCGCCCAGGCGTCGTGGAAGGCTGCTTCGCGCTCGTGGGTTGCTATGCTCGAGGTCATAGGATCTTGAATCCGATCGTGTCCTGCTCCCGGTCCGGATCAGCGTTTGCCGCTTGAGATCATTGCTCGACGTGTCGCAGCGGCAACGGAATTCCGAGTGTCGAAGCCCATTCTTTCTCGAACGATGTAAAGAGGACGCCGCTTGGCTTCTCCATAGATCCGGCCAACGTACTCGCCGATGATCCCCATGCAAATCAACTGGACACCGCCAATAAACAGCTCCGCAATCACCGCGCTGGACCAGCCCTTCACTAAACCCGGCACTTCCATAAATCGTTCAAGCAGCACTACAACAATCCCCAAAATGGCCAAAGCAGACGCAGCGAAACCTGTCCACGTTGCTATGCGTAGCGGCAGAATCGAAAACGAAAAGATGCCGTCCAGGGCGAAACGCACCATCTTGAAAAGCGAAAATTTGGTGCTGCCGGCTGCTCGGGCGGCGCGCCGGTAGGGCACGGCGACCTGAGAAAAGCCCAGCCAGCTCACCATGCCTCGCACGAAGCGGTCACGTTCCGGCATGGAGAGGAGGGCATCCACGGCGCGGCGATCCATTAAACGGAAATCGCCTGTATCGAGGGGAATTCGCGTGTCCGATAGACGGCTGATACAGCGATAGAAAAACTTTGCGGTCCATAGTTTGAATTGAGTTTCGCCTTCGCGCTCTATTCGAACGCCGTAGACAACGTCATAGCCATCGAGCCATTTCGCAAAGAACTCCAGAATGACTTCCGGCGGGTCTTGCAGATCAGCATCGATGATGACGACAGCGTCGCCTGAACTATGTTCGAGTCCGGCTGTGATTGCGACTTGGTGGCCAAAATTCCGCGCAAGCCGAACTACCCGGATTCGGCCATCTTGGGCTTGCAGTTCACGAAGCAAATTATAAGTGGAGTCTGTGCTTCCGTCATCGACGTACACGATCTCGAAATTGATCGCGCCTTTTTCAAGCACAGTGGTGATGCAGCGGTGCGTTTCCCTGAGTACCTGCTCTTCGTTCATACAAGGAATGACAACAGAGACAAGCACACGCCTCTCGATCGAATTTGCGGAGCTGATTTCTATGGGCTGTCGCCGGGACTCGAAGAATTCCCTTTCCATGTTCACTCCCTGCTGACGTTGGGCGCCGCTCGCTCGGGCTCGGGAACTCCTGCGGTCTCCGCGGCATTTTTCCGCCGAACAAATAGTACGCTTACGCCATCCGAGTAGCGCTGCTCCCAGTCCGGATGCGCAGCGAGTGCGGTGGCAAGCGGTTCCTTGCGCTCCAACAGACACGCCTGTATTCCGTTGGCCCGCAAAAGTGTAAAAGCCGCGGGCTTGAGATTGGCAACCTCCACATATTCAGTGAAAGTCCCGCCATCCTCGTAGAGATCGCCGCGGCCATCGATGAAAACCTTCTGCTCCGGGAGCGCCCAAATCAAATAGCCGCCGTAACCGTATGTGTTGTACATGGGACCAGCGACCGGATGCTGGCGCAGGTACTCAACCGCGCGCACTGGAAAAGTTCGTGCAACAATTTGCTGGATATCCGTTCGGCCGGGGAAATACTTCACCATGGCCACGATCACAGCCGTCATCAAAACCGCATTCAACACGTGGTGTTCTTTTCGGCGGTCGTACCGCGGCAGCCATCGCGCCAAAACCGTGGCAAACAGAGGCGTAAAGAAGGGTACGAACAGCAGAAGGAAGCGGACATGAAGACAGGCCATCACAATCCCGCCGAAAAACAGGATGACTTCCGCCAGCCTCCAGGTAAATTGGAACATCATTTGCGCGGTGAAGAAGGCGAGCACCAAAGCGAGAAAGAGTTTCCCGCCCGCAATGTTGAATGGCATCGACTGCCATTCCTGAACGTTTGCCAGATTCACCGGCAGCGTGGACGCCACGGTGAACGGATACGCGGCGAGACGCGTCCCGTAAGGTGTCAGTGGTATAGCCGCGAGGCAAAGAAGTAGAACGAGTTCCAGCCGCATGCGTTCCTTCGGACTCCAGCGCCGCGTTTCGACACCGCCGTATCGAAACTCGACCAGTCCGCTGACTAGGAACACAAGAATCACGCCGAGCCCAATCACCCACGAGCCATGCGTGTTTATCCAAACAAGGAACAGGGGGGGAAGAAACCACAGGGCGAGCTGCTTGCCTTGATGGAAGCGTTCCAGGGCGATCATCGTGAGGACCAGAAAAAGATATCCGAGCATCTGCGGGCGTAGATTGAACGAAGCAAATGCGAGCGAACAAAGCAGGCCAGCCGCGACGAAACCTGCCTTGGAATTCTCTGAGCGCATCGTCCCGTAGCCGTAGAGCGCGAGCATGACTGCGCTCGCCAACACGAAAAGCAGGACGAGCAGCCCCACGAATCCACCGTAGCGCGCTACGGCGCCGAACAGTACATCGCCGAGCCATTCGTAGGAGAGCCACGGAGTACCGGCAACCGTGAAGGAGTACGGGTCGGTGGTCGGCCACCTATGCGTTGCCAGAATATTTTGCCCATTCTTGATATGCCACCATAGATCCGGGTCGACGAAGAAGGCCCGCGCCTCGTAGAACACTCTAGCCACGAGAAAGGTCCCCAGCATCGCCGGAAACGAGAAGGCCTTCCTGAGCAGCTCCAACCAAGGTGCCGCGATGTTCGATCGAGAGGGGATCGCCTCGGCTCCGATTGGCAGGAAAATATTTGACTCGCTCATGACTTTCGTCGATTAGTCCTTAGTGAACGATTATCACGTCGGAAGCGCTCGTGAACGTCAGCGGACCACTGGAGACCAGCGGGAAAATCATGTTGAACGTATATTGCACTTTCACCTCGACCGTGCAGCCGGGGTAATTGTTGAATGGACCAAGACCGCCCACTGCTGCGCTGCAAATCTGTGGACTGTCCGCCTGCGCTGGCCAGGACGGCGTGATGGTGACTTTCGTAGAATCGATGCCCTGCGGAATAATCGTCTTCACATAATTCTGAATGTCCGCAGTCGTAGCGGGCGCGGCACAAGTGCCATCATTCGTGCACGTATTGCCCCGGACAGCGGCCCAACGGCTGCCTTCCCTGGCTGCGTTGGAAACGAAGTGATACGCATAGAGCGCGTGCCCAAAACCCCCGATTCCAAATATGAGGGTGAGAAAAACAACGACGACAAATGCATATTCAAGAAGGGCTGCACCACGCTGGCGTTTTCTTCGCCGACGCGTTCCGGCGCGTTGCAATAGGAGATATGCAACGAGAGATTGCCTCATTGATCTGCTGCGTTGTCTCAATTTTGCGCTACCCTCATTGACGACGTCCTCGACACGGTAATGGAAGCCGGAATGCCCGGATAGTTGAACAGAGAATTGAAGGTCCCTGTGGCCGTTACGGACACGATCACGACCCAATGGCCGGCTGCGCACGTGCCCGCGGTCGGATTAGCGTTGGTGGTACAACCCGCTGTTGTGACCGTTCCCCCGCTGTCACAGCCACAAGAAACTGAGGAATTGATGCTGCTCAAGCTAAGATTACTCTTGTCCTGCGCGTTGTCCTGAAAATCGGTTTGCACAGCGGTTGTGATTCCATTTTTGTCAACTGATTGTGGCAGGCTCTGTGCACCATATCCCGCGCCGGCCCGCGCTGCGTTTCCAACCAGCACGCCGATATAGGCGTACCTCCCCAACTCAATCACCCCGAGCACCAGCAACAGCAGAACGGGTAGCGCAAAGGCGAGCTCGAGAAGACTTTGGCCGGATTGCGAGCGCAGATTTTCTCGGACGCTATCTGTCGGTTCGCGGCCACTTCTCACTTTCTTGATCAGCTGACCATGAACCATTTCCATGACTATTCCACCAAAATCGCATTCTTGATCACGGTGACGCCCGGAGGCAGTCCAGCGGTACCTTTCAAGTTGACGGTGGGACTGCCGCTGAGCGCGATTGCGTCCGCCACGATGATCCCGGTGTTGTAGCTTTTGGCGTTCCCGAAAAACGTCAGCTGTGCCTTGGGAAAATACAGCGCGCCGCTAAAGGAACTCTGGTCATCGCCACCAAGTTGCGGACCGGCAGTATCGTTAGGATTCTGATAGAACAAAATCCCGGCATAAGTCCCGGAAGTCGGAGGCGACAATTGAAAGTCAAGTTTGTTGCCACCGCCAGTAGCGTTTATGGTTGCGCCGTTCGTGAAATAGAACATCACGCCGTTTCCGATGATCGTCGCGTTCCCACTTACGCTGAAGTTGCCGCCGCTAAGCACATAAACGCCCGGCTGAAAGGTCACACTCGGGCTTTTGTTGCCCGTACCTGTGATCGAGATCGAACTATAAGTTCCCGGGTTTACCGTGAACGTCCCATTCCCGCTGATGTTGAGCGGGGTTCCCCCTGCGCACGGAGAGCACGGTGGAGTGAGGTACGACAAAGGATCGGCCGCGGCTGGCATATTTGGAGTTGGACATGACGAGGTCGGGACGGTGCACGTAACGGTGCCCCCCGGACCGTTGGCATTCCAACTCCCCGATGTACCGAAAGTGGCGGCGTTGACGATTAGTGCGTTTCCGCTCGTATTGAAGTTGCCGTTATCTACAATCCCGCAAGTCGGGGCATTCAGGGTCGCGCTTCCATTAATGTTCACGCCCTCGATGCTAGAAGACGGAGCGCCCAGGGTATACAAGCAGCCGCTGTTGACCCCGCCACCAAGGTTTGTCGCAACTGCACGCGCCGTAATCGTTTCTTTGGTTACTCCGAGAACCTTCATGAAGTAAGTCGGATGAACAGCGGCCACAAGGACTTCCACGTATAGACCGTTGCCATTGTGCGGACCTGAAGTCGGGGGATTATTGACCGTGACGGTGACGCAGCCAACCTTGTCCAAACATCCGCTATCGGTAAACCCGTTCGCAGCTGAGGCATTTTGCGCGCCCGCCGTCACGCCGCTCCCCGCAGCGAGGTTCGACGCCCCGGCAATAGCCGCGCCGTCCGCTGCGGTTTGCTGCAGACGCTTCTCGTAGCGCAGCGTACCCATGTCAATCGCCAAGCCAGCAAAGCCCAACAGGACGACCATGGCTAGGGCCAGAAAAATCACCACCGACCCCGTTTGCTTGTGTAGCGTCATGGAACCCCTCCTCGAATTGCTTTTGATCCGGACCCGATTTTGCGGAGCGTTCTCAGTTAGATACACTTCAACTTAGAGGGGACGACTCTGGTGGTTGTTAGAGCAGTTCCGATTCCAAATCACGTCCTCCTCATCCCGCAACGTGAGCAAATGCCTTTAAAACCGCAAAGGGGGTCCGAACACTGGCCATGCTTTCGCCAAGTTGTTGAATCTTCTCGGCCTGAACGTGACCAAGCAGGGTTCCGGCACCGGCCAGGTACTTTACTCGCTCCGGAATGAGCCCCATGATCCGGCAGCAGGTGGCATCGACGGCCACCGGATCGCTTCCGAAAACGAGTACTCCACAGGCCTTTGGCTCTCCCTGAATAGGGCCATTTCCTTCCATTCCCATGATTCCGTCGACTATCGCGAAATCGGGCCTCGCAGCGGCATTGATATCCAGGATGGCCCGGTCAATCCCGGCCCAGTGCAGGACATTCTTCGGCCACCCATAGCAGCCGCCCGGCACAATCCCGAACATGTTTTTGAGTGACAGCGTGACTCCGGCCCAATGGTGCGTCTTCAGCTTAGGCATGGAGACGAGGAAATCTACCCCGAGCACCGTCTTGGGCAGGTACAGCTCTTTCAATCGCGATGCATGTGTCTGAAAATAAACACGTTCCACGTCATCGATGTTCAAATCTACAAACGCGTGAGCGAGGCGGCCGATGTATTCCCTCAGCCGTATCGACTCGACAATCGCCTCCGTGTCGCGATCCATGGCCGGACCATCACCGATGAAGACCTCCGAGGCTCCCAGACGCAGGAAGCTATCACGTGCGGCAGCGATCACCGCCGGATGGGTATTCATGATGCGGTGCGGATCCAAGCCGACCAGATTTGCCTTGAGCAGGACGGTCTTGCCTTTGACCGGGAGTTGGAACTCGCTCAGACTCTCGAGGACGAGCGAAGCGAGATCGTGGTGGTAATCCGCAGCGCGACGGATCACTACCTTGGAAGGAGGACGCTGGAACGACGGGATGAGGCTCCGTTCACGCATCAATCAAAATGCCGCCTACCTTGCTTTTGGGCCTTAGCCAATCCCGCGTCGTGCTCGACGCCAGCGACGCCCAAGCCATGACTTGAACATTTTGCGGAGGTTCGCTTCGGCTAATAAAATCATGCAGATCCGGCGCCCCAACCGGCCACTTACGTCCATAGCTGGCAAGGCAGATCTGGGCCAGCACAAGCGACGCCGCACCTGAGATGTGCGGGATATTGCCTTCCAGCCAAGCCAAGCTCAACGAGTTCTCCCTCTTTTCTGGTTGCTGTCGCAGAGCCAACAAGGCCCAAACGGTTGGCATCACGAGGGCTTCTCCCGCGACGCCGTACACTCGGGGATTGCCGCAATTCCATCCCCCGACCGGACACATGCGGTCGCGGAGCATGGCTTCTCCCAAATCCCGGCGGTGCCGCGCCATGCGGGGGAGCAATTCCTGTGGGCACTTTTGTAACGTGAGCAGAGCAAACGCAGTGGGCTCCACCCAACTGGCCGTTCCGGGGGTCCAACCCCACCCTCGATAGGCCATATTTATGGGAGAGAGATGGCGGTCAGAGGAGAACCTTACCAGCAGACGTCTCCAGAGCGTGCCATCGCGCGGCCAGTCCTTGCAAATCCAGTCCAGTCCTGCCGCAACGGCCTTTGGCGAGTCTGGGTCGGCTAGGAGCACCCAAGATGCGAGGGAAGTCACCCAGCAGCCCGTTTGCTCGCCAGGTGTTGATGGCCAAGATCCGTCACGTAACTGTGCGGCCCTGAGGAAGCGAAAACCGCTACGAATGGTCTCTGAATCGTCCGTTTGCGCTAACTCGATCAGAGCAAGCAGAGCCCAGCAGGTGCCTTCGGCGCGGCTCTCCGATCCAGGGTGAAAACCCCATCCTCCATCGGCATTTTGCGCCTCTCGCAGGAAATGGAGACAGACGCTCTCCGCCAACGAGTTAGGCTCAGCTTCCATTGCGCACAGTAATCTGATTCTACGGCAGGGACTCACATCACCGGCCCGAGAGGGGCAGACTCTTCGCGCCGATCCACAGTGGGCTCGGCCTCTTCGTGAATCTCTAATTGGTTGATCAAGCGATGCAGGTAGCCTCGAGCAACGCCTAAGGTCCGCGCACATTCTGCTTTGCGCCAGCCACACTCACGCAGAGTGCGGAGAACCAGACTTCTCTTGAATCGCCTCACTTCATCCTCGTACGACCGGCTAACCTGCGGGCCTTCACTGAGTTCGGTGGTTTCAGCCTGCGCCACACTGCTTCGCAGGGATGCAGGTAGTTCCGCGAGATCTACGGTCTGATCTTCCGACAGAACCACAGCGCGCTGTACCACATTCTCTAGTTCTCGGACATTGCCGGGCCAATTGTGCTCTTCGAGCGCTACCAGCGCGCGTTGTGAGAAGCGTCGGGCTTTTTTGTCGAACTGCTCGGCGGATTTTTGGAGGAAGCCCTGTGCCAGCAAAGGTATGTCGTCGCGCCGCTCACGAAGTGGTGGAAGGTGCAATTGGACGACATTCAGGCGGTAATAGAGATCCTCTCGAAACTTGCCCTGCTGGACCATCTCCGCCAGATTGCGATTGGTCGCGCAAATCAAACGAATATCGACGCTAATGGTTTTGTTGCTTCCTAGACGCTCGAAATTCCTCTCCTGAATGACTCGCAGCAACTTGGGTTGGAGACCGAGGCCGAGATCGCCGATTTCGTCCAGAAACAAAGTTCCGTGATCGGCTGCTTCTACTCGGCCGCGTCGGCTCAGCAAAGCGCCTGTAAACGCGCCCTTTTCGTGACCGAAGAGCTCATCTTCGACCAAGTTTTCCGGCAAGTTGGCGCAAGAGAAGGCGACCAGCGACCCAGTGTTGCGAGCGCTGAGGTGATGAACGGCCCGCGCGAGAAGTTCTTTCCCTGTCCCGGTTTCTCCGGTGATCAGCACGTTGACATTGCAAGGCGCGATCTTCCGGGCAAGCGCGAAAAGCTCCTGCATAGGTGCCGACGTGCCCAGCAATTCGTGAAGCGATCCTGCTAAGCGTTCCTGAGCGCGGAGGCGCTGGAGCTCCACTTCGGCAGCCCGAAATTTGTATGCCCGGCGGAGAATCAGCCGAAGTTCGACGATATTCGGAGGATTGGTCACGCTGTCATCAGCGCCGTGTTCAATCGCCCGGAAAATGAGCTGGGGGTTTTCTTCCTCACAAAGGACTACGAGCGGCGGGTGGGTAGGCGCATTGCGAATCTCATCCATCAGGCGAAGGACGCTTTCCTCATCCCCTTCTGTATTCGCCGAGCGCAGATCTAGCAGGATAACATCCGACCAATCGCGGAGCTCGGCCAGTTGCTCGATCTGACGGTCGCTACTCGTACACGCCATAAAGCCTTCGCCCAATGCGCGGGCAATGGCTTCGCCCAAACCAGAATCCTGAGTCAAGAAGCTGATCTTTATCAACGGCTTAGCCAATCGCCCAACTCCTGGTGGCGTCGCAGTCGGAAAGCCCTAAATTCTTGAAATTCGTGCAAAAAGGCGGGGCCCAACATCGAGACTGACACGAAGCCACAGGCGTTCAGGTGGTTCTATCACCAGGGTTCCTGCATCAGAGACACAATCTCGGACACACTACCGACCAGTCGCTCAGGCACTCGCAATCAGCTATGCATACGTTTGCACATGCAGTGCCAAGAATTTCCCGTTCGAGCGCCCCAACGAGGAGACTTAAGGCACTATAAATCAATCGAATCGGTCTGACGCCTGGCCTTGCGAGGGACGGTGGACGGACATTTTTGTAGCAAAAGTGTGAAAATTTATTCTCATTTCAGAGTCACAATTCCTGCCTGCCACCTGCGAACCGGTCATCGGGGCCCTTCGATTAAACGGTACTACTGCGGGCGTCCGGCTGCCGGAAGCTCCGGGGGTGCTCCGACGAGTATGTCGACGGCTACCGGCTTTCCTTCACGCAGGGCAGGCTTAAACTTCCACCGACTAAAGGCTTGCCTAGCCGCTTCATCCATTGCCGGGACAATGCTTTGATAGATCGTCAGACCATCCACTGCGCCGTCTTCTGTGATCACTCCCTTTAACACGATCATTTTGTTCTTCTTTTCAAAAGGAACCGGTAAGCGCTTGAAATCAAACCTGGTTTCCGCGTCGGGCGGCAGAAGCCCTTGTTCCAAGTGAACCACGGATGAATGCGTCTGCACAGGCGCCTTCGTCGCTCCGGATTGGCAGAACTGCAGGGTCCACGCCTTTCCCGGCATCGATAGAAAAACCGTATAGATCTTCCCGCAATGCAGCGCACCATAGGCGTCGAGACCGCCGCCACCCATCGGACCCGTTGAAACGATCAGAGCATTCTTGCGCAGTATCATGCTCGATGGCACCGGGAAGACCATGTCTCGGACGATGCTGTTCGGATCGAGCAGCATCGCCGCGCCATTGCCTTCCGTGCCCGTGATGCTCAAGGTTCCGTTCGGGCCGGCTTTTCCGCCTCCTCCACCTGCCTCCCCGGGTCCAACTCCAACGCTTCGATCACCGCCGGAGCCGCTTGCACCCGCCCCGGTGTTCGCCGATCCGCTTGTCTTGCCTCCGGCTGAACCCGGCTGCCCGCCGCCGGGAGCGATCGAGAAGTCACCCCAGCGATTGCCAGGCGGCAAATTCGCCAGCGATGCTACATCGGAGGGATCAACGCCGATAACCACTAGGCTGCTGCCGTCGCCTGCCGCTGGCGCTCCTGCTTCGCTACTCACGTTGTTTGAAGTTCCGGTGCCCGGGGAGACGGGAGCCGCAGGTCCATTCACCTGGGAGCCTCCTAGATCCGAGAGACTCATCGATGTTGCAGCGTTGGCTGAGGCAAGCGACGGTGCGCTTGCCGCCGTAATTACGCCTCGCCATTGATTGGGTCTGGAGCTGTTAGGATCAATCGGCACTGCTAGATGCGGCTGAGAAACGGTGGGGTCTGGCAAGCTCATTGGCGCGGGGGTCCCCGAAGCCAATGCCGGAGCTGCCGCTTTGGCGATATCTCTCTGCGATTGCAGCGGCTTAGAACTGTTCGCGTTGAAGTGGATCTGTGGCTTCGGAACCGCCGTGTTTGTCCCACCGATTACGTTCGGAAGCTTCAAATCCATGGTGATCTTCAGGTCGGGTGGGGAAGCAGGTTGATAGATGGTCTGCTTATGGTTGTCCGGTCGAACCGGCTTCGAGATTACGATGATTTGGCGATGCGGGGCGGTGCTTCCTAGGACTGGAAGCTTAGGCGGCTCCGCGCCAGCACCCGGCCGTCCTCCCAAACCCATAGGGGCAATGCGTGGAAGGCGCGCAAACGGGTCCTTCGTTGTCAATCGGTAATAAATCTTTGGCGACTCAGAATAGGCTGCGACCGAAGCGATATCGCGGCTGGGAGGCAGCGACAAAAGAAAGGGCAGGAAAAGAATCGCAATAAAGTGCAAGAACAGCGATGCGGTCAGCGGCCAGCCAGAGAACCGAAATGGCGCCACCGGCGTATTTCTGAAGAGCAGTAATGAGTCTCTCAGCGACAGGCGGCGTACTCTTGCCCTCAGCACGCGTATCGAATCCCACCAACCCGAAAATGCCCCCTGCCAACGAACCTGGAATTGCGGCGCTCGTGCGCCCGGCGTAGACCTGAGCCTCGCTTTTGGGTTGGGCATGGAAGGCGTGGTGGGACGCGCGCGCAAGAAAGTCATCGCTTGGTTCCGGTTGTAAGAAATCTTGCGGCGTCGCACCCAGTGCAGAAGGCACCCTGTGCTACCTCTGAGTGCGCACAGTCATGTCTCTGAAGGTTATCGCGCGGTCGCAATTCGCCTCTTTTCTGTCATTCGGGCAGGCTGCACGCGATATGCCAAGGCCGCCAGGGAAAGAGATTGCAAAGAACTGCGACTTTTTGATCAAAATAGTCCCTTCTTCCCGTTGTAAGTCACCATTCGGATACATTTAGGAGGTCCGCCCGCCAGATTTTAGTCCACGAGCCAGCGTGACTGGTTTGATCCAGAGGCGAGCCCAAACAGTCACTGATTCAATGAGACTTAACTGTTTCCTGTCTCCAACCTAGCAGTGAGTTTGGAATTCCGCCTGCTCACCTCACGTTACGAACTTGGACGATTCTTCCCGGTGGATACCCGGATTGGGGTGTCTATGAATAGAGTGCGAAAAATTCGTGCAAGCGTGAGGCGCTCCTCGCGATGTGTCCTCTTACTTTCCCTTTTGCTCTCCTTGATTTGCCCTTCGGCAAGGGCGCAGGCGGCGGCAGAAGCAGCGGGAGCCACATCGGTTTCCGCTACCGCGGCGAGCGGCGCAAAGCAGACAACTTTTCCACCGACCACCATTTCCCAGAGCAAAGACAAGTCTCCCCACTTAGCCATCTCCGTGCCGCCATCTCCAGAAACCGCAAACCGTCAAGCGCTTGAGCAGCGGGCTGGCAAAGACGCCGGCAAACTACTGCTGAGGTCCGCGCCCACAGGGGCTCGAGTCTGGATTGATGGAGCTCCGGTCGGGAACGCACCTCTGCTTCTCATCGTAGCGCCGGGAAAGTATCGTGTGGAGATGCGCGGCGAGCGGTTAGAACATGCCGAGCGCGCTGTCGCTTTGCTCCCACGCGAGACTGTGGAGCTGGTTTTGCCCCTCGTTCCTCGTTATCCGACGCGAGTGTCTGTCCATTAAATCGTTATTTAAAGGTAGAGATAAGGGAGTCGAATATGGCGGGAATCGATTTCAACCGCGAAGCTTTTGTAGCCAGGCAAAATCAGCCATCGAGCGGAGCACCCCGAGTATTGGGATCGCTGATTCTGGTGCTTTCCATAGGTGCGCTGGGATTCGTCGGTTACAGACTATTCTTGGACTACTCGCCGGATCAGCACCCTACAGAACCCCAACGCGTTCAGGAGCTCCAACAACAGTTGAAGGAGATGCAAAAGCGCATCGAGCAATTGGAGAAACAGCGCAAAGTTGTGTCTGAGCCGTCAGCGAGTCTACCAAAAGCAGTCGATCAAGCAGGCGCCGCCGCGCGCCCTGTCTCCAGGCCAAACTCTTACAAGATCTCTTCGGCCAGCGTCCTGCAGCCGCAGACAAGCACCAATACCCACTTGGCGTCAATGGCAGAGCCTCGGCCGGCCATCAGCCAACCAAACCACGCTCTCGCTGAAGACAGCGCCGTTGCCAACCACGAGGCCTGGCAAGCGACGACGGAGCGTCTGACGGACGTCGTCGGTGTGGTCGGCTCGCAACAGCAGGAAATTTCCAAGACGCGCGAAGAAGTTGACCGCCTGCTCGCGCAGACACAGCGCAACGCGGTGCGCTTTGAGTTGCGGCGCGGCGCGGGTCCCGAACCTGTGGGCCCTGTGTCCCTGCTACTGAAAACCGCTGATCCGAAGAACCAGCGCTACACTGTTTGCGTGTACGTCGACAATCAATGCATCGAACTCAAAAGTCGTGC